>Ga0137419_10001084_pt1 | contig 11261 bp, 14 predicted proteins | sample CZODoug3_1_2_16f_FD_108279 | JGI IMG/M metagenome (GOLD analysis project Ga0137419, IMG submission 108279) | Vadose zone soil fungal communities from Angelo Coast Range Reserve, California, USA - CZODoug3_1_2_16fungal (Illumina Assembly) | ecosystem: Environmental > Terrestrial > Soil > Vadose... | reverse complement strand
CATGCTCACCCTTAGTGTGAAAGCTGCAAGTATTGCTGGAGCCATATTTAATGATAAAGATGACAAGAAAGGACAACAGGACTCTTACCAAAATCATCTCCAATCCATCCTCAGACAGCTGTGCAACTTTCCAGATACCAGCAGTATCTGTTATCACTGTTTCTGCACAGCAACAGCAGAACTAATTGCATATACACTGGAGTACATCAGGTTCCTACCAACTTCCTAGAAGTGATCAAGATGTTAAAGGAGAAGCCTGGCTTCAATTATATGGAAGCTAACCTGTGGAATGCTCTCTGCGATACTAAAACAAAATCAGAGCTTGCAGTGCTGGTGGTTTACCTATGCTTAGTCAGTGCACCTTATGCAAGGTTTATTTGTGGGCTGGAGCCAAAGAAGTCAATATGCTTGATCTTGGGCCCTATCATTTTAAGCTTAAAGCTCACATTCAGAAGCTCATTGATGATCTGAGTCTTGCTATTGGTCCCAAAATGAGCTATTCAGCTGCAACTCTAGATGGTGAACCTTGGCATTATCAGCCATTCTCACACCCAGTGCAGATCTACCTTACCTCAAGGAGTTCTTTGTGGCATTCATGACAGAGGCATTTGTAGCTTGGGAGTGGTTCACTTCTGAGTTTGATTATGGCCATGGAGGCCTCATAGATTCCCCCACAGCAGAAGAGAAGGAATTAGCATGGATGTCAACCACAAATGAAGTAAATGAGGGATGGCTTGGTGGGTGGCAACTATTTGAAAGACCAAATCTGAGCTCAACCATTGAGCAATACAATAACATTGCAATGTTCTGGAAGAACAATACCCAGAAGTTCATGAACACCTTAGGTCCTGAGGATCATCAGCACATCCAGGAAGTAGTGTGCAGTGAAGACACCAGTGAAGCTACTGCAACTCCTTGTTGTTTGTGTGGATTCGAGACGGCACCACATTGTTGTTTGGTAACTAGATGTCGCCGATGGCTCCGGTAACCTTGCTTGTGGTTCGAAACGTAGTGTTCAGCCTTCTCGGAGACCAAAATTACAAAATTCGTCAACAAGTACAGTACATTGTCATTATATTTTTTTGCTTTGATTATGCGATTCTCTCATCTTCTGCAATCGAGTACCAGATGTACATGGAGACCATTCTCACGGTTATCGGCCTCATTCACTGCATATGGGGCTGTGTAAGCTGGTTGGTTAGCTGTATGTATGGGGTTTTCAGAAGTTTTTGTTTCACCGGGGTTTGTTGGTCGTGGAAGGGATGAACATGAAGTAAACCTCTTCCTTGTACTTCGAAGAAGGCTGCGATATGTATATATAATAAAGGCATGTTGGGAGTTCTTTTGAGAGCATCTGGGAATCAGTGTATGGTGTGACATCATAATTTGGTGGGCGCTAGAAAGGATTCTTCCCCTATTCTCGTCGGTTTCGTTGTTTTTGTGTCAAGTGCCAAAAGATGGTGTGTCGTTGTGTTAAAGATGCATTATAATGTCTGACAATGGTCGCCAAGCTCAATACATCTATTGTTGGCACGGTAAATCGAACGAAATTGCGAATTGGGAGTGTTAGTACAGGCTAAATTCTGAGGTAAGTACTTGAGATTCCTATCGTTTTGAGACGCTAAATAGATGACAAAGTAGAAGGGGCATAGGACAATTCAAAAATTTCCATAGTCGTTCAGGCTCCTACAAATTTTTGCGAGGCTGTTTATGATCGGACCTAGTCTCCATGACGGATTTTTTTGGGGGGTGACTTTTCTGGGAAGGTACGGATGAGGAGGCGACTGGAGGGGATGGTTTATTGCTGAGTGGTGCGGTGGTGGTTGCAGGAGCGGCGGCAGTTGTGGATTCTTCTTCGTGAATTTCGGCGCTGTTCGAGGAAGCAGTGGCAGATGGGGATGTTGGAGCTGTTTTATTGTATACTCTTGAAGATAGAACTTCGTTAGATACTTGTGAAGATGAAGCTTCATTGGTTGGTTTTGGAGGCGGAGCTTGGTGAGTGGGAATTCGCAGCGTGGATGTAGGTGTGGTGTTGGTAAAGGTTGTTGCGATGGTCAGTAGAAGTTGATAAGAGTTTGTTATAACTCATACCTTCTGTGTATGGTTCGGCTGGACGCATGGTTAGCCTTGGTCGTTTGACGTCGAAGGGACCATCTCGGGGGTTTTGTCGTTTATAGGGGTTAGGTGCTTTGGCGATTCCGCGTTTGAGGACGTTGATTTGTTCAATGTTGGTGGTAAAGCTATCAAAACCCTTTTGTCCCTCGCGCTGGATGCGGTAGTGTTTGAGAGAGAAGTGTATTTCCACGAGAGCATTGCCGAGTATGCCGATCACGTCGTTTGGTTCGATAAAGTGCCTGTTTTCGTAGGTACGTAGGGGTTGCACATAATGTGTTCGCTTGATTTTACAAAGATCCCCTTGAAGTTGATCAGAAACAGGCCAGTTGTCGGTTTCATCATCAACTTCAGTGGGTGCGTCAGGATTTGCTTATGCATTTACGGATTGAATGATGTTGTTGGCTCCTTGAGCAAGATGCGAACCATTCTTACCATTTTTTTGACTCATATGATCGCCAGCCTTTCCTTCCAGGTCTTCCAAATACACCGTATTGTCAACAACGTCAAATTGCTTATTGCCAAATAAGTTTTTTTTTTAAAAGAGATCAAAGCTTATAATTTCTTACCCTCTTCTCAAAAACTTTAGCCGCGAATCGAATGGACGCTAAATCGCCTTCATCTTGTAGGAGGTTTCGATTATCGCCGGTAGAAGAGGCTGATTTTTGCAACTTGGTCAATGCGGCCAACCCGGCCCTATACACCGGTACCAACTCAGGTTCATCGGGCATATCCAGAGTCAACTGAAATTTGGCTTTGCTGAAGTCACTTTGGACTTTCGATTCGGCTCTAAAATTGCCTCCAGGGCCGCATTGTAGTCGGAAAGGTGAAACTTTTCCGATGGTAATGGCCACGAGTTCATCTCCGGTAGATTGGGAGACCAAAACATGTCCGGTGTCTTGTTTTCCCCACCCTGCCTTTTCAATGAATTGCGGATGAGCAAGACAATTAGGAAGCGAGATCAGATCAGTTTTATAAGATGGTGCGTCGAAGACCATGGCGACAACGAGGCAGGTTTGGATAAAGGGGCTTCTTCGGATGGTGGAAAACGATGACGTGTTTGATGCATCATCTAAAATTTGGCGATTGTGGCTGCAGTTGTGTTTACTGTCTTACTTTTTTTTTATAAACGAATGCCTATCGAAGTACAATTCGCTGATGGTTCGCCCGTCGATTCGGAGTTGCGGACCATGACGATGTCAATGATTGTGTCCGCAGTTCCAGAATTTAAATTCAGTCGTCGAGAAAAAAGATGTAGGAAAGAGATGTTGGAGAGAGTGGCCATTCTGCCCGAGGAGTTGCAGGGTAAATTGAGGACCGTTGCCAGAATGAAGCAAATGGAGGCCTTAAACGAATTCGGGAAAGTTGACAATGATGGCGATCATGTCATGGAAATGGCGAATGATGTTGGATCCGGAGTTGCTGATCGGAGTAGTGATGAAGACATCCTCGACGATGAGGAAAATTTTTTAAAGGCTGCTAGTCGATCTGTTGTTGATCAGTGCATGTCAGAGTTTATTGATGCGACAGGGAATGACGCCGTCCGCCAACACGTTTGTATGGTATGTGCTAGAGAGATGTGGGGAAAAGAGGTTGAACGGTGCGCAGTAGACGATATTTCGAACAAGCATTTGCTCTCACCAAACGAGTTTCATCCCGCTCACGTTCTGACGTCGGGAATGTTGTTAGAAAGGGCCGTGATGGGTCGTGAAGAAGGACGTTTACTGGGTGATGTTTGTCACGATTGTTCACGAGCTCTCGGCGCCAATAGGACACCCGCTTTATCGTTGGCGAACGGGATGTGGATTGGAGACGTGCCCCCTCAACTGGCGATTCTCACTCTGCCAGAGCGGATGTTGGTTGCAAAATATTTTCCTGCTGCATACATTATCAAATTATCTCCAAAGCAGAAGGGCGCGTCTCATTGGTCGTCATCAGGGATGAATAGTGGCGTCCGGGGAAACGTCGCTACTTACAAGTTCAACCTAGAAGACATAGCAGACATCGTCGACCCCAAAATTATGCCTCCTTCTGCAAAGATTTTGGCGTCAGTCATTGGTGTTATCATCATAGGTCCAAAAAATATGCCGGAACGTACAATGCTCGGTTATTTCAGGGTCAGGCGAGACTGCGTCCGTGAAGCCTTATGGTGGCTTTTTGATCACAATTCCCTCTATGCCGATAACGAAATTTCTGACCAACGGCTAGCGGAACTGCCAGAGAATGGGGTCCCTCGTGAAATACTGGAGTCAACTCGTTATTCTGATGACATTAAACAATTGGAGAGGTCGAGAGCGGGATACGTCAACGAAGATGATGACGTGAGCGGAGATTTAGATGTAAATTATTGTGTTGCAGGTATGTTTGTTGGTCATTGAGAATGGCGATGATCGATGAAGCTGTTAATATTTAGGTGTAAAACCAGCAAATGGCGACGAATCAGAAGATATGGACTGTGATGGGCATCAAGGTTAGTGCACGTTAGTCGTCTAGTTTAGCATTTGTTGTTCATACGTGTATTTAGAGCCTGAGGTTGTCCCTTTACAGTCTCTGGGAGTCGTCGACGTCGGTGGAACGGATTTAGATGAACGAGACGCGTTATCAAGTGCGCTCGCAAACGTGTCTGAAGCAGATCAACGCAAAAGTTTTGCTGTAAAAAGAGGGAACGAATTCGTTAACGAATACGCGAGAACGAGTTTGGAAGGTGAACGCACCGATGGAGGGCCCAGTAACCCTAACCATTTACTGGGTGCTTTCCCTACGCTGTACTGTTACGGAAAGGGAGGAATTGAAGTTAATCGGCCAATTGCCGTGAGCTATGGAGACCACGTCCGTCGAGACCTTCAGTATTGGGATAAACGATTTCGCAAAGACCTCCATTACGTTTTCCAGGTGTTTGGAGTGTTGCAAAAGCGTCAGGTGTGTAATTCTGCGGGGATCCAGATTAAAAAGTCGGATTTTCAGAAAAACGAGCGGGTTATCCAGTCATTGAAACCGTCTGATCTCACCCAAGCTGCAGAAGAAGAGAAAAGAAGAATTCCATTTTCCAATCCCGCCGTTCGATGCCTCCGAAAGCATATCAAGTCGACCCGTGCAAAGGTAATGGGTACTGATGAATCCAGAGCGAACTTAAGGTCCAAAGTTTGGTCCTTAACGGCCCACATAGGCCCTCCATCACTTTGGATAACGGTGAACCCGTCGGACACAGGAGATCCTATAGCGCAAGTTCTAGCCGGCGCAGACATCGATTTGGACAGATTTATGAGTGGACGAGGCCCTGACGCTACGGCGAGATCGAACGCGATAGCTGGTGATCCTTTTGCGGCAGCAAAGTATTTCCATTTTATTATTGACTGCGTTCTGGAGATCCTATTCGGAGTAAAAGCATCTAAACGGGGCAGTCATGTTAGGCGTAAGACGGGGATTTTTGGTGATATGGCAGCATATATTGGGGCCGTAGAAGCTCAAGGCAGGGGAACGCTGCATTTCCATGTTATTGCATGGTTGAAGGGTTCCCCTACGTCATCCCGCATGAAAGAACTGCTTCAAAAAGAAGCGTTTAGGAAGAAAGTCGCCGAATTTATCGCCGCTAATATCCGTTCAGATATCGCAGGCGCCAATGGTCATCAAATCAAGGCAATGAAAAAAGAAAAGGCGGTTTCTTACAGCAGACCGGTAGACCCAAGGCAGCAGAACTATTTGGCCTGTGCACGATACACAGAAGAAATATTGGCCAGAGCGACACAAGTGCACACCTGTACTACCGAGGCATGTCTTAAACTGGTTAAAAACCGGCTGATTTGCAAACGTCACGCCCCTTTTGCGTTATCGGAAGAGGACTGGATCGCGCCTGATGGTTCTTGGGGCTCGAGACGAAGATACGGTTATATAAACGCGTGGTCGCCTCCCATCATGCAAGCCGTTCGCTGCAATCAAGACATAAAATTAATTTCGAACGGAGCAGAAACCAAAGATGTTACATGGTATTTTTCCGGCTATGTTTCGAAGAACCAGCGGGAGATTTCCAACAGCTCAGCTTTGTTGGCAAAACGGCTTGCATTTCACGACAAACAGGAGCGGTACAGCGAGGATACGAAATTTAGGAACAAGAGACTTCTCCAACGGTGTGCTAACACACTTAGCAGAGAGCAAGTTTTCAGTGCTCCAGAAGTCGTTAGTTACCTCATGGGCTTCGGGGACCGCAAACTGTCGCACTATTTTGTGCCGCTGTACATGGCGGAGATTTACGCAACACTGAGGAATACTTATCCAATCCTTCGCTATCAGAAGTGAGTATTTAAATCATTTATTTATAATGAATGCTATAATAATGATGCAATTTACGATAAGGCCTAATGCTACGGCAGATAAACGGGTGGATGCGAACCAACATTTTGAATCTATCAATGAAGCATCACATGTCGTAAGCATACATCTACACATAAAACGTAATAATGCATAAACTAAACTGGTTTGATGATTAGGAGCCTTCGGATCGAAATGAAATATTGAGGCTATCCGTGGTTGATGGGCAGTTACGACCCGTCAGCCAGCTGACAGACTATGCAAATCGCGGTCCATCACTGGAACACCTTTCGCTATGGGAGTTTTTCAGAGATACATACAATGGCCTCAAACTCGGATCCAGTACAAAAGGCAAAGAAGCGTACTGTGTTAGCGAACGCAGCACCTTTATGAACGACACGAATGACATATCAAGGTGTCAAGTCGTTCGTAAAATGGGCCATGAAACAATTGTGGACTTCATTGGACCGTGGATTCCCCGGAACGACTACAATGAAGACTTTCCATTGTATTGTGCTACCATGTTGGTGTTGCTGGTCCCGTGGCGTACTATTGGTGCGATTCACCGTAACAGCGCGAGTCTGGAGGACGAATTTCACAACTTTATGCAAAAAGCTACATTGGATCAGTTGACGTTTATGAAGAACGTGCAGTATTTTTACGAGAGTTCAGATAGGGTTCGGCAACATAAGAAGGACGGACAGCCAATAGAAGCAGTCGGAGCAGAAGACATAGTTTTTGATGATAGCGACGAGCAGTTGGGATATGCAGAAGATTTTGAAGAACTCATGGTAACGGAGGACGACATTGAATATGCGATCGAGCATCCATTTGGTCCGGATGAAACTGGATTTGCTCAAGTCGGGATGAATATTGCCGCAGACGTAGGCATATTCTCCGAGGATAATATTAACTTGCAACCAGGTGTCTTTCGGAAGAAGATTTCACGAGTAGCTGGGTATGATGATATTCGAAGATACCAGGAATGGAAGGCCGTCATCGACAAAGTGGCTGAACATGACACGGACGGCAGCGTTATCGACAATAGTGGTGAACTGATGACGTTTGGTCGATTTTCAGACGTTGTGGCTGAACCGCAAGTCATTTCCCAGCCGTCGGATGCAGAGGAAGATCCACCGTATTTGCAAGAATTAAATGCTGAACAAAGGATGGCACACGACATCGTGATCAATCATTTGGATGCAGAGATGGCCAACAGGAAACCTCCACAGTTGCTGATGAACGTATTTGGTCATGGCGGCACCGGCAAGTCGACTTTGCTGAACGCGATTACTACATCTTTCGCCCGAAGAGATGTGTCACATCTATTCGCAAAGACTGCAATGTCTGGAGTAGCGGCCAGCCTAATAGGAGGCACAACTCTTCATTGGTGGGCTGGACTTCCAGCAAGAAGGCGGCCGACTGGAGAGAACTGGATGGATCGTTCGAGCCAAGCTATCAAAGATCGCAGGAAGAATAATATCTCGACACCTTCTTGGCTAGCCTTGGATGAATATGGCATGCTCACGAAGGATTCACTTTGTCATCTATCCCAAGTTGCAGGTTCCACGAGGACAGGAGATGGACGCACTGATTCCACGATCGCATTAGGTGGGCTGAACGTGATCCTCACGGGTGATTTCCATCAATTCCCTCCGGTCGGACAACCCGATGTGGCGTTATACAGAAGAGATTGTCCAAGACATGCTTCGGTCGTGGGCGAAAACATTTATCGTCAATTCGACACCGTCATCGAATTGGTTAAACAGAATAGAATTGATGATCCAAAGTGGGAAGAAATTCTCAAAAATGCAAGGACGGGCAGCTGTTCGGAGGACGATATTTCGGAAATCAACAAATTAGTGCTCACAAACGACAGCTGTGACATCCCTGATTTTTCGGTACCACCGTGGAGAAACGTTCGATTGGTGACACCTAGGAATAGCATGCGTGCGACATGGAATGCTGCCAAACTGAAGGAGCATTGTAAACAAACAGGAGAAATTCTGTATATTGTTGATGCGGAGGACTCGGCAGGGAGGGAACGACGTCGGTTGACCATGAAGGAACGCATGACAGTGGCCCAAATGGGTTTAGCTGACACCGAGCGATTGCAAAGCAGAGTGGAGATCGCAATTGGCATGGAAGCCATGGTCACCCAAAATATCGCGACAGATGCTAGCTTAGCAAATGGCTCGAGAGGGATCATCCTTGATATTGTATTGGATCCACGGGAGGAGTGGCAAGTTCCAGATGTAGATGAAGAAGGTGTGGTAAAGTTGACATATCCACCGGCGATGGTACTGTTTGAGCCATTTCGGAAACCCGTCACAGATCCCCTTCCCGGTCTCTCACCTTTGCAGATTCCGATCTTCCCCTCCGAACATAGTTTCTACATAGGGGGAAAAAAAGGTGTAAAGGTCACCCGTCGTCAGTTGCCACTTACACCAGGATATGCGTTCACAGATCACAAGTCGCAGGGTCAGACATTGGAATATGTGTTAGTCGACATCGGAAGGCTTTCACATTTTCCGGTCAATGCATTCGCAGCTTATGTCGCGCTTTCCAGAAGTCGTGGTCGACACAAAATCCGTCTTCTGCGAGATTTCGATGATAAATTATTTAACACGCATCCTTCAGCCGATCTCAGGGAAGAAGACCGGAGGTTATCGCTCGCTGCAGAAGAAACAAAACAGAAATGGCTGGCGGGTTTTTATAAATATGATTACTAACATTTGTCCGTCAACCTCGTATAAATAATTATTAAAAAACTTCAACGTGACTTCTTGGTGGATAAGAATGTAGAAAGCGTTCCAAGTGGTCGAGTACACTTTGATCACCTATGTGCAATACCAAGCTTTTAAGACATTGCACGTTTCCCTGCTCCAACAGAAGTTGATGTTGAAGGGCAACCTCCAAGTCGTAATCTCCTTCTGTATCCGTTAGTTGGCCGAGTACCGCGCGGAAATTTTTAGAGCAGCTAATCAATTTGTCGACGTCCCAAATTCGATCAAGCAAAACGGCAGAGCCAAACTCGACTTATTATGAGTTATAACACGTAATAAACAAATATGGTGAATACCTGCTGATACAATCGCAACAAATAATTACGCGCTGTGATTGTTTTGCCATGTCTGATTTTGAACGCAGCAAAAGCTTTCTTGTGAGTTGCTTGCTCATCAGAGTTGCCGTCGTGTCGTAGTAGACGATGTGCGGGATCGGCCGCAAATGATTTTTGAACGAACTCCTTCTTGAATTTTTTTATGCCAGGCTTCTTGCTCCGTTGGTGCCAATCAGAAGCAAACTTGATTGCTTCGAGCTGTTTGATCAAGAACTTCATAAAAGTTTGTCCTGCTAGGAACGACTCTTCGATGTTCAAGAACTAACGTTACTTTGTAAATTAAATAATCTGTTTCGAGATCTTCACTTACGCATTCACGTTGCCATAAGCGGTCGTCAATACCCTGGATGTTGTCTATATAACCAACATCCTTAATCAAACTTGTAGGAGTAGGCGGCAGCGACCTATGTGGTGCTAAAATCTCTGTCTGTTTAATTCAAGCAAAAGAAGAAACCCAATTCTTTGAGCTGTTGAAGTAAAGACGTTAAGAAGACCCACCAGTTCGTTGTACTCTACATTTTCGTAACCACGAAAAAGTCGACCGAGGCCGACATCCTCCGCAAAATGTCGAAAACGTGGATCCGGCATCTGCAGATATTCAAAAAGCTCTGCAGGGCTTATCCGGCCTTTTGTCACACAGTCTATCGCGTTCTGACACCTTAGCGAAATCTCCTCCTCTTCATTGTCGGCGTCCACGGTCTTTATTTCGGAGCCGAACGATAGATTCTTAATTCTGTTCTAAAGTTTACAAACGACATACCTCCGAATCATCCCTATGATGCTCATGTTCGATCTCGATCTCCTGTTCAACATCTCCAGCTTGATCTTCATCGCAATTTGTAATAGCTTTCAAATACGATAAAAGATGTTCAAGGTGAACTATAGTGTTCTGTTTTTGGGGCTCCAAATCAATGTTGTTCATTAAAGGCCAGCTGCAAACGGTGTCCCTTAATTTCAACGTTGTTTCTTCGACTATGGTCATCGACCGGCGATACGATTCGGTTAGTTCATCTAAGTCGCGGCCGTCGTCCATAGAGAAAGTGATCCGGCCTGAAAAGTGATGTGCGATGGCGAGCAAAGAGGATGGTAATGATAGGGGCGTATTAGTAAGTCGCCACGAAATTTCGTGGAGAATATCTGGGAAATTGCGTAAGAGCGTTAGTAAGTCGCCACGAATTTTCGTGGCGAAGATCTAACCACACATGTGACATCATAATGGATTTTTTTTTGTAAATTTTGGTTGTATACCGGTGATGCTGAAGTCAAAGATCGGGTTGAGATGTGCGATGGCGAGCAAAGAGTATGGTAATGATAGGGGCGCATTAGTAAGTCGCCACGAAATTTCGTGGAGAATATCTGGGAAATTGCGTAAGAGTGTTAGTAAGTCACCACGAAATTTCGTGGCGAAGATCTAACCACGCATGTGACATCATAATGGATATTTTTTTTGTAAATTTTGGTTGTATACATTTTGGTTGTATACCGGTGATGCTGAAGTCGAAGATCGGGTTGAGACGACAGGACATTATCACGTAATAATAAAATAGAGAGTTTGTACAAAATTCACGGCACAATTGACGATAGGATATAGTCAATAATTCTCACGGGTGACAGTTTATGACATCATGCACATGACAGATGAAGTTTGGAATGACCTTGACAAGCAAGGTGATGTGGATTTTTGTCACGCACATGATAATAACGGGTTGCCAGAGACCTTGTG
>Ga0137419_10001083_pt1 | contig 11261 bp, 14 predicted proteins | sample CZODoug3_1_2_16f_FD_108279 | JGI IMG/M metagenome (GOLD analysis project Ga0137419, IMG submission 108279) | Vadose zone soil fungal communities from Angelo Coast Range Reserve, California, USA - CZODoug3_1_2_16fungal (Illumina Assembly) | ecosystem: Environmental > Terrestrial > Soil > Vadose... | reverse complement strand
CGCGATGGCGATAGCTTGATCTTCTGAACGGCTTTTGCCATGTCAGTTTCTCCAGAACGGCCGGCCGAAAGCCTCTCTCTCGGCCTCCAAGCCGCTCACGGAGCGAAGCGCCGCCCTCTCGCTCCAAGGGCAGCGCCGACACGGAGAAGTGCCGCACACACGCGGAATTGGTTTCCGCGGCTTCGCGCGAGTCAGGCGGCGTGACCCAAGAGCTTCTTCGCCTTCGCCTCCATGTCCAGGCGAGCATCCTGATACGGCTTGTCGCGCGCGACGGCGGTGATGCCCTGCACGAAATCGAAGATGCTTTCAGGCGGGCTGCCTTCCTCCGCCAGCACCGCGTCGATCACCTTGGCTGTCTCGGCCTTGGAGAAGCCGCGGCGACGCAGAAAGTCGGTGCGATCCTCGTCGGAGCTTGCCACGATCCGCTCGCGGGCGGCCTTGATACCATTGACGAAGGGCAACGGTGAGGAGTTGGCGAAGTTCAGGAGCGCCGGGGCCGCCTCGTGAGCAAAGCGGGACGCTGCGTATTTGGAATGGCGGATGATGATCTCCTCGAAATCTTCCACGCCCCACAGATTGCGATTTTGGCAGACAGCACGGAGATAGAAGCTCGCCATGCCGAGCGTCTTCGCTCCGACTTCCGAATTCCAGCAATAGAAGCCGCGGAAATAGAGGTCGGGCGAGCCGTCCCGGAGGCGGCCGGCCTCGATCGGGTTCAGGTCATCGACCAGGAAAAGGAAAACGTCCCTGTCGGACGCATAAAGGGTCGTCGTGTCCTTTGAAATGTCGACACGCGGATTGTAGATCCCGGTCGACCAGTCGAGCACGCCCGGCACCTTCCAGCGCGTATCGCCTGTGCCATTGCCGGCGATGCGCTGCACGGCCTCAACCAACTCATGGTCAAAGATCCGGCCATAGTCTGGACTGGTTACGGCGCGAAGCTCAACATGGCCATCGTCGGTCTCAAGCGTTTTGATCTGTTCCGCGCGATTGGCGGTCAGGCCATATTGCAGGTTGATGCCTGCAAGTGCCGCGGGGAGCTGCCGCAGGTAAGCCGCCGGAGCGCCAACCTGGCTTGCAAGCTGGCCGAAGCTCCAATGAGTCGGCGCGACCGGTTTGTCCGAGCCGGGCAGCATCAGGGCCAACCGCTCGGGATCGGCGCGGCTTGCCTCGACATGAATGAGCGCGCTTTCGACAACGCGCGTCCGGCTGCGATCCGTGCGATCACGCACCGCGCGGGCCAGTTCGTTGAGCGACAGGTAGCGCTCATCCGCCGGGCGGGAAAACCACTCGGAGGACACCCGACCGACGCGCTCGCCGCGGCTCACATCCACTCTGTAACCGCCGCTGGCGTCGCGGCGGGCATCAAGAACCTGCATATTCATGGGAGCAATCTCCATGACGGGCGCCGGAAGACTCTCCTCCGGCCCTCAACCCGTCACAGCTAACGCCGCCCCACTCTGCCTCTCCTGCACTGTCGATCGCTGACGACGCGTCTCCGCTTCTGCCGCTGCTTCCGTCAGGGATGGAAGCCCAAAGGGTGAAAACCCGGCGAAGCCGGGGTTTCAGCGTCAGCCGACAGCCCGGTCCCGGAGGGAGACGGCCCTAAGCTCGCATAGCTATGAGCATGCTGGTACCAGACTCATGACAGTTCGACGTCCTCTCGCGTCTTGGTGTGCGCATCATAGATTCTGATTTGGAGCTTGGGAAAACGCTTCTTCACCTCTTCCGCGCCTGTCCTGGCGCCATCCCTGGTCGCAAATTCAGCCTTGAGTCGGCCGTCGACTTCGAGCGCATAGCCTGAAGCCGGCAATTCATGGGCAGCAGCAACCATCTCATTCCTTTTGCGCAGCGAGCAGATTGACGACGATTGCTTAACGCGAGTCGCACAAATCGCTGCAGTTTGCTTCGATGTTGGTTTAGCGATTGCGGAGCCTCCGATTCGCCGCACGACAGCGCGTTCAAGGATGTGAATTTGCATCGTCCGAACAGTTGGTCGGGGTGCCGCCCGCCCTGATGCATGCGCGAAACAACCACGGCTCCACGTAGCTACCCGTCCACATGCCACGCCCCGAACGATCGGCATCGCGCTCAGCGGCGGCATACCTCCCCTTCGAATATTGCGGCCAATCCAGCGCAAGACCATCGCGAACAAGCCACTCTCCGAGATCGGCGCCACCGACGGAACAGGTCGCTACAGTGCGCCCATATTGATCTTCGGCGACTGGCGTGCAATTGACCGGCCGCCGCGCGATGAAGGAGTCGAGATCATTTGCTGCCTTCGCGCCACAACGATACAGGTTGCTGTCCGGACCTCGGCATAGTTGGCTGCTCTCAGGGGCGTCGATGCCCCACAGCCGGATGCGAGTCCCATGAACTTGCAGTGTGTCGCCGTCGATGATGCTGGCTTGGCCGACGAAATCATTCGCGCAAGCCCAGCTCGACAGCAACAGGATCGTCAACATGACGGGGATTCGATGCATGCTCATGGCGTTGGTACCTTGGGTCACCGCAGATTGCGCGGGTTCAATTTCGGCCATCTCTCGAGCGGCTTCAGCGACGGCAGGTTCTGAGGCCGCTCCGGATAGTGAAACTCCGTCCCGCGCAGCCAGCGTCCTTCGAACCGGTCCCAGAACAGGATCGCGTCCATCTGCCAGGTGAACTAATAGACCCGCCAGACGCCAACATCCTCAATCACCTCGCCGGTCGCGTTGAAGGGCAGGCTGTTGAGCTTGCACAGCGCGTCGATTTCATCCCAATGCTCGCGAATGTAGCGATCTTCCAGGGCGACGTGATACGGCCGGTCGGCGCGCCAGCGCGGCCCGCCGCCGCGTGCGTAAAATCCTTGCCGTTGCATCAGGAATTCGGGAATGCGGGCGATCGCTTTGCCGATCCGGCGCGCCTCGTCCGAGGACAGCTTGCTCACCCCGAAGCTGTAGCGCTGCGCGTCATCGCGGCAATCGAGCCACGCCAAGGTCACGCCATTGGCGTCCCTGACCACGTAGCACTCGGAATTTTCCCGAACCAGGGTCCAGGGCGGCTTGAAACGGCGGCTTGACTCCATGAGAACAAAATAAGAACAGAACATAGGCGGCCGACGGTCAACCTGGAACAACGCGATGTCCTCGGTCTCTGAGCCGAAAGAACAGGACGATGGGCTGGAGGCTGCGGTGGACCAGGCAATCGCCGCCTGCGGCGGCGACACGCGCGCGGCTATTCGCGCGCTGATCGTCGCGAACAATTTTTGGGAGTCCGAGGTGGCGGAGCTCGAGAAGGCTGTATCGCACGCCTATACGCGCGGACGCTTTCGGACCTACACTGGATAGCGGTGAGGACATAGCGGGATAGCAATGAAACATCAGAATAAGCATTCGTTTATCACCGACGATCAGGCGGAGCACATGGGCGCCGATATGGCGATCCAGTTCATGCTCATGACCTTGTTTCAAATCGTCTCGCAAATGACGGAGGATCCACGGGGTTTTCGTTCGGATATCCACAAGGAACTCACCGGCCTCGTGGCCACATACGCGTTGCCGCCAATGGCGGAGGCCACCGAACGTAAAATTCGAGCCGCCGCCGGCAGGATTCTCGATGGCATCGTGATGCGATCATTCGAGCAGAGCGAGGTGAGGAAGGTATCGTAACGATCACCGTGACGATCGGATCGAGGCGTGGTCGCCCGACTGTCGACTTCGGCAATGACCGACAAAAGTTAAAACTCAAATGTGCAATTTGTATTCGATCACGACCAATCAAGCCGCCATCGCCGCCCTGTTTCGGCGGATGAACCGGTATGTCGGCAATCTCCAGCCAATGCCGGGCGTTTTTCCGGACTGCCGGAGAACCGCTGCCTCGTGCCCGCGAATAGCTTTGCCGAGTATGCACCCGAGACGAATCCACAGACCAAGAAAAAGGATGTCGTGTGGTTCGCCCTCGATGACAGCCGGCCGCTGTTTTGCTTCGCCGGCATCTGGACCGAGTTCAAGGGCGACCGCGGCACAAAGTCGAAACCGATCCCGGGGCCCCACCTGGTTTACGGATTTCTGACCACGTCGCCGAACACCGTGGTCGCCCCGATTCATCCGAAGGCAATGCCAGTGATCTTGACCACCGAGGAAGAGCGCGAGGTGTGGATGCGCGCGCCCTGGGAGGAGGCCAAGGCCCTGCAGCGCCCGCTGCCCGACGACGCGTTGAGGATCGTCATGCGCGGCGTCGACAAGGAAGATAAGGCAGCGGCGTGAGCGCCGCGGCGCCTTCGGAAGTGCCGGCGAAAGTGAAGGCCTCGAACGGGCCGCCTACCTGAATTCATTGCAGTTCCACCGGGAATCATCGAGCGTGGAGTTCGAACAGAGGACGATTCGTGCTTGCGGCGACGGCAGCATCATATCTTGAGACGCTGAATTCGGAGCAGCGCAGAGCAGTCGAGCACGGCGTCACTGACGACGATCACGTGGGAGCTCCCCTCTTGATCATTCGCCGGTGCCGGATCCGGCAAGACGAACACCCTCGCCCATCGTGTCGCGCACCTGATCGCCCGGGGCGCAGACCCCCACCGGATCCTTCTGATGACGTTCTCGCGGCGCGCGGCGTCCGAGATGTCGAGGCGCGTCGAGCGCATCGCGCGCAAGGTACTCGGCGCCGATGCCGGTGTTATGACCGGCGCCTTGAACTGGGCCGGCACCTTCCACGGCATCGGCGCGCGACTGCTTCGCGAGTATGCCGACCAGATCGGATTGAATCCCGCGTTCACGATCCACGACCGCGAGGACTCCGCCGACCTGATGAATCTCGTTCGGCACGAGCGCGGACTCTCGAAGACTGAAAGCCGCTTTCCGGCCAAGGGCACCTGCCTTTCGATCTACTCGCGCTGCGTCAACGCCGAAACCGACCTCGAAGAAGTGGTCGGGATGTTATACCCGTGGTGTTCCGGCTGGGCCGCAGAGCTCAAGGAGCTGTTTGCGGCCTATGTCGAGGCCAAGCAGAAGCACAACGTCCTCGATTATGACGACCTCCTTCCTTACTGGGTGCAGATGATGTCGGAGCCGGCCATCGCCGACGACATCGGCGGCCGCTTCGATCACGTGCTCGTCGACGAATATCAGGATACGAACCGCCTGCAGTCATCAGTCCTGCTCGCGCTGAAACCTGGTGGCCGCGGCCTTACGGTCGTCGGCGACGACGCGCAATCGATCTATTCCTTCCGCGCCGCCACCGTCCGCAACATTCTCGATTTTCCCGATCAATTCAGTCCGAGAGCAGAGATCATCACGCTCGACCGCAACTATCGTTCGACCCAGCCGATCCTTTCCGCGGCAAACGGCGTGATCGATCTCGCCAGGGAGCGCTTCACCAAGAACCTTTGGACGGAGCGCACCTCGTCGGCAAAGCCTCGCCTGGTCGGCGTGCGCGACGAGACCGACCAGGCCCGCTACATCGTAGAGCGGATCCTCGAGACCCGCGAGGAAGGGACCCTCCTTAAGCAACAGGCGGTGCTCTTCCGTGCGTCCTCGCATAGCGGGCCGCTGGAAGTCGAACTCACCCGCCGCAACATCCCATTCGTCAAGTTCGGCGGCCTGAAGTTTCTCGACGCCGCGCACGTCAAGGACGTGCTGGCGCTGTTGCGCTTTGTCGAAAATCCTCGCGATCGCGTCGCCGGCTTCCGCGTGATGCACCTGTTGCCGGGTATCGGTCCCGCTTCCGCGCAGCGCATCCTCGATCATATGGCGGAGGCGACCGATCCGCTCGGCGCACTCTGCGCGCTGCCCTCCCCGCCCCGCGCCGGCGACGCCTGGGCGGATTTCGTCGTCACGGTCGGAAACCTTCGATATTCGGAGTGGCCGTCTGACCTCGAGCGTGCTCGTCTCTGGTATGAGCCGCATCTTGACCGCATCCACGAGGACGCCGAAACCCGACGTGCGGACCTCGTTCAGCTCGAGCAGATAGCCGGCGGATATCCCTCGCGCGAACGCTTCCTCACGGAATTGAAGCTCGACCCGCCGGACGCCACATCTGATCAGGCCGGCGTGCCGTTGCTGGACGAAGACTACCTGATCCTATCGACCATTCATTCGGCCAAGGGCCAGGAATGGAAATCGGTCTATGTGTTGAACGTGGTGGACGGCTGCATGCCGTCGGATCTCGGAGCCGGCACCTCAGCCGAACTGGAGGAAGAGCGCCGCCTGCTCTACGTTGCGATGACGCGGGCAAAGGACGACCTCCATTTGGTGGTACCGCAGCGCTTCTTCGCGCACGGTCAGCATTCGCAAGGCGACCGTCACGTCTACGCATCGCGGACCCGGTTCATTCCGGAAAAGCTGCTCAGCTTCTTCCAGCGGACGAGCTGGCCGTTAGCGTTACCCGGCGCCGGTGCAAAAGGTCCGAGCCAAGGTCCGCGTATCGACATCGGCGCTCGCGTGCGCGGGATGTGGCGCTAGATGTCCCTTCCGGATCGAGCGTCCGCTTTTTGCACAGGTCGCCGGAACACGTGGACAAACGTCATGCCAAGGCGATTTCGAATCCCTGACCTGTGTTAACCGTTCGGAACTCCGAACGGAGCGCAAGGATTCGTCTCGGCAGGAGTAGCAAAATGCTGATGACGAAGGAAGGAAGGCGCGCAATCCGAACGCTGCGCGGATGAGCGATCTCCGTGCTGCAGGAGGCTAACGCCATACGAGAATGCCACACGGCTGGATGCAAGACCGCGCCGATCCGCACGCGCGCGAGCGCGGCTTCGAGATCGCCAGCCTGGATCCGCTGGACGGACTCTCTCGGGCCGAAGCGGTCGCGGAAATCGAGGACTTATTGGCCTCGATCGGCGACACTTGCCCCGAATGCCCGCCGGACAGCTAGTGACCGGCGCCAGCAGACCTGCGCGGGCGACGTGCGTTCTCGAAGGCAATGCGGCTTTGGCGCCGAGAATCAGGATGATTAATCGTTAGCATCCTCTTGGAAATCCCTAACCTCGCGCCCGGCGCAATGCGAGATCCAGCCGGCTCCTCTCCTTTTCCCAACGCGCTTCTTCGGCTTGTGCCCTTTCTCCAGAAGTTCTATCTGGGCTTGAATGTCCGTAGCGTTCTTTTCGTGCTTCCGGCGGGCCGCGTCCAAGGACTTCTCCTTCGCCTTGATGGCCTTCTGGCGTCGCTCTCGCTCCTTGCGCTGGGCAGCCTCCTCCTTCGCGCGTTCGCGCTCGCGGCGCTTCTGCTCTTTCTCGAAAGCGAGCGCCGCCTTGCGGTCGGCCGCCTTGTCGTTAGTTTGCTTCGGATGCCTCTGGTGCTTGCGGCTCGTCGACTTGCGGTCCGCCTTCTTCGAAGCGTCGCCGCCGGCGAGATCGGTAGGCAGCTCGGCATGCTCTTTGAAGGGGCCGCTGGAGCCGACGGGACGCTTCAGGACGACGCCGGGTGCCGCCATTGTCGCCGCGACGATGTGGGGATCTTCGCTCTGCCTCGCCGCTCCCTGATGGAAGAGATTGCTGTCGGCGCCCCAGGCTTCTAAAGCTGCCTTCATTGACGGCGCGGCCACCGCCAGGTCGAAGAAGCCGAGCGAGGTTTGGTAAGTCTTGAGCTTCCTCGCCATTCGCGTGCTCTCCTGCGGCGGCGTCAAATCACGATACGATCGAAATCAACTGCAACGCGGCTGTTCGCAAAGGTCTTCCTCGCCTCCTCCAGTATTTCCTCATCGGGATAGCGGCCGGAAATGTGGGTCAGAACGAGCAGCTTGACGCCGGCCGTTGCCGCGAGCGCGGCGGCTTCGGCCGCGGTAAGATGCCCGTAGTCACGGGCGATGGACGCATCGCGTTGGAGAAACGTCGCCTCGATCACCAGCACGTCGGCGTCGCGAACGTGCTCGGCCAGATCGTCGGCGGTTTCAGTGTCTCCAACGATGGCAACCTTCTTGCGTCCCTCCGGCGGCCCAAGGACGTCTTCGGCTTCGATCGTGCTGCCATCCGCGAGCGTAACAGGCCTTCCTTCCGCCAACTCCTTGCGCACTGGACCGTCGGGCACCCCTAGAGCCGCAAGGCGGTCCGGCCGAAGATGGCGGCGGATCTGGCTTTCGAAGGAGAATCCGAAGCTGTCGGTGTCGCGGTGGCGGATCGGAAAGCAGCCGATCGTGAAGTCGTCGGCATTGAGGACCTGGCCGGTTGCCAGCGGAACAAGTTCTATCGGAATAGGCGCATGCCCTTCTCCCACAGGCCCGCAAGCATCCGGACGACCACATCGAGCGTCCCCGGGCTCGCATGGATTGTCATCAGGTCATGTGTTTGCCGAAGCCGTAGCGTGGAAAAGAGACCGGGAATGCCGAGCACATGGTCGAAGTGGCCGTGAGTCAGCAGGATCCGGTCGAGCCGTCGGAAGCCGGCCCCGCTGCGCAGCAACTGACGCTGCGTCCCTTCTCCGCAATCGACCAGGATGCGGTGGCTGCCTGCCTCTACCAGAATGCTCGGATGATTGCGCTCTGCCGAAGGAACGCTTGCAGACGTACCCAGGAAAGTGAGATCGAACATCGAAGACAAGTACCTTTGAGTTCCGCGCAAATTCGGCTGATGGATACACAGTTTTTCTCGGCAGCGGCGAGCTCGGACAGGCCCTTCACCGATCTGGTGAAGAAGCTGGGGTTTTGCAGCCGGCAAGCGCCGACCGTCCTATTTCTACGCCATGGCGGCCTTCTGTAGCATAGCTGCGCAATCTCTCTTCCAGGAGTCCAATCAAGGGCTTTAATGAGCCAGTCCCTTTCACTGCGAGAGTTGCGTTTCTCGGGCGATATCAGTTGAAATTCAGTCACGCTCCATCGCGGTGATCGGTGCAAACGAAGGACCACCGGAGCCATTTTGCCTCCTCTGCGAAGTATGGACGGTTCGCCAAATGAACACCGCGTTTCTCCTGATGGCGCAGTATGATGGAAAGGCCATCATTCCTATCGACCAAGTTTGCAGGGACTATTTCTCACATCTCACGCCACCCAAATTGGTGCAGAAGATTTCAGCTGGGGAGATCGCCCTTCCTCTCGTTCGGATCGAAACCAGTCAGAAATGCGCGAAAGGAGTGCATCTCACTGACTTGGCTTCATACCTTGACGCGCGTGTTGAGGCCGCAAGGCGCGAAATGATTGCTCTCACAAGTTGAACATCGCTTTTACCATCCAACAGGTTATTGACGAACGCGACCTAGCCGATTGCGACCTGGAATTGGACCTGCCGATCTGAGGACGCGATGGCTGCTTCCGCTGACGGTGTGGCTTGACGGTCTCGCCGCTTCTCGGCGCCATTAATCCATAGCGATCTGCTATCGCCCTCGATTGTGCGTGGTATACTACAGGGTAATCAAGGAGTTCCGAACTTGAGTGTTGCATTCACGAAGGAAGATAGTGCCGAGACTGCGTCGGAGACGTTGCTGCCCGACCGCCCGATTTCAGCTCATCCCAACCTAGTCACTCAAGCGGGTCTGAAGGCTCTGGAGTCTCAACTCCGACATGCTCAAGAGACTTATGAAGCGGCACAGAAAGTCGCGGATGTAAACGAACGTCGCCGGCAGGGAGCACTTCCCTTGCGTGACGCCCGATACTTCGCGACGAGAGTTCGAACGGCACAGGTTGTGCCCGATCCTACATCGGATGACACCGTGGCTTTCGGAAGCACGGTGACCTTTAGTCGTGGTGATGGACGTGTGCAAAAGTACCGTATCGTGGGCGAAGATGAAGCCGATCCGAAGGCGGGCACTATCTCGTTCGTTTCCCCCGTGGCGAGGGTGCTGATGGGCAAGGCAGTCGGAGATCTGGTCGACGCATCAGGTCAGACCATTGAGATCATCGAGATCTCTTAGAATTCGAGCGCGGACACGTGCGACCGGACGCAGTCCAAATGCCGCTCAGCGTCGCCAGCTTCCTTTGGTCATGCATCAGCTCAGGGCCCGGAACGGCCAACGCTTTAGGCCGACTTCCGTTGCGATTTGGCCGCCGGTTTCTTAGCTCCGGTTTCTTTCGTCTGCTTCTTACCGGCAATCGGCATCAGCATCTCCTTTTGGCCGGCCGCCTCCTTGCGCGGCTTATTCGCTGACTTTTTCGACGCACTGGTCTCGGTCGCAGCGCCGCCGACGCTCCGCCGCAAGGCCTCCATCAGATCGACCACGTTCTCGCCGCGGGGGCGCTCCTTCGGCGTGATAGGCTTGCCGGCGCGCTTTTGGTTGATGAGCTCGATGAGCGCGGTCTCGTAACTATCCTCGAACTTGCCTGGTTCGAAGCGCCCGCTTTTTTGGTTTACGATGTGCTTGGCAAGGTCGAGCATGTCCTTGGTGACTTTGACATCCTGGATCTCGTCGAAATACTCATCCTCGGACCGCACCTCATACGGGTAGCGCAGCAGTGTGCCGACGAGGCCCTTGTCCAGCGGCTCGAGCGCGATGATGTGTTCGCGGTTAGCCGAAAGGCGTTTGGTGTGACCGCCGTTTACCTTGTTCGAAGCGCAAAGTATCAATTTTGCAATTGTGGTGTACTCTGTATTTATGCATGTCGAGGTCGACTTGCATTGAACCAACTTTGGGGTAGCGGAGGGCAACATGGCTAAGAAAGCGAAGAAGGCGAAGAAGGCAAAGAAGAAGACCGGCAAGAAAAAGAAGTAGCCTTCGCCGACACACGGTATCTTTGCTGAGACACATCAAGGCGCGTGCGCGGCCGATCGTTAGCTGATATTGCCGCGGCTTGATGTGATTCAGTGACACCAAATCCAAGCTGGAGCACGACGCGAATATGTGCTGATCGGTCCGGCTTTTTTGGTCCAGCGAGTGGCGCACTCGTAGTCGCGCTCGAAGGAGCGGCGAAGAAATTGCGGGTGGAATCACTTCCCCTATCCTAGACCGTTCAAGATCGTCGATGGCATCACGAAAGTGACCGAGCCCCCGCACCTCGCAATCGGCGACTAGGCCGCAATTTAGGGCGGCTGAAATCCTACGCTGCGTTACGCCCCTGCCACCAAACAAACGCACGAGCGCAAAATCGCGTGCTCATCGAAACTCCAAGCAGCGGCGGTACAGCATTTGGTCCAGCATGATTGAGAACGACCACACTTAAATGCTGACCGTGCTTAGCTTTTCTCGGTCGATCGGTCCAATCCATCATGGGTGCCACGGAAAAGAGATAGTCTTGATATTTCAATCGTTTACCCTACTATCTCAATGGGATGGAAGAAGAACGTGTGCACTCCAAACTAGACGAAATTGCACACGTTTGTACCCGTTTTGACCTCTCGGTGCACATTTTCAAGCTTGGTG
>Ga0137419_10001077_pt1 | contig 11288 bp, 10 predicted proteins | sample CZODoug3_1_2_16f_FD_108279 | JGI IMG/M metagenome (GOLD analysis project Ga0137419, IMG submission 108279) | Vadose zone soil fungal communities from Angelo Coast Range Reserve, California, USA - CZODoug3_1_2_16fungal (Illumina Assembly) | ecosystem: Environmental > Terrestrial > Soil > Vadose... | reverse complement strand
TTCCCATTCAAGTGATCTCGACCGGCTTGTCGTCATTAGCAGTTCCGATTCGTTCGCTGGCCGACCTGGGAACCTGCCGCGTGAACAGCAGCTTACTGGGCGATCTCTACACTCAGTGTGGCGCCACAGGCTGTTATGCCTTCTCACGCGAGACTATTGAGATTGGCGCGGCGCGCGCGCACGCGCGATTTTTTGCCCCGGCGGACAACATCGCGGAAGATCCGGCAACTGGCAGCGCATCAGGCGCGCTCGGTGGTTACCTGGTCCATCATGGCGTGTCCGGTATTGAACCGATAGACGGCCGTTATAAATTCGTAATTGAACAAGGCGACTTTATGCATCGCCCCAGTCGCATAAATTTGGATGTGGGCGGCAAGCCCGGCTCAGTTGCAGAGGTCCGCGTCGGAGGACCATCGGTGGTCGTCGCGCGCGGCGAGGTTTACGTTTCCGAGTAAGTCCAATGTCCAAGGTCCAAGGTCCAAGGTCTGTCTATTGAGAATTGAGTAATACATGAGATTAATTCAGCTAGCGGCAATAAGGTAATTGGAGCGGAAAATGGGTTTTGGTTCCGGACTTTGGACATTGGACTTTGGACATTGGACTATCGGTTAACCAATGATTGAACCACTCGATCTCATAATCATCGGCGCCGGTCCGGCGGGACTGTCCGCGGCGTACGCAGCTCGTCAGGAAGGGTTACGCTATCTGGTGCTTGAAAAAGGCACGATCGCCGATACCATTCGCCTGTATCCCGTCGGCCGTACTCTCTTCTCTACGCCAAATGAGTTGGAAATGTATGAAGGAGCATTAAAACCCTGTCGCGAAAAACCTACGCGCGAGGAATTGCTTTCACACTACATTCATTTCGTACTCGACAACGATCTGAACATCAATGCCGACGAGTCGGTCCTTGATGTTCAACAACTCGAGCCCGAGCGGTTTCTCGTTCATACCAGTAAACATGATTATGAAGCTTCGCGAATTCTTTTTGCGATTGGCGCGATGGCCCATCCGCGTTATCTGAATATTCCAGGCGAAGATTTGCCCAAGGTGCATCACCTCTTCGTCGAACCCTACGCTTACATTCGTAAAGATGCGCTAGTGGTCGGCGGCGGCAACAGCGCTGCGGAAGCCGCCTTGTTTTTATCAGAAGAAGGCGCGCGCACCACGCTTGCGATCTGGCGCGAAGATTGGGAGAACCGCGATCCCAAAGCAGGCGCAATGAAACACTGGGTGCGCTCGCCGCTCGAAAGAGAAGTTGCAGCAGGACGCTTACGCGTGATTCTCTACAAGGAAGTATTGAAGATCACTGAACCCGACGTGACGCTAACTACTGAAGACGGCGAGACGTTGACCATTAATAACGACGTTGTGTTTGTGCTGATTGGCAGCGATGCTGATCTGACTCTTCTGAAGAAACTTGGCGTGAAGACTGAAGCGGGAAAACTGACTGAAATGCCGGTCTATGATCCTGAAACTTTCGAAACCAACGTGCCCGGTGTCTACGTCGCCGGCCACTTCACAAATGCTCGTCATATTAAGGCGGCCATCGATGTGCCGCGCCGCATTGTGCCGTTAATTGCACAAAGCTTGCGCGCTGGCGCCGTGAAATGAGGGAGCTTTGCACAAAGTAGGCAACAAAACGATGAGTACAAACGGCCATAGTGTCGGCGCACACTTTGAAAATCGCGAGCCAACTGTGAAAGAAACTTACAAGGCGATACTACGGATCGCGAAAGAGCTTGGGCCGGTTAAGGAAGATCCGAAGAAGACTTCAATCCATCTGGTCAGAAAGACGGCGTTTGCCGGCATCGCGACGCGCAAGACCGCATTAGTTCTCACATTAAAGTCTGACGTGGATATTTCGCACCAGCGGATCACTCGGCGCGAACAGGCGTCGGCCAACCGTTGGCACCTGGAAATCAATCTTGATACTCCAGATCAGGTGGACAAAGAAATTGTTGCCTGGCTCAAGAGAGCTTACGAACTCGCCGGTTAGCTTTATTCAAGTGGTCAAGAACAATTCAGTTTTAATAGTGGGCGCCGGTGCGGCCGGCCTCGCCGCCGCGAGCGACCTCGCTGCCGCGGGCCTGGCAGTGACAATCATCGAGGCGCGCGATCGTATCGGCGGTCGCGTTCACACGGTCCATGACGAGTCCTTGAATCTGCCAATTGAACTTGGCGCCGAGTTCGTCCACGGCAAGCATCCCGCGCTCTTCAAACTTCTCGACTTTTCACTCAACGCATTCGCTGACGTCACCGAGCGGCGCTTGTACTTTGAGAACGGCGTGCTGAGCCGTTCACACGATTTCTGGAACAAGCTAACTGCGCTCTTTGATTTGATGAGCAAGCAAAAACCCGATCAGACTTTTGCAAAGTTTCTGGATTCGATTCCCGACGATCCCGAGACACTTCGCGCTAAGGCGGTCGCAAAACGCTACGTTCAGGGTTTCCACGCCGGCGACCCTAAGCGCGCCGGCGTCCATGGACTAATCGCGGCAAATGAGGCGGCAGACGAAATTGGCGGCGATCATTCGTATCGCGTCGTCGCTGGTTATGAATCGCTGCTGCAAAGATTGAATGAAGAAGCAAAACAGCAAGGCACGATTATTCAACTCAATACCGTAGTCCACGAGCTTCGTTGGGGCAGCAACGACGTCGAGGCAATTTGTCTTTCGGGAAAACTGGAACGGCGCTTGGCCGCCTCGCGAGCGCTAATTACCTTGCCGCTGGGTGTGTTGCAGGAAAAATCCAGCGCGCAAGGAGCGGTGCGATTTGTTCCCGCATTGCCTGAAGAAAAACAAAAAGCTATTCGAGATATTCCGATGGGCCACGTCTTGCGTATCGTGCTTGTGTTTCGCGAACGGTTTTGGGAGCAGTTGCACATTCCCGGCACCAACGCACATGAGGATTTGTCTCAACTAGGGTTTATTATTTATCCCGCCGCTCCGATTCCAACCTGGTGGAGTTTGCTGCCCGTGCATGCACCGGTGCTGGTCGGTTGGACTGGTGGACCAGGCGCAGAAGAGTTCGCGGGGTTGTCTGAAGCGGAGCTTGTTTCCGAAGCGCTCGGTTCACTGAAACAGATTTTCGCCGTTTCAGAAAAGAGTTTGCGAGACACTTTAGTACGCTGCTACACCCACGACTGGAATGCGGATCCATTTGCGCGTGGGTCGTACGCCTATCTTCCGGTCAATGGTCTCGCCGCCCAACAGGCGCTCGCCAGTTCAGTAAAGGACACTCTCTTCTTTGCAGGCGAAGCCACCAGCGTGGGCCACATCGGCACCGTTCATGGCGCGATTGAAAGCGGCCAGCGTGCCGCGAAAGAAATTCTAGCTGGATTATGAGTCTGCTCAGTCTTTAGTGTTCACTTAGTCTTCTGTTTCGCAATCACTCCCGAATCGACCGTCTCGCCTGTTCGGGAAATGGCTTGGAAATAAAGATTGTTTCCGACTGCTTCCCACAGCATGAAATGCATATCGCGGTCAAACGACTTCTCAGTAAACGGTGAACTTTTGACGTCGCCGGTTCTAAGCCTGCCGCCTGCACCCGAAACAAAATAATAAATTCCCTTCTGCGGTTTAATGCGTTCGTAAACGTGATCGTGTCCGGTGAGCACGACGTTCATTCCATACTTCACGAAGATTGGTTCGAGCACTTCGCGTAGCTGTTCATCCGAGCCATGCGCCGCTGCCGATGAGTAAGGTGGATGATGAAAGAAAGCAATCTTCCAGTCGGACGTATCTTTTGCCAGCTCGGTTTCCAGCCACTGCACCTGCTTCTTGTCCATGTAATTACTGTTCAATGAGTAGAACGCGATATTGCCTTTCTTGAAACGGTAATACTCCTTTCCATTCATATTGAAGTTTTGGTAATTGACCTGAATTGGCAGGTCGTGGTTTCCCAGCGTGGCGTAGAACTTAACGTTATTATCGAGCAGTTGTTTGTAAACGTCGGAGAATTTTGTTTGAAAGTCCTTTGCGCTCTCGCTGCCGTAAAGGTTATCGCCCATCATCAACACAAAATCGAATGGAAAAACGCTCCGGTATTGGACCATCTCGTCAGCCACCTGACGTTGTTTGTCGGAGCCCGAGCCAGTGTCGCCGATTACTGCAAATCGCACCGACCCTTCTTTAACCGGCAGGGAAAGTTTCAGCGGTGAAGCGGGGCTGGATGCTACCTTCGCGCCTTTGGCGGTCGTTTGTGCGTAAGTGGCATTGCCAAGCGTGGCAAAGACAAGTGAAGCAACTATTAAGACGGACGCAAGAATCCTGTTCATGACTTAATCTCCGGCGCTGGTTTACGGTAGCGCATCAACCATGTAATCGATGATCAAATTGTTGTCTCGATCAACTAACAACATGTTACGACCAACAAAACGGTATCTGACTTCTTTAGGCAGCTTGGGCAATTTGATAAGCAGGGTCGCCGGCATCTCACTGAGCTCATTTTTCTCCGGGTATGGGTAATTGACTCTAAGTGGTACTCCCTGAGTCTCTGCTTCAAAAACTATGTCGCGCAATTCCGCGCGATCCTTTCCCTGGAATTCTGTCCGCAAAGTTTTTCGTATGTACGCGGCCACGCCCGCACGAAAGATATCTCCGTTCTTAACGCCGGCTCGCGCTGCGCGAACCTGCGCTTCGAACGATTTGCGATACGACTCGATCTGTTCCGGTGTGCTGGCTTTAGAAAGTTTTGGCAATTTCGCTTTGATCCGGTCGCGCAGTTTCATATACGCCTTGACGCGATTTTCAAAAGCTACAATGGTGCGCTTGTCAGCGCTTGAAACAGGCGGTGGTTGTAACTGCTTAACTGGTTGCTGAACCGAAGCCTTCACAAGCGTTCGAGTAGCGCTGGTCGCGTAAAGTGGGCACAGCAAAGTCAGACTGAAGATCGAGGCTGAAAGCAACAGCCTCGAGTGGTCAAGAATTTTGTGTCTCATCGTCAAACACGAACTGCAAAGACAATGCCAATAATGGGAACATTCGCTGAGTTTTCACCCCCGGCATAACCGGCAACAATTCCAATCGTTTAGGCTGTGGATCGGGTCGAACGAGTTAGTGCCGGCGGGCGGGCTGGGCGCATGCTTGTCGAACAATCCGGCTGCTCACATTACACAATCAACAGAGGTCCTATGGGAAGTTTGCAAGAACTAACCAACCGTTTAAGGAAAGCGGCCTAATGCATATGCGTATGAATTACTGACCGGATCGTATGCGATCGCGTGTGCACCTAAGCTTCAATGTTGGATCGACAGTGTTCCTCCTTTGCAATAACGCTCTAATCCTGTGGTGATTTTGTGTCGATAGTGGGTACGCGCAAGTCCCTTGGTAATTAACCGCTTTTTGTGATTTAAGAACGCTTTCCCCCTCGAAAATCGGCATGCTGCTTGCGGTCTTTTTCTCAAAAAGACGCTGAAATCTGCGTGGATGGGAACAAGTTTCTGAAGGAGGCTTTATGAGTTCGATAAAAGTTTGGCCACACCTGACGATAGTGGCCATCATCTGTGCTTTGGTTGCAGGCTTAGGCGTGGCGTTCTACATGAAACATGAGCAGACGGTTTCAGCCGAATCGCTGCCCAACGCCGCGCGCATTCAACGTGTTGACGGAGAGGTCGCACTAAACAACGGTCTTTATGACAACGGAGCGAACACGCAGTGGGTGGCAGCCGCGCCGAATACTCCTTTCTCGGTCGGCGATCGCATTTACACCCGCGACAATTCGCGCGCCTCGCTGGCGTTTACCGGACGCAACTTTGCGAGGCTGAATCCAAACACGTCGTTCGATGTGATTTCCCTTGCCAATAGACGCACGCAGCTGGCGCTGCGCGATGGCTCGGCAATCTTTGACATTGGATATCTTGAGCCCAACGAATTGTTTGAAGTGGCAACTCCCTATGGTGCCGTCGATTTTAATCAACCGGGACTTTACAACGTTGATTTAGGTAATGGGAACGCGATTGTTTCAGTGTTAAGCGGGCTGGCCCAGGTGGTTGGACTTGGCGGCAGTGGACAAATCAGCAAAGGTGAAATGCTGACGCTCGCGGGCGCCACGGCCGCGCAGGTTGTGTTATCACGGCTTGACGGTAGGAATGCGGGTTACCTGGTCAATGATTATTATTCTTACCAGTATCCCAATCACTACGACGGTCGCTATAGCACTTACGATGCGTACCTCGCTGATCCTTACTACTACGATCCTTATCGTCGCTATAACAGTTATCAATACGTCTCGAGCACGATACCTGGATTCTACGATCTGGATTACTACGGTGACTGGCGGGATGTCAGCGGCTATGGCTATGCGTGGAGTCCGCGAGTCGATTCTGGTTGGGCGCCCTATCAACAGGGCTACTGGATGAACGATTATCCGTATGGAATGACCTGGGTCTCAACTGAGCCGTGGGGTTATGCACCTTATCACTATGGCCGTTGGGCCTTTCTAAACAATCAGTGGTTCTGGATTCCTGACTCGGTGAATACCACGCCGCTGTATTCTCCTGCACTGGTGGCATTTGTGCCCATCGATGCTGATGATATTGGCTGGGTGCCACTTGGACCAGGCGATCCGTATGCGCCACGCTATTACGATGCCAATTGGCAGCCGTATTACTTGACGCGCACCAGCGTGGTGACAACGCAACTGGTAAATCTTAACGTGCCGGGTGCGGTGGCTGTTGTTCCGCTTCAGAATATTACGCAGGTGATCGATCCGAGAAGCATCAGGAGAGTAAACCCGCAGATGCTGGCGCAGGTGCGTCCGGTGCTTGATCCACTAACGCTGACTCCGCTGCGAAATGCGGTGGTGCATTCGGCGTGGGGACGCGGGAAGATCGACCTGCCGCCGGGCATCGCGAAAAAACTCAACGAGACGCAGGTTGTAACGAGTGCCGCGCCATTCGCGCCGCCATTTAGGAAAGATCTGGCTAAAGCGTTGCGAGTGGAAGCTGTGCCTGACAGGGCCAGGGGACAGAAACTTCAGTTCAGAGATGAACGTGGTGCCGCGCGAGCCGAGACCCAAATGGGCCAGACTGCCAATCCGGACGTCGATCAAGGGCGCAAACAAAAGATCGATCAGTTGGCGCCTGAGGCCGCAAAGGGTAATCGAGATGCGCGGCGACAGCTGCAGGAGCTACAACAGCAACAGCGCCAGGCAGACGTGACTCGAAGGCAAACTGAGCGCACTGCGGCGCAACAACAGCGGCAGCAACAAGTCGAACAGCAACGCATACAGCGTAACGCTATTCCGCAAGCTCGGGGAGAAGCAGTAGGACACCGCGAGCGGCCACAGCCGCAGCCGCAAGTGATGCAGCCGCGTGGGCGGCAAGACATTCCGCGTGCGCGTGAGCCGCAGGCACGGCCGCAGGTAGCGCCCCGGCAGCAAGTCATTCAGTCGCAACCGCGCGGGCGTCAGGATGTCCCGCGAGCACGAGAGCCGCAAGGTCGAGTGGATGTGCCGCGCGCGCAACCACAGCCGCAAGCTCAACGACCTGGAAAGCCCGATCATCCGGAAGGACCACCAACCCGGCAGGGCCAACAGCAGGGCGATAACGGTGGCGGCGGCAAAGGCAAAGGTAAGAAGCCTTAACGCTTCGAATAAGGCAGATACAAACGCCGGCCCTTGATGGGGCCGGCGTTTTTTTTGGACTGCGGCGGCTTGACGCCGCTTTAACGATGCCAGGGAGTCGAGTGTTTTCTCTTCCGAAGTCGTAACGCTAGCCAAAAGCGGCGTCGAGCTGCCGCAGTCCAAAACGCCTACCGCCGCCCTTCACTCATGGCGCCGCGAACTTTCGTAGCGATAATCACTTTGTCGCGTTGGCCGGTATCTTTAAGCGACTGCCCGAGCACAGTCTCCGATTCTCCGTAAGAATAAACGTCAGCTGTATCGAAAAAATTTATGCCAGCAGCGCGCGCGCCCGACCATTTCATTCGCGCTCGCTTGACTGACGACACCGATGTTGAAGAAATTCTCTCCGAACGTCATGGTGCCCAGGCACAGTTCGGAAACTTTAAGACCAGTGGAACCGAGTATGTTGTATTTCATATTCAGATAGTAAATGGTAAATGGTAAATCGTTGTCGATAGTCAGTCTGATTGAATGTGACCCGGCGATTTGAATTTCACAGCGATTCACGATTTACGATTGACGATTCACGGTTCTCTTACGGATGCGCAGCGAGTTTCTTGATCACGCCACCTTCGGCGTCGGCCAGCGGATAAACGACAATGAATGCTGCGGAGTCGATTGCGTGCGCGGCCGTTTTTACTCTTCCAATCTCCAAACGCGTCACCACACAAAAAAGAATGTCTTGCGAAATGCGATCGAGTCCGCCTTCTCCTTTGTAGATTGTTACGCCGCGATGCAAATCGCGAATGATTGCTTCCCTAATCTCCTCGCTTTTATCGGAGATGATCGTGATTGCGGTGTGTTCATCGACACCATGAATCAGAAAGTCGATTGTCTTGGAAGCAGCAAAATAGGTCAGCATCGAGTAAAGCGCCGACTCAATGCCGAGAAAAAACGCTGCCGCCGAGAAAATAACAATATTCAGCAGCAGAATTACGTCGCCGACTTTCAAGAGATGGCTGGTCTTACTGATGAGCAACGCAGCGATTTCAGTTCCATCCAACACTGCGCCACCGCGAATTGCCAGTCCAATCCCGGCGCCAATAAAGAAGCCGCCAAAGACTGCAGTCAGCAATTTGTCCGGTGTGACGTCGGGAAACTTGATGAACGCAAGGCAAAGCGATAGGCCGGCAATGGCCAACGTGCTTCTGATCGCAAACGCTCTTCCGATCTGGCGATAGCCAAGCACGATAAAGGGAAGATTGATAACCGGGATCAGAATCGCGAGCTGCCATCCGAGCACGTTCGCGAGCAGCATGGAAACTCCAGTCACGCCACCGTCAATAAAGTGACTCGATAATAGGAAGCCCTTCAATCCCAGCCCGGCCGAAAGTATTCCTAATACGATGAGACCGGAATCGAGTACTCCGTGAATAAATTTCTTCATGATGCTGCTCCTGCAAATAGACAAGAAGGGGGCGAGCCCCCTTCTTAACCTGAGAGACTCTCCCGATCGACTGTTCAAATCTCTCTTGAACGCCTTTCAGGCTCTAGAGTTCTGAAAGCGCTTCAAACTTAGCTGGTAGCGCTCAGTTCAGCCAAGCTCTGGGTCAGGAAGGCGGACTTCCCCCGCTCTTAGCTATCACTCGTCCCTAATTGTTCCCTCTTCTTCTTTCTTGCTCGCTTTGTTCCGGCGCGAGTTCATCTCCAAATATCCCAACCCCGCCAGCGCCACGGCTACCATTACCAACACAACAATAATTTCCGAACTCATGAAGTCTCCTCTTTAATTAACGGTTAACGGACGACCAGGGTCGCGCCTCACATACGACGCGACGCGTTCCAGTCACAAAGACGCGCTCCGTCTCCGCAGCGGAGATGCGAGCGAATCTGATTGTTAGACGGTGAAATTAGACGGAGACTGGCGGCGCGCGGCCCCGCGGTCGAAGAAGAGAGGACGAATGAAGTATTAAGCAGTTACGATCAGGCCCACGATGGCCCAACGCAGCGGCCGATAGTTGAAAGCGTTCGGGCGGCAGCGACGCAAAGTCCAGTGCCGGATGCCGCACGCGTTTTTGCTTTGACGCGAACAGGTGCGAATGCGCGCGCGGTGCATTCGTCACTGCATGCGGCTGGGAACTGTTTGCAGTATTGGAGAAAGATCCTGAGTCTTGCGGCGACTGAGCACCTGGCCGGCCGAAAGCACTTGACGCAACGCATAAGTGCGCCAGCACGCCCACGATGAGCAGCGCGCTGTACCAGTAATCGAGTCGTGTTGAGATCGATCTCTTCATTAACGCGTTGAGATTGTATCAGGCGCCGGAACTTTTCACCCGTGGGCTTTTATTTGGACTGCGGCGGCTTGACGCCGCTTTTGTTTAGCTAGCGATTTCGTAAAAGAAACCACGGACTCCTTCGCATCGTCAAAAGCGACGTCCAGCCGCCGCACTCCAAACTCACCCGGTTTGTCTTTCTGGTGCACAGCACATTTTATGCGACCCAAAAAGAAAATGCCGCGACTTCCATCGCGGCACTCGTTGATTAGGCTGCTTTTAGACACAGATATTAGTAATGCACGCCAAAAATCTGCTCTAAAATCTGCGCGGCGTTATGCTTCTCCTGTAATTGCGATTTCTTGAGTACTGCCGGTAACCAGCGTCATAGCCCTGCACAAACCCCTGGCGATAGGCCTGAGTCTGTGCGTTCTGGTAGTAACGCGATCGTTCCGGACTGTAGCTCTTGTTACTTCGTCCATCGTTGGCGCCGGTGTTTAGACCCTGCTGGTAACCGCGGTTTACTTCCTGATTGTTGTAACCGCCATTTCGATAGTACGGATCATTTCCATAGCCACCATTCCCATAGTAGGGATCATTTCCGTAGTAGCCATCATTCCGGTAACCACCGTTGTTTCCGCCATTGTTTCCATACGCCCCGGCGTACTGTCTGTAAGCCTGGTCATAGCCGCGCACGAACCCATCGCGAAAGGCCTGGGTCGGCGCGTCTCGATAATAGCGTGAACGCTGAGGACTATAACTTTGCCCACGTTGGGCATCGCTGGCACCCACGTTCACACCATATTGAAAACCTTGTTGTATGTCTTGATTGTTGTATCCGCCGTAACTTCCATTCGACCACTGCGCGTCGGCCGTCGTGCTGGTCACGGCAATCATGCCGAACATAAACGCGAGCGCAATAAGCGCACTGCCAAACGTCTTTTTCATATTTCTCCCCTCCATTTGAACTGGAAATTTGCAACCCTTGTGCCGCTAATCTTCTTTGAAAAGTGCGGCGATCATTTTTGAAAATGCTGCATTTTTCGCTAAAAAGCAGTACCCATTTCGTGCAGATCATGTTCGATCCGGTACGCGCATGTAGGACAGACTTTCCAGTCTGTGCCTTCACTTGAACTGCGGCGGCTCGACGCCGCTTTTCTTAATGGCGCGGCGCGCGTCGAGTCAAAACCATTTACCATTTACGATTTACCATTTACCGCTCTTAGCGATTCACGATTTACTGCTCTTAATTGTTACTATGCGCGCCGTGATCACTCCGGCAAATCCCCTATCAAGCGCTCCTGGAAGTTCATCAAGATGGACCAGCGCGTCTGCGATCGTTCTTTATCTCGCCGGCGCCAAACTATTGTTTCATCTGCTGACCGCCGGTCGTTATGGAATTTTTCGCGATGAACTCTATTACCTTGCTTGTTCAGAACATCTTGCCTG
>Ga0137419_10001067_pt1 | contig 11315 bp, 13 predicted proteins | sample CZODoug3_1_2_16f_FD_108279 | JGI IMG/M metagenome (GOLD analysis project Ga0137419, IMG submission 108279) | Vadose zone soil fungal communities from Angelo Coast Range Reserve, California, USA - CZODoug3_1_2_16fungal (Illumina Assembly) | ecosystem: Environmental > Terrestrial > Soil > Vadose... | reverse complement strand
CGTCGCAGAGGGAATGTCGCCGCTCGCGTGAACCGGAAACTCGTGACCGTCGGCCGTACGCACGTAGAGCAGTCTTCCCTCGATCTGCGGCGCCACCGCCGCGATCTCCCCTCTGTACCTCGGCGACGCCAGCACCTGATGGTAGAGAAAGGACGCATGATCGATCGAGAAAAAGAGCCCCCCAACGCCTCCCGTCTTCATGACTTCCACATCGAGCCCTTCCGGCAACACGGTAATAGTCCCACCGCCCACCAACTTCTCATTTCGCGCCTGCGACAACATCGCTTCGCCGATCGACAGCAGCACGATCATTACCGCGACGCCGACTCCAAAGCCGACGAAGAGTAGGACCGACCGCCAGGGCCTATATGTGATGTTGCGGAGGGCGAGCTGTCCGATCATGCGTCCACCACCCTGCCATCACGCATGTGGATCTTGCGACGCGCGGCACTCGCCAGATCTTCGTCGTGGGTTACGACCACGAGCGTCGTCCCGTCATTGTTGAGCCGCTGGAAGAGCGAGATGATCTCCGTGCCCGTGCGGGCATCCAACTCACCTGTGGGCTCGTCCGCGAGAAGGAGCGTCGGACCATTTGCGAGAGCACGGGCGATCGCGACGCGCTGCTGCTCACCTCCGGAAAGCTCCGACGGACGATGCCGCTCTCGATTGCCAAGCCCTACATATTTCAACAGCTCCGTCGCCCTGTGGAGTCTCTCTACTTTCGGCACCTTCGCCTCCGCCATCGGCAGCGCGACGTTCTCGAGCGCCGAAAGAATCGGCATCAGATAGAAGCGCTGAAACACGAAGCCGATGTTCCGCAGCCGGAACTGTGTCGCCTCTCGATCGCTCATCGCCTCGACGCGCCTGCCTTCGATCGCCACGGTGCCGGACGTCGGCTGGTCGATCACGCCGATTAGATTGAGCAGTGTCGACTTGCCGCAGCCCGAAGGACCAACGATCGCCACGTAGTCTCCGCGCTCGACATCCAGCGTCACGCCCTGGAGCGCGTGCACACGCTCGGCGCCCAGAGCATAATCGCGGCGCACTTCCCGCAGCGAGACAAGCGGGAACTCTGTCACCGCGCTCACGCGATTGCCTCTCGGCGCAGAGACTCCGCGATCGGCAACGACGCCGCACGCCAGGCGGGGTAAATACCAGCGCCGATGCTACTGACAATCAGAAGTCCGAGCGCTGACCACGCCGCCCTTGGCTGAAAGAGAAAGAAGTCGATCGCCATCGGCAGCCCTGGAAACGCGGAAAGGATGGTGTTGAGATAGCGTGCGGTGACGAGTCCGAGCGCGAGCCCGAGTACGGCTCCGGCGAGGCTGATGGCGACGCCCTCCAGCACGATCTGCTCGACAACGTGTGACCGCGACACGCCGATCGCACGCATCACCGCGATCTCTCCGACCCGCTCGTTCACCGAGACCGTCACCAGAGTCGTCACAAGCAGGAATCCGACGAACAGGCTCACGGCGCCCAATATCAGCGCGAGCTGGCGGAAGTAGCTGAGACGCTCGTCCACCTGCGCGATGGCCGTCGCAATCGAGATCGCGGTCACGTCGGGCAGTTGCTTGTCGATCCAGTCGCGAACCTGTTCTGCATCCGCGCCGCTTCTGACGCGAACCATGAATAGCGACGCGCGGTCGCGCGACTGTGGGTTCATCCCCTCGAGCGTCTCCCGGCGCATCGCCGCCGACGACTGATCGGTTGCGCCATAGATAAACCGCACTCGACCCGTCACAACAAGCTTTCGCTGGCCGGAATAGGTGCGCGTCTGCGGGTCGTACCCGGTTGCTACATTGAGCGTGTCTCCCACGCGAGCCACGAGCTGCCGCAATAGATGGTCGCTGGCGACCAAGGCGTCCGAGGTCGTGACGTCTCGTCCCGACAGTAGCTCGTAGTCACCCTGCACGCTGGGATTGATTCCGAGCGCCGATCCACTCACATCGCGGTTGCCTGTCAGGACATGGATCGACGCGCCAAGAACCGGGCTGATCTCCCGAATGTCAGGATTCTTTCGCAGAGTGGCGATAATTGCGCTCACGCCGGGAATCGTCGCATCGGTGTCGAAGGGGAGCGTCCCCTTTGGTGCCAGCCGGATCTCGAACCCACGCGACAGCAGCAGCTCGCGGAAGGATTCTCGCATTCCCGTCGCCAGCATCACCATGTCGAGCAGCATTGCCGCGGCGACGGCGACGCCCAGCACGGCGAGGATCGTGCGGGCGCGATGTCTGATCAGCGATGCCTGCGCGAGCGCTGCTCTCACTCAGCGCCCAAAGAGTGCAAGCGGAGGCGTGCGCACAAGCCGGAGCGACGCCATCACTCCTGCGGTGATTCCGAGCAAGAGCGAGAGCGACACCGCGAAGGCAATCGTCGGCGCGGTAACTATCGAGAATGCGAGCGGTGTCTGATAGAGCGCCTGGTAGTGCCAGTTTACAACCAGAGATATCGCCCACCCGATCGCTACACCGAGCGCACTTCCGAGCACCGCGACCAGGGCCGCCTCGATGACGATGGCGCGCATTACCGTAGCCCGGGAAATTCCCATCAGCCGGAGTGCGGCGATGTCTCGCCGACGCTCTTCGACCTTCAGCACCATGATGCAGAGCAGAAAGACCGAGCTCGCGACGATGGTGATGATCCCGATCGCGCGGTGGAAGCGGCTCACGACCTGGAAAGTGCGCGACGTCTCGACGGCAATGTCGCGCGACCGATACGCCTGAAAGCCAAAGGCAACACCGTTGATTCGATCGATCAGACGCGGAATGTCGGCCGCCGGCGTCGTCGAGATCGCGAATCGATCGACGCGGTCTCCGTATCCGGCGACCGCCTGCAGTTGATCGAGGTGCATCCTGACGCGCAGATCCCCGCGTGCCACCTCGGATGGATCAGCTCCCCGCTTTACGATAGCGCCTACAACCACGATGTCGCCGGCCATTCCGGGGGCTACCGAGATCGAAACGCGGTCGCCGACTTTCAGGTGCGCTCGCTCGGCAAACGCATCATCGATCGCAATCGTGCGCGGCTGCCGCCTTATCGCTGCGTTGGGCGAGCGACCAACCGATGACGAGTCTTGTGCGAGGAGCGAGGCGAGCAGAAATGCGAGCAACACGCCCGAAAGCTAGCCGCGCTTGCCTGCCCTGTCTGCAACTGGAGCGACTAGCACGTGCGCCGCCAACACGGGTCCGATCGACATCTCCTGGCGGCCGGCGCCCAGCGTGATCGGCCCATTGTAGGGCGCGCGCGACTTTACCGTGACGCGCTTGCCCGGGAGGATCGATAGGTCGCCCAGATATCTCAGCATCTCCGGATCCTCATCCGCTACGCGCACCACAACTCCGGACGCCCCGACCGCGAGATCCGCTAGCGATTTGTACTCGGTCTCATCCACCGAGCCATCCTTGGTGGGAATCGGAGCGCCGTGCGGATCGACTTCCGGTTCCCCGATCGTCGCGGCCATGCGGTCTACGAGCTCGTCCGACGCGGCGTGCTCGAGTCTTTCCGCCTCCTCGTGCACGCGATCCCATTGATACCCGAGCGCCTCGGCGAGATAGGCTTCGATGACGCGATGACGACGAAGCGTACGGAGCGCCGCGCGGCGACCGCTTTCGGTGAGCTTAACTCCGTGATAGCGCTCATAGGCGAGCAATCCCTGGTCGGCGAGTCTACGCACCATGCCACTCACCGACGCGGGTGCGAGCGCCAGACGCTGGGCGATTTCGTTTGTTGCGGCGGCACCCGTCCCTTTCCCAATCGTGTAGATCGCCTTGAGGTAATCCTCGACTGGCGCGGTGAGTGGCTCGCGCCCACGAACCCTCGATTCTTCCCGTGCGGCGCTCATACGGCCGGCCGCGGTGTCGAGGGACTCGCGCCCGGTTTCGCGCGCACCATCAGCACCGGCACCATCGTGATGTGCCGGAGCTCGCTCGCCACGCTGCCGTGAATGACGTCGGCGATTCCGTGGTGTCCGTGCGTTGCCATCGCGATCAAGTCACAGCTCTCCCGCTGCGCGCACGCCGCGATCTCTTTCGCCGGATCACCGCCCGCGAGAATGGCCTCGGCCTCGAATCCATCGTTCTCGAGGGAATCTGCGATCGCCTCGATGTACTCGCGGTCGCTCTTCATCTCTTCCGACTCGCGAAGATCGAGCTCGTTGATGCTGCGCGCTGCCCAGCCGTCAGCGACGTGGATGACCACGATCGACCCGGCGTTGCACGTTCGCGCCAGCTTCCGGACGTGCTCCAGGATCACTTCGTCGTACGGAGAGTGCTCGACCGGTACGAGTATGCGCTGATACATCAGCCCACCGTTTTGCCGAAGAATTGGAGCAGCAGCCAAATGTTGAGCCCGGCGATGACTAACGCAACAGCGTATGCGAGTCCCTTGAGCCAGACCGGGTTCGCGAATTCGCCCATCTTCACTTTGTTCGACGTGAACATGACAAGTGGGAAGACTGCAAACGACAGCTGCATGCTCAAAACTACCTGGCTAAGAACCAGCAGCTTCGCCGTGCCGCTCTCACCGTAAAGAATCGCGACGATTGCGGCAGGAATGATCGCGATGGAGCGGGTGATGAGACGCCGCAGCCATGGTCGCAGCCTGATGTTGAGGAAGCCCTCCATCACGATCTGGCCGGCGAGCGTGCCGGTCAGGGTCGAGTTCTGTCCCGACGCCAGGAGCGCCAACGCGAATACGGTGCTGGCGCCAGCGCCAAGCAGAGGTGTCAGCAGCTTGTAGGCGTCCTGTATCTCTCCCACTGCCGAATGTCCCGAAGTGTGGAAGGTTGCCGCCGCGATGATGAGTATGGCGGCATTGATGAAGAGCGCGAAGGAGAGCGCGAGCGTCGAATCGATGAACGCGAAGTGCACGGCCTCGCGCTTCCCCTCTGGTGTCTCGTCGTACTGCCTCGTTTGGACGATCGACGAATGCAGATACAGGTTGTGCGGCATGACGGTCGCGCCGAGTATGCCAACCGCGATGTACAGCATCGCCGGATTGGTGACGACCTCAGGGGCTGGAAGGAATCCCAGCATGACGGCCGCGAATGGCGGCTTTGAAATAATGATTTCGAACAGGAAGCACGCACCGACGGTCGCGATCAGCGCGATGACCAGCGCCTCGAGCAGCCTGAATCCCTTGTTCTGAAGATAGAGCACGAGCAAAACGTCCAGCGATGTGATGACGACGCCGTAAGCAATCGGGATGTGAAAAATCAAGTTGAGAGCAATCGCGGTTCCAATCACCTCGGCCAGATCGCAGGCCGCGATCGCGATCTCGCAGCCGACCCAGAGCAGAAAGCTGACCGGCCTCGAATAGTGATCGCGGCACGCCTGCGCCAGATCCCTCCCGGTGACGATGCCGAGCTTCGACGCGAGTCCCTGCAGCAGGATCGCCATTAGGTTCGATGCGAGGATGACGGTCAATAGGGTGTAGCCGAACTGTGCTCCACCGGCGAGGTCGGTCGCCCAGTTTCCCGGATCCATGTAACCGACCGCGACGAGGTATCCCGGTCCAGCGAATGCGAGAATCTTCCGCCACCATCCCTTGCCGGAGACGGGAACGGTTCGATAGACCTCGACCAGCGAGGGAGTAGTGCGCGCCCGTCGCCATCCTGGCGGTGGTGGAACTGGCGGCTCTGGTTTGGGGCGGCGTGCGGTCTGGCCGAGCTGTATTGCCAAAATGGTACTCCGGGATTATTGAGAAACTACGAAATAAGTTAGTACGTCCTAACTTTTGACGCAATAGCGGTTCGCACTTCGTTTCGGTGATATTCACCCCGCGGGAGTTGCCTTTGGCGCTACAACTGACAGCAACCGTCTCCCGCCGCGCGTAATTTTTTTGGGACCATCCGCTTCGCAAGTCTTCCCGCACCGACGAGAGAACGACACGATGTTGACCTGGCCTTACGCTCATCTTCTCATCAATCATTTTCCGGTGGTCCTGAGTGTCTCCGCCCTCGCCGTCGCGCTTCTCGCGCTATTGCTGGGACGGAGGGGACTCTGGCTCACCGCGATGGGCGCACTCACGGCGGCCGGGATCTCCATATATCCGGTTTTCCTGACCGGGAACCAAGCCGATCACGCCCTGAACGACCCTTGGTACATTCACCCGGGCACCATCGAAGCGCACGATAAATTCGCTACCATCGCGTTGTGGGTGATCCTGATTGCCGGAGCGTTCGCGGCCTATGCGTGGTGGCGCTCTCTCAAGCAGCCCGCTGATCTCATTCCGGGTTGGATGCGCGCCGGCGTGTTTGTCGGAGCATTAGCGGCCGTCATCATCGTTGCCTACACCGCCTATCTCGGCGGACAGATCATCCACGAGGCGCCCGTCCTTCAGCTCAAGGATGCGCCACCGGGGCTGCCACCCGGTGTAGCCGCGCCCAAGGCCGACCCAACGAACGGCTGAGTCCCGCCGTAATCATGGCGTAAGCGATAGGCGGGTTATTTAAGCAACCAAAATTTCGGAGACCAAGGTGAAATCGAGACTTCTTTCGTCGCTCGGCGCTGCCGCCGCGATGACTTTAGCTGCGTCATCGATCGTGCACGCGCAGGCTGCGCCCGGCTATCACGTCATCCACCGCATCAACGCCGGGGGCGAAGGCGGCTGGGATTATGTCACCGTGGACCCCGATGGCAACCGGTTATTCCTCTCGCGCGGAACCCATGCGATGGTCATCGATCTCGGTCGTGACTCCGTCGTCGGCGACATTCCCAATACCGCCGGAATCCACGGTGTCGCTCTCGCGCCCGAGCTCAATCGTGGATTCACCAGCAATGGCCGCGATTCCAGCGTGACGATCTTCGACTACAAAACCCTCGCTCCGATCGGGGTCGTGAAGATTCCGGGCAGAAATCCGGATGCGATTCTCTATGATGCGGCGACGAAGCGCGTCTTCACGTTCAACGGCGGCACTTCCAACGCGACGGCGATCGACGCCACGAATGGCACGGTCGTGGGTACCGTAGCTCTCGGTGGCGCGCCGGAGACGGCAGTCAGCGATGGCGGCAAGGTCTACGCGAACATCGAGGACAAGAGTGAGATCGCGGTCTTCGATCCGAAGACGCTCGCGGTCCTGGCGCACTGGCCCCTTGCTCCGTGCGAAGAGCCGAGCGGACTCGCGATCGATCGCGTTCACCAGCGACTGTTCGCGGGATGCGGCAACAAGACCATGGCCGTCGTCGACATGCGGACCGGCAAGGTAGTGGCAACTCCTGCCGTCGGATCCGGTGTCGACGCTGCCGGTTTCGATCCGGGAACGCAGCTGGCGTTTACGTCGAACGGTGAGGGAACGATCACGGTCGTGCACGAGGACACGCCCGACAAGTACACGGTCGTTGAGACCGTGCCGACTCAGCGCGGCGCGCGGACCATGGCCGTGAATCCGAAAACTCATCGCCTCTATACTGTCACCGCCGAGTTCGGTCCAACGCCTGCGGCGACCGCTGATCGTCCGCGGCCGCGGCCACCGATGATTCCGGGCACATTCGTCGTTCTCGAGTTGGATCGATAGGATTCCGGTAAAGCCGGCGCGGTTGGGGGCATCGCGCCGGTCAGGCGGAGGGAATCCTCTTCGCCTTCCCATACAACCTTCACAGTAATTCCAGCAACTGGGCGAGGATTCGCTCTGTCATGCCCCAAATAACGTGATCTTGGTGGCGAAGGACGCGCGCGTTGATCTGTGTTCCGCGAGCGAAGACCGTCTCCTCGTGCCATGACTCCGTGCGCGCAATCGCAGCGAACGGAAACCAGAATGAGAGCGCGACTTCCGGACTTAGTACAAGCGGCTCGCTACGATCGAGCAACGCCACGTACGGCCGCACCATGATCGGCGGAAGACTTACTGTGCGCGGACGGAGATCGTCCAACACTCCGATCACCATGCCCTCGCGCGTGAGATCGATCCCGGTTTCCTCGCGCGTCTCTCTGATCGCCGTCTCGGCCAGCGACGCATCGCCCGCCTCCATCCGTCCCCCCGGAAACGCTATCTGGCCACTCCAGGGATCTCCCTCGTACTCTGCCCGCTTGATGAAGAGCAGCTCGAGTGCGTCATCCCTGCCGAGGCGGAAGATCAGAGCAACCGCCGCCTTCCGAACACCCTCTTCGTCTTCGGCTGCAACAGGGCTGTGAGAAGCGAGTGCCGAGCGGATTTTGATGACGCTCGGCTGGGCGAGGAGATGCGCAAATCTCTCTTCGCCGCCTTCTCTCACGTCACTTCGTCGCCGCGTTACGCACAAAAAACCTGGCGGTCTCCAGCACGACTTCTTCGAGGACGGGCGGAGCCTTGCCAAGCGGATGTGTCGCGCCGAAGCCGTGATTGGCGCGCTCAATGAGCCGGAGCGTGCTGATTCCCTTCGACAAGGAATGAAGATGCTCCGCCTCCGAGCTGTCAACCGTCTCGTCGCCCGTCCCATGAACTATCAGCCACGGGACTCTGATCTTCCCCGCCGCACCCTGGATGTTGAGCTTCGTTTTTCCATGCATCTCGACATCGTCCAGCAAATCCGTTTCGAGACGCATCACCTGCCCGGTGCGCGAATTGGTGATCTCCGCGTACCCGCGCTTCCGCCATGTCAGCGTCTCTTCAGGCGACCACCGATTCGGATACGAGATCGCGGCCCACGTAACGAGCGAGCTCACGTTCGAGCTTTCCGCTGCGGTGAACAGAATCGCCACGCCGCCGCCGCGCGAATGGCCGAACAGGCCGAATTTTCCATTGATCCATTTCTTCCGGCGCGCGTAATCCTCGATGAGCTCGAGATCCTCCAGCTCCCGCGAAAATGTGTTGCCCGCAAACGCCTCGGCCTGCGTGAACGACTCGCGATCGGCGCCGATTCCGCTCCCCGAAAAATCGAAAGTGATCGCGGTGAGCCCATCCTGTGCGAGTGTGCGGGCGAGATAAGGGAAGAAGGCCCAGTGCGCAAATCCCTTGAATCCGTGACAGATGACGACTGATCCGAGCGCGGATTCCGCCGCATAGACCTCACCCCGGATGGAAAGCCCATCGCGGCAGGGAATCTCGAAAGCCTCGGGCTTGACCACGCTCGCGCTCGTCATCCCTCGACCTCGCCCCCGATGTCCGCCCAACCCATAAATCCTCGCGCCATCGACGCGACGTCTTCGTATCCCATCTGCTTCATCGTCAGCGCCGCGAGCGCCGAGCGGTTTCCGCGCGCGCAATAGATCACGACCTTCTGCTTCCGGTCGATGATGCCTTCCACCTTCGACTCGAGATTTCCGCGCGGCAGATGAATCGCGTGTGGCAGCCGGCCGAGATTCCATTCGTTGGGCTCTCTGACGTCGAGGTAGATTACGCGATCGTTGCGTGCCTGCATGTCGCGCACCTGCTCAGGTGTCAGCTCCTCAACCTGCTGCTTCGCTTCGTCGATCAGGTCCTGCCCGGTCTTGTGAGCCATGCGCGTCAGGATCAGTAGGATGTGACGGTCAGCGTGCGCGTCTTTGTGTCGATCGTGGCCATGGCGCCGAGCGGAAGGGTCCACTGCGCGTCGATGTGTCCGACAGGAATTCCGGCGAGGCAGGGGACTCCGAGCGCGTGTGCGATCTCACCGAGCACGTCGTCGAATGCGCGGCCGCCACCGCCGGCGTCGTCGGGGCACTTGACGCATTCGCCGAATGCGATTGCCTTACACGCGTTGAGCGCGCCGGAGAGCTTGAGCTGCTGGAGCATTCGGTCGATGCGATATACGGGCTCGTTGATGTCCTCGAGGATCAGGATGCCGTCGGTGAGATCCGGCATGAACGGCGTGCCGCACAGCGACGCCAGCACCGCGAGATTTCCGCCCACGAGCCTCCCCTCGGCGGTGCCTGGATTGATCACCCGCGCGTCCGGTGCCGTGCCGCACGGATCCGTTTGTCTGACGACGGCGCGCTCAAACGAATCGCGCGAGAAATCATTGAGCGACTCCCGCGCGGTTGGTCCGTGGTAGGTGATGAGTTTGCACTTTCGCTGCACCGCGGCGTGGAGCGCGGTGATGTCCGAGTATCCGATGATCGCTTTCGGCGAGCGAGACAATGCGTCGTAGTCGATTCCTGGCAGAATGCGGATCATTCCGTAGCCACCGCGCAGGCACCAGATCGCGTCGACCGATGGATCTCGGAGAGCGCCGTTGATGTCGTTCAACCTGTCGCCGTCGTGGCCCGCCAGATATCCGGTCCGCTCGGTCGCGTGTTGCGCGACGATCGGTTCCCATCCGAACGTGCGCGCGTTTTCCTGCGCGCGTGGCAGTTCTTCAGGTTTTTGCAGTGGACCAGCGGGCGCAACGAGCACAACGCGCGCGCCCGACTCGAGCGGCTTCGCGCGACGATAACGATTTACTGGCACTGAATTGTTATTTGTGGCGCGAATTACGCAGTGAATTTACTACTTGCATGTTTCTAATATGGCACATGCATTGCTTTTGTCGCTGCCAGAAACAAACCAATTGGGAGGGTATAAGAATGGCTGGTACGGAAGAGAAGTTTGGTGCGAAGGGCGGTGGCGGGTCCGGTGGTAGTGGCGGACCTGGCGGCGGCGGCCGTGGTCCAGGTGGTGGCGGACCCGGTGGTGGTTCTTCCGGCGGCCAAGGTGGTGGTGGAGGTCGCCCCGGCGGTGGCGGTGGCGGTGGCGGTGGACAAGGCGGTGGGGGCGGCGGTGGTAAGCCGGGTGGCGGTGGCGGACAAGGTGGTGGTGGTGGTGGTGGTGGCGGGAAGCCGGGCGGTGGCGGCGGGCAAGGTGGCGGCGGTGGTGGTGGTGGTGGTAAGCCCGGCGGTGGCGGTGGCTTCGGTAAACCTGGCGGTGGTGGCGGTGGCCAAGGTGGTGGTGGCCAAGGTGGCGGCGGTGGTGGACGCCCACCCGGCGGCGGCGGACAAGGCGGTGGCGGCGGGGGCAAACCCGGTGGTGGGGGTGCACCCGGCGGCGGTGGCGGCGGGATGGGAGGAGGCGGTGGCGGTGGCCGTCCGCCCGGAGGTGGCGGCGGCGGAGCCCGTTAACTCTTCCCAATCCAGCGGGGCGTCGCGGATCTGCGGCGCCCCGTTTTTTTGTTGATGCATTCTCCGGGCGCCATTCTCTGGTCGCTGCCGTGGATCATTCCGCCAGTCGTGACGTACGTGCGGGTGCGCCACTCGCGCTCGCTGGACGACGAGACCGACATCCCTCCCGAGAATCCCCCGCTCGTCAGCGTGATCGTTCCCGCGCGCAATGAAGCGCGCAACATCGCGCGCTGCGTGACGTCAATTCTCTCGACGACGTACCCGAATCTCGAGCTGATCGTCGTCGACGACAGTTCCACCGATGGAACGGCGCAGATCGCGCG
>Ga0137419_10001064_pt1 | contig 11329 bp, 8 predicted proteins | sample CZODoug3_1_2_16f_FD_108279 | JGI IMG/M metagenome (GOLD analysis project Ga0137419, IMG submission 108279) | Vadose zone soil fungal communities from Angelo Coast Range Reserve, California, USA - CZODoug3_1_2_16fungal (Illumina Assembly) | ecosystem: Environmental > Terrestrial > Soil > Vadose... | reverse complement strand
TGGCGCGGGTCGTCTTTCGGATTCACGTAGGTGATGCTCCAGGGCCCGACGCTGTGGAGCTGGAAGACGACGCCGTCGCTTCCGGTCCAGGCGTAGTGGACCATCTTCTGCGGCATCACGGCGTAGCTGCCGGCCGAAAGCACCGTGCCGCCCGAATAGGTGGGCTGCTCGCCCATGCCGACGTTCAGCGTCCCGGAGAGCACGGTCACGTGCTCGAGAACGACGTGCCAGTGCGGCGGTATCCGGTAGTTTGGCGGGAACTTGAGGCGCAACGTGAGCGGGACGGCCTCGGCCGGGTTGCCTTCGAGCAGCGCGAACTGGGCCCCGCGGGGCAGGGATGGCGGGCCGTCGGCCCAGCTGATGCCCGGCGCATGGACGACGATGGGACCGGCCGATGGAGCCGCGGCCGCCTGCGCGCTCGCCCGCGAGGCGAACCCGACAGCGCACACGACGGTAACGACGGTGAGCATCACGCGGTGATTCATGAGGACCTCCTTGGGCGCTCGGCGCCCAACACGAGGGGTTGCCGCAAAGCTGGCGCAGGCTGCACCATAGGACAAATACGACTTACCAATCTCCCCGATAAGGTTTATCCTATGATCAAGTGACCAAGCCCGGCCTCACGGTGCACCGCCTCGAGCTGTTCCTCGCCGTCTTGGACCATGGCGGGGTGGGCCGCGCCGCCCACGCCTGCCACATCAGCCAGCCCGCCGTCTCCGAGCACCTGCGTGGACTCGAAGCGCACTTTGGCGTCCGACTCGTCGAGCGTCACGGGCAGCGCGTCCGGCCGACTGCGGCGGCGCGCGTGGTAGAGCCATACGCGCGCCAGGCCCTCGCGATGCTGCGCACCGCCGAGCAAGCGGCGGGCGACGTGCGCGGGCTTCGGGCGGGCTCCCTCACGATCGGCGCCAGCACGACTCCCGGCACCTACCTCCTGCCGGCCGCGCTCGGGCGGTTCCATGCGGCGTATCCCGGGATCACCCTGAGGCTCGAGATCAGCGATACCCGGGGGATCGAGCGCTCGGTGGCGGTGGGTCAACTGGAGCTGGGAGTGATCGGCGAAGCGCCGCTCGTGCCCGGGCTAGCTGCGGAACCCTGGGTGAAGGACGAGTTGGTGCTCATCGTCCCGCGCGGCCACCCGTTCGCGCGACGCCGGGCCGTGACCGCGCGCGCGATTGCGGGCGAGTCCTACATCGCTCGCGAGGAAGGCTCGAGCACCCGCGGCGTGGCGGAACGCTATCTCGCGCGGCTGGGGGTGATGCTCACGCCGGCGATGGAGCTCGGGAGCACCGAGGCGATTCGCGAGGCAGTCGCCGCGGGCCTCGGGGTGGCGCTGGTGTCGCGTCACGCGGTCTTAGCGCGGGATCGGCGGATCGTAGCCGCGAGGCTCGCGGGCCCCCGCTGGACGCGGGATCTTCTGATTGTGCGACGCCCGGGGACGTCGCTGGGGCCTGCCGCCGCAGCGTTCCGGGATCTGCTTCTCGAGCGGCGCTGAGACTGTAGGCGCCGCGACCAGCCGAGTCATCGCCGCGGTTCCGCCGCCAATCGTTTGAAGGCGGCGTTCGCCTCCTCCACCTCGGGCCGAAGTTCGGGGTCGGCAGTTCGCCAGAGATCCACGACATAGCGGTATTCCTGCACGGCCTTGTCGTACTGGCCGAGCCGTTCGGCAACTCGGGCCCGCTCGAGCCGCCAGAGCCCTTCGGCCGGATCCAGCCAGTCGATGGGCCAGGAGCGTTCCAGGACGGCTGCTGCCTCCGAGCGCTTGCTGTGCGCCTGGAGGAGCTGGGCCGTTACGATCCGATCGAGCAGGCACGGGCAGACCGAGTCCGGCAATTCGACGAACCGGCGTAGGGCATCAGCGGTGTCGTGGCGCGCGAGCGCGACGTACGCTTGACCGGAAGCCACGCCGTACAGTGCCCACAGTTTCAGCTCGACGTTTGGCCCCGCGGCCCGGGCGATCGCGCGCCACCGCCGCACAAAGGCCTGCAGCGAAGTCGTATCCCCCCGGGCTGCCCACCACGGCAAGGCGGTAAGCCGCGGGGCAAGGAGGTCGAACCTGAATTGTCGAGGCAGCGCCTCGCCGAGCCAGCCGGCGAAGGTTGCCCGCGCGCTCTCCGGGGGGACGCCGCCGAGCAGCGCGAGCTGCGCGAACTCCGCAGGAAAACGCGTACCCCCGACAGCATACGCCTCTCGCAGGTGGCCTCGATGCGCGAGTGCGTTCGTCAGCACCGACTTTCGGCCCAGTGAATCATCCAACACGGGATCGCCCGTGCGGCGACTGCCGACGAGCGCTCGGGCCAGCCCCACGTCGGTTTCGGCGGAATCCGGAAGGTGCCGCATCACGCTCCAGGCTGCTGCCAGGACATAGCTCGACGCCGTGTCGATCTGACCTTGGACCTTGGCTGGCGAGGGCTGCGGGCGAACCAGGAGCCGCTCGACCAACCCCATCCCCTCGCTGTTCACATCGACTTGGTCGAGCGCGAGGTATGCGGCGAGGTAGCGCCGAGCCGCGGCAGGGCGTCCCAGCTGGAGGGCAACCTCGACGGGATGGATGTAGGCCGGGCCGAAGGCCGAGTCGAGGGCAATCGCGCGATCGAAGGCCTCCAGGATCTGCTCCGGCGTCGTGCGCCCGACCAGCGGCCAGTGCATCCGCGCATCCCCGAGCTCGTACAACGCCTCGGGGTCGTTGGGATAACGACCCACGGCTTCGTCGAGCGTCGTGAACAGCCGCGTATGGTGTTCCCGCCCAGCGGGATCTGCAGGTCCGTCTAAGAGGGCCTGGAAAAGCGAGTCGGCCGCGACCAGCAGGCTTTCCCGCGGTGCCAATCCTCGATTCAAACTCCCTGCGAGAAGACCATACTTGTACCCGAACGGGTCTCCCACACCTCCCCTTCTCCAGCACCCCCGCACCGCGCCCATCCGGCTCCAGGCGATTGTGAAGGCGCTATCCAACGCCACGGCACGTTTGTAGTGCGTCATTGCCGAATCCCAGACGGCCCGACGAAAGAACTGCTCTCCTCGCAAGAACGTACTCAGGGCAGGCAGGGACCTTGCACCCAGACTGGCGTGCCGGAACGCCCCGATCGGGCGTGAGCGGTTCAGCTCGCGCAGGAGACGGACCGTGATCGAATCGGTTAAGCGGTCCATCCGGGAAGTCATGTCTCTGATTTCGATCCCTTCTCCCAGCACCTTGCCCGTGGCGACGTCCAGCCACCTGGCGGTGACGCGGGCGGAGTCCCCACCTGCCCCAATCACCGTTCCCAAGACCACCAGGCTGGCACCCGTGCGCCGGCCCAGGTTCGCGGCCCCCGCTTGGTCCCCGCGCCCGCTCCAGCTGTGGACCACCATGGTTGGCGACACCGTCCGAAGTGGCCCTGCGCCATCGAGGTTGGCTGACAGCACGTCCACAAGGCCCTCACGCCACCGCGCCAGATTCGGCTCCAGCACGTCGAACGGAGCCACGGCTACGACGTTGGGGTCGGGCGCAGTGGGGTTGCCGCGCAGCGAGAAGCGCCGCGCGAGCACCACGGCCCCGATGGCCGTAAGCACCGCGACGAGGGGCAGTACCACACGGGTGAGGAGAGCGCGTCGTGACGCCCGCGGCGTGGAGCTTCCTGTCACGAGCGCCTCGGCAAACTGGGTGGCGGTGGGGAAACGATCCGCCGGCGCCTTGGCGAGGGCCTTCACCACCGCGCGCTCGAATTCCTCGGGCACTGTCTCCCGCACCGTCCGCAGGCGCGGCACGGGATCCAAGGACTGCCGCGCCAGGATTGCTCGCGCAGAGGTGCCCAAAAAGGGAGGGTTTCCCGCGAGCATCTCGTACAGGACGCAGGCGAGACTGTAGACATCGCTGCGGCCGTCCAACTCCCGTTCCCCCGCTGCTTGCTCCGGGCTCATGTAGCCCGGGGTCCCGACGGTCACGCCTGTTTGAGTCAACCTCTCCCCGCCTGCCACCGTGATGGCGCGCGCGATCCCGAAGTCGCTCACGACGGCTTGCCCGGCTTCGAGTAAAATGTTCTCCGGCTTGATGTCCCGGTGCACCACGCCGCGGCTGTGCGCGTAGCTCAGCGCGGTCGCCACTTCGCCCGCGATCCGCAATGCGTCCTCGAGCGGCAACTGCTTCTCGCGTGTCAGCCGCTCACGCAGCGACTCGCCCTCGACGTACGGCATGACGTAGTACAGGAAGCCCGCGGCCTCGCCCGAATCGTAGAGCGGCAGGATATGTGGATGGGCGAGGCCGGCGACGGTCTCGATCTCGCCGAGGAACCGGTCGGCCCCGAGGGCCATAGCGAGCTCCGGCCGGAGCACCTTGATGGCGACCGCGCGGCGGTGCTTCAGGTCCTGGGCGAGGAAGACGACCGCCATCCCGCCCTGGCCCAGCTCTCGTTCGATCGCGTAGCGCTCGGCGAGGGCGGTCTGGAGACGGAGGAGGAGGTCTATCATGTCGGGTCGCGCTCGAGACCCAGCGCGCGCTACCTAAGAGTACAGTGTCCGCAGGGCGCGAACCAGAGAATCGGGCAGACGCGGAGCACATACAACTCCGAGGCGGTGGAGTACCGCGTCGCGCGGCACGCCGCTAAGTTAGGGGGCCGCCACCGTAGCTCAGTGGTAGAGCTCTCGATTCGTAATCGAGCGGTCGTCGGTTCAAATCCGACCGGTGGCTCTTGCCCTTCTAGGTCGCCCGTCGAGTGCGCCAACCCGGGTTACACCGAATGCGGCGCTCCCCAACCCTATCCTTGTGTCGGTGCGTTCTAGGCGCGCGACCTCAACCCTCCGGGTGTTGCGTGCACGCGGCAGCACGTTCGCGACGTGCAAGAACGGCGCTGCAAGATGTTCCACCTATGAACGATCGACGGCGCGGGGTGGCGGTCTCGAGGCGTGGCGTGGTACCTGCAGTGGAATGGCGCGCCTACGGCGTACCTGATGCTGAGCGGCCTCAGGACTGCCGCGACTCGTCGTCACTGCACTGGAGGCGGTCCAGTGAAGCTCAAGGGAGTGATTCGCAGATTTCGGCGCGACTGCGCTGCCTTCGGCTTGTGGAACACGCTGCAGGCGTTCGGAATCAGGGCGATCCAACGCGTGATCGACGTCAAACTGCTGCGGGCAATATACCTCACCGCGGTCGCACCGATCTTTGCGGCAGTTCCCGTGGACCTGACTGCCGGCTTTCTCGATCGCGAAACGCTGCGGCGGCTGAGCGCGCACGCGAAGTATGACCTGTCGCCGGGCTTCCTGGATGCGGCGTTGAGCAAGGGTGACGAATGCTACGCGATCATGGACGGCGTCCGGCTGGCCGCGTACGGCTGGTACGCGCGGACGCCGACCAAGATGAGCGACGACCTGGAGGTACACTTCGACCCCGCCTACGTCTACATGTATAAAGGGCTTACGTTTGACCCGTATCGTGGCCGCCGCCTCCACGCCATCGGCAAGGCGGGGGCCCTGGCTGCCTATCAGGCCCGTGGGTACAAGGGCCTGGTGTCATACGTCGAGAGCGACAATCTCAGTTCCCTCAAGTCCAACTATCGGATGGGATGCGTCGACATCGGGCGCATTTGGGCGATCCGGATGTTCGGGAAGGACCTGACCTTCAGAACGCCCGGCTGCGTGGCGTTCGGGTTCAACGTGGTCCCGCTCCGACGCGGCAGCCAGTCGCAGCGCCGCGAACAGGACCCGCCCGGGCGCTTGCACGGCGCCGCTCACGAGGCGCCGAGCTTAAGCTCGAGACACGTCAAGCTGTGATCGTCAGCTTGTGCCCCTTGGCCTTGAGTGACGCCGCCAGCCCGCTCTTTTCGACCGATTTCACATAGGCCTCATCCGGACTGATCTCCTTCTTCTCGACCAGATCGAGCAGCGCGTCGTTCAGGGTCAGCATGCCGAGCTGCTTCGACGTCTGGATGATCGAGGGAATCTGGAACGTCTTCCCCTCGCGAATCAGGTTCGCGATGGCGGGCGTGGCGAGCAGGATCTCCCGCGCCGCCACACGTCCGCCGCCCGTCTTTTTGCACAGCGTCTGCGCGATCACGCCCTTCAGCGACTCGGACAGCATCACCCGGATTTGCGACTGGCGATCGGCCGGGAACTGGTCGATGATGCGGTCCACCGTGGACGCAGCCGTGGTCGTGTGCAGCGTGCCTAACACGAGATGGCCGGTCTCCGCGGTCTCGATCGCGACGGCGATGGTCTCGAGGTCGCGCATCTCGCCCACCAGCACGATGTCCGGGTCCTCCCGCAGTGCCGCGCGCAGCGCCCGCTTGAAGCTGTCGGTGTGCACCCCCACTTGCCGCTGCGTGATGACGCACTTTTTGTTCTCGTGCACGAACTCGATCGGGTCCTCGATCGTAATGATATGGTCCGTGCGGGTGCGGTTGATCAGGTCGATCAGCGCGCACAGGGTGGTGGATTTCCCCGAGCCGGTCGGTCCGGTGACGAGCACGAGACCCTTCGTGAGGTAGCAGAGCTGCTGCACCTCCTTCGAGATCCCGAGCTGCTCGACGCTCACGACCTTGGCCGGGATCACGCGGAAGACGGCCATCGGGCCCTTGCGATCGCGCGCCGCGTTTACCCGGAAGCGGGCCAGCCCGGCGATCTCGTACGCGAAGTCCGAGTCTCCCGTCTCCTTCCATTCCCCGCGGTTGCGCTCCGGCATGACTGACAGGAGCATGACCTCGAGCTGGTCGGACGTGAGCGGGGGTGTCGCTTGGCGCTTCATCTCCCCGTGCGTGCGGAACACCGGCGGCTCGCCCACGCGCAAATGCAGGTCCGACGAGGCCGACTGCACCAGCGCTTTGAGAAGCTCCCCCAGGGCCCGTTCGGCCCCCTTGTACTGCGCGGCGAAGTCGGCGGGCAAGCCCTGGGGCGGGGCGGTGCTGCCGGGGGCCGCGCCTGACGCCTCGACCATGGGTGCGGCGGCAATCGCGGACGGCTTGGGAGGGCGCGGCGGAGCTGCGGCGGGGGCCCGCACTTCACGGTTGGCGGGTGCCCGCTGGGCTGCCGGAGGGGAGGCCGCTTCCGCCGGGGCCCCCGCCCCCGCCCCCGCGGAATTCCCGATGGGGGCGACCATGGCCGTCAGCCGCCCCATGTCGGGCACGATCCGCACCCGGACCATGCCGCGGTCCGCGATGTACTCGAACTCCGTCTCGGTCATCTGATCGATGTGGTTGGCCGACTCGGAGGGCGCCACCTCGACGAGCAGAGCGTAAATGTGCTGATCGGTGAGCGGCTGCCGGCTCACTTTCCGGGGCTTGCCGTCCTTCACCATGGTGACCGGCTCGTCCGGCAGGAGGTACAGCTGATCGCCCTGCTCCCGGAGCAGCACGTCGACGAACGGATCGATCCGCGCGGGCATGGCCTAGCTCAGTGGGCGCGCGTACAGCACGTACGCGCGGTTGACGTAGTGGGTGGCCGCATGGGTCCACACCGCGAAGAAAGGGTCACGGGACGCGTTAAGGTAGTCGAGCAGGCGCGCGTGGTGCTCGGGCAGCTCGGCGCTGGCCCAGCCCCCGAGCTTCGAGCCGCCCGTGAGGACCAGCTCGACGCCGAGCATCTTCGCGGCCGAGAGCCGGGCCGGGTCGGCAATCGGCGCCTGGCGATCGACCGAAAGCGAGACCGTTTGCACTTTCGAGATGAGCAGCACGTCGTGGTTTGCCGCGGGCCGGAACGCGAAGAAGCCTTCCGGCCGGTTCAGGAGCTCGAGAACCGTCTCCGGACCGTCGTGGTGCGGAACGCGCTCCATCACGAATATCTGGCCCGGCTGGGCCGCACCCTGCGTCAGCGACAGATTGGCGGGAACGGGGGTGCGGGGCAATGAGAGGTCGAATGCCGTCATCGGGCATGACATTCCGTGAGCTGCGGCGTCGATCTCCCACACTCGATCTGCTGGTCCATGCCGCTCGCGATGGGGCCGCACGCGGTGCTCTGCGCTCCTTCCCGGGCGGCTTGCTCGGTCTGCCCCGCGGCCGCGGCGCAGTTGGTCCGGCCGCGGAACTCCATGCACACGCGGCACTGGACCGTGGCACGCGCGGTGCTCAGGAAGAAAAACAGCGCCGCGACGGCGAACATCGCGGCCAGGGCGTACAGCGTGGAGCGCTTCACGGGCAGGGCGTCATTGGCGTGGGCGGTAAGGTAGGCACTGCCTCCTGACTGTCAACGCCGCGACGGTTACCGGGTCCGCGCCGTGGCCCATGAGCGGCATCGGCAGCACGCGGTTTGCACGGCTCGGCCGTTTCTTCCTCGTCCTCGCGGCCGGCCTGTCTGGGCCGTTTCAACTTGCCAACTCCCGGGCGTCGCTCCCGCGCTCCAACTTCTGCCTGACCGCTCACCCAAGCAATTGGATTCGTGACCCGTCGGAGGTTTTGGAAGGAGGACCACATGAGACTGGTGTCAGGCGTCTCCGCCGCCCTTGTCCTGGCGGCTCTCGGTTGGAGCTGTTCGCAAGACTCCCCGGGCCCGAGCCCGACGGGGCTCGAGGCGTCGACCGTCGCAGGCGGGGATTTCGAGTACATCGCGAGGCCGCCCCACGTGCAGGTGATCGCCGGCACGGTCGCGCCCGACGGCCTGCCGTTCTGCCGATCGGGGCTCGTGTGCTACACGCCGACTTTCGTTCGCAGCGCGTACAATTTCCCGTCCGCCCTGAGCGGCGCCGGGCAGACGATTCTCATCGTCGACGCCTTCGGGAGCCCGACGGTGGCGCAGGACCTGGCGACCTTCGATGCGCTGTTCCACGTGCCCGCACCTCCGTCCTTCACGATCCTGTGTCCACAGGACGGATGCCCGACCTTCGACCCCAGCGACACGCATCACGGCGAGGCTGGTTGGAGCATCGAGACCAGCCTCGACGTGCAATACGCGCACGCCATGGCCCCAGGCGCGAATATCGTCCTGGTCGTCGCGTCCACGAGCTCGGGAAACGCGATCAACACCGCCGAAGCGGCGGCCATCAAGCGTTACCCCGGCAGCGTCATGTCGCAGAGCTTTGGGATCCCTGAAATCCTCGTCCACGCGAACGACGCCCAGATCCAACAGGCCCACAAGAACTATGTGGCGGCACAGGCGGCGGGGATTACCGTGCTGGCCTCCGCCGGGGACTTCGGCGCCACCAACGGGTTCGGCGCGGCCAACGCCGCCTTCCCCGCCTCGGATCCGCTCGTGACGAGCGTCGGGGGAACGCAGGGGAATCCCTATTTGCCACCTCGCACCGCTGCGAGCTGCACTCCAGCGCTGAGCCCATGCAACGTCGGCCTGGCCAGGGTCAGCGGCACGTGTGCCACGCTCTCAGGTGGCTCCCTCTCGGGGCCTGCCTGCGATGCCGCGGGCTACGGCGGCGAGGAGGTCTGGAACGAGTCCGTCTTCGGTGTGGCGACGGGTGGCGCGCCGAGCGCGCTGTTTGGCGTGCCCTCCTACCAGGGCGGCTTGGGGTTGACGACGAGAACGATCCCCGATGTCGCGTATAATGCGGCCATCAACGGCGGCGTCCTGGTGGTCTGGACGGCCATTCCGGCTCAGGCTGGCATCTACATCGTGGGCGGCACCAGCGCCGGATCGCCTCAGTGGGCTTCGATCGTGGCGCTCGCCAATCAATCAAAGGGCGGACCCGTCGGGTTCATCAACCCGACGCTCTACAAGATCGGATGCTCGCCCAGGTACGGAGCGGACTTCCACGACATCACGGTCGGAAACAACCAGCTGACGGGAACGCCGGCCGGCTTCCCTGCGGGCACCGGCTGGGATGACGCGACCGGGTTAGGTTCGCCGAACGTCGCGAACCTGGTGCAGGATCTGGTCACGCCACCCTCCTGCTCCTGAGTGAGGAACAGGGAAGGACAGAAGACACCGGGCCTGCCGCGCGGCGGGCCCGGCTTTCTTGGGGGAGCTTAACGACGGGACGCTGTCTTCCGGCGCTCGGGCGAGGGCTCGTGGAATTGCTGCTGCTCCGTCGAGCCCTCCATTGCCGTCACCGACGACTGCCCGCCGGTCGCAATCTGGGTGATCTCGTCGAAGTATCCCACGCCCACGAACTCCTGGTGCCGCACCGCCGCGTAGCCGTCCTTCTCCGAGGCGAACTCGCGATTCTGTAGCTCCGCGTAGGCGGCCATCCCTCGGTCCTTGTACGCCCGCGCCAGCTCGAACATGCTGTGGTTCAGCGCGTGGAACGCGGACAGGGTCACGAACTGGAACTTGTATTTCAGGGCGCCCAGCTCCTTTTGGAATGCGGCGACCTGGGCCTCGGTCAGATGCTTGCGCCAGTTGAACGATGGCGAGCAGTTGTACGCGAGCATCTTGCCCGGGTACTTCGCATGGATCGCCGCGGCGAACTTCGTCGCTTCGCCGAGATCGGGCTTCGAGGTCTCGAACCAGAGCAGGTCGGCATATGGCGCGTAGGCGAGCGCGCGCGCGATGGCCGCGTCTACGCCGTCCCGCACCCGGAAGAATCCCTCTGCGGTCCGCTCGCCGGTGACGAAGCGCTGATCGTACTCGTCGCAGTCGCTGGTGAGCAGCGTAGCGCTGTTGGCGTCGGTGCGCGCGATCAGGATGGTGTCCACCCCACACACGTCCGTCGCTAGGCGCGCCGCCACCAGTTTGGTGATGAACTCGTTGGTCGGCACCAGCACTTTGCCGCCCAGGTGACCGCACTTCTTCACCGACGCGAGCTGGTCCTCGAAGTGCACCCCGGCGGCCCCGGCGTCGATCATGTTCTTCATGATCTCGAACGCGTGCAGCGGCCCGCCGAACCCCGCCTCGGCGTCGGCCACGAGCGGCGCGAACCAATAGGTCGAGTCGTCGCCTTTCATGTGCGCGATCTCGTCGGCGCGCTTGAGGGCATTGTTGAGGCGACGCAGCAGGGCGGGAACGGAATCGGAGGGATAGAGGCTCTGGTCGGGGTACATCTCGAGCGCGTTGTTCGCGTCGGCGGCCACCTGCCAGCCGCTCACGTAGATCGCTTGGAGCCCCGCCTGCACCTGTTGAATCGCCTGATTGCCCGTGACCGCGGACAGCACGGCGACGTAATCGTCATCCTGGAACAGCTGCCACAGGCGCGCCGCGCCGTACCGGGCGAGCGAATACTCGATGCCGATCGAGCCGCGCAGGCGGTACACGTCGGCCGCCGTGTACGGTCGGGTGACGCCGTTCCAGCGGCTCCCCGTTTTCCACGCCTGCTCCAGAGAGCTGATGACCTGCTGCTTATCCATGGTTTCTATCCCTGATGGGTCGAGCGGTGTCAGTCCACGTAGTCGTACGCTACCGTCGTGAGGAACTCCGCAAACTCCGCGCCGGTGGCGAGCTCGGCCAGCATCCGGCCTCCCAGCGAAAACTTATCGGGGCTCGGGCC
>Ga0137419_10001062_pt1 | contig 11334 bp, 8 predicted proteins | sample CZODoug3_1_2_16f_FD_108279 | JGI IMG/M metagenome (GOLD analysis project Ga0137419, IMG submission 108279) | Vadose zone soil fungal communities from Angelo Coast Range Reserve, California, USA - CZODoug3_1_2_16fungal (Illumina Assembly) | ecosystem: Environmental > Terrestrial > Soil > Vadose... | reverse complement strand
TGGCTCGAAATGTTTAGCCTGCCATCAGCGATTGTGATTTTCGATAATAAGAAAGTTTAGATTCTCTTATCTTCCGAAGTGCGTATAATCCGTCCGTTCAAGATGATCTATCGGGCATTAGCATCCTTTGGCGGCCCTAAACCAAACAATCTAAGGTTTCGAAGACGAGGGGTCGATGGATCCAATCGTCGAGGTTGCAGGGCTCGATTTAAGAAGTATCCCTTGGGTGTTTCCGGCCGGTTTTTGGTTCCCTGAATTGTCCCGCTCTGAATCTCTAGCAAGGAGTCAAAAATGAAGACGATGAAGCTCACAGACATGCTTCTTTTGATTGCAATCCTGCTAACCTTGACATCAGTTACCTTAGCGCAAGGAACCACTTCGCGGGTAACCGGAACCGTGCTTGACGCCAAAAGGGCCGCTGTGCCTGGTACTGTCGTGACTCTTACAAACGAGGGAACTCAGCTTTCCTTGACGGCAGAGACCGAAGACAGCGGCAGTTATAGCTTTGAGTCAATTCAAGTAGGAACCTATACGATCACGGCTGAAAAACAGGGATTTAAAAAATTCGTATCTACTCACAACCCAGTTGATGTAAATCAACCCACCACCATTAACGTAACGCTGGAAGTCGGCGGCGTTTCCGAGGTAGTGAGAGTCGAAAGCGCAGCAGAGATAGTGCAGACCAGCAGCTCCGGCAATCTGGGTAATACGATTGAACAGCGCACGTTAGAGACGTTGCCTATAGTCGGCACGCGCGGGCGCAACCCTTTAGACTTCATAAATTTTCAGCCAGGAGTTGAATCAGGGGCCAACACAGGCGGCGGAAACCACGTGAATGGCGCTCGTGATCGGGCTTTTAATTTCACGCTTGATGGCATCGACGTTAACGAAACCAGTGCGGGCGGTTCTAACTTTACACCGATCAGAACCAACCCCGATTCATTGACAGAGTTTCAAGTTATCACCAGTAATTTCACAGCCGAGCAGGGACGAAGTAGCGGCGCGCAAGTGGCGCTGGTAACTCGCTCTGGATCAAATGATTTTCACGGCAACTTGTTCGAGTTCTATCAAACTCCCCGTTTCAATGCGAATGAATATGAAAATAATCTTAATGGCAGGCCGAGAGGTCAGTTTGTACAGCATATCTTCGGCGGCAGCCTCGGCGGGCCAGTGTTTTTACCGCGCTTTGGTGAAGGCGGGAAAACCTATTACAACGGACGGAATCGGACTTTTTTCTTCGTTAATCTCCAACTTCTCCGCGCGACGCAGAGTATTAGCCGCACGAGAACTGTTCTGACTCCACTCGCAAGGCAGGGAATTTTTCGCTACGTTCTGGGCGGACGGAATAATCCCGCGGGCGTTAGCGGTGCGTCGGTTGATGCCAACGGCAATCCACTGCCAGGTTTGACCATTGCTTCCTATAATGCCGTCTCCAACGATCCGTTGTGCAAGACGAATCCTGCTAACTGCGGACTTGATCCGCAAGTGCAGGCGCTTTTGGCACTCACTCCACTACCCAACAACTTCACCGGCGGTGACGGACTTAACTACGCCGGGTTTACATTCCTAACGCCAACCATTGAAAGACAGCACGATATCAGCTTTAAAATTGATCATACTTTCAATGAACATAACAGTGTGTTTGTCCGCTACTCTCAAGGCGAACAGGATACCGTCGGCGATTCTGGCAATGGTAATACAAATGCTGCGCTCATCGGCGGCAGCGGAGGACCAAGAGCTTTCCCTGATTCGCCATTCAATATTAATACTTTGCGTAATCCGAAGAATTTGGCGGTCAACTATCGCTGGTCGCCGACAGCTACCGCGACCAACGAACTTGTGGCCGGCTTCAATCGTTTCACCTTTAGCTTCAACAATGCGGATCCTAATGCCAATTCGAATCCCCCGATTATCTTTAGTTGCTTGAATGTCTCCGACACGAACTGTTTGAATGTCACCAATCCATTAGACAACAGTCCGACCATTAACAACGCGCGCAGCATACGGACCTATCAGCTCGTCGATAATTTTAGCTACCTACACAATTCACATGCGTTCAAATTTGGAACAAACTTAAGGTTTCAACAACACCGGGATAATCGTGGTGGCGCGGGTGGATTGGGCATAAACCTGATCGTGGATTTCAACCGTTCGGCCAATCCTATTCCCTCAAGTTTTAGTCTGCCAGCCAACAGCAGCAGCGTTATCAATTCGACCGATCGCGGTAGGCTGCAGAGCTTTATCAATGGAATGATTGGTCGTGTAGGCAGTTTTGGGCAAGGGTTCGTCGCCACCAGTAACAGCGCCTTCGGATCACCGGGAACCAGATTTCCGTTTGATGCGCGTTACCACGACCTGGATTTCTATGGGCAGGATACCTGGAGAATTCTTTCAAACTTAACACTCGATTTTGGTTTGCGCTGGGAAGTCAGGCTCTCGCCCCGCGCAAGCGGTAATCCGATCTTGCGCCCCGACAGACCCGTTCGCATCGGCGAACCGCCAAGCAATACTCTACGCTGGGTACCAGGAAAATTGTTCGATAACGACCTGAGCAATTTTGCTCCGTCGCTTGGTTTGGCGTGGGATCCTTTTAAGGATGGCAAGACTTCCATCAGGGCCAACTTCCGCATAGCCTATGACCGCTCGAACACGTTTGTGTTTTCTTCTTCGATTTTCAATACGGAGCCGGGCCTGACCCTTGGAATCACCAATAGTAGTTTCGGGTTAAGCCCTAATGAGACTGGTCGCTTGCGCTTTGGCCTTCCGAGCCTCGCCCCTCCCACAGGTGTGACGCCCGAAGCATTACGCCAGCCGCCGCCATTCTCAACCAACAGTATTACGGTGGTTGATCCCAGCCTGCGCTCTCCCAAGACCTACGAGTGGGCTTTGAGTCTTCAAAGAGAAATCGGCTTTAGCACAGTTATCGAGGCGAATTACTTAGGCAGGCGTGGGGTCGGTCTGTATGGGGCCTACGATGTGAATCAGGTAGACATCTTTAACAACGGTTTCCTACAGGCCTTCAACACCTTGAGAAATGATCCCAATGCGACGAGTTCATTAATTAATCAGTTAATAACTGGGGATCCCAATAACAATACCGGATCGGCTTCCTTCCGTTCGCAGTTCTCAACTGAACTCTCGCAAGGTTCCGTTGCCGCCACTGCTGGCTCGCTGGCGCAGCGAACGACTTCGACCGGCGGACAATTCATTGTGGCAAACGGCTTCAGTCCCTTCTTCTTTCAGCGCTATCCGCAGTTTTCCAGCGGTCTTAACGTGATAGATAGTAATGACTTTTCCACCTACCACGGTCTACAACTGATCTTGAAACGCCGGTTCACTGACGGTCTTAGCTTTCAGGCCGGTTACACGCTTTCCAAGTCACTCGACACGCGCTCTTTTGATCCGACATTTACGGTTGTTGGACGCAATAATGCGCAATCCGCTTCCAGTACCCCGTTAGATTTGCGGAACCGGAAAATTAACTATGCTCCATCTGATTTTGATAGAAGGCACGTCTTTCAGGCTTATGCCGTTTACGATATCCCCTTCGGCAAGGGTCGCCGGTACCTAAATGATCTGAATCCCGTGCTTGACCGTCTGATTGGAGGCTTTGAATTCGCGGGACTGACGGTGTGGGAATCAGGTCGCCCGTTTACGGTTTATTCAGGAATCTTTACCGTCAGCAATGTCGTACAGGCGCCAGCCAATTGCAGCGGCTGCACTGCAAACACTGGTTCAGTGATTCAAGAATCAGGCACAAACTTCTTCTTTAGCCAGGATCAGCGCTCGAAGTTCTCGTTTCCAGCCCCGGGAGCGTTAGGGAACACGGGAAGGAACTTGTTCACCGGACCACCGTTATTCCGGCTCGACATGACGCTCGGCAAGAAGTTCGCTATTGGCGAAAACAGCAACCTGGAATTCCGAGCGGAAATGCAAAACGTGACCAATAGTCCGTCGTTCGCATTTCCTACTGCCACGTTCACTAGCAGCACCTTTGGACGTATACGCGATGGCGTTGTTAGCAGCTCGCGTCATATTCAGTTGGCCTTAAAGCTCAACTTCTAACTCGAACGCCAAACTAGCGAGGGCCGTAACGGCAACTCTTGACGCGTCCAACCGTCACAACTCTGCTACGCAATGCTCGCATAGTCCTTCCCGATCGAATAATCGAAAACTCCACCGTGCTTATCCGTGAAGGTCGCATCGCGAGTGTTGTGAATGCTGCCGGTAGTCACTCATTCACGGCAGACACCTTAATCGACCTTGAAAGCTCAACGCTCTATCCCGGTTTTATCGATGTGCACCTTCACGGTGCGGTGGGCGTCGATACAATGGACGCCGATGCAGATGCGCTTCATCGCGTCTCGGAATTTCTCGCGAACCAGGGTGTGATTGCATGGTTGCCGACGCTGGTCCCCGCGCCCGATGCGGATTATAAACGTGCCATCGCTGCTATTGAGGTAGCAATGTCGTCCTCCACGGCCGGCGCGCGAATATTAGGCGTTCACTATGAAGGTCCTTTTGTAAATTCGGCCCTCTGTGGCGCGTTGCGTTCCACATACTTTCGGACCTTCTCCGACTCGCGCGACCTCGACAGTTTGCCAATACTATCTAACCCGACGGCGGTGCACATGATGACGATTGCTCCGGAGATCGCAGGAGGGATCGATCTGGTTCATGAGTTGAAGCGGCGCGGTTGGATTGTTTCCATCGGACATACGCGAGCGGACTTTGCTGTGCTTGACGAAGCGCTTGTGGGCGGCGCGCGACACATGACTCACTTCATGAATGCGATGGCGCCCATGCACCAGCGCGCCCCTGGGCCAGTTGGCTGGGGTTTGCTGCGCGACGAAGTAACCTGCGATGTGATCGCGGATGGCATTCATCTGAATCGTCACACGCTGCAACTGATCTTGAAAGCCAAAGGCGCTGAGCGTTTGCTGTTGATTAGCGATGCGATTGCCGCCGCCGGTATGGGCGATGGTGATTATCAAATCTGGGGTGAATCGATTTCTGTAAAGAATGGGCAAACGCGCAACCAGCGCGGCAACATTGCCGGCTCTGTAATAACTTTGCGCGACGCAGTACGCATGATGGAGTCGCTCGGCGTTTCTGATGTTGCTCGCGCGCGGATGGCGTCGACCAATGCAGCCAAGTTGTTGGGCATTGACCACGACTGTGGCTCAATCGAAGCAGGGAAGCGAGCAGATCTGGTGGCGTTGGACGCCGACAAGAAAATAGTTTTGGTGCTGATTAACGGCGCGGTTGCAGTTTCGCCCGGCTGACGGGGACCCCGGCAAAAATCCATTTTCTCGGACGAAGGCTTCTTGCTGTTTGTTGTTGCGCGATGGCTGCGGTTTGATACATAGTTACCGCATCGACGTTCATTGCTTATTTAGGCGGATCGTCTTTTGTTCTCTGGCTGCTCCTGCAGCAAGCGTCTCCCCGGAATTTGTTAGCCAAAATACGTTACAGGTTATGTGCTTGACGCCTGGCATTTCGAGAACTGCGACGATTTGCGTTTTGCTGTGCGCGCTGGTTTGTGCGCCCATGTTTGCGCAGACGCCGGAACGCGGCCGGCAGAACCAAACAGAGGTTGTGCGCGTGTACACCGAGCTCGTGCAAACAGATGTAATGGTTTTTGACAAGCAGGGCCGCTTTGTCGATGGCTTGAAAGAAGAAGACTTTGAACTGCGCATCGACGGCCAGCCCAAGCCGATCGATTTCTTTGAACGCGTCACTGCCGGCAGCGCGAACGAAGAAGCTCAACTTGCAGCTGCGCGCGGCTCCTCTAATCGAACCAACAATAGCGATACAGCAGCGCCGGCGCCGCTCGATCGCGGCCGCCCTATCTTTTTTTTCCTCGACGATCTGCATTTGGACCTTGCCGGTTTGAATGCTGCCAAAAAGCTAATCAGCGATTTCGTCGATAAGCAGATGGCACAGAACGACGAAGTTGCGATTACCTCTGCCAGCGGTCAAATCGGCTTCCTGCAACAATTAACAGACAACAAGACGGTCCTTCATGCAGCGCTCGGCCGGTTAAAGTTCCGTTCTTATTCAGTTAGCGATAACGACCGGCCGCCAATGACGGAATATCAAGCGTTGCAGATAGAAAGGTTTGACCGTGACACGACGGATTACTTTGTCGAGAAAACCATGGCAGACAACCCGGGTATGCCTCGCACTACAGCGGAGGCCCTGGTGCTCACGCGTTCCCGACAAATAACGCAGCAAGCCGAGGCAGTAACGACGGCATCGCTAGCGGGGCTGGACAGTTTGGTGCGATCGGCAAACAAACTCTCCGGACGCAAGCTAGTGTTTTTGATTTCGGGTGGCTTCTTTCTCGATACTCAAGCAAGTTCGATAGATCGCATTCAACGGATCACGAGCGCTGCGGCGCGTAGCGGTGTAGTTATCTACTCAATGGACGCGCGCGGACTCGTTACTCCGGGCAGCGACGTCAGCACGGCAGCGGCTTTCGACGTTACTGGCAGACTGGAGCGCGGATCAATTGGCGAACTGGCGGCGTCGCAGGATGCCCTGCATGCTTTGGCCCGCGATACGGGCGGAAAAGCAGTTTTCAATACTAATGCGCTGGGTCCTGGCTTGACTCGAGCTCTTAAAGAAACCTCTGCCTATTATCTGCTGGCTTGGAAGCCGGAAGGCGAAACACAACACGCCAGCAAGTTTCATCGCATCGAGGTAAAGGTTGTTGGGAGGCCCCAACTGGCGGTTCAAGTAAGGCGCGGATTCTTCGATGTTGAACCCCAACCTATTGCCTCCAAGTCGAGCAAGCCAAAAGAACCTGAGCCGAAGAAAACGGCCGAGACGGATCTGCGTAAAGAGCTCGGCAGTCCTTTTCCCGAGCGCGCAATTCCTATTTCCTTAAGCCTGAGTTACCTCAATACGTCTGACAAGGGTTGGCTCTTATCTATGATGATGGAGGTACCGAGCGCTTTTCTTACTTTTGAAACAGTTGGAGGGAAACAAGTCGCGGCGGTTGAGGTAGCCGGTGTCTTTCTTAACGATCGGGGCCAATTGGGTGGATCATTCAACCAAAGGGTAGCCCTCGAGGCCCAACCGGACCATGTTCCCGGACGTGGCAATGTAAGGTATTCCTATCCATTGTTTTTGCAGCCAGGCTTATATCAAGTCCGCGTGGGAGCGCGTGATCCGAAGAGTGGCCGCATTGGCAGTGCAACCGATTGGATTGAAATTCCAAATCTGAAGGCGACTCCATTGGGCTTAAGCAGTGTGGTGATTGGTGTCCGTCCATCGTCGGCAGTGGACAGCAATTCTGAAACCAGCCAAACCATCGCGAATTCGCTGGAAGTAAACATTAGCCACCACTTTCAGCGCAATAGTTACTTACGATTCGCGGTTGTTGTTTACAACAACCCGGTGCACGTGCCCGCGTCCGACTCGAAGGGCGACCTGGCGCTGCAAGTGCTATTGGTGAGAGACGATCAACCAGTAGTCACCACTCCCTTGAAGAAAGTCTCTACCGACAACATCACCGACTCTTCGCGAATACCTTACGCCGGCGAAATCCCCCTCGCGGGCTTGCCGGCGGGTCGTTACCTGTTGAAAGTCAATGTCATCGATAGAGTTTCAAAACAGAGTGCTTCACAAGAAACGCGTTTTGAGATCGACTGAGAACAGACCAGCCATTTTTGACTCAACCCTGGAAGCCAACCAAAGAACAACTCAGCGCCGCTGCCGGCAAGACCGTTCGTGACGTGATCGGGCCGGGATTGCGAGTTCTTTTTTGCGGCATCAATCCCGGACTCTACACTGCCGCTGTCGGCCATCACTTTGCGCGGCCGGGGAATCGTTTTTGGCCGGCACTATTCGCAGCAGGCTTTACCGATCGTTTGCTGTCGCCATTCGACGAGCGCGAACTGCTGGCGCACGGGTTTGGAATAACAAATGTGGTAATGCGCGCGACGGCAACCGCGGATCAACTCTCACGCTCCGAGTTAACTGAAGGAGGAAAGCGCTTGGCGGCAAAAGTCGGGCGTTACCAGCCGAATTTTCTGGCGGTGCTTGGAGTGGGCGCTTATCGTGCTGCCTTTGGCGAGCGACACGCGGTCATTGGTGAACAGGAAAAGACTATTGGCAAAACTCGTATCTGGGTATTGCCAAATCCCAGCGGCCTAAACGCTCATTATCAGCCGAAAGATCTGGCGCGACTCTTTGCTGAATTGAAATCGGCAGTTGAGTTGACATAAACCCACAGCGCCAAAGCGTGGCCTTTTGGAGTGCGGCGGCCTGACGCTGCTTTGGCCATGCCACGAGTGCCGCGCAATTTCGCGAGTAGCCTTCATCCAATTAAGATCGAGATCGTCCACGTCAAAGCGAAAGCGCCGCCGGGCCGGCGCACTCCAAGGAGTTGAGTCGTGCTTATCTTTTGATCAAGACACTGAGCGCGCTCGCCATTTGCGGGTTGAGGGTCTTAAGAATGTCATATTCCTGCCGGGCCGAAGGTTGATCATTGATTGCCACAAAAGTAAGACCGAGGTTGTAATGTGCGGCGGCAAGTTGTGGCCGCAACTTTATAGTTGCTTTGTAGGCTTCGATCGCTTCCGAGTAACGCTTGCCGTTGTAAAGGGCCAGGCCCAGCTTAAACTGCGCGGCTGCATTCGTGGGCTCAATCTCCGCAGCCTTCTTCAACGCGTCAGCGGCTTCGCTGTAATTCTTCAAACCGTTGTAACCATTGCCGAGGTTCTTGTAGGCGTTGGATAAGACTTCGTTTCTGTTTTGCAGTCCTTGCTTATAAGCATCTCCCGTTTGGCCTAGCAGCGTAATCGCATGATTACTTGCGTCGATGGCCTCTGGATAGCGCTCCGCATGTCCGTAAGCAAACGCGAGGTTGTTGTAAATCTCTGCATTGTTCGGATCGTATTCGAGGGCCTGCTTAAGCACCGCGGCTGCTTCCGGGAAACGACCCAGTTGCGCCAGCGAATAACCGAGCGGTTGATACGCATCGACGTAGTCCTTCTTCATCTTCAAAGCTTGCTGATAGGCGTTGACAGCATCCTGAAAGCGGCCCTGATCGAGATACACATTGCCAAGACCGAGTTGTGCGCGTGCATCGTCCGGATCCTGTTTAGCGGCGAGTTTGTAGTTCAGTTCGGCTTCTGAGTAGCGCGGAGTGGCAGCGCTGCGAGCCGCATTGGCTTTGGCGATCGCCTGCTCGTGGACATTGACGGTGGGCCGAGTTCGCGTTCGCGCCCTATCAGAAGCTCTGCCACCACCGACCGCGCTGGGGCCACTGCTGCCATGGACCGGTGGATTCTCCGGCTTGCGAAAGATCATTGCCGCGCCACCGGGCTCGTTCGATAGAGTGCCGCCTCCTGCCTGGGCCAGCACGTGAGTCGGCCCGACTGCCAGCGCGGTGAGTGCCAGGATAGCTAAGCGATATTTCTTTCTCATTAATTCAAAACTCCTGGGACGAAGGAAACGTTTCAACCAACATGACAATAGGCCGACAGGTCATAATAGATCAAGATGGAAAGCCGCGCATTTTGGTTGGCTGTAAGAAAAGAATTGGCTCAGGGAATCAGCAGCTCGCGGAAGTGTGGTGAGGTTTCGAAACAAACGATCGCTAGTTGAGACTATCGAGTTGCAGGCCGACCGGTTCGGCGCCAGCGCCTTTCAGTCCATCGATCACCTTCATGACTTTGACGTATGGCATCGAGCGCGGGGCTTTGACGAAAACTGTCTTCTGAATTCTTGCCTCTTCCGGCAGATCAAACCGCATGACCATCTCGTCGCGGTAAACGTGGTTCTTTTTCCGCTCGCTGAACAAAGCTGCCAATGTTTCGCCGAGCCTGGAAGGATCGTCGGCTGTGCCCATGTAGTCGGTCAGGCCATTCAGTTTCAGGCTGTTGTCGGGTTGAATCGTTACTACCAGCGTGTTGATGTTCGCTAACAGTCTTTGATCTTTTGTCAGCTCGCTGGGTAAGTTAACTTTGAAATTGTGAGGTTTCAACGGAGCCGCGACCATGAAGATGATGAGCAGCACCAGTAACACGTCGATGAGCGGCGTAACATTAATGAAGGGCTTCGTCTCAGCTTCAGTATGGCGCGGCATGTGTGACCTCCACAATAATTTTACAAGCCGCGACTTTAGACACTTAATGTCGGCAGGATGTTCCCAAATTGAAGGTCACTTCATATTCTTCATTCCGTCAATTACCGCATGTAGCAGTGAAGGAATAATCTCTCGGTCGGCGCCATGTTCAGTTGTGAAGATAACAAAAACAAATTTTTCGCCGGTCGGCAGCTCGATATAGGCGGCATTATGACGCGTGACGCTGGTCCAACCCGCCTTTGCCCAGAACTTTGCGCCGGCGGGCAGTGCCGAGCCGCCGAAGCCGGTGTCCTGGCCATCTGCATCAGAGGTTTTTTTCGTTGGATCGCGCTGCAACAGCCCCATCATCTGTTGGCTACGGGTAGGAGTGACAGCTTTGCCTGTCACAATCTCCATCATTAAGCGCGCCGTGGCATTGGTGGTCAACTTGTTTCGATTTTCCCCGTTTGGCCCGCGTGACACCTGCTCGCGCCCATAGGCGTCTTCGCAAAACGGTTTCTGATTGACGTTAATGTTAGCGTAACCGAGCGACGAAAAATATCGGTTCACGGCATTGCGTTTTTCCTGCCACTCCGCCATCTCTTTTGGCGACAACTCAAAACCGCCCGTGGTTTGCGTCAGCACGTCAACCACATAATGCGTCGCATCGTTTGACGAATCCACGATCATGTCCTTCAAAGCCCGCTGCAGTTCGGGCGTGTTTAGAATTCTTTTATCCTCAAGCCAGCGATGCGCTGCGGCCAGATAAAAGAGTTTCACTACACTCGCCGGATAAATTCGTTCATTGCCGCGAAAACTCGCGGTTACCGGATGCTGAACATCGCGGAGGTCGATCAGCGTCACTGCAAGCTGCGATTCTGTGAGCTTCTTGTCGGCAAATGTCGCGAGGGTCGTTTTTACTGCGGAATCAACCAACGCTTGCAGTGAAGTTTTGTTTGCTTGTGCATTCGCTGGAACAAAGCACGCGAGCGTCCACGCCAAAACCTTTGCGATAAGAAAGAGATTTCTATTTTTCATGATCACTAAGAAAGATTGAGACACGAATTTGTGTTGCGGCCTATCGAGCATCTGCCGCGTGATTTCCAACAGTAGCGGATTCAACTCTGCCGCAATTATGGCAAGCTGCGCAGCTGTTCAATCCTATCCTGAACTGCTTCGGTAAGAATTCCAATCTCTTCCGGACTGTAATTGGCGGCACGAAACGCATCCTTGATTTGCGCAACGCTTAACCCGGC
>Ga0137419_10001061_pt1 | contig 11336 bp, 12 predicted proteins | sample CZODoug3_1_2_16f_FD_108279 | JGI IMG/M metagenome (GOLD analysis project Ga0137419, IMG submission 108279) | Vadose zone soil fungal communities from Angelo Coast Range Reserve, California, USA - CZODoug3_1_2_16fungal (Illumina Assembly) | ecosystem: Environmental > Terrestrial > Soil > Vadose... | reverse complement strand
GCTTCGAAGTTACGGTCCCTGTGATACTGAAAGACCGAGCCGTGGAACTGATTGGTCCCGGCCTTGCTCACCATCACGGTTTGACTTCCCATGACGCCGCCATATTCGGCCGGAAAGGCGTTGGTCAGGACGCGGTATTCCTGAATGCCGTCGAGTCCGAGCGTCTGGCCGGTCACCGAGGAGGTGGTGACGCCGGTGCCGTTCCGCATGTCCGCCCCGTCCAGTGAATAGCCGTTCGAACGTGGCGAGGCGCCGCTGCTGCTGAACCAGATGCCGGGATACGCGCTATTGTTGATTGTCCGGCTTTCACTCACCCCCGGTTGCATCATCGTCAGGCCGATGTAGTTGCGGCCGTTGAGTGGAAGCGAGGCGATTTCTTCCGCGGTGACGACCGCGCCCAACGCACTCGTCGTAGTCTCGACCAGCGGGGCTTCCCCCGTGACCGTCACGGTCTCCTGGATCGATCCCAACTCGAGCACCATGTCGACGACGGCTTCCTGCCCGACTTGCAGACGCACGCCGCTCCGTACCGACGTCCGGAAGCCCGAGAGCTCCGCCCGGATTTCATAGGGACCCACCGGCAATGCAGGAAACCGGAAGGCCCCCTCGCCGCCGGTCGGAACGCTCCGCGTCAGGCCCGTATCCACATTCCTGACGGTGACCGTCGCGCCTGGCAGAACGCCGCCCGAATCCCTGACCACACCCACAATGGTCGCGGTGGACTGTGCGAAAAGCGGCGCGGCACAGATGACGAGGAGCAGGACGGCGCCAAAGCGTTTTGCAAAACGCCTTAGTTGCGTTGCGACGGCGCGGTGGTAAGTGGCCATTGATCATGTCCTCCCCAGACAACGTTGATTTCCCTGAGACAGCGAGAGGATGTCGCCGACATATCGAGCCGCGCACCGCCGTTTGCTCACCCGCCGTCAACGGGAGGAGCGCAGCCCGTCACGATGGTCGTCAGCCGAGATCGCCAGCGGTGATGATCCGCCCCGCCGGCTGGAGCCGAACGTGCCGCGCGGGAGTATAAGCGATCCGCCGACGCCAGGATTCCTGAACAGTGTTCCTACGTTCCCGGGTCGGAGGTCAAATGGGTCGGTGCGTTGAAGATGACATGGCCGGTGACCGACACGTCGGCCGGTGTGGCCGGCGCGCCGCCGCCCCAATAGTTGCCCGTTGCGTCGACTCTGATAGCCGACGTCGCGGCGTTGGCGTTGCTGATGCTCACGTCGGGCCCGGCGTTGTTGACGAATCGATTCCGGCCTCGACTGCCGAGCGACCCGCCTCCGAGGTCCACAATCGCCGCTCCGATCGTCTTGTCCGCCGGATGAGTCACCGTGACCGCCGCAATGGGCGTTGCGCCCGCGGGCCGGGTGAAATCAGAGAGCGATGACCCCTCGACGAGCACGGAGAGGCGTTCCACGTTGCTCGTATTCAGGATCCCCACGGCCCCGCCAAAGCCCGAGAACCTGGTATTTCTCACCGCGAGATTGAAGGCCTTCAGGCCGCTGCTCGCGCCGCTGAAGCGGATCTGGCCGTCGAGACCGCCGGCGGGATTCGCATTGGCGAACACGGAATCGGAAATGGACAGGTTGTAGGTGCCGTTGGACGGATTCCCCGCCTCGAGGATCTTGATATTGGCGCTCGCCGGATCGCGCAGGTCGAGCCGCGTCATCTCGATGTTGAGGACGCCGTTCGACGTGCCGCGATGCTGAATCTCGATCGAGTCGCCGTTGTTGACCTCGCCGGTCATCCGTGGATTCAGCATGGTCAACCGGGACAGGCGCGCGTTGACGACCGGGGCGTTGCCTCCGGTCAGGAACACGTAACCGTCGGCCGCAAAGTTGCCCTGAGGCGCCACGTTCTCCGCAAGAAACCGGTCCATGCTGAGCGTCACGTGCGAACCATTCAAGGCGATCAGCGTAAACGCGCGCGATCGGACGATGCCGACCTGGGGATTCAACGTTTCCGGCCTCGGCAGATCCTGGGACAGGTCCCGGACGACGGTGTCGGTGATCGTGAAGCCCGCGGCGACGCCGGTGTCGGTCAGCAGCATGATGCCTTCGAGATTGCTGTCCCGAATCACGTTGTTCGCGATGACGGTCTGGCCGGCGTCTGTTGCAGGCGGCACCGTGGGAGCATGACTCGAGCAGTAGCTCGACGCCCCCGGTCCACACGCCAGCAGCGTGATGCCGCCGAAGTGGTTGCCCTGCGACTGATAGAGCACGAAGCCCTCCGGCCAGAGCCGTTCCAGCCGCGGCAGGTCGTTCCCCTGGATCATGTTGTGCGTGATCAGGTTGCCGCGAATCTGGGCGCGCGCGGCGTTGACGCCAAAGATCCCCGAGCGCGACGCGCCGTCGACATGAATGTTCTGGACCAGCGTGTTGGGGGCCAGCCGGATGGCATCGCCGTTGAGGCGCGCGCTGCTCGTGTTGGTGATCGTCGGGCCCGCGGTGTTCGACGCGGCTTTCGTCACAGGATCGCCGAGTCCGATCAGGCGCTGGCTGTCCTTCAACTGGATGCCGCCGTCGAGCGGCCGCATCGACGGGAGGACGCGGATGGTGTCGCCCGGCTGCGAAGCGGCCTCCACCTGCTCGAGCGTCGCGAACGGTCGATTGCGGCTCCCGTCGCCGCCTGCGGCGGCGTCCGCCTTCACGTACCAGGTGGACGCGGCTTCGCTCGAACCCGGCATGAGCGCCAGAACGAGCACAATCAGCGCTTGCTTCATGTGAACCTCCGGGACGCCCGCACACTAGGGCGAACGGCGCGTGCGTGTCAACAGCCCTTCCGCTCCACCTTGTCCTTCGCTTTCGCCGCCGCACTCGTTTGCCACTGCATGTTGGACGGCGCATCCGCGCCGCCGCAGGCGAGCGGCTTGACGTGATCGATCACATACCCGGGCCGCCCCCTGGGATGCCCCGTCTGCCGCATGAAGGTGCGCTTCGCCGACTCGCTGCGGGCAATGCGCCCGCGGGAATCGCGAGCCACGCCAACGACTGCCCGCTTCGAGGCGGCGCGCTTATACGTACGCGCGGCTCGAACCGTTGAAGTGCGGGTGCGCGGGGTCGTTGGACGAACGACAGGCGTACGTGAGGCGCGCGAGGCGGAGACTCGCGACGAGCTGCGGCGCGGCGTGTAGGTGCGTGTCGTGGCACGCGGAGCAGACGAACGAACCCGTGGCGCCCGTGGTGCGTGGACGGAGCTGTGAGTCGTCGATCGACGAACGCCGCGGGAACCCTTCGCCGCGGCGTCTGACGAGGCGAGCAACGCGAGGCAAAGGACCAGGAGAGCACCGAGTGGGCGCCAATTCCGCATCGTGTTTCCGTGTAAAGAGGACCGAAGTGTGAACGGGGTCGATGCAGGATGCGGGGCGCGCGGCCCGGGATCAATAGAGTCGGCGGGGGAGTCGCCCCCTGGCGCGAAATCTTCGCGCGATCGCGTGCGATGACGTGCACGTCCGGAATCGCTGGATCACATCGCCGGACGTGCGCAACCGTTTCCAAAGTCTTGCAGCCACCCGTGAGCGGCGGCTACAGTTCCCGTGCGGATGACCACCGGACTACTCGACCTCTGTGATCCACCCACGCGGATGCTAGGCCGGGTTGTTTCCCTGCTGCGCGAAGCCTTCCGCGGTCAGCTCATAGCGGCCACGCTCGTAGGCGAGATCGATACGGCCTTCCAGATCGATATTGTCCAGTCGGACAACTTCAGAGACGGCAACGCCGATCCGGATCGCCATCAATCGCGAGCGCGGCAACTGCGCTGGTCACGGTTGCTCCTCCGCAGCCGCAGGGATATAGTGCCGGCCTCGCTGGGCGCTTCGTCGCTACCGCGATAAGCGTCGAGCGGTTTTGCCTTTATACTCACGTCGCTGTGAGCCGTGCTCCTGGCACCCGCCACGACGCATCAGCGGCATCACCGAAAATGGCCGGAGGACTGATCATGCGGATTTTCCTCTTGTGGCTTCTCGTATCCGTTTCGCTCGTCGCGCAACAGCCGGCCGGCCGCGGCACCGGTCCTGCGCCGGCCTACAAGAACCTGAAGGTGCTTGCGGCAAACTCCGACGTCCCGTTCATCATGCTCGGCTTCAATGAAGCGCTGGGCGTGCAGTGCACGCACTGTCACCTGGAAGGGGACTTTGCCGCCGACGGCAATCCCAAGAAAGAGATGGCGCGCAAGATGATCGGCATGGTGCGCGTCATCGATACGAGCTTTCCGAGCGGCAACGGTGTGTTCCCCGACGGGTATCACGAAGTCGATTGCCTCACCTGCCATCGCGGCAGCGTGAAGCCCGAGACCGTGGCGCCAAAGAAGTACTACAACCGCGCCAACTCGCTCGGCGATGGGCCGTTCCCTCAGAGGGCCGCCATCAGCCTGAAAGTTCTGCCTCCCAACACTCCCGTGCACGGTCCTGATTCCCTCATGGGTGATTTCCGCGACGCCTTGAACGTGGATTGCGCCTATTGCCATGGCGGCGACAGACCGCAGGAGATCGATGTCAACCCGCGCAAGGACCTCGCGCGCAAGATGATCCTGCTGGTCCGTCAGATCAACGCGAACTTCCCGGGCACGGGCGTCTTCCCGGTGGGACCGCAGGTCGTGACCTGCTATACCTGCCACCGCGGCGACCCGCATCCCGTGAGCGTGTCCAACAGGCGGTACGAGGCGCCGACGGCCAGGCCCTGATTCCAGCTGGGGGTCCGCCTTCGCGGCTACGCTGCTATGGCGAGACAGCCTTCGCATGGATCCAGGAGCGAAGGCTGGAGGCGAATGAAGACTCGCAAGAAACGGAAGGCGCCGCAGCAGCGCACTTACTCCATCTACATCATCGAACTCTCGCGCGCCTGCACGAAGCATCCCTGTGCGCTGGCGCCCCTCTACGTCGGGCAGACTGCCCACACCCCTGAACACCGCTTCGCCCAGCACAAGGCAGGTGGGATCCTCGCCGCACCAAAGGTGCACAAGTTCGGCATCAAGCTGCGCGTGGATCTGATGAAGGGCATCGGCCCGGCCTCAACGCGGAGCGAGGCAGAGGCGATAGAGAAGGCTGTGGCGATGGCGTTGGAGAAGAGAGGCCATCGAGTGTTTTGGGGCTGACGATGGGTGCTGAAGAAAGTCGAGTCGATGGTGAAGGCGAGCCGTCGGGCCACGGCAGGTCGGTTCTTCAGGCCGAGTCGAAAACGCAGCGGTCGATGAAGCAACGTCAGACGAGCCTCAAGCCAGTCGTAGTCACCCGCACGATTGATCCTGGTTCCGCCTTCTTCAGTGTCCCGATGAGATCCCAGCGCCGCAGGGCCACCACCGGTTCTGGCAGATCGGTGTTGGCATCGAGGAACGTGTCGGTAATCTCGACCGCCCACCGCGCCCGTCCTTGATTGACGCGGATGAGGGCCGACCCCGTCTTCGCGTCGGCCTGCGGGGCAATGGTGACGGAGGCGAATCCCTCCAGAAGATAAACGCGGATCTGCTCGAGAACTGTGTGCGGGTTGTCGCCGGTCATGGTTCCGATTCTGACCTAAACAGCACGCCTGCGCGACGAAGGTTGTGGCGAGCGCGCACACTGAAACCCCATTGATCGCCTTGCAAAGCGCCAATCATGGCGAGTTGACTTGCCGCGAGTCGCTTAGTCACACTGCAAACGGTCATGCGCCGACTTGTACTGCTCGCGTTGCTCCTCGTGCCATGCACGCTGGTGTCGCAAGGCGCGGCCGATGAGCCCGGCATCAGCGGCTATGTGCTCGCGCCAGGCGATGTCCCGGTATCGGGCGGAACGGTCATGTCTGCGTCAGCTTGGATGTCCGCGTCGACCACCATCGACAGGAGCGGTCGCTTCCGCATCCCTGCCGAGCGAGCTGGCGTCTTTCGCGTCACCGTCAGCGTGCAGGGCTTCGCGCCGTACCGGTTCCGCGTCACGCTACCGGCCTCGAGAACGCTGCGCCTGCCGGTGATCCATCTCGAGCCTGCGACCTATTTCCGCGTACGGTTTGTCTCTCCGGCTGGTGAGCCCATCACCGCGCCGGTCATCTGGCACCTTTCGTTCGACGGGAGCGGCGCTCCCCTCCTCGAGGCGTCGGACGCACCCACGATCGAGCCCGACGCCGACGGAGCGACACGGATCGGTCCGCTGCCGCACGGCACGACGACGCAGGCACTCGACACGCCAGGTTACGCGCAGACGCGCATCCCGAATGTCTCCGTCACTGGCGCGGAACCACTCCTCGACGGCGGAACGATCGTCGTTCAGCCGGGCTCCACGCTTCACGTTGACGTGCTCGACGGGTCAGGCAAACCGGTGCCAGATCACGTCGTGCTGCTCGAAGACCTGCTGCCTCTATCGCCGCTGCGCTTACCGACCCTGACAACGAACGCAGAGGGACGGGTGACCTTCGAGCGGCTCGCGGCGGGACGCTATCGCGTGCGGACAGCGGCGATGGAGCGCTGCGCGACTCAGTATCTCTCGCTCGCGCGGACCATCACGGTGCCCGCCACGGGCACCGTCAACATTCGCATCGTCGTTGCGGGCACAGCGACGTTTCGGATTTCGTCGCCGACTGGCCCGGCAAAGGGAGTCGTGGTCACGGCCCAACCGGACAACCCGCCGTACGCGTCGCCGACGATCCTGGTGGGACGGGGAATGCCGTCCCTGATCGCAGCCTCGCTGACCACGTCAAGGTGCCGCGGCACCACCGGCGCCGACGGGCGTGTCGCGCTCACGAGCTTTCCGCCAGGTCCGTCCGACATCGCGGTGCACTTCGCCAACTCGCTGTACGTGAGGCGCCTCGACGTCCCGAGGGACGGGGGAGAAATCGCCGTGTCCGTCCCCGACGGCGTCCTGCCGGTTCGCGTCGTCAATGCCGTTACGCTGGAGCCAGTGCCGCGGGCATTCATCACCTGGACGATCGAAGGCGGCGGCCGCTCCGAAGCAACGACGACGATCGTCGGGGAGGGGCTGCTCGAAGGCGTCGGCACCAAAGCGGGGATACTCACGGTGACTGCGCCTGGATTTCAGGCGGCCGAGGAGCCACTACCAGAGCCGCCTGGCGTCATTCACGACGTCGCGCTCGCGCCACTGCCCGACATGCGTCTGCGGGTCCGCGTCGTGACCGCAACGGGGGAAGGCGTACCCGGCGCCGTGGTGGAAGTCGCGCCGCAAAATCCACTGTGGGCGCCGCAGCTCGATGTGACCGATGCGAACGGAGTCGTGACATTTCCCGATGCTCCGCCGGGCATCGTGGGCGTGACGGCGTTCGCGAATGGCTACGTGGCATCGACGCTACGCATTTCCCAAGACAATCGGGCTGCCGGCGCGCTCCTGAGGCTCTCACCAGGCTATCGAGCGTTGGTCAACGTCCAACTGCCGACCGCCTCGAGTCGGCTCATCGTTCATGTCCTGAATGGCATTGGACAGACGATGGACGCGCTGCTCGACGGTGCGTCGGATCGCGGCATCGAACAGCCTGGCCGACTGTCGCTCGGCCCGCTGCCGCCGGGGGACTACGTGATCGAGCTGCGCGGCGCAGGAGAACAACGACAGGAAAAGATCACGCTCGGAGAGCGCGATGTGGACGTGACCTTCAGATGAGCAGAACGTTGCAGGTCGCGGGGGGCCTCATGATCGGGCGGATTGATTCGACCGCATCGCCACGAACCGACGCTCAAGGTGCGCTGGAGACGATTTGTCCTGTGTGACCGGTGGGTCTAATCCGGCGTCGGCCGCTCGATGTGATCGATGATGAGCGTGTCGCGCGGCGTCCGGACGACTGGAAACCGATGCAAACCGTCGGACCGGGAGTCCGTGAGATCCGGATTCATATTGGCGGTGCACACCGCACACCGCGTGTTCTACGTGGCGATGCGAGCGGATGCGATCTACGTCCTTCATGCCTTCGAGAAGAAGACGCGATCGATTCCGTGCACTGGGGAAATTGAGGCAGCAGCATGGCGAAGAAAAACGCAGTTAGGGTTACGCCGTCCACGGGCAACGTCTTCCGGGATCTCGGGATCTCGAAGGAAGAGTCAGAGCACCTTCTCGTCCGCGCTGACCTGCTGATTCACGTTCAGAAAACGATCGCATCAAGGGGTCTGAAGCAGGCTGAAGCGGCGAAGGCGCTTCGGGTCACGCAGCCTCGCGTGAGTGATCTCCTGCGTGGACGCGTCGACTTGTTCAGTACCGATTCATTGATCGACATGCTCTCGAGGCTTGGCGTTGGCGTCAGACTCGTGATCAAGCCAGGTAGGCCCAGGAAGGTCGCGTGAAGAAGGCGAGGCAGGTGAGACATTTCGCGTTGAGGCTTCAACCGTCATTGATGGAAGAGGCCACGAAGGTCGCGAAGGCCGAAGGCGTGGCGGTGAATCAACTGATCAACGTGGCTGTGGCTGAGAAGGTCTCGGCGCTGCGCACTGAAGAGTACTTCGCGGAACGCGCCGCCAAGGGCGAAATCAAGAAAGCGTTTCAAATCCTCAAGCGGGCGGGCAAGGGAAACGCTCCAGTTGCTGGTGACGAACTGCCCCAGAAGGCAACGCGTCACCGTCGGTGAGCGGGGCCAACAATGTCCTGATCTGGGACTGCTGCACCAGTTAGTGATCGACGGCTTCGCCCGACCCTCGCCTGGGCAGAGCAGGTTCCCGGGCAAACTCTTCGGCGATGAACGGCCGGTAGCTTTCGTTCTTGTTCGTGTATGTCTTGTCGCCGAGGTCGCCGACAATCGTCATCATCGGTTCTTCATCTGGTGCGAATACGAACTTGTACGGCTGGCGCGATAGAGCTGCGCGAACGCGTTCGCGCTGATCAGGGTCTAGTTGGGCGAGAAAGGCAGGATAAACATCCGGTCCGAAATCGAACGTCAGCATGTGGGCCGAGTCTTCTTGAACGTACAGGGCCGTAATGCAATAGAGTCCGTCTTCGACCTTGCCCACATAACGGATGGGGACCGAGGTGAACACGTGGTAATACTTCTTCCCGTCCGCGTCCTCCGCCAAGCCTGCTTTTGCCAACGCGAGCCCCATATCCGGATTGAAGCCTGGCGGCAGGCCTGCGGGCCATACTGAGCGACAGCCGAGAATGCCAAGCACCATCGGCCATTTTCTCGAGATCTCCTGCAGCGGCACGTCGATCCCCGGAGCTGCCTGCCCGACGTCAAACACGACAAGCTTGCGACCATTGCACAAGGCATATAGCGGCGCCCGGATGTCGCGGTGCATTGCGTAGGAGTAGGCTTGCTCGACGTTCTTCCCAGTATCGATATTCTCTCCCGGCCCTTTAGCATCGAGGACGGCTCGAACCGGACGCAGCAGAGAGCGCTTCCATCACGCCCCCGGCTCTTCGCTGCCCATCGATTTGACGCGCCGTACCGAGTCTCGTTGGAGCACGGTGAGCCGGCGCTCGACACCGCGGTGTCGTCCAATCTCGAGCACGCGATCGACCTACATCGCGCGCCTGGGTGGGCACGCCAACAGAAGCGCTCGAGCCCCGGAAGGGGGAAGAAGGGGGGGAAGAGTCCCCAGGGGACACTCTTCCCCTTCTGGCTGACGAACGCGACGAGTCGGTGGCCGGCGAAGCATCGGCATGTCTGCGTGCCGCTCTCCGCGTATGCGTTGTAGAAGCTCCAACATCGCTTTAACGCTTTGGATTATTGCTGTTCTCGCGCACCAGCCTGTCCTTTGGACTGCCAAGCGTTCGTCCAGGCTGCGGCGTTTCTTTCTTTGGCTCGCGGCCGTCACGGCAGGCGCTGTCGCCTACTTCGGTCTAGACCATATGGAAAGACCGACCTCGGCTTTGCATCTCTCGCGGATTACTCTGGACCTGCGAGAGCTCAGAGCAGAGCCGCATACAAAGGAGGTCGGTCACCATGGAGTCTACTCCTCTGATTGCGTTCGATCAGCATGCCGCCACGACGGTGGCGGCGGTGCTCCTGCCGGGTGAGCGGGCGGCCGCGCTGCACACGCTCGCGTCTGATAGTCCGACGATTCTGCGGTTCGTCAGGCGAGTCGCGCGCCAGGCGGGCACGGTACGGTGCTGTTACGAAGCCGGCCCGTGTGGCTTCGAGTTGCAGCGGGCGTTGACCCAGCACGGGATCGCCTGTGACGTGATCGCCCCTGCGCTGATTCCGCGGCGGCCGGGTGATCGCATCAAGACGGATCGGCGCGATGCGAGGCAGCTGGCGGTGCTCTACCGGGCGGGGGCGCTGACGGCGATCCACATTCCGACCGAGCACGAAGAAGCCGCTCGGGACCTGCTCCGTTGTCGCGAAGACATCCGGGGCGATCTGCTGCGGGCGCGCCATCGCCTGTCGAAATTCCTCCTCCGGCATGGACGTCGGTTTACCGAGACGAAGAAGGCCTGGTCGAAACGCCATGACGTGTGGCTCCGGGCGCAGCAATGGCCCCTGCCGTCGCTCGAGCAGACGCATCGCGCGTATCTGCGCACCGTCGATGAAGCGATGGCCCGTCTTCGTGCGGTCGAGGAGGATCTCCGCGCGCTGCTCGATCTCGAGCCGCTGCGTCCCCGCGTCCAGCGTCTGCGCTGTTTTCGTGGGATCGATGACCTGACGGCCCTGACGATCGCCGCCGAGCTCGGTGATGCGCGTCGGTTCGCCACGGCGCCGAGTCTGATGGCCTACGTCGGACTGATTCCGTCGGAGCACTCGAGCGGGACGAAGCAGGCCCGCGGCGCGATCACGAAGACCGGCAACGCGCATCTCCGGCGGGTGCTGGTCGAATCGGCCTGGCACTACCGCCACCATCCGTTTGTCGGCGATACGTTGCGGGCGCGGCAACGAGGCGCCCCCGCCGCCGTGATCGCGCACGCGTGGGCCGCTCAGCAGCGCCTGCACCGGCGGTATGCCCGGCTCGCCGCGCGCGGCAAACCGAAACAGCATGTGGTCACCGCCATCGCTCGTGAGCTCACCGGCTTCGTCTGGGCGGCGTTGACCCAGTGATCTGATCGGCCGGCTGTCGAAAGGAGAACCCTCGGCACTTCTATGCGATAGATGACTCCGGTCTCGAACTCGCGTTTCTAGAGCGAGGCAGCTCCCGACGAATCATGGTCATGCGGTTGTAACCCGCGAATATCAGAGTGATTCATCGTCGTTGCCGCTCGGCCGATCAGATGACTGGGGTACAGACAACGCCCGCACCCGGATGGCTTGATAAGCCGGGTGCGGGCTGACCTTGCTCACGAACGATGACGAACTTACCGGCTCATTGACACCGGTCTTTCCATATCAGAAGTGTTAGCCGGCAGCCTCGTCGCTGCCGGCAACGTGTCCCGCGGCATCCAGCTGGGCTTCAGCGCGAACGCTATCGGCGCGATTACGGCACTTAGTGCCAGCTCAGTTCTG
>Ga0137419_10001058_pt1 | contig 11368 bp, 6 predicted proteins | sample CZODoug3_1_2_16f_FD_108279 | JGI IMG/M metagenome (GOLD analysis project Ga0137419, IMG submission 108279) | Vadose zone soil fungal communities from Angelo Coast Range Reserve, California, USA - CZODoug3_1_2_16fungal (Illumina Assembly) | ecosystem: Environmental > Terrestrial > Soil > Vadose... | reverse complement strand
TCAAACGAGACCCGTCGTGCATGGTAACCTCGATGGTCGTCCCCGGGTCGTATTCCACATCGATTTCCTCGAAGTGCGGCACGAAGTTGATGTCCTGCAGCGGCTCTTCGTGATCCTTCATGTACTTGTAGGACTTGGTAGACCCATCATGATCGTTGAAGGTTACACAAGGCGAAATAACATCGAGCATCACCGTCCCACGATGAGAGATGGCCGCCTTCAACATGCTATGCAACTGCCTCTTGTCCCCGGAAAACGACCGCCCTACAAACGTCGCGCCCAACTCAATCGCTAGTGCGCAGGTATCGATCGCCGGAAGATCGTTCACCACCCCAGTCTTCAACTTCGATCCAACATCCGCAGTAGCCGAGAACTGCCCTTTGGTCAGTCCATACACCCCGTTGTCCTCGATAATGTAAATCATTGGCAGATTGCGACGCATGAGATGGACAAATTGCCCAATCCCGATGGAAGCCGAGTCACCGTCCCCGCTTACGCCCAGAGCCAGCAGGCTGCGATTCGCCAGCATCGCCCCGGTCGCGACTGACGGCATGCGCCCGTGCACCGAGTTGAAGCTATGCGAGCGGCTCATGAAATAAGCGGGGCTCTTCGACGAACATCCAATCCCGCTCAGCTTGGCCACGCGCTCGGGCTTCACCCCCATCTCAAACATCGCGTCGATGATGCGCTCAGAGATCGCATTGTGCCCGCAACCAGCGCATAGCGTCGTCCTGCCGCCTTTATACTCCAGCACCGATAGCCCAATGCGATTGATCTTCGGTGCCGGTGTGCTCGGAGTCGTGGCCATCTTATTTGCCCTCCATCGTCATGATCTCGTCGGTTACAGAACGCGCGTCCAGCGGCAGCCCGTGAATGTGGCTGACGCTGCGCAGCCGCGTTATAAGTTCGGGCCGGACGTCCAGCTTCAGCAAGCTCAACATCTGCGCATCGCGATTCTGTTCGACCACGTACACGCGCTCGTGCTTCTCGATAAACTCGTGCACTTCGCGCGTAAACGGATAAGCTCTCAAACGCAGATAGTCGGTTTCGCACTGGTATTCCCTGCTGAGCTGATCGCGGCTCTCGATAATCGCCCAGTGCGAGGTTCCGTATGCAATGATGCCGATCTCCGACTTGCCGGCCGACACCACCACCTCCGGCCGCGGCACAAACGAGCGCACGGTCTCGAACTTGCGATTGATGCGCTCCATGTTGCGTTCGAAGTCGTCGGGCCGTTCGCTATATTGCGACTTCTCGTTGTGACCGCTGCCGCGTGCAAAATAGGCAGCCCCCGGGTGGTCGGTGCCCGGCAGCGTGCGATAACCGATCCCGTCGCCATCCACGTCCTTGTAGCGCGCAAAGCCGCCCAACCGCTCCAGATCCTCCTTGCTGAGCACCTTCCCGCGATTGATCGGCGTCTCTGGGTACTTGAACGGGTCCGACATCCAATTGTTCATGCCGAGATCCAGGTCCGACATCACGAAGATCAGCGTCTGGAACTGCTCAGCCAGGTTGAACGCGTCCTGCGCCATGTCGAAGCACTCGGAGGCCGAAGATGGAATCAGCAAAATGTTCTTGGTGTCCCCATGGCTGAGGAAGGCAGTTGAAAGGATGTCTCCCTGCGAAGTGCGTGTAGGCAGACCGGTGGACGGCCCCACACGCTGGATGTCCCAGATCACCCCAGGAACCTCGGTGTAGTACGCGAGACCGGAGAACTCCGCCATCAGCGAAATTCCCGGCCCGGCGGTAGCCGTCATCGAACGAGCTCCAGCCCATCCGCCGCCAATCACCATGCCGATGGCAGCCAGTTCATCTTCGGCCTGCACGATGGCAAACGTAGCCTTGCCATCCGGACCGATGCGATGCTCTTTCATGTAGTCGATCAGCGTCTCCACTAGCGAAGACGACGGCGTGATCGGATACCACGTGACCACCGTGACCCCGGCAAACATGCATCCCAGCGCTGCGGCGGAATTACCGTCAATGATGATTTTGCCCGCCGTCTTGTCCAGGCGGGCAATGCGGAACGGATCCTGCTTCTTCAGATTCGCCGATGCGTAGTCGTAGCCCGCCTGGGCCGCAGCCCTATTCAGGTTCGCCGCCTTGGCCTTCTTCGCAAATTGCTTGCGGATGGCCTTCTCCACTTCCGCCATGTCGATGTCGAGCAGCTTGGCCACGACCCCGACATAGATCATGTTCTTCACCAGCTTCCGCAACTTGGCTTCCGGACAAACTGTAGCCACCAGCTTGTCGTAAGGCACCGCGTAGAAGATGAGGTCATTGCGCAGACTGCTCAGATTCAGCGGCTCGTCGTAGAGCGCCGCTGCCCCAGGCGCCAGCGACATCACGTCTTCCTGCGCGGTCTCGGAGTTCATCGCGATCAGGAAGTCGATTTCTTTCTTGCGCGCGATGTAGCCGTCCTTGTTGGCCCGGATCGTGTACCAGGTCGGCAGACCGGCGATGTTCGACGGAAACAAGTTCTTTCCGGAAACTGGCACGCCCATCTGAAAAATGCTGCGGAGAAGTACGGTGTTGGAGCTCTGCGAACCGGAGCCGTTGACCGTCGCGACCTGAATACTCATGTCGTTGACGACCGCTTTCCGCTCCAGGCGGCCCGAGGCGTCCTGAAGCGCTACATCCGTGGTAGCCATCCCTGTCCTTCCTTTTTCGCGCGAACGGGCTTATGACACGCCCGGCCGCGATAAATTCGGTGGGGGAAAACCCTTTATTATACGGGAACGGCAGCGAAGCGGACAGCCGAATGGGCCAACCAGAAGCCCATGTACCTGATTCGAAACTAGTCTTCCATGCGGTAAAACTGCGCCATGTTGCGGAATTTATTATATCGTGACACGATCAATTCCTGCGCCGGCACCTTCTTGAGATCGGCATAGTGACCCTGCAATGCCTTGTCGAGCAACGCCGCGGCGGCTTCATGATCGGAGTGCGCTCCCCCCTCTGGCTCCGGCACTACGCCGTCAATACATCCCAGGGCGCTGAGATCGCTGGCAGTGATCTTCATGGCTTCCGCGGCCAGATCTTTTTTCGAAGCGTCGCGCCACATGATCGATGCACACCCTTCCGGTGAAATCACCGAGTACACCGCGTTTTCCATCATGAGCACGCGGTCCGCAACCGCGATGGCCAGCGCCCCACCGCTTCCACCCACGCCAATCACGGTCGCGATAATCGGTACTTTCAGACGTGCCATTTCCCGCAGATTGTGAGCGATCGCCTCGCCTTGCCCGCGCTCTTCCGCGCCTAGGCCTGGGTGTGCCCCGTCCGTATCCACGAACGTAAAGATCGGATGTCCGAATTTCTCGGCAATGTGCATCACGCGCAGCGCCTTGCGATAGCCCTCCGGGTGCGGCATGCCGAAATTGCGATACACCCTTTGCTTGGCATCGCGTGCCTTCTGCTGTCCGATGACGACCACTTCTTCGCCGTGAAAGCGCGCCATGCCGCACACGATGGCCGGATCGTCGGCAAACGCTCGATCCCCGTGAATCTCGCTCCAATCGCTGAAAATGCGCTCGACGTAATCCAGCGTATAAGGCCGCTGCGGGTGCCGCGCGAGTTCGGTCTTCTCCCACGCGGTCAGGCCGGAGTGGATCTGGCGGCGCAGCGCTTCTACTCGCTCATGCAGTCGCTCGACCTGGCGCCGGATCTCGTCGCTCTGACCCGGCACAGCCTGCAAAGTCTCGATTTGCTGCTCGATCCTGGCGAGTTCCTGTTCAGCCTTCAAGCGTACTCTCATCACCCTCGCGTCGCCGTTGCGCTGCGACCAGTGGGTCTCCACCATCGAAAGCAGAAATTCTGCGCCGGATACTACTTCCGCCCCATTCGTAATGGCAGGGGCGTCTTTCTCTCCGGTAGTCGCTTTCCTGATTCTGGGGAGTTTCATCTGCCGCCGAACTCAGTTAATAACGCGCACACTGCCTCGGCCACAGAGTTCTTCGACGCGTGCAATAAAATTGCGATCCGGATGGACATTATAGCCTTCAGCCTCCATCACCACCATGAATTCGCCCGCACGTTCCACGTCAAATAACACCCGCGCCTCGCCCTTCCGGTCGGTAAACAAGGAGTGCAAAGCGTCGACTGTCATCTCCGTCGAGCCTTCGACCGGTATGCGAATGCGCAGCGAACGTGGTAGCGGCACCTTGGCATCTTCCAGCGGGATGATGTCCGCCGTAGTGATCTTGGGGTTGGAACCTTCCTCAACACGCACCCCAGCCTTCACGAGCACGGGTACTTCAAGCTTTACTTTTTCCTGAAGCCGCCGGTAGGCTTCGGGAAAGACAATCATGTCGATCGATCCCGACATATCTTCCAGAGCCGCTTGCGCGTAGAACTCGCCTCGTTTGGACTTCAACACTCGCACATTGCTGATCATGCCCGCGGTCGTGATGGTCTCGTCCTTGCCCGTCGAGGCCTTCATCGCCGACACTTCCGCAATCCCAAGAGCGTTCAGCCCGCGCAGTTTATCGGCGTATTTCTCCAGTGGATGCCCGGTGATGAAGAAGCCGAGGATTTCTTTCTCTGCTGCCAGTCGCTGATGTTCATCCCAGTCCGGCACATTGGGCAATTGCTCGTGCGTTTCCGGCGCTTCTTCTTCTTGGAAGACGCCAAATAATCCATGCTGTCCGGACTCGGCGTCGCGTTGCGCCTTCTGCGCGCGATCGATAGCCTTATCGATTACGGCCATTAACTGGGCGCGCCGCCCGAGAGAATCCATCGCTCCGCTCTTGATCAGCGATTCAAGAACGCGCTTGTTGAGCAGTCGCAAGTCAACGCTTTCGGCAAATTCATAGATGTCGCGATAGCGCCCCAGTTTCTTGCGTCCCGCCACGATCGAGTCGATAGCGTTGTGGCCCACGTTCTTTACGGCCGCCAACCCGAAGCGAATCGCGTTTTCATGCGGAGTAAAGTTAGCATCAGAAACGTTGATATCGGGCGGCTCCACCGCAATCCCCATCTCGCGGCATTCGTTGATGTACTTCACGACGTCATCCGTGTTACCCGTGACCGAAGTCAGCAACGCAGCCATGAACTCCACCGGGTAGTGCGTCTTGAGATAAGCCGTGTGATAGGCCAGCAAAGCGTAAGCCGCCGAGTGCGACTTGTTGAACCCGTACCCGGCGAACTGTGCCATCAGATCGAAAATCTTCTCGATCTTCTTCGATGGAAAGCCTTGCTTTGTAGCGCCCTCGACGAAGCGCTCCCTCTGCTGCGCCATCTCGTCCGCCTTCTTCTTGCCCATTGCCCGGCGCAGCAGGTCGGCCTCTCCCAGTGAATACCCCGCCAGCCTGTTCGCGATCTGCATGACCTGTTCCTGGTACACGATGACGCCGAGGGTTTCTTCCAAAATTTCCTTCAGCTCCGGCAGTTCGTATTCAATCTTCTTGCGGCCATGCTTGCGATCGATGAAGTCATCGATCATGCCACCCTGAATCGGCCCCGGCCGATAGAGTGCGTTCAACGCGGTAAGGTCTTCGATGGAGTTCGGCTGGTACCGCCGCAAGACATCGCGCATACCGTGCGATTCAAACTGGAATACGCCCGACGTCAGCCCCTTGTCGAAAACTTTGTGGTAGGTCTCATCGTCCTCAAGCGGCAGAGCCGGCAGTTCCAGCTTCTGCCCACGGGTCTGCGCAATCAGCTTGATGGTGTCATCGAGAATCGTCAGCGTGGTAAGCCCGAGAAAATCCATCTTCAACAGGCCGAGCTTCTCGATCGCGACCATGTCGAACGCGGTCACGATTTCATCGTTCTTCGTCTTGTGCAGTGGCACCAGTTCCGTCAATGGACGGGGCGAAATGACCACGCCGGCAGCATGCACGCCCGAGTTCCGGACCAGTCCCTCCAGCTTTTTAGCGGTCTCGAGCAGTTCACGAATCTGCGAGTCTTTCTCGTAGGCATCGTGGAGCTGCGGCGACTCCTGAATTGCCTCCTCCAGCGTGATATTGAGCTGGTTGGGAACCATCTTCGCGATGCGATCCACATCGGTGTAAGGAACGTCCATGGCGCGGCCGACGTCCTTGATCGCCGCCTTCGCCGCCATCGTGCCGAACGTGATGATCTGTGCCACGTTGTCGCGCCCGTACTTCCGCGTGACGTAGTCAATCACCTCTCCACGCCGGTTCATGCAGAAGTCGATGTCGATATCCGGCATCGAAATGCGTTCCGGATTCAGGAACCGCTCAAACAGTAACTCATGTTGTAGAGGGTCGATATCAGTGATGCCCAGCGAATAAGCCACCAACGCGCCGGCCGCCGATCCACGGCCCGGCCCCACCGGAATGTCGTGCTCCTTGGCGTAGCGGATGAAGTCCCAAACAATTAAGAAATATCCCGAGAACTTCATCTGCTGAATGATCGCCAGTTCCCGCGCCAGCCTTTGCTCATAGTCCGCAAGGCTGTGCTTGAGCTGCCCCTTCCCCTCCATTGGGCGGAGCAGTTCCAAACGCCGCGCAAACCCTTCGCGAGTGACGTGCTCAAAGTAGCTATCGAGAGTGAAGCCCGCTGGCACGTCAAAGTGCGGAAAGGGGCTCCTGACCTTCTCGAGTTTCAGGTTGCAACGCTCGGCGATATCGAGAGTGCGCGAAAGCACGTCCGGCGCGTCTTTGAAGACCCGAGACATTTCCTCGTGACTCTTCACGAAGAACTGGTTGCCCTCGAACTTCATCCGGTTCGTGTCCTGAATCGACTTGCCGGTCTGAATGCAGACCATGACGTCCTGCGCGTGCGCATCGTCCTCACACAGGTAATGGCTGTCGTTGGTGGCTACCAGCGGCAGTCCGAGATCCTTCTCCAGTTGAAACAGGCTGGGGTGGATGCGGTGCTCCATGGCGAGCCCCTGATCCTGAATTTCCAGATAGAAATTCTTTTCCCCGAAAATATCGCGATAGCTGGCGGCTGCTGCACGCGCAGCATCGTAATTCGACTCCATAAGCCGTTCGGCGACTTCACCCTTTAAGCAGCCGGACAGCGCAATCAATCCTTGGGAATGCTCCGCGAGAAATTTCTTGCTGATCCGCGGCTTGTAATAAAAGCCGTGCAGCGACGCCTCGGAGGTGATCTTCGTCAGGTTGCGATAGCCTTCTTCGTTCTCGGCCAGCACCAGCAGGTGGTTGTAGGTGTCACCCTCAGGAGGCGTCCGCTCGGTGTGATGATCTTCTTTCTTGCAGACGTAAAGTTCGCATCCGACGATGGGTTTAACGTCCACGGCTCGTGCGGCGTTCACAAAATGCACCGCACCAAAAATATTGCCGTGATCGGTCATGGCCACCGCCGGCATGCCTAGTTCTTTCACGCGCTTGACGAGTTTCTCCACGTCGCAAGCGCCGTCGAGCATCGAGTAATCGGTGTGCAGGTGCAGGTGGACGAATTGAGACATTTGGGTGCTCGCGTTCCTCCGTAGCGCCGGCGTCCCGCCGGCTGTCGCGAGGGCGTCCCGCCCTCGTCCATTGTAAGTTGTGTGCTAGTCGAATCAGCAATTCGACTTACTGGCTGGATGAACCGCGGAAATTATTGCAATCAGTGTAGCGCAAGCCTTAGTTCGGGATCTGAAAATCGACACCCCGCTCGTCGTTCAACTTCATGGTCGCCGCCAGATCGACGTCCCGCAGCGGGATTTTCGTGGTCCGGGTGCCATCAAATACGACCAGCATTTCATCTATGACGGCATAATTCTTAATCTCCTGGATCTTCTTGTCGAAGAAGACCAGGACAACCGGCAGTCCCGTATCGATCTTGGCTTGCTCAGCGCTTTGCTGAGGAGCGGGAGCCAGGGGTGGCGCCGGAACCGAAGCTGCCGCCACCTGGCTGTATTCCTGCTCTTGCCGCAGGCGCTGCACTTCCTGGCTCAGTTCATCGATTTGCCGCAACATCTGGGATTGCGCGTAGTCGTTCTGAGACGAATCGTAAGAATCGTAGGACGATCCATACCAATCCCAATACCACGGCGAATAATAGCCACCGTTATAGAGCGAGTAGCGGTAGCGCAGGTTCACGCCGGGAACAAAATTAAATCCGTGATGATGCCCATGATTCGACACCGGGCGAGGATGGAAGCGACCGGGGCCACGATTCGGGGCCCGAAATCCGCCCGCGAACTGCACGCCTCGACCGGGGGCATGACTGAATCGCGCCGGTGCAGAATGCATCGCCCCTCCGCGTGACACGAAGCCTGAATGGGCACGGCCTCCGCCACCGCGCATCCCTGACCTTTGCGCCCAGCCCATGGAGAGAGCCGCAGTAAGGACGAACGTCGCAAGAATGACAGGACGTCGCATGCCGCTATTATAGCCCGGTTCGGGCCCGACGACCCTCGCAAACTATTACACCGCAGGATGCATTTTGGGCCAGAACCCCCATGCGACGGCCTATGCATGCAAGATTCGCCGCCCCAAGCCCCGCCGGCGCGACCCAGCTTCGCCCAGCGCTTCAGCGCTGGGAAAAGTGCAACCCATTGGCCAAGTCCCGGGGGGACGACCCGCTCGCAGGCGCCACCAATCCGACTGAGCTGGAATCCACGGGGTTCCTTACAGGAAGCTACCCGGACTACGCATACACTAGCGTCCCTTCTTGTGATTCTTGCCCTTCTTCAGAGGAGGCTTGACAGCCTTCTTCGCAGGCTTCGGGGCAGCATGCTTCGCTGGGTTTGGCTTGGGGGGCGCGCTGGCATTTCCCTTGGCTTCGGGTTTCGCGACGGGCTCTGGTGGTGGTGGTGGAGGCGCCGCCCCTGCGGCCGCACCCTTCCCTTTCTTCTTCCCGGCCGCCGGAGCCACGCTCGGTGTAGAGGTGGCTGCCGCGGCTGCGGCCTTAGCGGCGCGTCCACGTTTCGCAGGCGGCGGTGGCGGAGGAGGCGGAGGTGGTGGCGCCAGCGGCTTCAGGAACTTCAAAGTCTCGGTCCGCGAGCGCAGCTTGCCGTCGAGCAGCAGCAGGAAGACATCGTTCGCGATCTTTGGGTACTCCGGCATCTGCGGCGTAATGTGCAGCTCGGTCATCTCGGGCAGCGGAATCTTCTGCTGCACCTGCCGCCACTTCGTAAAGAAGTTCTTGATCTTCTGTTCGACGCTCTGCTGCCGCGCCGTCACCGCCAGAAACAGGACCATCTCCGGCCGTGCATGGGACAACACCTGCCAAGTGCGCGAAGGAGTCGCCGCCTCTTTCCCCATCAGCTTCCTGGCCAGATCCTTGGCGTTGTCCTCGAGATCCTTCCATGCTTCGACCAGCGTCTTGCGCGGAATCAGCTTGCGCATGTCGGCAATTTCCTTGTCACCCAACCGCGACGTCAGAAAATACATGACCGCCGGTGCCGGATCCGGCTGGTAACCCAGCTCGTTCATCTGCTGCCGCGTCTTCATCAATTGGCTGAGCCCGTTGGTATCCACTTTGGCCGTCGTCCAGTGCGCGCTCAGAACTTTCAGCCACTCTTCTTTCTCCAGCACCCGCACGATGTGCAGAGGGTCATCCTCGTACGCCAGTTGTTCAATCTCGTGGCCAATCGCCTTGTCGCTGATGTGTTCGATGTACTTATTTTCTTTCGCCGACTCGAACCGCGCCTGCGTCCGCTCTTCCAGCGGCCAATGGAAACGCGCCGCAAAGCGAGTCGCCCGAATCAGCCGCGAGGGATCTTCGACAAACGCGTAGTTATGCAGCACGCGAATGAGCTTGGCCTCGATGTCTGCCGCGCCGTTGAACGGATCCATCAGAAGCCCGCGCGATCCCGGGTTCAGCGACAGCGCCATCGCGTTAATCGTGAAATCACGGCGGCGCAGGTCTTCAATGATGGTGGCCGGTGCCACGACGGGCGGCTTCCCTACTTTGTCGTAACGTTCCGTACGGCCCATACTGATTTCGGCGCGCACATTTCCGGGCAGCTGAAGGAAAAGCGTTTTCAGATCATCATCAGCGGCGGCAATAACAGCCCCGGCCTTTTCCAATTCCTTTTGCAGTTTGAGGGGATTCCCCTGAACGGTGAAGTCCAGGTCGCGGATGGGAAACCCGCTGATGATGTCGCGAATGGCCCCGCCCGTCAGGTACAGATTCATCCCGGCGGCCCGGGTTATCTCTTGAACGAGGTTTGCGCCCTTTTGCTGGTCCGGTGTTAGCCGGATTTCCATCGTGTATATGTAGTCGGCCATGCCTTCCTACGCGTGCCGAACTGCGACCAGCCGGGCTGTGGATTTGCACAGGATTTCCACAGGGTCACAATTGGGGGTCCAGGTAGCGTTCGCCACCCTGATATAAGTGACTCTATACAATGGATTTAGGTTTCCTGAGACGGTCGCAGCAAACTACAGAAAATAACACAAGGTTAATATTTTGGCTACTGCGATTGCGCATTTTGCCTGCTGACCCCGAAAAAGTGCGAGAATTCTAGCGCAGGACGAGTCCACTGCCTGCCAATTCGCCCGACAAAATGCCTTCGACCCACAAAAAGGTGATCGTCCGCAAGTTCGATCGCGACTCCCTCTCCGGCTACGTCGCCCCGGCAAACTTCGTCATGGACGGCAAACTCGAACTCCTGAACACCGCCGGCAACGTCGTTGGCATCGACCTCCGCGAGATCAAGGGCGTTTACTTCGTGCGCGAGTTCGGAGATTCAGAATCTCTGGTCCGAAAGACCTTCACCAGCCGTCCCCGAACCGAAGGCCTCTGGGTGCGCCTGAAGTTTAAAGATAACGAAATCGTCGAAGGCCTCATGCCCAATGACCTGGCCCAGCAAACTGCCGACGGATTCCTGATCAACCCTCCCGACATGCGCTCGAATACCCAGCGCATCTTCGTCCCGCGCGTGGCACTCGATTCGCTTACCGTACTCGCGGTGATTGGTGGCACCCATCGCCAGCGCCGTCGTCCTGAGGACCAGCTCCAGGTCCCGATGTTCGGAGAGTAGTCCCTGCGGGACAGCGATCAGCATTTGGTCACTCAGCACTCAGCCGTTCGGGATCGTGCGTGAAACCGCATAGGATGCCCTACTAGTTTGGGTGGGGGCGCCCATCGTGGCCTGTCCGTCAAACAGCAACGACCGCTCTGGGCTGAATGCTGATTGCTGAATGCTACCCTAGTACCGCAGCAAGTCCTGCCCGGACGCAAAGCGCTGCAGACTCGAACCGACCATGAAACTCTCCAAACTCTCCGAAGCTCTCCATGCACCCTACGAAAACGGATCCCCCGACACGGAGATCACTGGTGTTGCGGGTATTGAAGACGCCGTTTCCGGCCACCTGACATTCGTGGCGAATCCGAAGTACGCCGCCAAGGCCCGAACCACGCACGCGTCGGCGGTCATTGTTGCCCAGGACTTTCCGACGATTCCGGCGGCAATGCTGCGCTCGAAGAATCCCTACCTCACGTT
>Ga0137419_10001044_pt1 | contig 11414 bp, 9 predicted proteins | sample CZODoug3_1_2_16f_FD_108279 | JGI IMG/M metagenome (GOLD analysis project Ga0137419, IMG submission 108279) | Vadose zone soil fungal communities from Angelo Coast Range Reserve, California, USA - CZODoug3_1_2_16fungal (Illumina Assembly) | ecosystem: Environmental > Terrestrial > Soil > Vadose... | reverse complement strand
ATCGCGTCGTAAAGCCTACTACCTGATGGCGATTCACGAGAATCTGACGCGGGTGCCGAAGCAGCAATTACGAGAGGTCGGATCGAGCAAAGCAGTAGAACTGGTCAAAGTGGCGGGAAAGGATGGGGAAGATTTTGATTGTGCAACCTGGTTGCACAAAGCCAAAGAGCTGCCGAAAGAGGGTTTCAAGGCGACCTAATAGGCATTTCGATTTAGCAATCCGTTGAATACCGTAAAGAATATGATCTTTAGATCGAGGATCATGCTCCAGTTCCGCAAATAATACAGGTCATACTGGATTCGCTGAGGGATCGAACTGTCGCTCCCGCGCAGTCCGTTGACCTGCGCCCACCCAGTTATTCCACACTTGATATTGTGTCTTGTCATATATCGTGGAATTTCCTGCCGGAACTTCTGCACGAAGAATGTCAGCTCTGGGCGCGGACCAACTAGGCTCATGTCTCCTTTCACCACGTTGATGAATTGCGGAAGCTCGTCGAGGCTTGTCCGCCTGAGGATCCGGCCGATTGGTGTGATCCGACAGTCGCCGCGCTGGGTGTGCCTGGTATCTGATTCACGCGAATCGCGTACGTACATTGTTCGAAATTTGAGCATCGCGAAGCGTCTGCCGTTCAAGCTCACCCTTTCCTGGGCAAAAAATGCTGGCCCATGAGATGTAAGCTTGATCGCAAGAATGATCAATACGAACAAAGGCGACAAAATGACGAGTGATAAGCAACAGAAGACAACGTCGAAGATGCGTTTCCCGACGGCATAGCTCACAGTGTCGATGGGATACGGCCTCACGTCCAATAGAGGTAGGCCGCAGAAATCAAAGAGCTTGCTCGGAACGAACACTCCATCGCCGAGGTCCAGGGCCATCCGTGTGGGGATACACAGATGTTGAACACGCTCGAAGATACTTTGTGCTTCTCCAAAACGGTGCGGCGGCAAAGCAAGAATCGCTTCTTTGCAGTGATACGTTTCGACGACCTCGTCCAAATTATCCCATTGCAGAACCGCTGCATCCAGCGATTCAGGCTTCTGCTCCGGCAACGCCACGAAGCAGACGACGGAACAATGTGTCAAAGGATTCGTGCGGAGATGGTTTGCAATGCGAGTTGCGAATCCATCGGCTCCAAGGATGGCAACAGGGGAAGCGCCGTTCGCAGACTTCTTCAACATATGGATCACGCCGCGAAAGACATGAATTACGGCAACACTCAGAAAAAAGATGAACGCACAACCGATAACGATGAAAACGCGAGCGAAACTAGTGCCACGATAGAAGAATAGAGCAGACAGTAGTGACACCGCGAAATACACCGTGGCTTGAGCTGCTGTCAAAATTCCAGTTTGGAGTGCCAGCAGCGTCTCTATACGATTGAGGCCCAGGTGTTTCACAATCAGAACCCAAAACAGCGTAACGAACACTGTGAGCCGGAAGTAAGAATATAGGCTCACATCAGCGGGAGTGAAATATCCTGATAGAAAGCGCAGGTAACCCGCAGCGGCGAACGCAATACTTGGTATTGTGAACAAAGCGATTGTCAGCCAAAACTCAGCTAGGTTGATTGTGCGTCTCGTCATGACTGTCTCCCACTAGTCCATGGTTCTTGAAGATGAGAAATCGCAAGATGAATAACCAGCGCGCCCTCGCTGAATAAACCACTTCGCGCGACAAGAAAAACTCCGTATTCACTGGGGCTTTACGCTTGAGGAAACGACGGAGACAAAACCAAAGATACGCAGCGCCGTAAGCGTCGGCGCAAGAACGGCTCGCTCAATCCGAAAGCACCGGCTGCGCGCTTCTGGCCGGTGAGTTGAACTCTTTCCACTTGCAATCCACAAAACTGGCGAAGCGTTCCTTGAAATGCTCCTCGTCGAACTGCAGCGCGTGATTGCGAATGGCTCTCGGAGAGAAGCGCTCCTCGACGGCCTCAAAAGCCAGGATCGCTTCCTTCAGTGATTCCACGGTTTGCTCTTCGAAGAAAACTCCGGTGCGGCTTTCCGTCAAAACCGGCTGCACGGGATAGAAACCATTCACAGTCTCCAGCGCGCCACCCCGGCCATAGGCGATCACCGGCCGACCCGAGGCCTGCGCTTCTATGGGTGTTAGCCCTATGTCTTCTTCTCCGGGAAACAAGAACGCTCTGCACCGGCGGTAGTGGTCCCGAACAACCTCATCGGGCTGAAAACCAAGAAATGTAACGGTCGGTCCGGCCATCTTCTGCAGTGCGGACTTTTGCGGTCCGTCCCCGATCACAAGCAACCGACGCCCCAGTGCGTTGCACGCCTCCACCGCGAGATCAATCCGCTTGTACGCAACCAACGGACTCACAACCAAATAGAAATCTTCGTGAGAATCTGAAACCGTGAAAGAATCAATGTCCACCGGTGGGTAGATCACATCGGACCCACGGCCGTAGTACTTGCGTATTCGCCTTGCTCCATTCTGCGAGCTAGCTACAAAGTGCTCCACCCTGGCGGCAGTTGTGTAGTCCCACTGCCGCAAATAGTGGCATGCCAAAGAGTACAACCCTCTTCCCAGCACACCCAGCGGCGCCGTGGACAAATAATCGTGGTACATATCCCACAGGTAGCGCATCGGCGTATGGCAGTAGCAAACGTGGCAGGTTCCAGCGCGGGTAATCACGCCTTTTGCCGGACCGGACTCCTGGCTGATCACCAAGTCATAGTCATCCAGCTGGAGCTGCTCCAACGCCAATGGATAAAAAGGCAGCAGCGCGCGATAGTAATTCTTCACTTTCGGTAGCTTTTGCAGGAACGATCCAGCAATCTTGTGCGACTTAATCGAATCCGGCAGCGCGGCCTCGTCGTACACAATCGTAAAGATATCTGCCTGCGGGTACATGTCCGCCAGCACCTCAAGCACCCGCTCCCCTCCACGTCGTCGCACATACCAGTAATGGACAAGCGCCACCCGCAAGCCTGAGCCCCCGTTACGCTTGAAATTCGGTTCATTCATCCCTATCGCGCCTTCCGCCCCTCGTCATCCGGAGAAACATTTTCACGAGGGCTAACAAACTGCTGATAAATCTCGATGTGAGATTGCGCGGCGCTCTCCCAAGAGAACTTTTCCGCGTACTGCCGCGCTCTCGAACCAAGCGCGTCTCTGAGATCAGACCGTTCCAGCAAAGTCCGGGCGGCAGTTAGCGCCTCATTTGGGGACGAGCAAAACCACGACGCGCTCTGGAGTCCTGATGGCGTGAATTCCCCGCGAGTTGTAAGCACCGGAAGCCCACTCTCAAGCGCCGCTATGAGCGAAGTTCGTTTCTCAGAAGCGCCGTCTGGAAACGGCAGGTAGGCAGCCGTAGCTCTTGCCAATCGTTCCCCGACCTCCTCAGCGCTCAAGTCCAGGTCCCAAACCACCGGGAGATCGGCGGAAGACGATCGAATATTGGACAAATAGGCTGCGTGCAAAGCGGGCGCACTGCCAACGATTCGGACAGTGATTGGCAACTGCTCCGCACAAGCTCGCCTCGCAAATTCCAGGACGTCTTCTATCCCCTTATTCGGCCGTATCAAACCGAAGTGAATCACCTCCGCGGGCAGGTGCCCGTTCCGCCCGTTCGCGCGTACAGGTATGTTGCTCGACAGCGGAACCACGGAACTAATTCCTCGCACCCAAGGTGCCCACCGCAGTGAATAATCCCTGTTTGCTTCAGTGGTGAAGATGACATGACGCGCGCGAGCCCACAATGGATAGAACGACAGCCGCCGCAGTAAATGCGTGCCCTCCAATTCATGCGCCGTCAGCACGAAGCGCTTAAACAAGGAAAACACCTGCGGCGTCAGTCCCTTACCGAAACCCGCCGTAGGGTATTGCAGGTGTGTCACGTCCGGCTGACATTTGCGGATCGCCGAGGCTAAATGAAACGCCCGGAAAGCGGCAGCGCCCTTTGCGCATTCGAAGACTTCGGCACGCGCTCCATTGCGCTCCAGCGCAGCGGCCAGCAGTCGCGTGTAGTCTCCCACCCCGCATCTTCCTTCGGGACACGGACCAATCAGGAGGGCAACTTTCACGCTCTAACTCGCTGTGCCCATGCTGTCAGCACTGATCTGCTCGGGGCAGGGTCCGCTGCTGGGGATCTCGATTTTGCTAGCGACCATACCGCGCCGACCATTAGCCAGAAATAGACATTTACGGGAAAAATATCCAGATATGGCACAAAGAGTGAGGCAGTCAAAACCGATACAATACCACCTCTCAAAAACGGGTCTCGCACGCGAATCAAGGTAACAACCACAATGGCACACAGCAAAAGCACGCCCAAGAATCCAGTCCGCAGCAGGAGCGAAAGATAGTAGTTCTCCTGATCTATTTTTCCCCAACCTCCAAACACGATTCCGGGAATCCCCCAACTGCTAACGGCGGCCTTAACGTGTTCGAACTGATCGATTCTTGACGCTGCGCTTACATCTCCTACTCTCGAAATTAGGTCGTCAACAATTGTCGTATCCTTGAAAACCGTGAAGAGAGAGACATACAAAACTACGCCGATAACTGCAATAACCAGAAGCCACTTTTTTGACCTGGGCCATAGGGAGATCAGCCCGCCCAAAAAGCCAAGAATCGAACTCCTCGACCCACTAAGAACCAACGTCAAAGACAGTGACGGAAGGAGCACAAACTTCGTTGCCTTCGGGATGCGGTCGGAGAATACCAGAATCCCCAACAATGCAAGCACGACAAAAATGCCCAGTTCATTGGGCGAACCAAAGATGGAACCGTACCTGGAAAAAAACGCTTCGTCCTTAAAGAAACCACTCGCGCGGCCAGAGAAAATCTCCAGAGCCAGAAACGCCACCACAACCCAGCAACAACCGATGGCGAATTTCAGCAGCCGTTCTATATCTTCTTCAAGGACCACGAACGCGAGAGGAATATATTCAAGGGACGTATGCCACTGAAAGAGCACATTGTGCGAGTCTTCCACTATCAGAAGTTTAACAATGGTACACAGCCAAAGCCACGCCACGAAAGGCGTTACGTACCACACAAGCGGCGAATATTTGAATTTACGCTTTGCGATACAAACTGACACAAAGGCAACAAAAACTAAATCCTTAATAATACGAATCCACGCTGGCGCATCGCCCTCGTATATTGTCGTTTCGGGAGGCCCCCATTGAAACGTCCAGCGATAAAAATAGAAAACGATCGTGAAGAGTAGATACCACTGAAGTAGACTTGTCGGCTTCAGGGTCCAGTCCTTGCGCGTGTAGAGCAAGACTGCGACAAGCATAACAAAAATTAGATATAACATGCCTTTTGGCCAGAAATCTCAGTCACAACGCCGACACAACGATTACGATTCGCACCCAACCCTGTTAACCTTCTGAAGTGCAAACCATGCGAACGTGTACTGCCTACGGAACCAGCTCACAGTTGTTTCTGATGCTTCGAAATTAAGTTGTCCCACCGGTACCATGCCAAAGCTACCCGCCTCCTGAATTAAACTCTCAAGCTCACCTCTAGAAAAAATTCTCCAATCAACACCGAAAACTCTTACACCGTTTGTATCTAACTTTTCGGGCCAGTAGTCGATGGAGCCAATGAAATATCCCCCAGGTCTCAAGATGCGTGATACTTCTCTAAGAACTGTAGCGCTACAGAATCCATGTTCGAGCACGGAAATAGCCGTTATCGCTCCGAATGTTTCAGACGCGAACGCAGTTTGAGTGAAATCGCCCGGTACGTATTTAATGGCACCTGCGTAAGGCATGCACGCGAGTTTCGGATTAAAGTCAATCCCCGTTAGATCAGAAAAGCCCAGCTTGTGGAGAATGCAGAGTATCTCTGAAGCATAAGCACCCATGTCGAGTATGGGCGATGTTTTGCTCACTTTCTCTTCGACAAATTGAATGGTTTTCAGCACATCCCAACTCTTCCTTACGTCTCCTACGGATACGCCTTTGACCAATCGAATCTTGTGCAAGACCCTCAAGGGCCAGGGGCACGTGAAATCTATACCTCGGCGGCGCATTTCACCGCGTGCCCGCTCGTATTCACTAGACCTCGCTAGTACTTCAACACTCATACGCCAACTCTCCGGGAATGACTCGGGAGAAACCCGCGCCTTCGCGCGCTTTGATTTGTCATGTAAGGTTCGGCAGCGGAATTCTTTCTGATCGAGCCCCATTTCGGTTACATCCCGCGGGGCCCTCGAAGATTTGTAATAGTTGTTTGACCGAGGTCTCGTACCGAAACGTCTGTGCCCGCAGGATTCCTTGTTCCTGCAGATTACGGCGCAGGTTTTCGTCCGTTAATACTCTCGTGATCGACGTTGCGAAACCCTGAGCGCTTGAAAGCGGCTCCAAGATTGCCGCGCCTCCGAGCACTTCAGGCATGCAAGGAGCGTCGGAAGCGATCACAGGCGTTCCGCATGCCATGGCTTCCACTGGGGGCAAGCCAAAGCCTTCGTACAACGTTGGAAACAAGAATACCTGCGCGCCTGCATAAAAGAATGGCATGTCTTCATCCGGCATGTAACCCAAGAACTGAATTTCCTTCTCTGTCAGGCCCGCCTCCTGGATTTGACGGAACAAAGGCGAGTTCTTCCAGCCACTCGGGCCCACTACCAAGAGAGGACAATCAAGCTGGCCGTTGCTCTTGAGAATGCGCAAGACTTCGACTAGCAAACCAAAATTCTTTCGTGGATGGACAATCCCGACGGTCGCCAGATAGCGGGGTGGCACGCGGTACTTAGCGGATATGTACTCCGCAGCTTTTAAACGGTCCTGCGGCTTATAAATCTCGGAAATGCCTGGGTAAACGAGCCTCGTTTTCTCCTTAGGAACCTTCAATCGTTGAATCAATTCATCCTGAATAGTTCGAGAAATGACGACGATGGCGTCCGCATCAGCGATCGCTTTTCGTGTCCACAATTTCTGAACGAAAAGGTTGTAGCGAGTCGTCGTCTCAGGACAGTGGAGCCAAACCATGTCGTACACCGTAACAACTTTCAGCACGCCGCGCGGGATGCCGGGCGGCAGTACGGGGTGGGTGGCCCAGAAAACGTCTACCCGGTCTCTCCGCGCTAAAATCGCGCCTCGGCTCTGAAGCCAGAAAGAGCCAGGACACCAACGAAATGCGCTGTCAATTTGCTGGCGCATTGCTCGATCAGACAGCGGCAAGTCTATTTCCTTGTTTGAATACAGAGAGTAATCGTGTTGAGGAGCAACTCGGGGTAAGAGTTGGACCAAACCGTGAACATAGTTTCCGATCCCAGTCCGCTGTCGACTCAGAGGCCTAGCATCGATGCCGATTCTCATGCTGATCGCACCGGGACTGATTGGAATACACTTAAGGATTCTCGGGCACAGCGATTCCAACTGAACTCGGAGACGCGAGCCAAACCCTGCTGACACAAACGATTTCTTAACTCAGTATCCTCAACTGCTCGCCGAACTACCTCGGACATCTCCTCGACAGAGTGAGGGTCGAAATACTCCAAGACTCCTCCCGAAACCTCCGGAATGCACGAACTGTTCGAGGCCACCGTAGGAACGCCACATGCCATTGCTTCCACCATCGGTAAGCAAAAGCCTTCATAGAGTGAGGGGATGACGCAAAGGAACGCATTCTTGACGAGCGTAGCAAGCTCCGCATCGGATAGTCCTCCCGTGAGAACAATCTGGTCATGGTTTGGCGAGGCTTCACGAGCCTTCAAGACTTGTTCGTAGCCGAGTCCCCTGGCTCCGGCCAAGACGAGTTGCACATCGAAACTCCTGTTGTGCTCTTTCACGCGATCCCAGGCCTGAATCAGCCGGTGGACGTTCTTTCGCAACTGCACCATTCCGTGGTGCAACACAAATGGTCGGCGAATTCCGAAACGCTTCAGAAGCGCAGCACTCGCCTCGGCGTCAGGAGGCACCTCGTTGTAAAGTTGCTTGTCGTACCCGAGATAGGTAACGTCGACCTTCCCCGGATCCAGCCCATAAATCTCCACCAGGTCTTGCTTCGACCACTCTGAAATCGTTATGACTCGCCTTGCTAGCTTGGCGCTGATCCATGTCGCGTAGTGAGCCGTCTTACTCGCCTCCACCATCTCTCGAGGAAGCCGCTGTGGGATGGCGTCCAGAATAGTGGCCACTAAAGGAGCTAATGGGCCTGGTATCGAACCTTGCGCTGTCGGAAGGAAAACGAGGTCGGGCCGAACTCGAGCTGAGCTCATCGCCATTCCGCCGAGGAGCCACAAGCGCCTGTGCGCCATCAGCCGAGTTTTGTGTACCCGTAGGAAGGGCGAAACGAAACCGTTATTTGCCCAATCATCATTCGGGGCCATGAATCCGTGGAATTCATAGTTCCCTTCACCAGCCTTGGCGATCTTCAAGCATTCGGAGAGGACGTTATAAAGATACATGCCTGTCCCGGTTTGCCGGACCCGTCTCGATAGAAATAAAGTGTCAACCGCAATGATCATGCTGGACCGGGCGCAACGTGATTACTTTTGTAATTCAATGCACACGACCGCACTCGCGGCGGCCGTGAAATTCATGTCGTATCGCTTCCTATCAAGAGCCTTAGAAAATCTGCCCGCATCTATATGGCAGTAATATGAATTTCGGCATTCTTCTTCTGTTGCCAGATTCCAGCCCTGGTCCGAGTAGCGAAAAAAAGTCTTGTCAGTCCTCTGCGGTTCGAAATGTGCGACTAGTCTCGACAGCATGGAGGAATCAAACTGTTGCAGCCACCCGTGGTTTTCGTAAGAGCCAAAAGGCACGGTTAAATACAGCCAACCGCCGGGCCTAAGAACTCTCTTTAGTTCGTCAATCGCCTGCAGGTAATCTTGAGCCCTACTCTCACGATAGCTCTTGTCCGGTGTGTACGAAACATTGTCCATGCCCACATGTTCTATTACGGAAACGCAAAACGCAGCGTCAAACCACTGGTCCCGAAACGGCATAGACCGTAAATCTTCGTAAGCATAGGAGACGCCAAGATCCCAGAAGCATTCACTTTCAGGCGCAAGCGTTAGGATCGTCCATTTGTGCCGCTTTACGAGCGGGTGGTGCAGAATCATTTCATGATTGAGAGTTGAACCGGCATCGAGAAACCGGCATTTTTCTTGATATTTCAAGAGCCTTGACAAAACCCATGGGTACTCGATCACTCGCTCGTCTAGGCCTATTCCAAACTCATCAGGAAGCGCACGACGTTGTTGAAAAAACCGCAATAAATCGTATTTGCTGATAAACCGCTGAATGTAAGTGTTCCGATGTGAACCATAAAGCCGACGGCGGACCGGTGGAATTCGGGCACTACAACCATAAACCCAACTGCCGAGCTGCTGGCTAGAAGTCCGGAATAGTCGATTCATCGTCTCCAAAATCTGCCTCGCAAATCGTATGAATGCCACAAATCATCATTTTGCCCAGTCGACCACAGTCCGCATCTGATTCGCGGCGGAGAAAAAGACCTGTTTATCTTTTTGATCGAGCATGTAAATCCATGCCGCGATTGCGAACGCTAAAAGCAGTAGACTGCTCACAACTAGCTGAACCAGTGCACTCCCAGGCGTTAGGGCAAGCAGGGTCAGCAATGTGCCGAACACAACGATCGCCAGTACCGTCCTTTGAACCTTGCTTTCCGCAAAGAGTCGAATCGAAATGTGCTTCAGTCTGAAAACGGCGCCGAACAGGAGAAAGGCATCGACACACAGTCGCAGAGTGTACGCAAGCGCCGCTCCCGCAATGCCCATCCGCGGCAACAAAAAATACATGGCTAACACATAAAAGGGGAACTCGAGTAGATGAAACTTTGCGGTCAAGTCAGGCCTTCCCAACCCCTGAAGCAAACAGAAAGGAATGAAAGCCACACAATTGAAGAATGCTCCCACGCACAAAATTTGGAGAACCAGGGCGCTTTGAGCCGCGAAATTGGCACCAAGCCACAAACGAAGTATCTGAGGAGCGAATGAAATCACAAGCATAAAACACGGCCCCATCAAAAGTAGCAGAGACTTGACAGACCGAATGCAGAGTTCTTCCAATTTCTCTCGGGAACCGCTGGCATCTAGACTCGCGAACGCCGGAAAGAGTGTTGCCACCAGACTTCCGGGAATGACGGAGGCTCTCATGACCGCTTCGCTTGGCACTGCATAGTAACTAACGTAAGATATAGAGAGCATCGCGCCGATAATGAAGCGATCCACGTAAGTCAACAAAGGACCGACAAAGTTCGAGACGGTTATCCAGCCGCCGTATACCAAAAGTGGCAGCAGTAGTTTAGGATCGACAGAGAAATCCCCGCGTAGTGCCGGCATCACCTTCACGCAGGCTCCCAGGTATGCTATCGAAGCGAAGACTCGCACTAGCAAAAACAGGAGCACGATTCCGGGTAATCGCAATCCAAATGGCAAAGCAATGAGGGGTAATACGAAAACCAAGATACTCGCCGGAACCCTTACATAGTTGACCAGATCAAAACGCTGGACCGCTTCCAATACTCCCCGGAGTGCATTTGTGGCCAGCACAACTGGAAACGATGCTGCCAGAATGTATAAAGTAGCTTTCGCCTCGCCATGGAGTTCAGGCGATATTTTCAGATATCGGTCTACAAGTGTGGCTATAGATAACGCTGCAAGCAGGGCCCCTATGATCCCACATAACACCTGTGACCCCAGCGAAGTCCAAACAAGCGCTGGAAGCTTTTGGTCCTCGCCGCGTCCCAAACACTCGGCCACAAACTTTGTGGTTGCACGCCCCAAACCAAGATCCAACAAACCCGCAGAGCCTAGGATCGCCCAGGCAATTGAAAGCAGCCCGAAGCGTTCGGCGCCAAGACCATGAAGTACGTATGGTATGGCGATCAAAGCCGCCAGCAGGGGCAACGCCTGACCAGCTAGGTTCAAGCCCCAGTTCTTCGTCAGAATCTTGCCGTCAATTTTGATCGCGCTAGCCATTCTCAATGACCATCCTCACGACTGCCCATTCCGCGCTGTTTCAACTTACCTGCGAAATTCATGCTATCCAAAAGCTCGAAAGCCTTCCCCGCCCCATCCGGTACCTGGCTTTCGCCCTGACTACCTAGCTAATCAATGCTACTATCCCACATCATTTCGCTGCACCTCGCTCGCTTCAACCCCTCTTCTGATCCCTGTATATCTCCCCTTGTGCCCCACCATTACCTTTCCGGCTCCACTTTCTTTCTCTCTCTACCCAGTGCGGACCGCCACATCTTCTCTAACTCTCGTATCTGCAACACTTCCTCGAAACGTGGCCGTAGCTCCTTTAGAATCAACACTTGCAGAAGCGCCCATAAGTGTTGATTCTAAATGGTTTACAGAAATGTCAAATGCTTTAGAATCAACTTATGAAAAACGTAGGGGGGTGGCAGGTGTTATGGTTAACTAGCCACTTCCCTTCGCTTCATTGCTCGAGCGTTT
>Ga0137419_10001035_pt1 | contig 11432 bp, 8 predicted proteins | sample CZODoug3_1_2_16f_FD_108279 | JGI IMG/M metagenome (GOLD analysis project Ga0137419, IMG submission 108279) | Vadose zone soil fungal communities from Angelo Coast Range Reserve, California, USA - CZODoug3_1_2_16fungal (Illumina Assembly) | ecosystem: Environmental > Terrestrial > Soil > Vadose... | reverse complement strand
TGCCGGTAGCCACGCCCGGCCGTCTTCTCGCAGAACTCCAGCAGCAGGTCGGGGCCGTAGACTCGCCGTGGCAAATGATGTCCACTCCGTCGACCCAGCCAAACCAGTGGCATCCCGTCGGGTACAACCGCATCCGTCGCGTTCAGGATTTCTTTGAACGAAGGATCATGTTGAGCTTCAACAATGCCGTGCATGCCCGTCGGGGCGATCATATGGCAGCGGGTGCGGTTGTTAATCCATTCCTCCATTCGAGCCACCACGTCTGCGATCTGGACAGCGTCAACGCGCACGCTCAGGACTTGGAAGCAGACATGGCTCTCAAAGGCTTGCGTTACTTGAGCTTGCGCCACCATAGCTAACCGCGAGTTCCAGATCTGAACGTGGCTTCTTGCACCCCATGCAATGGGAGGGCACGGGTGGGCGTCCGAACGACTCTAAGCCGAAGGCTCATGTTAAATTGTACCACGACTGCCAAGCGCATCTGATGGGTGCCTGAAGATTTGGTTGCTCATAGAGAGCAGAAATGCAAGTGTTCAATATAAAATACAATGAGAAGATGGAACACTGCGACGAGTATATGAGACCAACTGACGTCACGGAACAAGACGTAAACAAAGGGGGCTCTGCAAAGAGAAGAGATCAATTCCTGGCTGTCTTTCTGCGCCATCTTAACGCCTGCCACATTAACACCAATGAAAAGCTGCTTGTAATCGGCGGTAGCTGGCAGGACGTTGCGCTCCTGACATACGCAGGGTTCGAAGATCTAACTCTCTCGAATTACCGGCCAGGCCTCGGAGAAGATTCACATACAAACCTGAGAGCCGAAGTGAAGCAATTAACGATCGACGCTGAACAGATCGATTTGCCGGATGGTTCATTTGACTGCATCTTTGCTCATGAAGTCCTGCACCATTGCCGGTCTCCCCACAGAGCCCTCTGTGAAATGCTGCGTGTTGCGAGGAAGCACGTCGTCCTGCTGGAACCAAACGATTCTCTCTCGATGCGCCTATTGACCTGGGCCGGTTTCTCTTTTCCCTATGAAATCTTCTCGGTCGTTTATCATGGATATGAAGCCGGCGGGGTTAGAGATTCGTGCATACCAAACTTCATTTATCGTTGGAGCGCGCACGAAGTGCGCAAGACAGTTTCTTCCTTTCTAGCAGAATACGCTTTTCTGGTGCATGCGTACGCTTACTGGGACTTCAATGTCGATGAGGAAGAGCTCTCCATGAGAAAAGAAACTAGAATTCAGGCGATTACGTCGATCATTGGGGCAAGGACTTTCCTTCTTGTTTTGAGAGGCTTGCAGATTGCTTTTAACGCCATTCCGGTCCTGCGCCATCAAGGCAATAAATTCTTTTGTTGCATTGAAAAGACGGATCAATTGCGCCCCTGGCTAGCCGCCGGGGACAGCAAAATCATATTCAACCGCAGGTCTTGGCAAGGTCCTGAGTGTTTTCCCTGATTGAATGTAGGTGGGAATCACGGAGAATATCGGGTGGGGAGACGAGCTAGTTCTCGAATTATGGCGAAGGCCCCTATCTCGACATCATTCTTCGTCCCCGGATATATCCCTCAATTTGACGGCCTCAGGGGCGTTGCGATTCTGCTGGTTCTCATTGGTCACTCCGGCTTTCTTGAAGCCTTACCCCATGCAGGGATGTTGGAATATGCGCGATTTGGCGTGGACCTGTTCTTCGTTTTGTCGGGCTTCCTGATCACCGGGATCCTGCTGGACTCGAAGGGATCACAGCGTTATTTCAGGAACTTTTACGCGCGCCGGGCGCTGCGCATTTGGCCTTTGTATTACGTGATCCTGTTCCTGGCGTTTGTAGTGACGCCCATGTTAGCGCCTTCAACGAAGCCAGAGGCCGGAGTCTGGCCTGCTTTTGTCTTTTACGTCCAAAATCTCGTCTTTCACGACATTTACCCTTTTGGCTTGGGCGCAACCTGGTCGCTGGCCGTTGAGGAGCAGTTCTATCTGACCTGGCCCCTCTTGATATTTTTGCTCAGAAAACAGGCAGTTGCCATTGTTTCGGCGTCGCTTGTCGTTGTGTCTTTATCGCTGAGGGTCGTGTTCTATTTTCATGGCGCTCCGAGCGGTTTTATTCATAACTTTACACCTTCGCGTTTGGATGCCATTGCATTTGGTTCTCTTGCGGCGCTTTGGCTGCGCTCCCCGAGCTGCACTTTTGCCCTTTGGCGCGTTCGTGCTTTTCAATTGTTGGGGTTAGGAGTGGCGGGCATGGCACTAGCACGAATCTTGATGCATAGGAACAGCTCAGTCGTAAGCTACACATTCCTAGCCATCACATTTGCGGGGCTGTTAGGCATATCTCTGACCTCTGACCCACGATCCTCTCTGCTAGGGCGAAGCCTTTCGGCGGGCTGGTTGCGCTACGTAGGAAAGATCAGCTATGGAATTTATCTATTACACTTCCCCATCTTCATTCTGTGGGCCCGTTTTATCGCCTCCCACAGTTTCTGTCAGTCTAACCCGGTGACGCGAAATTTGCTGGGGTTCGCCGGCCAGATGCTCTTGGCTATGATAGCTGCTTCCCTTTCCTGGTACTTTTTTGAACAACCAATCCTGCGCCTTAAGCGGCGGTTCCCCTCAGGATCCCAGATGCATTGGCCCGCGGACGACCAATCGCCACGCTGAAAGCATCAGCCGGTCGCTGAATGTTGCGGATACCGGCCCAGGTTATTTATGGGCAATCTTTTTTCAAAAGCTTCCTATTTCTCTTAGATGTTTCGAAAAGACAGCCTAGTTCGGCATTCGTTCAACACTCTGCCAACGATCATCTTTGCCGGAGATTGCCCGCAGACGAAATTGAAAGATCTCTTGAAAAGCCAGTTCGGCAACAGCAGAGAGGCTCGCCAATACCACCGGTACGGCCAGGGTAACGTTCGCAAAAAGTCGGAGGGGATTGCTTCGTAGACTGCCCTGTATTTAGGATCAGACCGGAAGCGTGCGTACGCATAAGAAAGCAGCGACGGGGCTTCCTCTGGTAGCGCAGGGAAATCAGCGCAAAGCCCTGAGGAGGGCGATGCAAGATAGCGACGCCAAGCGCGCCAGACTTCCTCCTCGAAGACAACTATCTCTCGAATGTCTTCTTCTGTGAATCTACTTCGCGCATGGGCATTGTTATCGTGTATTCGATACTCCCCTAAGGGACTTCCTATCGTCACAACCGGCGTTATCAGCGGCCCCAAATAAAGTATTACAGCGTCGGCACATGTTCTGAAAGGAGAGGGAAGGGGGAAAATCACTTCTGCAACGGAGCGGCGCAAGGACAAGCCCGAAGCGGGAGGCAAACCAGGCAACATTCGCGGCCCGTTAGGAAACAACGACGGCCCATACCAACCTGAAGGAAGTTGGCAAAGCGCGGGAATCTGGCCTAAGTATTTTCTCTCTCCGTTTACTCGCAACATCCTGTTCGCGGCGAGTCCCGAACCTGAAGCAGCCTGAAAGGCGTTCACGACGCATTGTAGTTTGTGAGAGGCGAATACATCGTCAGAATCGAGCAAGCAAATAATCTCTCCAGTGCTCTTCCGAAACGCCGCATTTAGAGCGGCCGCCTGGCCGGCGTTTGTCTGATAAATTGCCTGTATCCTCGGATCCAGCGATTCATATCGCTGCAGAATATCAACGGATGCGTCGGTTGAGCCATCGTCACAGATTATGAGTTCGAAAGGCTCGTAGGACTGTTCAAGGCAGCTCTCAATTGCATCGGTCAGGTAGGAACTGTAGTTCCGATTCGACATGAGGATTGAAACCAAGGGGCGATTCGGCAAAGGTGCCAGCCTTATCGGTTTCAAAGACTTAGTTTGTGGTATGCGGTCGGGCATGTCGATCTCTTCTCAGCGAGGAGCAATTAGCACTCAACAATCTCATTCCCATTTTGAGCTTCTGTATCTATCCTCAAATCTGGCAGCAGGGTTCGCCACGAAGAGCATCATTCACCGAGAGTAGGTATCGCCACAACATTGAAGTACGGAGGTGCGAGCCGCGGTCGAAAAAATGTGCCGTTGTTGTGAAGAATACGAAACTCGTAGCCTAAGTTTTCCAACAACTCGCGCGCCCCATTGGGCGAAAGGCCAAAACGTGCACACGCCTCCAGATTGACCTCAAAAATGACCACCGGACGCATTGTGGTCAGTATCTTTTTGCCACCTCGCAATACCAGTTCCTCGGCCCCTTCTGCGTCAATCTTGATCACGTCCACATTGTGGATGGAGGCTTGCTCTATCATGCGGTCCAGCGTTTCCAGAGTGATTTCTTCCGTCTCAGCTCCCCAGGCAGGATCCCCGCATACCGAGTTGCCTACTGGATCGGGGGCGTGGTAGAGGCGAGCCCTGCCAGCCTTCTCACTTAAGGCAATGCGGAATGCAGTCACGTTTGTCAGGCGGTTTAGGGTGACATTTCGCTGCAGCCCGGGAAACGACTGAATGGACGGTTCAAAGGCAACCACTCGACCTGTCTCGCCCACGATCCTGCTCGCGACCAAGGTGTAGATCCCAATGTTCGCTCCCACATCGAAGAAGACTTTGCCGGGCGAAAGAACTTCTTCCAGGTAGGCCAATTCAGGTTCGTAATGTTCGCGCAGCCCAAAAAAAAACTCCCCCGTGAGTCGCCATCGAGTCGGCACGAACATTCGCAAATTCCATCGTCGCAACCTTATGGTTGCCCCGATCCGTAATAGGTGCATGGCTCGCCAGGAAATCAAACGAATTCCGGTACGCACCGGAGCCCTATGGAAGCCATCCTGCGTCTTGAGCCACTCCCACTTTGCTTGCAATCTTTTAAATATGTTCTTCATTAGGAGTGCACGCTCGCTATTCGATAAGTCTGTTGGAACATGACCTCACCGTGGAACACACTCTCAACGGCGCTGTAAACTTCATGCGTTGAAATCGTCCGTAGGCAATGGGGCTGGTCAAAAATGCAGTAGTCAAAGCAGGGGCGGCAAGAGAATTCCGGGCGAATCACGACGCGGTCAGATTGCCCGCGCGGACCAAACCACTCCGGCCGTTGCGGCCCGAAGACAGCGATAACCGGCACACCCAACAGGTTTGCAAGATGCATCGGACCGCTGTCATTGCATACAAGAAGCCGGCAACGAGAAAGCATGGCTAAAAAGGAGCGAAAATCGAGGCTAATCGCATGGCAACGCTCCAACTTTGGGGCTTGGCACGGAGTTCCCGGCTCTGAGAACCACAGAATGTGCGCGCCGGTTTCCTGCAGGACGCGGCGAGCAACTTGAGCGAAACGCTCGTCGCCCCACCGACGCGTCGCGATCCGGGCACCAGGGTGGACCCCGACGAGAAACGCATCAGAGCCGATGCCAAGCCCAGCGAGGAACGATCGGGCCGAAGTTAACTCGGTATTCGTTAGACGGAAGCCATCGAGCTTCGGGTCCAAGGGCTTCCCCAGCGCCTCCAGCAGATGCATCCAAATATCAGCGCGATGCGGGTGGGACAGATCTGGCGTAACCCGTTCGGTCAGAAAGGAACCACCACCGCCAATACTGTACCCGATACGCCGACGCGCACCACTCAGCCAGAGCATAAAGTTGTCACGAACATCCATGCGCCCCGAAAAGGCCCAGTCGAATCGGCGTTTGCGTAGTGCGAGAATCGTACGTGCGAGTGAAACCCAGTCGAGAGAGAAGGGGTTGTATTTTCGCAACCGATTGAAATGGCGCGCCCAGGGCACACGAACGGGAATGAATTCATCCACAATTCCCTGCCCTTCTAGAAATGAAACGAGATCCGCGTTGACAAGGAGAGAGATTCGAGTCCCTGGAAAGCTTCGCCGCAGATTTCTCAGAAAAGGTATAAGGATGGCAAGATCACCCAAATTCCAATATTCAATCACAAGGATACTCTTAGGCTGTGCGTGGGAGTTTTCCATAGCCTGAGGTGACGGCAGCATTTGCAAGAGCAACCGCATGATGGCTTCAAAAGTCCGAATCAGGTGCCACTTACGCGGTGTAATACGCACGAGGCTTGCCCTTGCCGCGGCTTCTACGGCGATTGCATCTTTCAAGTTAGGATTGCACCGCCCCATTAACTTAGTTTTCTCCCAGGCACTCACAAACGGCGGTGTGCGGTAATTTCAAGCGTTCTCTTGCTTTGCTGTGGCAGAGAGGGCATGGACTCATGTGAAACCTTCTGCGCTGATATCATGCGGGGAGGCATTAAAGCGAACTGCTCGCGCTCGCCGCGCTTGTTTCACAGACCACGCATGCAACAAAGGCAGCGCCGTTGCCGAAAACCAGAAACTGATGGCGAGCGGCCCGGAATCGATCGTCTCTGCCGTAAATCCCAACAGAAGGCATGCAATGAATAGCGTTCCAGTCGCGAAGGAGAGGCGATCTTTCCTCAAGTAAAGAAGGCGCGCTGTATATATCGAGAGCGTGATGCAAAGAGCCACGAACAAGCCAAAGCTAACAACTCCTCCTCCGGATAGCACCTCAATAAACATGGAGTGGGCCGTTCCAAGACCAGGGTTGTACATAGGCCCGTGAATCCTCGAAGCGGAGTAGTATCCCAAGCCGAACCAGGGGGACTGCTCAAGCGTAATCGTCGTGAGATGGCGCCACAAGCCAGTCCGGTCGCTCAAGGTCGAGATGGTTTCCGGGCTTCGGTACTGGCTGACACTTGGAAGCCAGTCGCTGGCATACAACGTCAGCAGAAGCGCAGTCAAACAGTAACCGAATCGACGGAGCGGCTTCATGTTCGGGCGTCTTAAGACAACGAGCGCAAAGAACACGAACGCGGTTATATAGGCGGCTCGCATGAGGGAGAGAACGAGGAGACTGAGAAACAAAGCAAACAACGAAAGCGGAATGGCCTTCCAAATCCCTCGGACGCTGGTCAAAAGCAGGATAATTGCCAATACAGAAACGACGCCAGTCACCGCAATGAGGTCGCCAGACACACGAGACGGGTCGGGATTGAGCTCCGTAGGTGTCCAAACCATATCGGGAACTAGAAATGCGCAAATCGCGATGGCGATACACAGAAGCGCATTTCCCCAGAGCATTGCTCTTAACGAAGCCTGCACTCCAAACTCCTCCACGAAGATCTGCGTGAATAGGAGCGAAACCAGCGTCTGGTAAACCTTGAAAGCCGTGAGGCTCGGCGCGGCCGAGGTGGAAATGGACACCGCTAAACCGAGAACAACACCGAGGCCAAGAACCTGAGGAAGGTGCAATCGTAATAACGGCCGCCTAGTTTGACGTCGCTTGCCAATTTGAAGGAGGACCCAGAGACCGGCCAATCCCCATACAACGACATGCAGCATAACGACCCAATCCATTTCGCTGCGAAGGGAGGCTTCCGGATCACGGAAACGAAACCTGGGAGGGCCGGAAAGTATTGAGAGGAAGAGCGCTGCCGCTACCACGGTCGGACGTTTGTAAAGGAAATCTCGGCCTATGCGACGTGGGATTTGCTTCGTTCCCGCAGGGTCGCGCCGCGCTGCAAGGGCGGTCTGCGCTGGTGTCGTTTTGTCTCCATTCCAAGAATTCGGCATGGCGCGCGTCGAAATTGTGTTGCGCTTTGGCAGGGCGACACGAGAAAGCAAACTGCACCTCACCGACTGTGCCTTACTGTCCGTCTCCCGCCAAGACTGCGGGAATGGTCTTCAGCAAAATCCTGCAATCGAGCGATAGGCTCCACTTTTCGATATAAGCAAGATCCAGCATCATGCAAATTTCAAAGGAAGGATTCGCACGCGCCAGGACCTGCCAAAGGCCGGTGAGGCCGGGTGTCACGCCGAGGCGGCGGCAATGTTCGGAACTGTATCGAGCACAGTCTTCCACCGGATGAGGCCGCGGGCCAACCAAGCTCATTTCGCCCTTCAGCACGTTCCAAAGTTGCGGTAGCTCGTCGAGACTGTACTTGCGAAGAAACCTGCCGAAGCGCGTGACACGAGGATCGTCGGCGATCTTAAAGAATGGACCGCGGCGCTCGTTCAGCCGACCGAGGCTTTCTTTCAGCGTGTCCGAGCCAGCAACCATGGTCCGAAACTTGTAGCAATCAAATTCGCGGCCATATTTGCCTACACGCAGCGAGCGATAAATCACGGGACCAGGCGACTCGAGCTTGACCGCAATGGCGATCACAACTATCAGCGGCCAAAGGAAAAGAAAAGCAAGGGAGGACAAGAATACGTCCATCATCCGCTTCAGACATATCCCCATCCCAGCGACGGGCTCCGCATGTCGTCGGGCGCCATCGCGACCCGAGACACATCCGACGAGAGATCCCCGGTCAGTTGCCGGGAAATAAGGGGTAGACACCCTGGCCCTCGCTAGTGGGGAGCGCTGGCCGACATTCAGTGTTTTGCAACGGGTTGGCTTGCGAAGCGGCCAAAGCAGCGCTCTTTCCGCACGTTCATCGGAGGTTCGTGGCTTGACGGACATTTGAAGTCACCAGTACGAATTCCACTCTGAAGCAGCGTGACACCGTTGCCTTTTGCGCCTTGAGAGGCCTGCCGCACCACACCACAGTCGGATACGGTGCTGACAATTGAAACGTAGAGGCACCGAAAGAATTCGTCGATGGGGCAGACTCCCTATTTAAAATACGGGTGAAAACCCTATAGGCTTGCGCGAGCTCTTTGATAAATTTACCGTGTCAGCCTTCCTGACATCCCAGCGGAGAGAAGATGGTCTTGAGTTCGAGCACGCGGCGGGAGAAGGGTAAAAGGCGAAGCGGAAGTTTGATTGTTCGTTTCCTCGACCTTTTTGTTTTGCTGCTGTGTTCAACGCCGGGTTACGCGCACGCTGTGCCGCAAGAACAACAGAGGGAATCCCTGGGATCGCTCACCAGCATTGGGGAAGTATATGTGAACGATTCTGCGGCGCCGGTCGAATCCACGATTTTCTCTGGTGACAGACTTCGTACGGGAGAGAGCGGCACGGCCACTTTTACCGTAAGCGGGAAAGGCACGCTTAAAGTCTTACCGCGGAGCGAGGTGGTGTTCCCAGGCAACTACCAGTTCACGGCGGAACTGAAGAACGGAACGGTGGTGTTGAGTTCCGTCAGCGGACCGCGCGGAATTGCCTTGCGCGTCGAAAAGTTTGTCCTGGTCTCGTCGATTCGGGAGCAATCGGCGACGACGAAAATTGAGGGGGCCGCAAACGGTTCTTTCCTCGTTTCGAGCTTGGATGGTAGCGTGGGGGTTCTTACCGTGGAGGGGAAGTCCGGACAATTTCTCCAGGCAGGTCAGTCTGTAAATATTTCTGCCGGGGAAATAATATCATCGGTATCCCCAGCTGCAAAGACGGCCGGACACAGTCTCCATTCGGGCTGGCTCTATCTCGGTTTAGCGGGAGCCGCCGCAGCAGCAGGCGCGGCCGGATTGGCCCACGGCGGGGGAAAGCAACCGATCAGTCCATCAGGGCCTTGAGGGGGTTGCGCGGTCCAACCCGGCGGGGAAAAGGGACTCTCAATGCGCATTGTCATGGCCCTTGGCAGTTGCCAGTAAGAAAATGGCCTTCTGTCAATTCTCTATTCATACGCTCGCCGAGTGCATCGCGCCAAGCCTGAGCAGATCAAGTTATTTCCTGGACGCCCCCGGATTGGAAAGCCGGAAAATGACATCGATGTCTTCCTCGGTTTCAACGGTTTGGCCAGCCAGCAAAGTTTCGGAAAAACGCCATTGCCGAACGGCATTCATCGCCGCTGCAACGAGAAGCGGGGGGCCATTGACAGACTGCAAGGTCTCCACAGATCCATGACGGTTGATCACAGCGTGCAGCTTGACAGTACCCTGGACGCCTTGCTGTTTCGCATCTTCGGGATAAACTGGCTCGACGCGGGAGAGCAAGTGGCCGAGCTGGAGGCTCGTTCCCTGGCGTTGTTTTTTCGAACCTCCATTCGGTATCCGAAGAGAAGGATAGGGATCAGCAAGAACAGCAACCGCCCCGGTGATGTTCGCCGGGGCCGAAGGTAGCTTTGCCCCCGGCGCCGAGCCTGCTTTACTCTCGGGCTCAGGGGGCCGAACATCATTCGAGGGAAACGGCGCCGGAACCGCTAGCCGCGCGATATTCGTCTCTAGCTGGGGAGGTGTTGGAGGCAGGCTGGTTGGAGCTTGCTGCTGTGTTTTCTCGACCGGGGAAATATTGGCGTTGGTCGCGACGGGCGATAACGCTTTGGTTGCATGGCCGGGCGTGAACGCATTTTTGACGCGATGGATCGGAGTTTTGACCGCGAACGCCGGGGAAGGGTTTTTCGCAGGATTTGCCGGTCTGGGAGAGTGTTTTGGCGAGGTATCTTGAATGCTGTCGACTTTTTCAGCAGGCATGGGCTGGACAAGAGAAGTTTGTGCCTGCGTTTTGTTGGCCTGCGGATTGTGAACGCTCGGAGTTGTGATCACGGGGGGAGGCGTTACTGGTTTCACTGCTTCGCTCAATACCGCCGGCTTCTGCGCGGCCGCAGTGACCATTTTAGTGCGGGCATTGCGCTGAATCGTCATCCACACCACAGTCAATGATATGAATCCGAAAAGAAAACCGAGAATGAGAAATGTTGCCGACCTTCGACGCGGCACTCCAGGACTCCCCTGAGCACTTGCTAATGTCCGGCGGGGCGGAAGGGCCCTTTTGTTTGGCCTTATTGCGCTTCGGGGGTGGGTTCTTGGCGTTGTGAGCGGCGGTTTGGCGCTAGTCAAGGTGGGGACAGCAACAGGCGAAGCATCTCCATATTTATTAATGGCCTCACTGGAAGTCGAAGCTTCGGGGATTACCTTCTCCCATTGTGGAGGGTTTGGAACCTCCAGTGATGGGTTCTGTTTCTCGTAAAGCTCGTCTGCTTGTCCAGGAAGGTAATTGGAGGAGGCCTGTGCGGAAAGCCAATTTCTGATATGCTGACGCGCCTCTTCCGTCAAACCAATAAATTGTATCCCTACCTCTTTCTGGGATTCGCTTTTCCACGCGATCTGGCAGCATGCTTCGAAGGGACGCGGAGATTCCAGAAATTGAACGTGCATGTCTTGAAGAGGAACGTCGGACAAAATAATAGGCGCCGACAGGGCCAATCCATCCTCACTAATGTTTACGACGCTGGCGTCATTCCCTCCGTTCAGGTTTATTAATATCGGTGGAGTGGGGTACCAGCGTCCGCGAGCACGGCGTTCTGTAAATCGAACCGCGGCGTCTTTTTCCCTACACTCCTGAGCCAATTTTGCAACGCGCCGTCGAATTTTCTCGAAGACTCGCTGATGAGTGTCGGGATCCTGGCCATAGGGATCTTCGATCTTCCAATCTTCGACCTTGGAATATTCGTAAAATGTCAGTTCCCGGGGGCGCCCACTCATGTTGATGACGATATCTACCTGCTCCCAAACTTTGGGCGAGATATCCTTGGACTCCAGACCTTCCACCCAACATCCGTTTGTCATGAGGGTTAGCTTGGTC
>Ga0137419_10001033_pt1 | contig 11434 bp, 9 predicted proteins | sample CZODoug3_1_2_16f_FD_108279 | JGI IMG/M metagenome (GOLD analysis project Ga0137419, IMG submission 108279) | Vadose zone soil fungal communities from Angelo Coast Range Reserve, California, USA - CZODoug3_1_2_16fungal (Illumina Assembly) | ecosystem: Environmental > Terrestrial > Soil > Vadose... | reverse complement strand
GATGAGCGCGACCGCCGCGCCGGCCCAGCCGAGCCGCTTCAGCGAGGGAGCCTCCACGCATCCGACCACCGCGTCGACGGCGATCGGCACGCTGCCCGCTCCGATCGAATAGGGCAGGTTGGAGCCGGTCACGCTGATCAGGTAGCCGCATCCCGCGTAAGCGATGGCGCCTGCCAGCGAGGCCCACGGACTCGCTTCCAGGCGGCGGGCCAGCCGGTACGCCCCGATTCCGCCGAGCAGCGGTCCCAGCAGGTGGTTCAGCTTGAACGCCAGATTGAACGGAAGCGCCAGGTAGAGCAGCGTCGCCGGATGCAGCAGCCCAGGGGTCACCTGCCCGAGCAGGGAGACTCCGCACTCCGTCAGCGGATCCCAGAAAGGGAGGTGGCCGCCCCTGAGTTGCTGGGCGATGAAGAGCTTCACCGGGTAGTAGAGACGCCCGGTGTCCCGGTAGTAGAGCTGCACCGCGGGATCGAGCGTCTGCGCGAAGAACGCCGCCAGCAGCGCGAGGCCGAGCAGGCACGGAGCGGCACGGCGTAGTCGGTCGCGTGCAATCACGATCGCGCCCACGTTAGCCGCTCTCCCCCGCGCGCGCGAGAAGTTGCCCGCCCCAGGCGGGCCACGCTACAGGAACGGAATGCAGGCGCCGGTGCGCGCGGATGCGCTGACCAAGACTTATCGGGTGGGCTTCTGGGGCCGCCGCGTGCGCGCCGTCGAGGACCTGTCGTTCGAGGTGCGCTCCGGCGAGATCTTCGGCCTGCTGGGGCCCAATGGGGCGGGCAAGACCACCACCCTGAAGATGCTGCTGGGGTTCGTGAAGCCCAGCTCCGGGCACGCCTGGATCTCGGGCAACCGCGTCGGCACCGTCTCCTCGCGTCGCAGCCTCGGCTACCTTCCCGAGAACCCTGCCCTCTACGAGTTCCTGCGCGGGGACGAGTACCTGATATTCGCGGGCCGCCTTGCCGGGCTCTCGCGGCCCGACGCGCGGAAGTGGGCCACCCAGCTGCTCGAGCGGGTGGGCCTGGCTGGGCGCGCCGACCGTCCCATCCGCAAGTTCTCCAAGGGCATGGTGCAGCGTCTCGCGCTCGCGCAGGCACTGATCGGCGACCCCGGCATCGTCATCCTCGACGAGCCGATGAGCGGCCTGGATCCGATCGGTCGCAAGGACGTGCGCGACCTGATCCTGCAGCTGCGCGAGGACGGCCGCACGGTGCTCTTCTCCACCCACATCCTCTCCGACGTCGAGGCGATCTGCGACCGCGTCGGAATCCTCGTCGAGGGCAGGCTCACCGATTGCGGGGCGCTCGCGGACCTGGTCGCCCCGGGGGCGCGGGCCGTCGAGCTCGTGGTCGAGAACATCGGGGCCGATCTGGTCGAGAAGCTCCGCCAGGACGGCACCCGCGTGCTCCGGCGCGACCGGGCCACGGTACTGACGTTTCCCGACGAGGGGCGCGCGCGCGCCGCGCTCGCGGCGGCAGTGTCGTCGGGCGCGACGGTGGTCTCGCTGACGCCGCACCGCCGGTCGCTGGAAGAGCTGTTCGTCTCCCGCGCCCGCGGGAAGGCGGCGACCTCCTAGTGGGACACTAGATGCAGGATCTCGCCCGCGGCCTGCCGGTAGCGTTCACGCTCTGGGTCTTCGCCGTCGGCGCCGTGGTCGGCAGCTTCCTCAACGTGGTGATCGCGCGGGTGCCGGAGGGGCGGAGCATCGTCTCGCCGGGAAGCCGCTGTCCGCGCTGCGGGAACCCGATCGCCTGGTACGACAACATCCCGGTGCTCTCCTGGCTGCTGCTCCGCGGGCGCTGCCGCAACTGTGGCCTCCCCATCAGCCCACGCTATCCGCTGGTCGAGGTCTTGACCGGGGTGCTCGCCGTGGCCGTGGTCCGTCGGGTGGGTCCAAGCTGGACCGCAGTCGGGTACTTCGCCTTCGCCGCCACGCTGGTGGCGCTGGCGTACATCGATCTCGACACCTGGCTGCTGCCTCACCAGATCACCTGGCCCCTGCTGGCGCTCGGCCTGGCTTCGCCGCTCTGGAACCGCGACCTGACCTGGATCGAGTCCTTCATCGGAGCAGCCGCCGGGTTCGCGCTGTTCGCGGCCATCGCCCTCTTCGGCGAGAAGGTCCTCAAGCGGGACACGATGGGCTGGGGCGACGTCTGGTTGCTCGCCGCCCTCGGCGCCTGGCTCGGGTGGCCCGCGCTCTTGCCGGTCGTGCTGCTCTCGGCCGTCCAGGGGGCCATCGTCGGAAGCATCCTGCTGGCCCTGCGCCGCGAGCCCGACCGGGCGCCTCCACCTCCACCTCCGCCTCTGCCGGAGCCGGTCACCCCCTCCAGCGACGAAGACTGGGTGCCGCCGAAGCACGCGGTCCCCTACGGCCCCTTCCTCTCGCTCGCGGCGCTCGAGTACCTTTTCTTCGGCGATCGCCTCGTCTCGGGGTGGAACCACCTGCTCTTCCGGCTGCTCTCGTGACCGGGGAGCGCGCCAGCCTGCGCCTGAGGCTCCTCGCCATCGTGGTGGCGGCGGCGATGGTCCCGATCGCGCCGCTCACCATCGTGCTGCTCCTCCAGGTCCGCGACGCCCTCTACGCGCGCGGCGTCGCCGACGCCCGCGCGCGTCTCGCCGACGTTCTCCAGCGCTGCTCCGGCGGCATTTGTCCCGACGCCGCGGGGGTGAGGAGGATCGACCGGCCGTGCACGGCCCGCAGCGAGCGGGTCGGCGAGATGCTCGTGCTCTGCGAGGACGTTCCAGGAGGCGGCATCCAGCTCCGCCAGGATCTCCGGCCCATCCGCGAGCAGCTCGCCGCGCTGGACCGCCGCATCCTCGCCGTCCTCGTCCTCTTCGTGGGCCTTCTGGTGGCGATCGCGGTGTGGCTGCTCGAGCGGGGAGTCGGGCGCAGGCTGGAGCGGATCGACGAGGCGCTGGAAGCGGTCGGGGCGGAGCAGCAGGGCCCGAATCTCTTGCCCGAAGGCGGCGATTCGGTCGGTCGCGTCGGGGCCGCGGTCAACCGCCTGGCGCAGCGGCTGCGAGACGAGCGCGGCAGGACGCGGTCGCAGATCGAGGCGCTCGAGGCGGCGAACCGGAAGCTGCGCGAAGCGCGGGAGGATCTGGCTCGCAGCGAGCGGCTCGCGAGCGTGGGACGCCTCGCTGCCGGCGTCGCGCACGAGGTGGGAAACCCGGTCTCGGCCCTGATCGGCTACGCCGCCCTGATGCGCGAGCGGATCGCCCAGGGGAAGGACGTCGCGGGCTACACCGAGCGGATCGAGCGCGAGGCGTCCCGCATCGACCGGATCGTCCGGGACCTGCTCGCGCTGGCGCGCCCTCCCGCCGCGCTGCAGGCCATCGATCTGCGCCGGGCGGTGGAGGTCGCTCGGGGCGCGGTGGCCCCGCAGCACACGAAGGTCGCCTTCGAGACGACCCTGCCGCCGGATCTGCCGCCGGTGCGGGGCGACGAGCATTACCTTTCGCAGGTGTTCGTGAATCTGATGACCAACGCCGCGCGCGCCGGAGCGTCGCGCGTGCGGGTGTCGGGGCGGGCAGTGGACGGCGGAGTGTCGGTGGAGGTGGAGGACGACGGGAAGGGCATTCCAGCGGAAGTGCTTCCGCGGCTGTTCGAACCCTTCTTCACCACCGCCGCGCCGGGGGAGGGCAGCGGGCTCGGGCTTGCGCTCTGTCACGCGACGATGGAGCGGTTCGGCGGGAGCATCGCGGCGCGAAACCGCGGCGCCGATCGCGGCGCCATCGTCGAGCTGCGGTTCGTCAGCGGATCTGCTCGGCCCGGAGCGTGATCGGATCGAGCACGAACGCCGGCCGGTCGGGAAAATGCGGCAGCAGCTCCGCGTTGCGCGCGCCCTTGTCGATGGCGCGCACCAGGTCGGCTTTCTCCAAATCTGGCTCGTTGTAGTTGAGGTCGGTGTTGCCGTCCCAACCGGGGGGATACCGGATGAACACCAGCGCATGGCGCTGGCGCAGCCACTCGAACGCGGGCTCCCAGCGGGCGTAGACCCAGCCGCGCTCCGCCGCATGTCCCAGGACCAGGCGCAGCTCGCCGGCGATCCCTACGGCCGTCCACACCAAAGGAAGCGCGAGCAGGCAGCAGGCCGCGAGCGCGAGCGGCCGCCGCAGGCGCAGCGCCCCGCGCACCGCCATCTCCGCGCCGGCCGCGGCGGAGAGCGCGAGCCAGGGATAGAGCTCGAGGTGGTAGATGGCGCCGCCCACGTGAAAGGTCAGCGAGGCGGCGAAGAACGCGAGCGCGAACACCGACGACGCCCACAGCGGCGTCCAGAACAGTCCGGCCACGGCGAATGGGATCACCGGCCAGGCCGGGGCGAGGTCGGCCACGAGCCGCAGCCGCCGCAGGGTTTCCGCCGGCAACCGCCGCCAGGTGTGCTTGCGGCGCGTCTCCAGGAATCCGTCGTAGAGCCCGCCGAGATGCGCCGGGAAACCGCGTTCGGCGTGCACTTCGCGGACCGGGCCGATCCCCGGTCCGTCGAAGGGCATGTACTGGCGCGCGTAGAGCGCCCAGGGCGGCGTCGTCCAGGAGCCCGTCGCTGCCTTGCAGACGATCCCCACCCCGATCGCGCCGGCCAGCAGCGGCGGCAGCGCCCAGGCGAGCGTCCGCACCGGGACGCGGCGGCGCAGCCGCACCAGGACCGCGGCGCCGGCGACCAGCGCCGCGAGCCCGGTGAACGGCCGCACCAGCCCCGCGAAGACCACGCAGCAAAAGAGCGCGGCGACCCGGCCGGCGGACGGCTTCCGCTCCAGGGCGAGCGCGGCGACGAACAGCGCGGCAACCGCCGCCAGCGACGTGCTCTGGGAGAGGTAGCTGGCGAAGAAGGGAAAGACGTCGGTGGCGCCCAGCAGCAGGACCGGCGCCAGCAGGGAGCCGGCCCGCGTCAGGCCCGCGAGGCGCGCCGCCGCGAAGAGCAGTGCGGCGGTTGCGCCCAGCAGGAGACAGGGCGCGAGCCAGGGCGCCCCCAGGGCCTCGAACGGCGCGAGCACCGCGGCGTGCCCCGGGAGGTACTTCGCCGCGAACCGCGGGGTGACCAGGACGTGCGCCGCCTCGAAGAACTCCGGCAAGGGTGGAGAAGGGTACGTGAGACGCCCGGACGCCAAGGTCTTCGCCTGGAACAGGTAGACGAACTCGTCTTCGGTGCTGGGCCGGGCACCCCACTTGCCGCTGGCGAACGTCTGCATGCAGAGCAAGGTTCCAGCCAGCAGGAGCAACGCGGCGCAGAGCGCGTCGACGCGGCCGGGGCGCGGCGCGCTGCCTACAGCGACCTGCATTCGAGCACCTCCCGCTTTCTTGCCCCGGTCGCCAAGCGAACCGTACAGTCCAGCGCATGCGAGTCGCCGCGCAACTGGAGCCCGCGGCCGTCGAGCTCACCGTCCTCATGCCTTGCCTGGACGAGGCGAGGACCGTAGGCACCTGCGTGCGCAAGGCGATCGAGGCCTGCCGCGCGGCCGGCGTCGACGCGGAGGTGCTCGTCGCCGACAACGGCTCGCGGGACGGCTCGCCCGAGCTGGCCCGCGCTGCCGGCGCGCGCGTCATCCACGTCGCGGAGAAAGGCTATGGCGCCGCCCTGCGCGCGGGGATCGAGGCCGCCCGCGGCCGCTTCGTGGTGATGGGAGACGCGGACGACAGCTATGAGTTCGAGGACGTCCCGCGCTTCCTCGCCCGCCTGCGCGCAGGCGACGAGCTGGTGATGGGCTCGCGGTTCCGCGGGATCATCCACCCGGGCGCGATGCCCTTCCTCCATCGGTTCCTCGGCAACCCGGTCCTCACCTGGATCCTCAACCTGTTCTTCGGCGCCGGCATCACCGACGCCCACTGCGGCATGCGCGGCTTTTCCCGCGCCGCCGTCCGCTCGCTCTCCCTGCGCAGCGCCGGGATGGAGTTCGCCAGCGAGATGGTGATCCGCGCCGCCCAGCAGAAGCTGCGCATCGGCGAGGTGCCCACCAGCCTGAAGCCCGACGGCCGCGGCCGGAGGGGCCACCTGCGCACCTGGCGGGACGGCTGGCGCCATCTCCGCTTCATGCTTCTCTTCAGCCCGCTCTGGCTGTTCTCCGTTCCGGGGCTCGCCGCGACCGCGCTGGGCCTGGTGCTCACGGTGGCCGTCGCCGTGATGCGCCTCGAGCTGTTCGGGCGCGTGCTTCACACCCACTTCGCGCTCCTGGGCAGCGCTCTCGCCATCCTCGGCCTCCAAGTGACGATGCTCGGGGTCTTCGCCAAGACCGTGTTCGTCCTGGACGGCGTCGGACGCAATGCCGCGATCCAGCGGCTGATCGCGGGATACCGGCTGGAGGTGGCGCTCCTGTTCGGCGCCGCCGCGGTCTTCGCAGGGCTCTGCATCGACGGGCGCATCCTCTGGTTCTGGCTCCGCTCGAACGGTGGCGCGCTCGACGAGGCGATCACCAACCTCGCCATCATGGGCGGAACGTTGCTCGCTCTCGGCGTCGAGGTCATCTTTTCCGCCTTCTTCCTCAGCATCCTCAAGGCCTCGCGCGAGCGGCGGTGGGCGTAGATGGGTGAGCAGCGCGCGAGCGCACTTCCCGCCCGCATGGGTGCGTGGATACGTGTCCCGATCAGCGCCGCGTCGGCGACGGCGGTCTCGGGAGTGGCGCTCGGAGGTCTTTCCCTGCTGCTCACGCAACCGCTCCCTTCCGGGGGGCCGCGGGCGCCGCGCGTCTTCGAGTACCTGTTCTTCCGCAACGAGCCGCAGGCGGCCTGGCTGGCAATCGCGGTCGTGCTCGCGAGCGCCGCCCTGGCCCGCTGGGGACGCGTGCCCGGATCCGTCGTCTCGCGGCTGGCGGCGGATCCGCGCGCGTTCGTCGCCGGCGTCTCGCTGGTCCTGGCCGCCGCGGCGCTCCTCGTCTACCGGGCGCACCCGCTCTCGATGGACGAGTACACCCCGCTGTTCCAGGCCCGCGTGTTCGCCCGCGGCCGGCTCGCGGGCCAGGTCCCTCCCGACCTGGTCCCGAGGCTCATTCCTCCCTTCACCCGCTGGTTCATCGAAGCGGCGCCGTCGGGAGCGATGTTGTCCGCATACTGGCCCGGGTTCGCGCTCCTCCTCACGCCGTTCGTCTGGATCGGTTGCCCCTGGCTCCTCAATCCGCTGCTGGGAGGAGCGACGCTGCTGCTGGCCTGGCGTATCGCAGGACGTCTCTGGCCGGGCACGAGCGCGGCGGGCTGGGCGGTGCTCTTGACCGCGGCCTCGCCGGCCTTCTCGGTCAACGCGATCTCGTTCTACTCGCTGACCGCGCACCTCGCCGCCTCGCTCTGCTTCGCCGCCCTGGTGATCGAAGACCGGCTCTTTCTCGCGGGGGTAATCGGCTCTCTCGCCGTCGTTCTTCACAACCCGCTGCCGCACACGCTCTTTGCGCTGCCTTGGATCGCCTGGCTGGCGTGGCGGCCGGGGCGCCTCCGGAACCTGCTGGTGCTGGCTCTGGGCTACATGCCCGGGGTCATCGTGCTGGCCGGCGGCTGGATGTGGTTCCGCGCCCGCGTCACCCATCCGGTGGAGACGCAAGGAGGGGTCCTCAAAGGCATCGTGGTGTTCGCCCACAACGTGTTCGCTGCGCCGTCGCTCGATCTCCTGCTCGCGCGGACGATGAACCTGGCCGAGCTCGCTTCCTGGGCGGTGCCCCTCTTGCTCCCCCTGGCAGTCCTGGGTTTCGTCCGCTGCCGGGCCGACGCCCGTGTGCGGCTGCTCGCGCTCTCCGCGCTGCTGACGCTCGCCGGCTACGCGTTCGTCGTCTACGATCAGGGACATGGATGGGGCTTCCGGTATTTCCACGCCGCCTGGGGAGCGCTGCCTTTGCTCGCCGCCGGCGGCCTGGAAAGCGTGGAGACCACGCCACCCCTGCGCAAGCTCGCCCTCGCCGCGGCGCTCTTTGGGCTGGTGTTCTGCACGCCGCTCCGCTTCAGGCAGGTGCGGACGTTCATCGATGAGCACCTGGCGCAGATTCCTTCGACGGCGGGAGGAGGCCGGCAGACGGTGACGTTCATCAACGTGGGTCGCGGCTCCTACACCATCGACCTGGTGCAGAACGACCCCTTTCTCGAGACGGACCGGTGGATGCTGATCAGCTTCGGTGAGCTGGCCGATCGGAGCTTCATGCTTGCCTTCTTCCCCGGCGCGAGGCGAATGGCGGAAGGTGCATTCGGCTCCGTCTGGAAGGTCGATTGATGCCGATCGGCCCGGCCGTCCGCCGCCTGCTCGGCCCGCTCGAGCCCAAGGTTGCGCGACTCTATCGCGACGCATTCTTCGACGTGAGTGCTTTCGCGCGCGCGGTGCGGTCGTGGACCGACGCAGCGCGGATCCTCGAAGTGGGTTGCGGCGACGGGCTCGCCACGGAGGAGCTGCGGCGCGTCTTTCCCCAAGCGGAGATCACCGGGATCGACATCCTGCCAGTGCCAGGCAGGCTCTTCCGCGGCGATCGCGCTGGGATCACGTTCCTGAGCGGCAACCTGGCCGATTTCGTCGAGAGCAACCGCGGCAGGTTCGATCTGGTGGTGATCTGCGATGTCGTGCACCACGTTCCGCCCGCGGAGCGCGCGGACTTGCTGCGCAGTGCCGGCAGTGCCCTGCGTGAGGGAGGAGGCCTGGCGCTCAAGGAATGGGAGCGGCGGCCCAACCTCGCGCACCTGGGCGGATGGATCTCCGACCGGTTCATCACGGGCGCGCCGGTCCGGTTCGAGACCGCGGCGGCGCTCCGCCAACTCGCCAGCGAGGCGCTGGGAGACAGCCCGGTCGAACGCGAGCTCCGGTTTCCGCCCTGGCGGAACAACCTGGGGCTCTTCATCCGCCCGCGCCGCCGTTGAGGCGCGCGCCCCGAAGATGCAGGCGCGCGCGGATGCGCTCGACGATGCGAGAATCACGCAGATAGCGCGCACAGCCCAGGGGTCCCAGCCGGGCCAGCGCTCCGAGCATGGGCGGCCAGGGCACCGCTGTACCGCTGGCAGCCGCCGCCAGGGCCAGATTCAACTCCAGGGAAAAGCGCGCCGCCCGCCGGGCCGCCGCTGGCGCAGGCCCGCCATGCCGGTCGAGCACCGCTTCGAGCTGCCGCCGGCGATCGGCGAGGTCCGTCCGGACCACGGTCTGCGAACCGGCATGGACGCGAAAGCCGGCGAGCGCGGAGTCGAAGTACCGGATTCCGCCTGCGCGTCCGAGCCGGAGCCACAAGTCCCAGTCGGCCGTGTACCAGAGCGACTCGTCCATGGCGCCCTCGCGCAGGGCGGCTTCCCGGGCGAACACCGGGGCGGGAGCAGCGACGAAGTTCTGCACGATCAGGCGTTCGGCGAACAGGGCTGGATCCACCTCGCCTGGAGGCAGCGGGCACCGCCAGGGGCCGAGGCGGTTTCCACCTGGTCCGACGAAGACGGCGGGGTGCAGGACCAGGGCAGGCCCGAGCGCGGCTTCCCGCTGGATCGCGGCCAGCCGACCGGGAAACCAGAGGTCGTCCTGGTGCAGGAAGCAGGCGTACTTGCCGCGGGCCTCGCGGAGGCCGGCGTTGGTAGCCGCCACCCAGTTGCCGCTGCGGTCGCGCGCGATGCGCCGCAAGGGCAGCAACCGCTCCCACGCGCGCAGGATCTCCGGGCTCCCGTCGGACGATCCGTCGTCGACCGCGATGACTTCGTAACCCTCGGTGCCCTCACGGCGGACGCTCTCCAGCGCGTCCGCAAGGTAGCGCTCGCCGTTCCACACGGGCATCACGATCGAGAGCCACGGCTCGCGTGCGGCCATCCCTCAGCGCACCGGCTTCCGGGCGATGGTGACGAACTCGTTGTACTTGAAGAGGGTGCCTGCCAGGCGCGGGAGCGGAAACGAGTATTGGGCCTGGACGTGAAGTCCGGCGCCGCGGAGCACTCCCTCGACCGCATCGAAGTCCATGAACTCCACGTGCGTCGGATCGGAACGGAAGCCCGCCTCTTGCGGGGTGACCGCCACCACCCGCCCCGCGTCGGCCAGCAGATCCAGGTAGCCGCGGACGAGCTCCGTCGCCTGCGCCGCCCGCATGTGCTCGAGGGCGTGCGAGAAGAGGAGCGAATCGAACCGCCCCGGCGTCGCCCAGGGCGAGGCCCGGAGCTCTTCGGCCGTGAACGCCTTCAGGCCGCGCCCGCGCGCGATCTCCACCGCCCTCTGGTCGGGGTCCACGCCAACGCTGGTCCCGCGCAGATGACCGAGATTGCGGCCGATGCCGCAGCCCACCTCGAGCACCAGGCCCAGGCGCAGGTTTCGCAGGTGCGCGCGGTAGGGACGCTGTACGTCGAGCAGTCGCTTCCACCAGGCGTTCTCGGCGCGGAGCCTGCGTTCCGCATAGCCTGGGTCCGCGGGGCTCATCTCATGCGCTGAGCCGGCGGGGGACGCTGCGCAGCCCGGAGGCGCCCGACTCCTGCGCACGGTCTCCGGCCTCGTGGTACTCGGCGTCCTCGTTCACCCGCCACAGATCGTAGAGGGGGCCGCCGGCGAGGATGTTCCGGACGCAGAGCATTGCCGTCATCATGGCGTGGTCCTGGTTGTTGTACTTGTGCATCCCGTTCCGCCCCACCGGGTGGAGGGTGGGGAAACGGGCCTCGATCTCGCGCCGGATCTTCTCCACGTTGTCCGCGTACCCGTCGTCATAGACCGGATACGCCTTGGGCTGGCGCACCACGCAACCGTCGACGACGTCCTGCGCGGAGGCGAGCCCGATCTGCTCCAGCTCCCGCTTGCCCAGCTCCACCAGCTCCGCGTCGCTCATCGACCAGAGCCCGTCGCCCTCGAAGCAGAAGTATTCGAGGCCGTAGCAGGCCATCGACGGGTCCGGCACCATCTCCGGCGACCACGACTTGAAGTTCTGGACCCGCCCGACCCGGACCTTGGGATCGTGGATGTAGATCCAGTTGTCGTCGAAGATCTCGCGGTCCTTCAGGATCAGGACGACGGTGAGAAAGTCGCGGTAGCGCAGCCGGGCGGCGGCGGCGCGGGTCCCCTCTTCGAGGCGGGGCGTCAGTGCCAGCGCAAGCTCGCGCAGCGGGGCCGAGGAGATCACGTGCTCCGCGCGGGTTTCGTGCCGCACGCCCGCGCGATCCACGTGCGTGACCGTCCATTCGCGGGGCCCGGCGTCGAAGGAGCAGCCCACCACCTTTTCTCCCATGCGCACCGCGCCGCCCATCTCGCAAACCCGACGCGCGCACGCTTCCCAGATCATCCCCGGCCCCTTGCGCGGGTAACGGAAGGAATCGATCAGCGTCTTGATCACCGCCGACTTGTCCTTCGCCTTCCGCCTGGGCAGGAGCGCGGCGACGATGGCCGTGCCCAGCGCCAGCCCTTTGATCCGCTGCGCGGCCCAGTCGGCGGAGATCTCCTTGCAGCTCATGCCCCACACCTTTTCCGTGTAGGTGCGGAAGAAGATGCCGAAGAGGCGGCGTCCGAACTGGTTGCTCACCCAGTCCTCGACG
>Ga0137419_10001028_pt1 | contig 11455 bp, 7 predicted proteins | sample CZODoug3_1_2_16f_FD_108279 | JGI IMG/M metagenome (GOLD analysis project Ga0137419, IMG submission 108279) | Vadose zone soil fungal communities from Angelo Coast Range Reserve, California, USA - CZODoug3_1_2_16fungal (Illumina Assembly) | ecosystem: Environmental > Terrestrial > Soil > Vadose... | reverse complement strand
TCGGAATCAGCACAGGCAAATTGATGTAGCCAATATTCAATGGCTGGCCGTCAAGGTATTCGGCGCTTTGGTTTCCAAAAGAACCGCTCACCTGATAGTTCCCCCAGCCGAAGGGGTTCACCCCCACGGGCGTGCCAGTGGAACTGCCTTGAGGAATCACCGATGGAGCGAGAACAATCAGGTTGAAAACATTGCGTCCATTCAGCGGGAGTTCATTGGCCTTCCGCTGTTCCACGACCGTTCCCACCGTCGAGGACTCCGTGTCGAGGGGTGGTGACACTCCGGCCACAGTTACGCTCTCCGAAGCCGACCCCAGCATCATTTCAAAATTCACTTCGAGAGCGTCCTGCACGTGAAGAATCACGCCGGATTGGATTACAGCTTTGAACCCAAGCTTCTCCACCTCGATGCGATATCTGCCGGGAGGGAGATTGGAGACATAATATGTTCCAGTTTCATTGGTGAGGCCCTGGTAATGAATCCCCGTGCCAGTGTTAATGACCGTAATTGTGGCTGCGGTGATCACCGCTTTTTTGGGGTCGGTGATCCGGCCGGTGAGCGACGCGTTGGTGGACTGAGCATGAAGCGAGGGAGAAAATAACAGACCGAACAGCACTACTGAGACTACTCTGCGCATGGGACCCTGGTTGGCTCCGCTCGGCTGGACCGCTGACCGACATTTTGGTGAAAAAGGGAAAACTAGCACAAGGCAAAGGCCGCGGCCAAAGAAAAATCGCCGGAGTTTCACAGGCACAATAGATACGACACTAATCGGGTTTCTGTACCAGCCTTCAAGAATTTTTGCTTAGGGCTCGAGGCGAAATTTTATCTGGAAAAATGGTCATGCTCTGATGTATCTTCGCCCGGGTTCGGCTTAGTGGTTTCTACGGCTTCTTGGGTCAGCAAGACCGTCGTCTAACAAATGAGCTCTCCTCCGAATGGACGCGCCCTGACACTCCCCGTAGGGTGGGGGTCGACGCGCGAGTCCGCTCTCTCGCTGCCCGTTGTCGGGGTTCGATCTCCCAGTGATGAAGATCTGATGTCCAGCTTGCAAGCCAAAGATTCCAAAGCTTTGGAGCTGTTATTTGACCGCTACTCCGGACTGGTATTCGGAATCGCTCTTCGTATCCTGAATGATCACAGTGAAGCCGAGGAGGTGGTGCAGGAAGCCTTCTTTTACATCTATCAGAAGGCTCTGATCTTCGATCCACTGAAGGGTAGCGCCAAAGGCTGGATAGTTCAGGTTGCATTCAGCCGGTCCCGCGACCGGAAGGCGCATCTGTCGCGCAGAGGTTTTTATTCTGGTACAGATATCGATTCTCTGGACGATACTTTACTGGGGCAGAACGACGTGGAACGCGAGATCGGGGCCAGACTCGATTTCTCGCAGTTGCAATGCGCATTTGAAGACTTGACGCACATGCAAAGACAGACGTTGGAGATGTTCTATTTCGAAGGCATGGAACTCAGGGAGATCAGCGAACGGCTTCATGAGCCGTTTGGTAACGTACGCCACCACTTTTATCGCGGGCTTGAACGCCTGCGCAAGAGCCCGGCAGTAAAGAGGCTCCGGGAAAATCACCATGCCTAAAAACGAGCGACTGGACGACCACCAGACGTTCAAAGAATTGTGCGCGCTGGCTCAAGGGAACGTGCTCAGCAGCGCTGAGCAGCAAGAATTGGAGCGCCATCTTCAGCTTTGTTACCCATGCCGGGAAATCTACGCGGAGTATTCGCTGATCCGCCGCGAAGGCATGCCGTTGCTTGCCGCGCATTATGGCCAAGATCAGGAATGTGAAAGATGGGACGATCGCAACGTGCGCCACCGCTTGTTCTCGCGTATTCGTGAGTCGGCACACTCTGCGCCTCAGCTGGTAAAGGCAAAGCTGCCTAGCTTCCCGTGGCCCGATTCTGCAAAATATCGGGCCACAGCAGCCGGAATAGCTGCTTGCATCATCGTCGCGGTGGCAGCGGGAGCTTATCACCTCGGCGGCTTAGTACGGGAGCCTGGGAGACCGAGTTTGGCTGTGGCTTCAGTGCCCGTGCAAGACGCAACCTTGAAAAGAAAAGCGGCAGAGGAATTATTGGACGCACAAGCCGGGGAGATTACCAGGTTGCAGAAGCAGCTCTCCAGCGAGCAGCGGGAGCTCACCAAATTGCGGGCTGCGGCGCGCCTCGCCGATGACCATTCGAGCGCACTCTTGGCGTCGAACAGCACGAATCAGGAACAACTCCATCTGGTCTCCGCGCAGCGCGACAAACTGGCGCTCCAACTCCGCGACGCAGAACAGGCTTACCAGAGCGTCCAACTTGAGCTGACCACGATTCGGGCCGAGCACGATCGTGTCCTTTTGCGCGCCACGTCACTGGCGTCTAAAGTCGACGAACTGACAGCTGCTGCTCACGAGCAGGAGCGCAAGCTGAGCGAGGACGAGCAGTACCTGGCATCCGACCGCGACATTCGCGAATTGATGGGCGCACGAAAGCTCTACATTGCCGACGTCTTCGACGTGGATAGCCGGAGCCGAACCCGCAAACCTTACGGTCGCGTCTTTTACACGCAAAACAAGTCGTTGATTTTTTATGCCTTTGATCTCGATCACGAACCCGGGGTGAAGAGCGCCAGCACCTTCCAGGTCTGGGGGCAAAGAGATAACGAGGCGGAACAGAAGTCCCACCCCATGAATCTCGGCATCCTCTACATGGACAGCGAATCGAATCGGCGCTGGGTGCTTCGCTTCGACGATTCCAAACAGCTAGCCGAAATTGATGCAGTCTTCGTTACGGTTGAACCCCGCGGTGGCAGCCAGAAACCGACTGGTAAACCTCTGCTATATGCCCTATTGCGGAAGGAAGCCAACCATCCGTAATTGTTTTGTCCAGCATTTGCCTCAGGCTCACCGAATGTAAGCGCCGTGGGCTATCTCTATGTTTTGTTTCCCGGCAACCCAGCTTGGTACAGATCGGCTTTTCCCCTCGTAATGTATCTCAGGGACACCTCGGGAAAATTCGTTGGGGAGTGATGTGGTTGCCGACACCAATCACCAAGTCTGAGCCTGGGTGTTGAGTACATTCCAACTTCTGGGGGTGGATATGTTTTCTCGCAGGTTCTGCGCTGCTTTTGTCGTTGTTTTTGTCACGTTGTCATGCTTGGGCGCGCGCGCGCAATCCACCTACGGCGCGATCGTTGGCTCCGTCACAGATAGCTCGGGAGCCGCGATTCCTGATGCGAATGTCACTCTCACCAACGTGGGTACTTCGGAGAAGCGCAGCCAATCCAGCGGCAGCGACGGCCTCTTTACATTCGTGAACCTGTTCCCGGGCCAGTACCGGATTGACGTGGAGAAGCCGGGCTTCAAACACTTCGCACGTACGGGGATCACGGTCGAAGTCCAACAAAGCACACACATCGATGCCGCCCTCCAAGTCGGCGAGGTCAGCCAGGTTGTTGAAGTGACGGCTGAGACTCCACTCTTGCAGTCTGAGACCTCATCGCTGGGACAGGTCGTCGAAACACGCGCCGCCAATGAACTACCTCTGAACGGGAGAAACATCTATAACCTCACAACGATCACTCCGTCTGTGGTTCCCCAAGGCAACACAACAGGAACGGTTGTGGGCAAGAATCCCTTCGACTTTGCCAATTACCAAATCGGCGGCGCTTTTGCGAACGAAGCTGCGGAGTATCTGGATGGTCAGCCTCTCAACATTGGTTATATCAACTTGCCGCTTACGGTTCCCACCCAGGATTCAATTTCGGAGTTCAAGGTCCAATACAACAACCTGGGTCCGGAGTGGGGCAAGTTCGCGGGTGGCGTGATTAACCTCAGCACCAAGTCGGGAACCAATACCTGGCATGGTTCGGCGTATGAATACCTGCGAAACAAGGTTTTCAATTCCAACGAGTTTTTTAATAAGAAACAGGAGCTCGCTAGCGGCCTGAAGAACCAACCGCCGCCGTTCACTCAGAACCAGTATGGAGGAACCATCGGCGGAGCGATTGTTAAGAACAAGACTTTTGTCTTCGGCAGCTATGAAGCGTTTCGCTTGCGCACAGGCACGGTGTTCTCCACGAACGTTCCGACTGCCGCCGAACGTACTGGTGACTTTTCGGCTGCGGGGCTTGCGACGATATACGATCCGCTGTCGGTGGATCCGACGGCCTGCACAGACCCTACGGTCGCTTGTCCGCGCACGCCGTTTACGGGCAACGTGATCCCCACGACTCGAATCAACGGGACAGCCCAGTTCTTGCTCAAGTACCTGCCGTTACCCAACAGCACTTCCCCTACCACCAATTTTGTCAAAGCAGCCAGTACGGGCGGTGACATTGACGAATACGTGGCCCGCGCGGACCAGAGCATCAACGCCAAGCAGCGTATTTTTGGCCGATTTACCTACTGGAAGTTGCTCAGTCTCGCACAAGATCCCTTTGGAACCGGTCTGTGCAAGGATCGCTGTGCAGAGAAGACTCGTAGCAAGAGTCTGGCAGTGGGATACAACTACGCCATCACGGCCAACACGATTGCTGATTTCAATATCAGCGCCAGTCGGTTCCACTATCTGCGTCTTCCTATCAACTCAGGGTTCGACATGAGCCAAGAGGGTTGGCCGGCCGCCTACAACGCCTTCGTGCCTAATACCGAACGGACACCGCTCACTCCCTGCTTCGCCATCAGCGATCCCGTCGTCACATGCAGCCAAGGGCAAAGCTCCATTAATGACTTTAACACCCAGTGGAACTTCTCTCCGCAGATCACGATGATTCGTGGCCGACACACTTTTGTCTGGGGCGGTCAGCTTGAGGAAGGCTACGACAACTACCTACAAACGAACACTGGTGGAGGACTCATCTCCTTCAACGGTTCCTGGACGCAGAGCTTGGCCCGCAATTTCACGGGCGCCAGTGGAGGAGTCGATTTTGCGGACTTCTTACTCGGATATGGTCTGGGAGCAGGAGCGGCATTCGGCAATCAAACCACCGGATCACTTGTCATTTCCGGCCCGGTTTCTGGAAAGCAGACGTATCGCTCCTTGTATTTCGGCGACAACTGGCACGCCACCAGCAAACTAACGCTGAACCTGGGGTTGCGCTATGACCTTCAGGGCCCATGGTCGGAACGTTTCGACAGGATGACCTACTTCAACCCCAGGGCCACGAACTCTTCCGTGACCGGATGCGGCGGTACCGCCGGCAGCGCCTGCCCAGGGGACCTCTTCTTGGTGAAGACAGGGGTGAACAGCAGTCGTAACAATCTTCCCCTTTCGAAAAAGCAGTTCATGCCCCGACTGGGGTTCGCCTTTGCAGCGACTCCAAAAACCGTGATCCGCGGTGGGTTTGGCATATTCTTTATCCCGAACTATGTATCATTCGGGACCAACCCGTATGTTGATCCTGTGAGCAGCGCCACGTCGCCGTTCTTCGCCAGCAATGACGGTGGATTGACTCCCAGTGCCACATTGGATGCAAACACCTGCGCATTGAGCGGCCCCGGCGCCGTCAATTTCGTTTGTAAAGGTCAGGGACCGTTCAACACGGGGCCATCCGGTGCGAATACACTGGTGGCCGTCGCAGGGCGCCATCCTCAACCGAACGTGTCGCAGTACATCCTCAATCAATCCAATTTCTCCGCCACGGGGTACACGGTCCAAAAATATGGATATCTCGAGCAGTACAACATCGATATCCAGCGTGAACTGCCGGCCGGTTTCTTCGTTGACTTAGCCTACGCTGGATCGCACGGCGTGCATCTGGAGCAATTCAACACAAACATCAACCAGATAGGCGACAACTTCATTAACCAAGCAGCTCAGCAGGCAGCAGCAGGTCAGACCGTTACCATCGGCCAAAAGGTCCCCAACCCGTTCAGCCAGACTCTTCCCGGTGCCTTAGGGCCAGGAAACCTCATCCAAGGCCAGCTCGATAGGCCGTTTCCGGAGTATGCAGGAGTCAACCTCAACGGGTTTGGCTGCTGCAGCAGCAACTACAACGCGCTGCAGGCGACTGTTACGCGAAGGTTCCAGGGTGGTGGCACAATGCTCGTCGCCTATACCAACGCCAAGCTGATGTCTAACACCGACACTCTCACCTCCTGGTTGGAAGGCGGCACATCAGGAGGCGTTGGATCAGTGCAGGACTGGAACAACCTTAAAGCAGAGCGGTCGCTGTCCTCGCAGGATGTTTCGCAACGACTCGTCATCAGTTACGTGCTTGACCTGCCTTTTGGGCGCGGCAAGAAGTACGCTTCTGGCGTAAACGGGGTTGCGGGTGGGCTCGTCTCTGGCTGGGGATTGGATGGCGTCACTACATTTCAGCGTGGATTTCCCGTAAAGATCAGCGACGGCAAAGGCAACTCCCTGACTGCTCTGAGTCTCGGAACTGGCACGCTCAGGCCCAACGTCGTGGCGGGTTGCGATAAATCAAGATCAGGCAGCGCCGCTTCGCGGCTTTCGGAATGGTTCAACACGAGTTGCTTCACCGATGCCCCGGCCTACGGGTTCGGCGATGAGCCGCGTGTCGACGCCACACTGCGGCAGCAAGGAGTTGTCAATTTTGACTTCGCCGCGTTTAAGAAGACATCGATAGGGGAAAGGATGAATATCGAGTTCCGGGCGGAGTTCTTCAACATCTTTAACCATCCCCAATTTGGACCGCCGAATGGAACCTTCGGCAGTGGAAATTTCGGCGTTGTCACCAACACGGTCAACCTGCCCCGCCTCATTCAGTTCGGATTGAAGTTTGCCTTTTGAAGTGGCACCCCTCCGGGCCGGGAAATATATCCGGCCCCGGATACTTTTCCTCGCGGGAATTCTGCTCTACGTACGAACGGGGCGGATCCTGCTCCGTTGCTCCTGTGCTGGCAGCCTCTGCTAATCTTCCACCCATGAAAACCATCCCAACCATCGACTACTCCGAGGCGAAACGGGTGGTCGATCTCATCGTTGAAAAGGCTTCGCACATGCAGAAGGCCGTCGTGGTGGCGGTGGCCGATTCGCGCGGCGAGCTCATATGTTTTGCCCGCATGGATAGCGCTTCTGTCTCCTCGATAGCCATTGCCATGAACAAGGCCTGGACCGCAGCCCGGGCGGGTAAGCCAACCCAGGAGATCGGAGAAAAAGTCAGGCATCCGGAGAAAGGCCACGATATTGCCTACTACGGAGATCCGAGATTCACTGGCTGGGGCGGAGGGATCCCGGTCCGGCTTCATGGCGAAGTGGTGGGTGCCGTCGCGGTCAGTGGACTTTCTTCCATGGAGGATATCGGTCTGGCGACCTTAGGCGTGGAACTGCTCGGGATGCCAAAAATCTGATTATTGTTGACGAACCGACACGCGAGGCAAGATCGTTTATTGCCTGAAGCGCGTCATCGCTTTTCCTTCCGGATTGATAGGAGTGCTTTCCGGTCGCCTGGCTCTGTCGAGAAATCATCAACGTGAGTGTTGTGGATTATTGCCCAGTTCACGCTCGGAAGCAACGGCATCTCCTCATGGATTATTTGAGCTAGAAGGCGTGGTGTCTGAATGCTTCTCGGCTCCCGGCGCTGGCTTTTCAGAAATCAGAACCGCACCCGGCGGCCAATTAAAAGGCTGAGGCGGAGCGAGACCGAGCCGATGGTAACTAAGGTCGGAAAAAAATGAGCCCGGAGGTCGTCGAACCCCGGGCAGCCCTGCGCAAGTCTCGATTACTACCTCAGAAATGAGGCAACGATGTGCCGTTGAGAGCGGCTGTGACCAGTGTTTTGGCATAGGCATTATCCACAGCGGCCGAGGTCGTGAAGGTCATCCCAGTTCTCCAGCTTTGCGGCGCGTCGGGGTGTACACCCGACAGAATGACCCATCCGTTTCCAGATTTGCCTTCGGTAATGGCCGGCGTCCCGTCCGGATACCTGCCTACGATTTGGCCCCATCCGCTCAACTGTGGACCATTCTCCCAATACTGATCAAGCTTCGTGCCGTCCGAACCCCTGACCTCGACCGCTTCTTTGTGAATGCCCTTGAATTCGTCAGCGTAGAAGTTGAACCATACATTTGGCGTGAGGTTTAGATAGTGATAGATCCCCGAGCTACCGGCAAAGAAACCGCCGGCACAGATGCCGAGGTAGTGCATGCCGTCGTTAACGATCGCATTGTGCAAGTTTGTAGTGGCGGTACGCGTGAGGCTCTTGCTGATGGTAACTGCATTGCCGCCGGGCATGAGGAACAGTTTGTATGCCTTCAGTGCGGTCACACTCATCGCATTCAGCTGACTGGACGTGGCGGTCGCGTAGGTGAGTTTCAAATTGCCGAGGATGGTTTTGACGGCTGCCACGTCGCCAGACGAGGTTCCGGTTCCGAGGTTTCAAAAGCAGGGGATGACTGTGTCCGCAAGTTCCCGAATGCGACAAAAGATTGGTCAGCCTAGAGGACGATTTTCGAACTTTTCTGGTCGCTGTAGCCTAGTCCTTGCTCCCCTCCCTCGCGTTCAACGAGAGCACAAGAACATGAAAAGTAAGGACTTCTGGGCTCGCGTCAGTCGAAAGTGGCGAACTGCTTGACAGTCCCGCCGCGTAAGACGCCGAAGTGCGACCGCGCAATACGGTCATCGGGCTGCCGCCCAGCTTGGACGGCAGCTCGTGGCACTGCTCGCAGCTGGTGGGGTTGTAAGAATTAGGACCTCCGTTTGGCTATCTGGAGAGACCTACGCAAAGGAAATCGGCGGCACAGAATTCCTTGGACTCCCAATACCAGGGAATGGCGTTGCCCACCACGAGAGAGTACGGAAAATGTATAAAAAGAAAAAGGCGACCTGAGACGATCGCCTTTGGCAGGAGAAGCAATTCTGATAAAGCGGTTTTCGCTCCCTGAGTTCCCTCTGCCGCATTCCAGATTCCGGATCGCGTCGCGAACATCCTTGATCTTCATCAGGTCAACGCAAGCGGGCTTGGCGAATCACTCCGTACAATATCGAACAGTCATGAGAAGCTCACAGGGAGTAGGATGAGGGAGTCCCAACACAATACTTGCTGCCGTCAGGCCTCTTGTGCAGATACGTCTCACGGGAGTTCGCTTTGGTCTCAGATAATCCCATTCGCGAAGCAATCGTCAATTTCCTTAGCTCCGCAAGCACGTCTAGTCCAGTACCCTGCGCCCATTGCGGGTCAGCAATGGAGTACCGGAACGGGACGTTTTCCTTTGAAGGGCAAACTTGGGAGATAGCGCTTCCAATCTGTCCCGAGTGCCACCCCGTACGCCACGCTCCAAGACTGCGGGCCTAGCGCTGTATAACCACACCGAAGCCTGGTACCGGCTTGCTCTTTTCATGGCCTAGGTCTATTGTTTTCTGCCAGACAGTACAGCTTTCCGCAAAGGAGAAGACATCCCATGGTGAAGAATCTACTCATGCTGTTGTTCGTATCTGTGATTACTTTCCCGACGTCAGCGCTGTTCGGACAGGCGGCTCCCGCCCAGGAGAAGATGGACAAGATGGCAAAGCTTGACCGCTGGGAGGGCAATATCATCCGGAGCAGTCAGGATAAATCTACATTGACCGTTCGCAAGGTGGGTTCGAGCGAGGAGAAGACCGTCGCTTACGACAGCTCAACCCGATGGGTCAGTCAGAAGCACGGCAGCAAGAAGGTTAACGATATTGATGCCAGCCAGGTTAAAGACGGTGATCGAGTGATCTGCGAGGGCTCTTGGGACAAGGATGGCGTACTCCACGCCACGGTCATCTCCAAGCGACTCTCTCATTAAACGATCCGTTTAATCGACTTGATTAGCTCGCTGTTTAAGGGGGGAACTTCTGAAGCCACCATCAGCTCCTTTTTGCTTTTTCCCTAAAAGTCCATGAACAGCGGCCTGCGCCCCGTGAACCTGACTCTAAAGTATGGCGCAACCGACGTTCCATGCAGTTACGGTCCGGCCCGAAACGGACGTTGTGCTTCTATCGACGCCCTTAACCTCGGCTTCGATCGTTGAATTTCGTTAATCCGCTCGCTTCCGGATGAGCAACTATGCCTCCCAGGCAGCCAACATAATCATCAGTATCCAGTAATACCCGAAGCTAGCACGAAGATCATGCTGGTTGCCTTTTCCTTTGGTCCAGACTGGAGGGAGGCAGCTATGAAGCCACAAACAACCGTAAAGACTAGGCGTTTGCAGCCACTTGCAGGGGGATGGATGCCAGGGTTACGTCACAAGTCACGTCACAAACTCCACCAATCATTTTTCCCAGCCCCATCTTTCAAGGTCCATATATTGTCCCGGCCCGAGGTTTTGGCTTCCGTCAAGCCGGGTGGCCGATTTCCAGATGGGTCCCGTCTGCCGGGAGCGAGAATTGAAATTTTGGACCCAGGGCCTCGTTGACTTGGCCACTCAATACGCCATAGCATTCGTGCGGCATGATTGGCCAGACGATCTCGCACTACCGCATCCTCGAGAAGCTGGGCGGCGGTGGGATGGGTGTGGTCTATAAAGCCGAAGACACCGAACTTGGCCGATTCGTCGCGCTCAAATTCCTCCCCACGGACGTCGCCCGCGACCCGAGCGCGCTAGAGCGCTTTCGCCGCGAAGCCCGCGCGGCTTCCGGCCTGAACCATCCCAATATCTGCACCATTCACGAAATCGGGCAGCACGAGGGCCAGCCCTTCATCGCGATGGAGTTCCTTGACGGCACCACACTGAAGCACCGGATCACGGGCCGTCCGCTAGACTCCGACACCCTGCTCGACATCGCCATCCAGATCGCCGATGCGCTCGACGCCGCTCATGCTAAAGGCATCCTGCATCGCGACGTAAAGCCGGCGAACATTTTCGTCACGGAGCGCGGACAGGTGAAGGTCCTCGACTTCGGTTTGGCAAAGGTCCTGACCAGCGGGGCCGGCAGAGCAGCTGTAGAAGCAACCGCACCTACAGCGTTGAGCGAGGAACACCTGACCAGTCCGGGCAGCACGCTGGGCACTGTGGCTTACATGTCACCGGAGCAGGTGCGAGGCAAGGAATTGGATACGCGTAGCGACCTGTTCTCTTTCGGGATTGTCTTGTACGAAATGGCTACGGGTCTGCTCCCCTTCCGCGGCGATACCTCAGGACTGATTTTTCACGCCATCCTGGACCGCGCACCCACATCACCCATTCGAGTCAATCCCGACCTACCGGTCCAGCTGGAACCCATTATCAATAAGGCGCTGGAGAAGGACCGCGACCTGCGCTATCAGCACGCGGCGGATATGCGAGCCGACTTAAAGCGATTGAAGCGTGACTCTGAATCCGGCCCCGCCCGGGTAGCGACCGCGGAAGAGCGTCCGAAGCTCGCGAAACGAAAATTTTTCGTTCCGCTTATTGCGGCTGCCGTAGTAATCGGAGCGGCTGCCGGCGGCCTGATGCTTTACCGCTCCAAGCGAGCACCGGTAATGCCATCCGCGCCAGCTGCAGTTGCACCGCCAGCAGCGCCCGCCGTGAGAACGCTGGCGGTATTG
>Ga0137419_10001020_pt1 | contig 11474 bp, 12 predicted proteins | sample CZODoug3_1_2_16f_FD_108279 | JGI IMG/M metagenome (GOLD analysis project Ga0137419, IMG submission 108279) | Vadose zone soil fungal communities from Angelo Coast Range Reserve, California, USA - CZODoug3_1_2_16fungal (Illumina Assembly) | ecosystem: Environmental > Terrestrial > Soil > Vadose... | reverse complement strand
CGAGAGGAGTTCGCTGCGCTTGCTGCGAAGAAGAAGTAGTCGCCGGCCGTTCGCCAGACAGTCGGTCATGACGACGAGAGGATGGGTGCCATGAGCAACAGAATCGTGCACGAGGCGCCGCCGTTCGAGATCGCTTGGCGGACCATCGACGGACTCAGGATCCGCTACGCGACGAGCGGGAGGGCCGGCGAGAAGGTCGTGCTCCTCAGTCCGTGGCCGGAGAGCATTTTTGCGTTCGCGCCTGTCTGGGGCGGGCTGATGACGCAGTTCCAGGTGCTGGCGATCGACCTTCCTGGCTTCGGGCGCTCAGAGGCGCGCGATGATCTTTTCGCGCCGCAGAAAATGGGCGAGTTCATCGCGAAGGCGATTGAGGCGTTCGAGCTCACCTCCGTTCACGCCGTCGGACTTGACGTCGGAGCGCCGTCGGTCCTCTTTGCCGCGCTCACGCGGTCAGAACTCTTCCGCAGCCTCATCGTGGGTGCCGGCGCCTCGACGTACCCGCTCGCTGTAGAGGGCGCCCTCAAGTCAATGATCGAAGCGGAGGCGTTACCGCCCCTGGACGCCGTCGAAGTCGTCGGCGGGTTCCCGGGGTCTATTCGCGGATACGCGGTGCCACGCTTCGTCCGCGACGACTATCTCGCGTCCTACGAAGGCGATCGGTTGACGCGGTCTGCGGCGCTCGTTCGCGCCTACCCGAAAGACCTCGCCGTACTCGCGCCGCATCTTGCTTCGATCAAAGTCCCCGTCGCAATCGTGGTTGGGCGGAACGACCCGTACGGGCTCGCTCGAGACGCGGCGCTTCTGCGCGAACAACTGCCGCATGCGCGCCTGGATGTTCTCGAGGCCGGTCACTGCGTCTGGGAGGAGCGAGCCCCCGAGTTCGAGTCGATCGTGACGCAATGGGTGAGCGGCGGCTTTCGAGGAGAGACCGATGTCATCAAACAAGACCGCGAGTAATACGACCGCTCCCACGTTGTTCCTCCAGGTGAATGACCATTCCTACGCGTACCGTCGGTTCGGCAGTGGCTCTGGCTTACCGCTGCTCTGCCTGCAGCATTTCACCGGGACCCTCGACAACTGGGACCCGGCGGTGACTGATCCGCTCGCCTCCGGAAGAGAGGTCATCCTCTTCGACAACGCCGGCGTGGGGCGTTCCACCGGCGAAGTCCCGCAGACAATCGCCGGGATGGCGGGACACGCGATGGCCTTTCTTGACGACCTTGGAATCAAGACGTGCGACGTCATCGGCTACTCCCTCGGTGGGATGGTCGCACTGCAAATGGTGCAGGACCGGCCGTCGATCTTTCGAAGGATGATCCTCGTGGGAACGGCGCCGCGGGGCGGCGAAGACATCATGCACCTCGAGAAACCGAGCCTGGCGAAGCGCATCCAGGATCCCACGAACCGAGGGTACGATGTCCTGAAGAAGATCTTCTTCACATCGTCGCCCGCGAGTCAGGCTTCAAGTGAGGCATTTGTCCGAAGGCTGTCCCAGCGAAAGGACGACCTCGACCCAGTCTCGGGTCCGAAGGTCGCCGCCGCTCAGATAGCGGCGTTCCGTGAGTGGGAAGGGTTCAAAGGCCAGCGATTCACTGAACTCAGCGCCATCCGGCATCCCACGCTCGTCGTGAACGGTGTTCATGACGAGATGATTCCCGTTCCCAACTCCTACCGACTGAGCGAGAACATGTCGAACGCCGTCTTGCTGACGTATCCCGACGCGGGGCACGGCTCTCTGTTTCAGTACCCGGAGTCTTTCACAAGACACGCGGCGGCTTTTCTGTCCTCCGACTCCGAGTCGGCCGCCTTCTGAGCGCGAGCGGTACCTGCAATGAGCTCGATCAACGCCAGCGCTTCCGGCCCAGTTAAGGATCGGAGACATCACGGTCAATCGTCTCGGTTATGGCGCTATGCGGCTCACTGACCGCGGCATCTCAGCATACGTCCCGCCGGCAGGTCCGCAAACCGAGCGCGCCAAGCGCGAGCCACCCGACGAAGACGATGATGCGGTGTGGCGACCGGCTGATTCGTACCTCGATGACCTGCGCGGAACGTTCGACGAGCTGGAAAACGCACGAAGGGGGTTGAACCAGCCCAGCCAGTTGCGGACATCGTCCAGTGCGGCCTGCCCCCCGCAACCCGCTGAGGCAACAGCACTTAGCAAATCAGTCAACGACGAACCACGCAAGTAGTTGATTTTATTGATCTTACGGTGTGGCTCCTCAGGCTGGATTCGAACCAGCAACCCTCCGGTTAACAGCCACTCTTTTCAAAACCACTGGGACCTACGCGAGGCAACGGTGGCGATTTTCATTCGGTCGGTCGTCGGCGGGGGGCAACCCCCGCCGACTCGTTTCTACGCCCGATTGTCCCGGATTTGTCCCGTTTTCGCATCCGGCCTTTAGCCACAGGGTTGGCGTAACTCGACTACTCGGCGTAGCCGACGACTCGTTGCACATCGGAGGTGTCTATGTTTGACGACCCTCGATGGAGCGACGATCCCCGCGAGCGCCAGGAGCGCGACCGTGACCATGACGACGATGGCCGCCGTCGAGGGCGTGGGTCTAGCTCTCGCGACGAGCATTCAGAACCCGACACGCGCAATCGCGACGACGCCCGGTGGCCCGATCCGCGCGAGCGGGACCTCGATCCTCGCGACGCGTTCATGCAGAGCATTACCCTGCCGCGCGGTCTGGAACGTGACATCGTCCACGATCCACGCGAACGCGAATACACGTTGCGAGGCTCCGAGACACGGACGCTTTCGACGGTTGGAGCCTTTCGAGTGGTCCCGGCTCGTGATCTACGGGATCACTCCGGTCGCGAAGCCGACCCGCGCGATGGCGACCTCCGCCACTTGCGTGAGCAGGGCCTGATCAACACGGTTCGACTGGATGGCCGGCGGGATGTCGCGGTCGTTCTCACCGACCGCGGCCGGGAGCTGCTGGAGTCGCATCGAGACCGCGACTACGACCCCCGTCAGGCGTTCTACGCAGGCCTCAAACGCGAGCGCGAGCTGGAACACGACGCCCAGGTCTACCGGGCGTACTTGAGCGTCGCGGAGCGGCTTGCGGAACGCGATGCGCGCATTGAACGAGTGGTGCTCGATTACGAGCTCAAGCGCGAGTACCAGCAGTGGCTGCACGAACGCGATCGCGACGGCGACGGCCGCCCCGACCGCGATCCACGAGAGATCCAAGACTGGGCACTCGAGCACGATTTGCCGTACTTCGATGGACACGTGCACTTCCCTGACGTGCGTCTCGAATACGAGGTTGACGGGCGCCACGATCACGAAGACGTCGAGGTCCTGACCATCCACTATCGTGGCGCCCATGGGGCTGCGGTCGGGCGTTCGGGGTTCTCCTCGTATCGAGGATCAAGCGCCCGAATCGGCGGTCGGAGCGGCAGCCGCGGCGGCAGATCACCCGACCCGCATCTCGCCGAAGAGTTCCTCGATTGACGGCCGCTCAGCGCGTTCAGGCCGTCGCTAAATTTGGCTTCACGGAGCGCCAGGCGCGCTTCCTGGCCATCGTGATGCTCCATGGCGGTGTCTGCGTCCGGCGCCAGTACGCGAGGTTCGCGGGCACCGCGTACGGCCAGAACGTCAACGCGTTTTTCGACAAGCTTGTCGAGCGCGGATACGCCTCTCCATGCGACTGTGTTCACAACCGCGCGAAGCTCTATCACGTCCACGATCGCGCCCTCTACGGCGCCATCGGAGAGGCGAACAGCCGGTACCGCCAACCGGTGCCAGCGCGTGCCATATTCGAGCGACTGCTGCGCCTCGACGCGGTTATCGAGGACCGCGAGCTCAAGTGGCTGCCGACCGAAGGCGATAAGCTGGCCTTCTTTGCCGCCGCGGCGCCGTCCTGCCCGGTCATTCGACTGCCAAACGCGACGGTCGGCGTGGGGCGTCGGCGGCGTGTTCGTTTGTTCCGAGACGACGTGCTGATCGGCGTTGAGCCGACCGGCCGGGTGGTGTTCCTCTTCGTCGTGACGAACCCCTTCCCCGATGCTCTCCGCGCCTGCCTGCAACGGTCCGGCGACCTGCTGCGAACCATTCCTGCGTGGACGCTGAAGTTGGTCTTCCCCGCTCGGATCTCGAACTCGATCGACTCGTTTGTCGCGGTCGCACGTGAGGAGTTGGCGACGCCTTTGCCAGCCCTCGTCGTCGACGAGTTGCGCGAGTACTTCGGCCACTTGGCGTCGCGTGCGAAAGGCCAGACGCGCGGCTTCGATCCACCGTTTCGGGAGCTCCAGAAGGCGTTCGCGGCACCGCGATTCAGGGTGCTCTACCGGCGATGGTTAGCCGAGGGTGAAACGGCCTTTGACAACGCGTCGTCACCGGCGATCTGCGAGGCGATCGCATGCGGCGCAGGGCGGATCGAGGCGTTCGTTTTGCCGATTCAGTACGAGCATCTCTCTCCCTTGGGGAGCCTCGTACTGCCGCGACTGGGGGTTGAGGAAGGGGAAGAAGGGGGGGACGAGACCACTCCGCCGCCTCAACCCCCTCCGGCATATTCAATCACCGACCCCGTAAGGAGCGAGCGCGACTGGTACCGTCTCACGCGCAACCCGTAAGATGGTTGCCTCACAATGACTTGCCGATCGGCGACCCGCCACGGATGGGCGGCGGTGTTTGCCGCCCACTGAACGCGGTTCCGGTCGTGATCGACAGGAACCGTAGCGTGAACGACCCCGCCCCTCGCCCCGAGACTCGTCCCCGAGGCGGCCCCAGGGTCGTTCACGCTCCGGTTCCTGGTGGCAAGTTCGTCATGCAGATCGTGGGCGGAAGCAGCGGCGAAATGGCGCGCGAATTCATCGTGTTTTGCATCTGCGCCGCGCAGTGGTTTTCGGCGCCCAACACCAGCGTCTGACAGCGCTGTTTATGGGTACGACGCCACCCACATTCGCCCCGTGATTCACTCGACTCACCAGCGATTTTGTCGGCCTGCCACGTCGCCATTAGAGCCCGCTCGTTCATGGCGTCGCTCCGCAAGTGCCATCGCCCACCGCTCCGTTGGGTACGGTGGTTGCGGCCGGCTTGACCGTACTTAGCCCCTGATGGGACTCTGATGAAGGCTGAACCCGACGGAAGGAACCCGGTCGTGCTTCAAATCGACGTCAGCGAACAGCAAATCCTGGACGCGTTGGACCGACTGTCTCCTGAGGGGCGGCGGCGCGAGGCTGTGCGCCGGCTCGTGGCCGGGGCCTCGACGCTCGATAGGATCATTGGCACTCTTCAGCCCTGCATCGCCGAAGTTGCCAGGCAGAGCGGGCTGAACTGGGCCACGCTTTCCGACGAGGAACGCGAGCGTCTGGTGGATGACATCCTCCACGAATGACGGTCGCAGTCGTCAAGGTTATTTTCGACACGAACATTCTGGTTTCAGGTCACTTCTGGAAAGGGCCACCTTATCGCTGCCTTCTGGCTGCGGAAGCGCGTCTCGCCGTGCCGGTCCTCTCGGATCCCATCGTCTCCGAACGGCGCGAGAAGCTCACCGACAAGTTCGCTCTATCGGGGCGGACGTCGACGCGATCATCGATCGACTCAACACGCACGCCGAACGCGTTCCGGTGCAGCGACGGTCAGGCTGGGTTCAGCAGGATCCGGACGACGACAAGTTCATCGATGCGGCATTGTCAGCCGAAGCGACAATCATCGTGTCCGGCGACCGTCATCTGCTCGCATTCGGCACAGTGGAGGGGATCGAAATCCTGACGGCCCGACAGTTCCTCGATCGTCTGGCGGCCGTCAGTTCAGAACTACCTCGAAACCGGGGTTGATTCATCCGGATGCCGTACCAAGCCATCAGCGTTGGGACCGACGCTCCGATCGACCATTCTGCGGGAGCGATGGTGCGCGTCAAGAACCTATGTAGGGCTGTTGCGAGGCCGCGGCGCGGATCGAGTCGCGGCTGCTAGGCTCCTGAAGGATTTCGCCGTCCTGAAAGGAGCCAGAGATGACAGCCACGACTCGACATGACGAGTGTAATTCTGGACCGACGCCGCTGCTGATGGCGTTGGAGTTGGGGCGCTATCAGTGGACCGTGGGCTTCACGACCGGCGTCGGACAGCGTCCGCGTCGACGCATGCTGCGATCCGAGCACTGGGCGCGGGTCACCGACGAGATTGCTGCCGCGAAACGACGGCTTGGGTTGAGCGCAGACGCGCCAGTCATGAGCTGTTATGAAGCAGGCCCGGACGGCTTCTGGGTGCATCGTTGCCTCACCACTCTCGGTGTGGCCAACGTCGTCGTCGATGCGGCCAGCATCGAGATCAACCGCCGCGCGCGGCGCGCCAAGACCGATCGTTTGGATGTCGACAGACTTCTCGCACAACTGGTCCGGTATGTCGGAGGCGAGCGGACTGCCTTTCGCGTCGTGCGCGTCCCGACCGAAACCGACGAACACCGCCGGCATCTGCATCGCGAGTTGCGCGCGCTCATCGCTGATCGGCGACGTGTGACGAATCGCATCGGCGGCCTGCTCGCCACGCAGGGGATCCGTATGAAAGTCCGGATGGATTTTCGGACGCAGCTGCCGGCCCTCCGGCAGTGGAACGGCGAGGCCTTAGCGGAGACGTTCCGGTCACGACTCGAACGGGAATGGGCGAAGGTCGAACTGTACTCGACACAGATCCTCGCGCTCGAACGCGAGCGGACGCAACTCCTGCGGCAGTCGTCCGACCCGGCGGTTGTGCTTGTGCGCCGACTTCTCGAGCTGCGCGGCTTGGGCGAGGCGAGTGCTTGGTTGTTTGTGATGGAGCTGTTTGCCTGGCGACAATTTTCGAATCGCCGCCAAGTGGGTGCCGTGACCGGTCTTGTCCCGACGCCGTACAAGAGCGGGACGCTCGCGCGCGAGCAAGGCATCAGCAAGGCTGGCAACCGACACGTCCGGACGATTGCCGTGCAGATCGCCTGGATCTGGGTGCGCTATCAGCGGGACAGCGGACTGACTCAGTGGTACCTGACTCGCTTCGCGCACGGAGGTCCGCGTGCGCGGAAGGTCGGGATTGTTGCCGTCGCGCGTCGGCTGATGATCGACCTGTGGCGTTATCTGGACGCCGGCGTGATTCCCGCGGGTGCGCTGCTGCGGTCGAAACCGACACGCGCAGATCGGACGCGCGCGGCATAGCAACGGTACTGGCCCGATGTACACGTGAGCTGGGGTGAGCGGCCCGGCGGACGTAGCCTGGTTCTCACACGAGAACCGCCGTCAAGATGGGGCCGCTCACCACAGAGTGTCCCAGGTGCAACGCACCTTTGTTTTTGTGCTCGGCTCGATTCGGCTGACACGGATAGAAGACGGGTCACGGCATCAGGCCGGACCTCACTGAGGGAGCCCAGCTCACCGACGTCGGCGTATCGCTACTCGCTCCGCGCTGAGAGCGTACGGGCGTGCTCACGGAGGTCAAGACTCCGCGAGCTGCGCTCGCCGCTGGCGCGGTCTTGACCTCCGTTCCGCGCGCCCGTCAATGGGCATTTGCCGGAGCGAGTAGGAGAGGTGTGCCCGAATCACGCGGGATCGTCAGGGCTTGACAGCAACAGCCCTCATAGAAGGCTACCCTCCGTTCCGTCGGCGCTTCGCGGCCTTGACCCGCGCCATCCGCTCCAGACGTTTCGGCATTTATCGGAGCGTCGGCCGAAGCCGCCTCGACACGTGGCTCGGCTCAACTGATGATCACATCATCGGTCAGGTTTCACGCAAACCACGCGACCGCGACCGGACGCCATGCCGCAGCTGGTGTTTCGAAATGCCCCGGACGAACTGTGCGTGACTTCCCCGACGAATTCCCGACCGGCGTGCATCCCGATCGCGAACGCATGAATTCGTCTACGTCGTGAATCGCCAGACCCCGGTGGACTCCGACCGTATCTGTACCGGCACGCGCGCCTTCTCACCGTGCTGCCCGCCTGGGTGGTTCGATGGCTGGTGCCACCGCATCTCGAGGAGGCCGAAGTCCCCCTTCCGACGCGCCTGCGAAGAGGAGCTCGGGGTGCGGCTCGCCCCAGCGACCGTCGAGTAGCTCCGGTGGTATTTCCGCGCCCGCCGCGCGTTGAACGAGCCCGCAGCTGGCGTCGATCGCGACCGGTATCGACGGACGGACGGGCCTTCGGCGGCGCGCGGTATCGGGTGCTTTATCGGCACTGGCTCGCCCACGGGGACACTTTGATCAATGCGTTGGATTCGCCCGTGCTGCTGAAGGCGCTCGCCCGCGGCTCCGGCCGGATTGAAACCCTATGTGGTGCATCGGCATTATCACCATCTCACGCCCTGGTTGGCACCGCCTGACGCGGAAACGGCTGAGGCCACACACCGGGCCACAAGCTTGGGGGATGCATGGCCCTCAGCCGTTTCGCATCTCGTGTCACGGCGGACGTCACGTCTTGAAAGACGCGCAGTACAAAACGTCGATTTAAATCCTGCTGCACTCGCGTCTTACGGAACGATTGGCGCCGCGCTCGAGTACCAGTCGGGCGGCGTTCTGTGCCGCCCGCTCCACGGCGTGTTCTACACACACGGCGCAAGCCGTGGCGTGAGCGACCCCCGGAGTCCGCGAGGAAGCTGGTTCCGCGGCCTTACGGCTGGGGTCGCTCACGCCACGGCTTCAATGGTGTGGTGTCAGGTCCCTACGACCTGCGCGCGGTCCGTCACACGACCGCCGCCGCGCACCCGTGTACACGTCGCCGATCCGCCCGGGTGTCCGCCCGCGATCCGCGCGACAGATCTCCATGCATGTCGATCGCGAAGGATCCCTATGACCGTCATCAAACCGCGCACACGTGGCAAGCACGTCGTGCAGCAGTGGACACGTCTCGACCAGGAGAACCGCGAGACCCTACACGCCTACGCCGCGTTCATCGGCGAGAGGACGCCGTGTACGTCCTCAACCAGGTCATCGAGAGGGCGCTCGGCAGGGACAAGGACTTCCGCAAGTGGCGGGCGCAGCACTAGGACTCGTACGTCCAGCACCCGAAGCGGGCGAAACGGCGCCGGACACGTGGACATGCCAACGGTGGTGGACCGGTGACCGGTGCCACTCCAGTCGGCACCGCTCGCGCCGCCGTGGCGAGTTCGTAGAGGAGGAGCGAGCCATGCGGCGCATGCTGGTCGACGCGCGTGGTCTGGTCGCCACGATCGTGGCTGCCGTGATCGGGGTGTGGGGCCTGTACACGTATCCCCTGAACCACGACGACGTGTTCCTGGCGCTCGTGGCCCTCCAGAACCCGTCCGTGTTCACGGTGTTCAGCTACGGCTATGCCACGTTCTGGTTCACGACACCGTTCCTCGCTGCGTCCCTCGTGTTGTCCGTGGTGGCGCTCATGGTGTACCGCCGCGTGCCAGCGGCGCGCCATCGCGCGCTGCCACCGTATCCGCCGCCAGAGACGCGGCCGGCGCCGACGCTGGTGTTGGGAGACGGCGTGGCGCATCGCACGTAGAATGCCAGCTACCGCGCCAACGTTAAACGAATTTTCCGGATGCAGTATTGGCGAGGCACAGCCTCGGATTCATGGCGAGTTGCGGAAACTCGGAAGCACCGTGAGCCAGTCCACGGTCGCGAAGCATGTGGGCGGGCATCGACCATCACCATCCCAAACGTGGCGAATGTCTTAGCCCCACCGTAGCGGCCAAGTCGTGGCCGCTGACTTGTTCGCGCTTCCGACGGGGCCGGTGCGTCTGGAGGCAAAGTGGGGAGAACCGGGGACCGCACGTCGCACGAATGAGCGGAACCATGTCCGGAATCAGGGTCGCTGCCCAGCAATCCAGTGCCGCCTGAATGACGAGAACTCGTGCGCGAAGTGCAGGATGTCCATGGAGATAGCTCCGGTGTTCACGTATCCACCACGTCATACCCGAAGTGCCGGAGCGCGTTACTGAGTGTCGGATAGTTAAATGTCCAGAAGACGATCCGTGTTGGATATTCCGGGTTGCTCTGCTGGAAGGCAAGACCTTTGGAGAAAAGGCCGCGTTTCTTGCTGATCGACTGGATCTGGCTCTTTTCAACTTGAAACACCGGTTCTGCCTGAAATGCGGGATCGAGCGCCCAAATGCTCGCAAACCAGCGCCACGTCTTGACGCTGAATCGAAGGCGTTCGGATGTGACGACCAGGGTGCCGAAGGGCCACGAAACGTAACCGCCTCCGATGCTCCCGACTTTCCCCGTCCAAAACAGACCTCCCCTCTCAACATATGAGTTCATCTGCGCACCATTAGTGTTTTCGTCCACCACCACATGTCCACGTAATCACATTGCACCCCCATGCCTTTGTGTCTGTCACTCCCCCGTGCGTTTCACCAGGAAAGGGAATCGGGAATTTACCACCAAGACCAGCGCCGCCAGATCCTCCGTAAACTGGAGCTCCGTCTTGACCTCGACCGGCGAAGACGTCAACGCCTCCAACCACTCCGTCTCCTACCGAGCCGCCGACTTGTCCGAAGAGTCCCTCAAGATCACCAAGACTTCGCGCGTTGCTCAGCTGCGCAACGCCGGTAACCGACGCGGTCACGCCATTTACAGCTTCAATGCCACCTGTCAGCTGAATTCCGATGTCGCCGTTCGAAACATACGTTAGCGTTAACGAACCGGTAATCCCAAGACCACCGCCAGCAAGACCACTCAACCCTATTCCTACCGACCACAGACCAGTGGGATCGACGTATCCGGTCGGATTCACTCGGGCATACGTGTAAAGATTGGCATTGATTCCAGAAGGCCCTACGGGATCTTCCGCGCTGAATCTCTCGAAGCTCGGGCTGTAGTACCGTGCGCGATAGTAGAAGAGAGCAGTTAGGTCGTTTTCGCGTCCCGTGAACTGCGCCGAATTTCCACTGGCAGCACCGGAACCAACGGTCCCGCCGAACGGCTCAAACGCGTACTGCGTCTGCACGCTGCCGCTCGCGTCGGTGAGCGCCAACGTGCTGCCGAGCGCGTCGATCAGCAGGTTGCGTGCCCCGGCGGCATCCGTTCGCGTGAAGGTTTCGTCGATGCCAAGGCCCGTCAGCAGATTTGCCGTCGGTGCAGTGCCCAATAACTCCTGGACGAAGTTCGGGCCGTCATAGAGGAAATTCGTTGTCGCAGCGTTGATCGTCTTGCCGCGCCGCCTTCCAGTCCCGTCGTACTGGAAACTCGCGTTCGTCGCGCCGCTCAACGTCGACAGCTGATTGCGTGCATCCCAGACGTAACTCGTCGGCCCGTCGCTCGCCAGGTTGCCATTCGGGTCGTAGCTGAAGGCCTGGCTACCCCATGTCAACAATCGATTGCCCGCATCATATGCAGCACTTGTCAATGTTTGCGGCAATCCCGTACGCGCCCACGACCCACCGACACTGATCCGCTGCCCGGCGAGGTCGTACGTGTACGTCAGATCTCCAAGTGGGTTGCTGTTCAGCGTGTACACGAGGTCCGTGAGCTGATTGGCATTGTCATAGCCGTAGGTCACCACGATCCCGTTCGGATAGGTCAGCGTG
>Ga0137419_10001016_pt1 | contig 11497 bp, 9 predicted proteins | sample CZODoug3_1_2_16f_FD_108279 | JGI IMG/M metagenome (GOLD analysis project Ga0137419, IMG submission 108279) | Vadose zone soil fungal communities from Angelo Coast Range Reserve, California, USA - CZODoug3_1_2_16fungal (Illumina Assembly) | ecosystem: Environmental > Terrestrial > Soil > Vadose... | reverse complement strand
TTGACGAGAACTTGAATGTAATCAGTGGGGTGGACGACGGGATTCGAACCCGCAACAACCGGAATCACAATGCGAACGTTGGCTCAGGGCGAATCGTTATTCCCTTGAAGATCGATAGCTTGCAAGGTGCTCCGGCAAGCCAAAGACGTCGAAAGACGGGTAAGGGTACTGCATAGCAAGGCAAAATCACCTACAGTCGAAACATTCGGCTGCATCAGGTGTTGGGACGGTCATCCTTCAGCCCATCGACACACAGAACGTTGGCTTCGTGGTCGACGTCCTCGACATGTGGTCGTGGCCTATAGCCAGTGGGCATGTCGACGGCCCGTGGTTGCCGAACGAGTGCGGTTCGCGACTTTCAGACGCAAAGGAGACTGTCGGGAATTTTGTGTGTGAGGCATACCACGTCATCTGAGAGGAGCATGTATGCCCAAGATTGTCAGGAAGATGCACAAGGCGAACGCTGCCGCGCAGGCGGCGATTTTGCCGAAGATTCCACCGGAACTGCTTGACCACGTTCTTCTTCCGTCGTTCCGGAATACGGCCACGCCTGGGTCGACCGAAAGATCGTCAGCCGTGCGCCCTGCACGCCGGATGGTGTAGTAGTCCCGCGCCTGCTAGGGCATGGCGTTCTCCTCGCATGTATCGCACCTTGAGAGAGTCCTGACTCTCTGCTCGCTGGCGAAGGAAAGCCCTTGCCAGGGCGTGCACTGTGCTCCTGTGTTGATTCTGGCGCATGCGAGTGATAATCGTTATCGTGTTTGATGACGGGGATAGCGAGTTTGGGCCATTCGACGATGGACCTGTAAAAATGAGAGCCGTATTGAGCACCAACCGTTTCGGACCCGCGGAAACGCATAACATGGAGTGGCACTTCCATGACCGCGGTCAATTCATATTCATCGAGTCGGGGCTTTCCACTCTGCAGACGGAAGCGGGTAACTGGATCATTCCTATCCGCCGTGTCGCCTGGTTGCCACCGCGCGTGCGCCATGCGTCGCACTCGAACGGCCCGGTCAAGGGCTGGGTCGTGCTGACGCCGTCCCGGATCGCAAAGCGCCTACCCAAACACGTTTGCGTGCTGCGCGCGTCCAATCTGATGGTCGCGGCGCTCGAAAGAGTCACGCTTCTTTCGGGTCGCGAAAGAGGGCTGGAAGCGCTGCTATGGGAGGTGCTACTGAAGGAGATGCGGCAGTCTCACCTGGAGGAGTTTGAGCTCCCGCTTCCGCGCTCTCCACGAATCCGAAGAATCGCCGAGGCGGAACTCAAATGCCCTAATGTAAAGGACAGTTTGAAGTTACTCGCATCGCACGCGGGCGTGTCGAAACGTTCGTTTACGCGACATTTCCTCGCGGAGACCGGAATGTCCTTCAGCGAATGGAAGCGCACGGCGCTGGCTCTTCACGCGATAAAGCGAATCGCCGCCGGTAACAGTGTGTCCTCAGCCGCTTTCGACATTGGATACGAGAGCGTGAGCGCGTTCGTCGCCATGTTCAGGCGAAAGTACGGAACCTCGCCAATGAAATTCCTGATGCAGCATCCGGACGTGGCGGGCGAGGTGACGTTTGACCAACTGCGATAGCGCGAATCGTGCGTCAGCTGTCCAATTAAAGCACTTTGCACGCCATCAGGCGCAACTCTCGCGCAACACCTTCAGAATCGACGTGTTGCCGATGCCGTATTCGAGGTTGGCGAGGCAATTAAGTCGCCGTTCTCCGAGCCATCGGCGCCGTCCGAGCGCTCGCCCTGCCGTTTGAAGGCCACTTGACGGCTCTCATATCTACAGGTCCATCGTCGAATGGCCCAAACTCGCTATTACCGTCATCAAACACGATAACGATTATCACTCGCATGCGCCAGAATCAACCCAGGAGCAGAAAGCACGCCCTGGCAAGGGCTTTCCTTCGCCAGCGAGCAGAGGGTCAGGACTCTCTCAAGGTGCGACACGTGCAAGGAGAACGCCATGCCCCTGGCAGGCGAAAGGGTGGTCGCATTGATGGTCGCTGGCGCAATCGCTACTGCGGTAGTTCAGACCCGTGCCCAGGACGGGCCGATGCGGCAAGCGGGGCTACCGGGGCCAGAAAAAACCGCCGGCGCATCTGCAGCTTCCGGACCGACAAATGTCGCTGAAAAGACGGAAGGCGAGGCGCTGGAGGAGATCGTTGTGACCGCCCAGAGGCGTCTGCAGAATGCAGAGACGGTGCCGATCGCTGTTTCGACGCTCAGTGGTGAAGATCTCAAGAACCTGAAGATCGACACTACGGCCGGACTGTCGCAGTTCGTCCCCAGCCTGCATATCTTTGCCGAAGACATCGGCTCGGAGTACTACACCATCCGGGGTATAGGACGCACGGCCGACGATCTTTCGGTCGACCCAGGCGTGGCCGTATTCCTGAACGACGGATACCTTCCGCGCCCAGGCGAGGCCAATATGGGCCTCTTCGATGTGGACCGCGTCGAAGTCCTAAAGGGGCCGCAAGGCACGCTCTACGGGAAAAATGCCACCGCAGGTGCCATCAACATCATTACCCGCGGCCCGACCGATAGTCGCTCCGGATACATCAGCTCCGAAATCGGAAGGTACGGGCGCATGAATTTCAGCGGTGCCGTGGGCGATACGCTGATCGATCAGAGGTTGTCCGGCCGCCTCGCGTTCAAGTCCGACAATCGGGACGGCATCTACTCAAATCTCACGACCGGAGACAAGGCAAACGACATCGATAGCAGAGGCCTGCGAGGCTCGCTGCGATATTTGCCGTCCGGCAAATGGACCGTGAATTTCATCGCCGATTGGGAAAAGACCGACCAGCAAGGCGTACTGAAGAGCGTCATCTCGGACAGCCCCGGGATCCCGTACGAATTCTTTTTGCATGGTCCCGACGGCAACGTACGCCCCGGCATTACCTTGCCGACGCAGGAGAGTGACCGGCTGACGGCACGCAGCGCAATCAACGGCAAGGAGGGGCTTGAAACGTACGGTGCGCAGGTAAACCAACGCTACGACGCCGGCAGCTTCGATCTTGTCTCCATCACCAACTACCGCGGCGAAAAGAGCTATACGCTGGAGGATATCGGACGGGCGCAGGAGGTGACGGCCTACCAGGCTTCCAACGAAGACACCTGGTCTGCCAGCCAGGAATTCAGGCTCGTCTCCAAGGCGCCCAATCAGCCCGGCGGCGAGAATCACCTTTCGTGGACCGCCGGAAGCTATTTCTACTTCGAGCAGGGTTCCCGTACGCCCGGTTATTACTGGAGCGTGGTGCCGTTCAGCTCCATAACGACCTTTCGGCAGAGTATTCGCACCAACGCGGTCGGACTGTTTGGCGAAACGCGCTACCGAATATTCGATCGCGTCGGCCTCACGGGCGGCTTGCGGCTTACGAGCGAAGAGAAGAAGTTCTCCGTCGACGCCGCCTCGGTGCCGATTCCCGGTGTAGCTGGCGCTACTGCGGACTCTCCTTACCTCGATAACGGCGATTTTGCCGACCACGAATCCAAACGCTGGAACAAACTGTCGCCGAAGGTGGTTCTTGACTACCAGGCGGCAGACGATGTGTTCGCCTACGCTTCATTCTCGCAAGGCTTCAAGAGCGGTGGATTCAGCGGTCAGCCGTCTTCACCGCCCGCTGCAGTGTTTAACCCGGAGAGCGTGAGCAACTATGAAATCGGGTTCAAGGGGGAGTTTTTGCAAAGAACGCTGCGCTTCAATGCGGACGTCTTTTACAGCGTCTACAGCAACCTCCAACTCCAGGGATTCAATGCTAGTGGCCTGCCAACCACGCAGACGGCGGACGCGCGCAGCAGGGGCGTTGAACTCGATGCAACAGCAAAACTTACGAGCGCCTTTCTGCTGCGCGCCGGCGTGTCACTGACCGATCCAACCTATAAGCACTACATCAGCCAGTTGCCCGGATTCAGCGACGCGGCCCACACCTACGATATGTCTGGAAAGCGTATTGCCTTAGTCCCAGCCAATACGGCCAGCGGGTTGGCGAACTACCACCTGCATACGACGGGAAGCGGCGAATACGATTTTCAGATCGACGGTGTCTACGCATCGAAGGTGACTACCGAGTTCGGCAGCACATTGTGGGCGCCGGCTTACACAAAGGGCGATGTGCGCGTGATCTGGTCGCCGGGGTCCTCGGTCCACTGGCGGTTGACCGCGTACGTCAACAACTTCACCGACAAGTTCTACTACACCGGTGGCGGTCCTGTCTCGAAGTACAACACCGATAAGGTGCGGCTGGGCTTGGTGGAGGATCCGCGCACCTTCGGCCTGATACTGCACTACGAATTTTGAGAGACCTTGACTGCATGAACCATTCGGGTGCTGCCCAACGTTCTGTCGAGGGGTGGCTATGGTTGGCGCTTCGTCTGCTGGTGGTGGCTGGCGCGGGCCTGCCCCCCCATCTTGCCGCAGCACCCCTGTCGGATGCGGCAGTCGCTCCGAGCACCTATTCCGTCGTCCGGAAGATTTCGGGGCCGGACGGACGATGGGACTACGCATCGATCAGCAGCGAGAGGCATCGACTGTACTTGGCCCAGGGCGGGGTCACCACGCTTGACCTCACTGACGAGAAAATATTGCCGCGAACGGTCGCGGGGCGAATCACGCACGCGGTTGTCTATGCGCCGGAGACCGGCCGCCTGTTTACTACCGATGGCGCAGACCACGTCGTAAGAGTCTTTGACGAGGCTTCCGGTGTTCTTCAAGCAGAAATTGACACCGGTGCCTCAGCCTCGGCGAAGGGCATCCACAACCCTGATGCCCTGGTTCTCGACCCTCATTCCGGGTTCCTGGTGGCGGTCAATGGCGATAGCGGAGACGTGCTGTTGATCGACACGCAAAAGAGAGCGACGGCGGGGGTCATACATGTGGGCGGTCAGCTCGAGTTTGCGGTAGCCGACGGTGCGGGACGGCTATACGTCAATGTGGCCTCGAGCAATGCCATAGCGGTCGTCGATATCCGCGAATTGAAGGTTGTACAGCGCTTGCCACTGAAGGAATGTGAAGAGCCTACCGGACTTGCCTACGATGCATCGATCGGTCTGTTGATTTCCGTATGCAACAACGGCGTCGCAAAATTCATCGCGACAAGATCGGCCCGTGAGGTTGCAAGCCTGAAAGTGGCACGCGGCGCTGACGCCGTGATCTACGATTCCGTCAGACACCGTGTCTTTATTCCGGGTGCCGACGACGGGATGGTGTCGGTGATATCGGTAGAGAGTCTGAGCAAGATTGCCGTCGTTCAGACCATCGCCACTCCGAAGGGAGTCAGACTGGGCGCGGTCGATGAGACCACCGGGCGGCTGTACCTGCCAACGGCGGACTTCGGGCCGCCCGTGCCGCCGGTTCCCTATCCAAGCGTGGTTCCCGGGACGTTCAAGATACTGGTCGTGGATACAAAGTAGTGAATCAAACCCCACCTTCAGCAGCAGCATCCATCCGTGATGCAAGACCATGGCCCGTCCGGTGGAGTTTCTACCAGATCGGCGTCTTCGCTCTTTGTTTCCTGATCATCCTGCTGGACGGGTTTGATACACAAGCCATTGCTTTTGCTGCTCCACTGCTAAAGCAGCAAATCGCCGCTGACAGCAGGCTACTCGGGCAGATATTCGGAGCGGGTCTCTTTGGGGGATTCGTGGGTGGTCTGGTCTTCGGGCCAGTGGCTGACCGTATAGGCCGCAGGCCCCCGCTTCTGCTCGCACTGTGTCTGATTGCCGTCGGTTCGTGTTTGACGGGAATGGCCGGGACGGCGCAACAGATTGCCGTGTTGAGGTTCGTAACGGGGCTTGGATTGGGTGGAGCCATTCCGACCGTGATTGCGATCGTTGCGGAATATTCTCCACTGGCTCGTCGATCGACCGTCGTAGCCGGCGTGTTTTCCGGGTTTCCGCTTGGCGCGGTGCTCGGTTCGGTGCTTAGCGCCTACGTTTTGCCTCATTTTGGTTGGCAGGTCCTGTTCATAATCGGAGGTGTCGCCCCTGTTCTACCGCTCGTCCTCGCCACCTTGTTTCTGTCGGAATCACTTCATGTTCTGGCCCGCGCGGGTCGCAGCGAACAGTTCAACGCGCTGATACGTCGACTCGGCGACTCGGCAGACAGCTTGCTCTCCGACCAAGAGAGTCGCCGCGCCGTGAAAAAACATGGTCCGATGGATGCCGGGACACTGGCCGTTCTGTTTTCCAAGAGGCTGGCGCTCTCGACTGTGCTGATATGGTGTGTCTGCTTTCTCAGCTTGCTTTGCGTCTACTGTATTTTGAATTGGCTACCCACACTGGTCGCGGGCGCCGGTTTGCCCCTGCAAACCGCCCTTCTTGCGGCCGGCGCGATCAACGTTGGCAGCATCCTGGGCAACGTCGGTGTCTCCCGGCTGAACGACCGTCGTTCGTCGTGCATTCCAACCGGCGTGGCATATTGCATCGGCGCCCTCTTTATCGGGCTCATTGGTGCCGCGAGTTCGTCGTCTGCATTGATGCTGGGCGTGTGCTTTGCCGCCGGCATCTTCAGCGTGGGTGCGCAAATGTCAATCACGGCGATCGTTGCCCGCCTGTATCCCGCGGCGGCCAGGGGAACGGCAGTCGGTTGGTCATTCAGCGTCGGCCGTTTGGGCGGCCTGGTCGGCCCAGTATTGGCCGGATTTCTTCTCAGCTTCGGGATGGGCTTTCAGACTCTAATGATCCTGATGGGTGCGCTGTCGCTTGTCTCGGGCATCGGCATTTTTGCGCTGAGCATGACAGCAGGGCTCAATGCCCACAGCGCAGAGAGCCCGTCCGTCGCACGGAGCCCCGGGGAGACGGCGTGACGCTGGCGAGCGAGCCTTGGTACGAGGGGAAGGCGACGAATCCAATCTTAGAGCGCCTCAAACAGGGGGTTCCCGTTACCGTTCTTGGTATCCGAATGGCGCGCACGGCGGAAGTCGCGCGCCTGGCGCGCGCAAGTGGACATCACGCCATTTGGGTGGATCTGGAACACAGCAGCATGTCGGTGGATGTCGCCGTGCAGATCTGCGCAACGGCCCTGGATGTCGAGCTCGTGCCGCTCGTTCGGGTGCCGGAGCGCGAGTATGGAGTCATCGGTCGACTGCTGGACGGGGGCGCGATGGGTGTCATTGCCCCGCGCATCGAGACGGCGGAGCAGGCGTTCGAGGTAGCCGCAGCCTGCCGATTTCCGCCACTCGGACACCGGTCGGCGATTTCAACCCTGCCCCTGCTCCAATACCGCCGCTTGCCCGCGGCTGACGTGTATGGCATCGCAAACCGCACGACTCTCGTGGAAGTGCTGATCGAAAGTCCCCTTGGAATCGAAAATATCGAAACGATCGCGAACGTACCCGGAGTCGACCTTGTCGGCATAGGTGCAAATGACCTGTCTGCTGAGCTCGGCGTTCCCGGAGATCACCGCCACACAAGCATGCAGCGCGCGTTCGATTCCGCACTGGCCGCGTGCCTTAAAGCCGGAAAGCCTCTAGCGATTGGCGGCGTCGCGGACACATCCCTCGTTGGCGAACTCATCGGGCGGGGAGCCGCGCCGCTTCTGATGACCGGCGTCGATATGGATCTCTTACTTGACATTGCGCAGGAGCGCGTCATCCGGGCACTTGCAGCGCTGGGTTGAGTACGCCGTGGACGAGGAACCCCTCATTTGCACTCGAACGCGCGCCGTCAATACTCTGACGCCGCCTTCCTTTGCTGTCCCGCTCAACGCATGCGATGCCCACGTGCACGTCTTTGGTCCTCTGGCCCGATACCGTCCCGTGCCTCATCCGCACTACACCCTGCCGGATGGCGACCTCGGCAAACTCGACGCAATGGCGCGGGCGCTTCAGTTGCAGCGATTCGTGATCGTGCAGCCGAGCTTCTACGGCACCGACAACAGCTGTATGTTGGACGCCCTCGATCTGGCCCGTGACCGTGCGCGCGGCGTCGCCATGGTGGAGGAGGATGTCTCGGACACCGAGCTCGCGGAACTGGGCGCCCGCGGCGTTCACGGACTTCGGCTCGACCTCTTCAAACGCGCTGAACTTCGAACGGGCGAAGTATTCGAGTACATCGTTCGCAGCGGCCGACAGGCGCAGAAGCTGGGCTGGCACCTGCAGTTCTATGTGCCCGGCGGAGTTGTGCGCGACCTGGTGCCATACCTGGGAGATTTGGACGTCGACTTCGTCATCGACCATATGGGTTACATGCTCGAAAGCGATGGTCTCACACGAAGCGACTTCGATCGTCTGCTCGACGTCATGCAGCGAGGGTGCGGCTGGTTGAAATTATCAGGCTTCTATCGCGTCGCCAAAGATGGCAACTTCGCAAAACTGAAGCCGTTGGCGAAAGCGACGGTGGATGCGTTGCCGGGCCGTACGATTTGGGGTAGCGATTGGCCGCACATTCCGGACGGGGGTCGGGACTCTGGCGAACTGTTGAACCTGCTCGGGAACTGGGTGCCTGACCAATCTGCCCGAAGACGAATCCTCGTCGACAACCCTGCCCGCTTATTCGGGTTCAGAACGGAAGTTTGACCTGCCTGCTCGGGAGGCGAGCCGCTCTTGCAACTGCAGATCCTACAGAAGCTTCCGACTTCGGGCGCCCGTGCCGTGGAACCGTTCTGGCACGGTGGGATCCTGTATCTTGCCGTTGCGCAACTGGCCCAAGACATCTCGGGAGAAGAGGCCGGCATGAACGCTGGCAACAGCGACATCGATGCGCCCGTTTACCGATGGACGGGAGAACAGTTCGTCGAGGACCGGCGGATCCCCCTGCCCGGCGGGGAGGATGTGGAGTTTTTCACCATTGGCGAGCGGGCATTTCTGGCGACAGCCAGCCTGCGCCGTGGTACGGGTCCGTACGAGCTGAATGTGCATTCGGTCGTCTATGAGATCAGGGGCGGATCCTTTGTGGTGTTTCAGCGATTCCCCACCTTTGCGGCAAAGCAATGGAGGCACTTCGAGGCTGGCGGGCGTCACTTTCTCGCGCTGGCACAGGGCGTCGTCGCAGACGGCCTGATTGCGACTCATCCTTCGAAGTCGTGCTTGTTCGAGTGGGACGGCGAGCGCTTCGTCCATTTTCAGGACATTCCATCGGCATGGGGATACAACTGGGCACCCATGCAAATGGGTAATGAGCTCTACCTTGGCTACGCGGACCACCTGGCACCGTCGCTGCTTCTGCAGTGGACCGGAGACAGGTTCGAGTCATGCCAGCAGTTCGAGGGTAGTGGAGGCAGGACCATGTGCCCGTTCGATGCGTTTGGGGAGCGTTGGCTCGCGTTCGCGCGCTTGAACGGGGATTCGACCATTTACAGGTGGTCCGGTAACCGGTTCCTGGCACACGAAGTCCTGAGCGGCCCGGGCGGGCGAGAGTTTGAATGGATCGCCGACGGCGACGGCGGGTACCTTGTGCAAATCAACTTCATTCACGGCACCAGAGAGGCGCCCAAAACGGCGCTTCTTTCAGGCATCTACGCATTTCGCAGCAGTGGTTCGGAACTGATCCAGAAGTTCCCGACTTTCGGTGGGACGGACGCTGCCTGTTTTCGAGTCGGCGACGAGCGCTACCTTGCGGTCGCAAACAGCTTGAGTGCCGAGGTTCGCTTTCGTATCGACAGTCAGGTGTATCGCCTGGCGCTCTAGATGGAGCTCGTGAGAACACATCCCAACGGGAAGGCACCCATGTCCTACGAACCCGACCGGGCGTTTGCCGGTTTGTTTCGGGCTTTTACCTCGGACCCGAACAGCATTGGCGACGATCTCTTGCAGCTTATGGTGCGGCAGACTTCCGACTGTCCACTCGTCGTATCCACGGCGTCGGACATCGCGATCTTCCCGGGGCGTGGGCGCGGCCCTCTGATCGAGCGTTTTCGCAGGTCGACGCGCGGTTTTATCGAACTGACGGCGATATCGCATCTTCCGTTGGCGCTGGCATATCTTTCGCGGATCCGCAAGCTCGACCCGGAGGGGAACTTGTGGCGTGTACGGGCTGCTCAGTTCATTGAGCATGCACAGCGGACGCGGCATTCGAACACTGCCACGATGTGGCGTGACGCGATCGCTGTACCGGCATTCGCCGGGCATGAAGAAAAGATCACCGATCTGGTCGAGTACACGCTTGAGCAGTCGATCGACTATCTCTCTCGGGTCGAGAAAGACGAAGACCTGCTCACTTTCGAGGCCCTGAGGGCGAACTACTTCGACTTCGCACCCACATCGGATCGACCGGCGAACATGAATGACGTGATGTTTGCCACGTTCGCTCTTGCCTATATCGACATCGCCTATCGAATCGGCAACTGGTTGAGAGCCCAAAGCGTGGACTGGCCGCAGGCCATGGTTCTCGTCACGGGGCAGTCCGGGCGTCCTACGGCGGGCACAACCTGGGAAACGAACAATATGTGCAACCTGATCTGGCGATCGACGGATAGGGTCCTGCCTCAGGAGCGAGTGTATGTCGCGCCGCACGTGGCGGGCTTTGCAATCGACGAACTGCCGGACCCGGCCGGACTCTCACGGCTCGAGCAGGATTATCGGAAAGTCTGGTGCAAGACGCGCGCAAGTGTGGAGGTTTCGCGATTGATGTTCGCCGGTTACCCAGGCTATGAGTTCTCGCCATCAAGCGTGCAGGGCATGCCTCCGGTCCGCAGTGTCGACGACCGGGAACACTGCGTTGCGCGCATGCGGCGGATCATGGAGGACGCGCAACAACTGATATCCAACTGTGTTTCCGACTACATAGTCGATGAACTCGAGAAGACAGGCAATCAGCCATCCAAGGTTCAAATCCCGGGGTTCACCAATATCGATTATTCGAAGTGCACCGAACTTCGCGAAGCGCGGTGATCTGTCTTCCTACAATTTCGCCTACAGTGCCGGTCCGGATCGACCAGGAAGTTGAGGAAAACTTGAATGTAATCGGTGGGGGAACGATGGGATTCGAACCCACAACAACCGGATTGCCTACAGCAAGCGCATCGAGCGGCGCGCCGTCCGAAAACACACCTAAGTGCTTGATATTCTTGGTCGGATGGGGTGGACGACGGGATTCGAACCCGCAACAACCGGAATCACAATCCGCGCAGTCTAGCGAGCACTGGCGCGGGTTTCCGGGCAATCGTGGGAATCTCGCTGGCAGATTCTACCTAGGTTTTATGCGGCTTTCAGGGCAGCCGTTCCCAAAAGGAAAAAGAAAGGAATGATGGAGATCGTACCGACGATGCAGTTCCGATGGGCGCGAGACTGGAACTACCGGCAGGGCGCCGTAGCGGTGGAGAGTTACGGGGAACCCAATGGCCGGTCTTGCAGCAGTAGGGGCGAGAATGAGCCCAGGTGCTTGATCTGAGGGATGGAATGCCGGCGCGCTGTCTAATAGCTTTGCATGGTTACGCCGTAGATAAGCCTTTGATTCACTGCGAGGGCGCAGCTCGAATTAGACAGAATGGAGCGCAGGACGCGCAGCCTCGCATTTGATCAGCGGAGCGCGAACTTGGCAGAGGCAAACAGTCGTC
>Ga0137419_10001013_pt1 | contig 11514 bp, 8 predicted proteins | sample CZODoug3_1_2_16f_FD_108279 | JGI IMG/M metagenome (GOLD analysis project Ga0137419, IMG submission 108279) | Vadose zone soil fungal communities from Angelo Coast Range Reserve, California, USA - CZODoug3_1_2_16fungal (Illumina Assembly) | ecosystem: Environmental > Terrestrial > Soil > Vadose... | reverse complement strand
GCGCGGGTCGAAGCCGATCCGGGGATTCGGGTACCCGGCTGTTGGAATGGCTTCGAGCTTGCCGTACGTGCGATTCTTGGACAGCAGATCACGGTGAAGGGTGCAACCACCATGGCGGGCCGCATGGCCAGCAGTTTCGGTAAGCCCTTCTGCGGGCCCATGCGCCTCACTCATCTTTTCCCTACTCCTGAGGTTGTTGCCGATGCCAGGCTCGGCGACATCGGGCTCACCGGGGCGCGAGTCGAAACCATCCGCTCGCTGGCTCGCGCAGTCTCGACGGGTAAGGTCAACCTGGATGGAAGCATTGATTCCGCGACGCTGCTGAACCGGCTCCGTGAAATTCCGGGCATCGGACACTGGACCGCCCAATATATCGCGATGCGCGCCCTCGGTGAGCCCGACGCCTTTCCTTCCAGCGACCTTGGGCTTCTGCGAGCTTTGACGCTGGCGACGCCATGCGAGCTCGAGCAACGCGCCGAAGCCTGGCGCCCCTGGCGCGCTTATGCTGCCATGTATCTCTGGAGAATCCCGGCCCAAGGAGCGCACGGGGAGAGAAAAGCGCTTCTTCGGAGAAGTCAAAAGGAGACAGTGGAGAGTACTGCTTTTGGCCCGGAGGGCCGCAACGGTTGGGTAACGGGCTGACCCGACCGACGCTCCGAACGGATTCGAGCTGCTGGCTCAGCCGGCGACAGGCAAGGTCAGCCGAGGCAACGGGTTTGCCCGCCGGCGAGTACGCTCCTAAGGTTTGCACAGTTCAACCAGCCTCCAGCGCCTGCCCAATTTCCTCCCATTCCGACATCAACTGGGCTAGTTGCTCGCGATGTTTTTCCAAATCGAGGTTGTGCCGCCGGGTTTGTTCCGCGCTCACATAGTTGAGCAAGCCGCTCTCGCAGAGGGCGATGGCCGCTTCCACGCGAGCGATGTCTTCTTCAATCTCGCGCGAGCGATCTTCCATTTGCTTGCGCTTGATCGGGTTCAGGCGCTTGGCTTTCACGTCCGCGCTTTGGACGCTGGCCTCGCTCCCGTGGCCGTTGGTCGAGATGGTATGGGTCGGAGCCATGCCGGGTGCCGCCGGTACCGTGGCCCCGCCATTCGTATCCTGTTGTTTGCGCCACCAGTAGTCCTCGTAATTTCCGGGGTAGACATGGACATGCCCGTCGGCTACTTCGAACACGCGCGTGGCCAGCTTGTCGATGAAGTAGCGGTCGTGGGAAACGAACACAACCGTGCCGGTGTACTTCAGCAGGGCGTCGAGGAGTACGTCTTTGGCGCGCATGTCGAGGTGGTTGGTGGGTTCGTCGAGGAGGAGAAAGTTTGTTGGGCGCAACAGCATGCGCAGCAGGGCGTAGCGATTGCGCTCGCCGCCGGAGAGGACGCCGATGGGCTTGAAGACGTCGTCGTCGCGAAACAGAAAACAGCCCAGCAGATTGCGCAATTCGGTTTGCGTGGAGGCTGGGGAGAATTCGCCGAGGTCTTCGAGAACGCGGACTTCGGTGTCGAGTTCCTTGTATTGATCCTGCGCGAAGTATCCCGGTTCCGCGTTGTGGCCGAGCTTGAACTCGCCTTCGGTCAACGGGTCATTGCCGGCCAGAAGCCGGATCAGTGTGGATTTGCCGGCGCCGTTTACGCCCACTAGCGCCACACGGTCGCCTCGCTCGATGACCAGGTCGACGCCTTTCAGGACTTGTTTCGGTCCGTAACTCTTGCCCGCGCCCACCAGTTCCACGACGCTACGGCCGCTGGGCCTCGGCTGGGGAAAGGTGAAGTGGATGGTCTTTTCTTCCGGGGGAAGCTCGATGCGTTCGATTTTTTCGAGCTCTTTAATACGGCTCTGCACCTGTTTGGCCTTGGTCGCTTGGTAGCGGAAGCGGTTGATGAAGATTTCGAGCTGCTCGATGCGGTCCCGTTGATTCTTCGCGGCAGCCGAGAGTTGTTCAAAGCGCTGCGTCTTTTGGTCGAGATATTTGGCGTAGTTGCCGCTGTAGAAATAGACGCGCTTGTTCCAGACTTCCGCAATTTGATCCACCGTGGCGTCCAGAAAGAAGCGGTCGTGGGAGATGAGCACAAAGGCGTACGGGTAGTTGTGGAGGTAGTCTTCCAGCCAATTGCGAGCTTCGAGATCGAGGTGGTTGGTCGGTTCGTCGAGCAGTAGGAGATTAGGCTGCTGCAGCAACAATTTGGCGAGAGCGATACGCATCTGCCAGCCACCGGAGAACTCCTCCGTGCGTCGCGTCCAATCCTCCTTGCTGAAGCCAAGCCCGCCCAGAACGGCCCCGGTCTTGGCTTCGAGGGCATAGCCGTCGCGCAGCCGAAACTCGTCCTGCAGGCGATGCAGGCGGTCAGAAGCCTGACCGTAGTCTGGCCCTGTCGGGTCGAGCTCGGCGAGGCTGTGGGACAGGGTTTCCATCTCCTTCTCCATGTCCCGTAAGTCGTTGAAAACCTTCATGCACTCGGCGAAAACGGTGTCTCCGCTTAGGGCCAGGCCGTCCTGCGGCAGGTAGCCAGCGGAGATGCTCTTCATCCCTTGACAGGTGCCATAATCCAGCGTTTCCAGGCCCGCCAGGATGCGCAGTATGGTCGTCTTGCCGGTGCCGTTGGCACCCACCAGACCCACGCGGTCGCGTGGATTGATTTGCCAATCCGCACCCTCGAACAAGAGCTTGTGACCGAACCGCTTGCCCGCGCCTGTGAGCTGAATCATCGCCATCTTTAGAATGCAATGGCGGACGGCTTAAGTACAGCGGGAAGGGCGTTTGCCTTGGCGGCACGCGCACCAGAAATTGTGCAGAGTATCGCCCTGGCTGAGGAATTTACCGAATTTTCAAGATACTGCAACACTTCGTCTACGAATCATCCTTAGGCTGTGGGGTCTGCCGGCTGGGGTGCGGTCTTATAAAATCCCTCAGCTAATAAAATCTACGAAGACCCGGCGTTGCGGGGAAGGATCTCATGCGCATTTCTTGGATTTCAATTCGCACGTTCGTTTTCGCCCTCGGGCTTTTCATGGGTCTGTCTGGCGCCGCTTGGTCGGCGGTGGGGACGGTGAGGGGTGCGGTGACCGACCCCACTGGCGCGGTCGTTCCCCACGCCCTCGTGCGGCTGGGCAGCCAGCTCTCGGGATACTCCGTCACCGCGGTGGCGGATGAGCAGGGCCGTTACGTCTTCAACAGCGTACCGTTTGCCCAGTTCACGCTGACCGCCGAGGCGCAGGGCTTTCAACCGTCGATTCGGACCGAACACCTGAAATCCAGCGTGCCGCTGACCCTGAACCTGCAATTGACACTCTCGCAATCCCAGGAGTCGGTGACCGTCACCGAGCGCGCCCCTCTGCTGGAAACGGCTTCGACGACCACGCATCACGATATCGAGGAGGATGAAATTGAACGGAGCCCGAGCACCCAGCCTCAGGTCGCTCTTTCCAGCCTGCTGGAATCGGTCCCCGGCGTCATCCCGGAGGAAAACGGTCGTCTGCATGTGCGCGGCTCGGAGGGGCAGGTGCAATATGTGGTCGACGGCGTACCCATTTTCGAGAACATGTCGGGAGTCTTCTCGACAGCCCTCGACGAAGACGACCTGCACTCTTCGGATATCGTGACCGGTAACCTGCCCGCTGAGTTCGCCGGACGTACCTCGGCCGTGGTAACGGTCGACACGAAGTCGGGCCTGAACGCGCCGTGGAATGGGTCGCTCTCGTTGTTTGGAGGGTCCTTCGACAGCGGCGGCGCGAATCTCGAGGTCAGCGGAAATCTGCACAAAAAGGTCGGCATCTTCCTCAGTACGCAGATCAACCGCACCCGGCGCTACCTCGATCCGCCCGAAATCGAAAGCCTGCACAATGCCGGCGGAGCGGCGCAGCTGTTCACGCGCCTCGACTTTGCGCCAAGCGAGCACGACTCGTTGCATCTGAATTTCTCCACCAACGGGACGGACTACCAGGTGGCGAACACGCAAGATCAGCAGGACGCTGGGCAGACGCAGCGGCAGGAGCGCCGCGATGATTCCGAGTCTTTGGGATGGACCCACCTGTTCAACAACACCACCGTGGGCGAGGTCTTGATGTACCGCCGCGCCAGCATTGGGCGCTTGCTGGATCCAAACTTGACGGGCACGCCCTACTTTGTGGGCTTGCATGACCGCACGGAGACAGAAGGCTTGCACGCCAGTATCAGCCACGAATGGGGACGGCATTCGTTCAAGTTCGGAGCGCAAGGGCACCGGCTGGGGTTGGGGGAGAACTTCGCGTTGGCGGCAACCGGCGACGAAGTTCTCGACGATCCCACCAACCCGGCATCGCAGTTTCCCATCGACAACCCGTTTCGTTTTCGGGACAAGCGCAATGGCTGGGAGGTCGGAGGATTCGGGCAAGACCGCATCCGCATCCGGCATCTCACGCTCGACTTAGGGTTACGCCTCGACAAGTACAGCCTATTGGCCAAGAATGCCGCCGCCAGCCCGCGCGTCGGCGTTGCCTATTACATGGAGAAGACGGGCACGGTGCTGCGTGCGTCCTACAACCGGATGTTCCAGACCCCGCCGATCGAGAACCTGCTGCTGGCCTCGTCGCCACAGGCTGCCGCGTTGGTTCCGGGCCTGCCTTATGGCCCGGTGCCGCCGGAGTGGCAGAACGTCTACGAAATCGGCTTGCAGCAACAAATTACCAAACACATCCGGCTCGACCTGACGCGCTACGCCAAGAACGCGCGGAATTTTTCCGACGACGAACAGTTCTTGGAGACGGGAGTCGTTTTCCCGCTGACCATTGCCCGCGGCGATGTCCGCGGACTGGAGGCTCGGCTCGATGTCCGGGCCTACCACGGGCTGGGTGGGCACCTCAGCTATGCCAATTCGAAGGCGGTCGGGACCACTCCCATTACGGGCGGTCTCCCGATTGGCTCAGGCAATCAACTCACGCCGAATTTGAAGTTTCCCGGCGACCAGGACGAGCGCAACGAAGGCCAGTTCGGCGTGACCTACGCGCGCAAGTCTGGACTCTGGGCCACGTTTACCGGCCGGTTCGATAGCGGTGTGCCTTCCGAGGTCGACCCGGGCGACGCCAGCAGTGGTGAAATCGATCCTCGCATCGCGGCGGAGTTGGACTTCAACCGGGGACGCATCAAGCCGCGGACCCTGTTCAATATGGCGGCCGGGTACGAATTGCTGAAGGAATCCTCGCACCCCGTGTCTCTGCAATTCGGCGTCAACAATCTTACCGACAGGCTCTACCTGTTTAACTACCTGAGTATTTTTTCGGGCACGCACATCGGCCGGCTGCGTGAGTTCACGGGGCGGATCACATTCCACCTGCGCGGACGCTAAGGAGGCAAAAGACTTCCGCGCGAACGGCGAAGTGCCCGCGGAACCCTTGCCGAGTTGAGTTTCCTGCCCGCAAGGGGTAGCAGCCGGGCGGAGGCAACGAGTTCGGAACTCGAGCTTTGAGGGCTGATCCTGGAAGCAACGAGGAAGCAACGAGGAGGCAACGAGGAGGCAACGAGGCGTTCTCCGCCTCGGCGCGGTAGTGAGACGCTGCCTCTCCGGCTCCATCGCGGCTGTGTTTGGAGTGGAAGGAGGTTACCGCCAGGGATTTCCGAACTCCCCTGTCACTTCGCCCACGCCAGCCCATCCGCATAGTTCCCCGCCGCGATCAGCTTCTGCACGTTCCATTTCTCCAGATCAATCGCCGCCACCTTGCCGGCCGCGCACGACACATACGCCACTCTGCCATCCGGACGGATCAGGATTTCCTGCGGCATTCTCGCAACCTCGATCCGGCGCTCGACGTGCATGCTTCCCAAGTCCACCACGGCCACTTGATTCGTGGAAGGGATCGCGACGAGCAGCCAACGGCCGTCCTGCGTTGGTGCCGTCCCATAACCCAAACCGGGGAGTGCCACCCACGTTTTCACCCGCTCCGTCGCCGTGTCGATCACCGCGAGCTGCGGCTTCGTTTGATCCGCCGTAAACACGAGCTTGTCGTCCGTGGAGACGGAAATCCTCTGCACTTTTCCTGATACTGGAATTACCGTCACGGTCTTGCGGCCCACCAGATCGAGTACCGAGACGGTGCCCGGTCCAACGTTCGCGGTGTAGCCGCGCTTCCCGTCATGCGACAAGGCCAACATATGCGACTGCTCCTGCCCGGTTGGAACGGTGCCCACGATTTTTCTTGTTCGTGGATCGACGACCGTCACCGTCTTGTCCAACTCTGTTGTGACATAGAGCAAGCCACTCGCCGTGTCCAGAACTGGAAAATGAGGCCGCACGCCATGACCAAAATCGATATCTCCAACAACCGCCCTCGTGGGCAAATCAATGACCAGCATCTCGTGTCCATCGACGCCGGGGCTGCCCACGCCGGAACTGCCATAGATGGGCACAAAGGCGGTGCGTCCATCCGCGGAGACCGCGATTTCGTGCCCATGGACCCCAGCCGTCTTCTCGGCGATGGTCGCAAGCTCTTGCCCAGATACAGGATCGACGATGCTCACATCGCTGTCGCCCTGGTTGACCACCAGCAAAGTTTGCGCATGGGCGCTGGCCGTTAGCCATGCCAGAGAGAAACCCAGCAGCAGCCATCGACACTGGTGAAGGAGCCTTGGCATAGTCCGAGAAGTATAATCCAGGGCGGTCGGCCAAGACCTCCAGCCAAGACCTCCAGCACTCACGAGCGAGGACTGCGCCGCTGGCGCAAGCCACGGCGGACGTCCTTGTCTCGAGCAACGCCAACCCGATGAACATAGCGGGTTCGACAATGGTCGCCGCTGCGATGGACGCAACAGACCGCAAAACTAGGGATACGCGGATTAGCTCCCGGGCTGATTCCCGAGCGGCGGGCTAGGCTTCGATTCGCCCCGCGTGCTGGGTTCTGGCTTGGGCGCGGAGCGAAACACTCCCGAATCACTCCCGTACGCCCAAGCTCAGGTTGCGTGGCCCACAGCCTCGTGGGGGAGGGGGCCACCACTGCGGGTGGATGCAACAAAAATAGCCGTTCTGCTTTTGGCGGGTCTGTTCAAAATTGAACACATTCTTGAAAAGCTCCAAAACCCTTTTGGCAGCATTGGATTCCGCAGGGCAGGTGGTCAATTTGAGAAACCAAAACCCGCAAGTTTTGAGCGACCCGAGACATAGGTAACGGATCGTACCGGACACATGGGTTACACTTTTTCCCCTTTTATGGGAGGACGTGAGATGCCGTGGAAGGAGTGTTCGGTGATGGACGAAAGGCTAAAGTTTGTGGCTCGCCAGCTCGCCGACGAGCCCCTGAGGGAACTTTCGCAACCAAGGCAAAAAGCCCTGCCCGCTCCGGTAGCGAGCCCCCCCCCGGGGGTCCTCCATGGCCATCGGCGTCCGCTCTCCTTAGGCCTTGATCGTGCACCCGTTGCGCCCAGTAAAGCGACAGTGCCAAAATTATGGCCGGCTTTTTCAGGAGAGCGTATGTCCATTCTGGTGATTGGCGCAACAGGATTCGTGGGCGGAGGTGTCACGCTCAGACTTGTCAAGCGGGGACACCGGGTCACCGCATTGGTTCGGGGGGGCGGTAACCACGAGAAGGCCAACGCCCTGCTGTCTGCCGGAGTCGAAGTCATCGGGGGCGACCTTACCCGCCCAGAAACCCTGGCCCTCGCCACTAGGAATTCTGACACGGTAGTTTGCACAGCCACCTCGATGCCTTCAGCAGCCGACGATGGCTTGCGAAGAGTCGATCACGACGGCGTGCTGGCCTTGATCGATGCCGCTGAACAGCAAGGGATCAGGCGATTTGTATACGTGTCCTATTCAGGAAACATCCGCGAAGATTCTCCCCTGGAAACGGCCAAGCGCGAATGCGAGAATCGCTTGCTCGCCAGCAAGATGGAGGCTGTGATTTTGCGGCCTTCGTTCTTCATGGAAGTTTGGTTCAGCCCTGCGTTGGGGTTTGATCCGGCAGTCGGTTCGGCCCGCATCTACGGTTCGGGCGAGGCCAAAGTCAGCTACATTTCCGCGGCCAATGTCGCGGACTTCGGCCTCGCAGCGGCCACAAGGAAATATTCCAGCAAAAGCACAATTCTGGAGTTGGGAGGCCCTGAACCACTTTCGCAACTCGACGTCGTGCGAATCTTCGAGCAGGCGCTGAATAAGAAAGTCAAAACGGATCAGGTGCCGGTCGAGGCCCTGCAAGCGCAACACAACTCCTCCGATCCGCTACAAAAGACCTTCGGAGCGCTGATGTTGGCCTACTCCAAAGGAGATGTCGTGGACGGTGCCGGGCTCGCACAGGAGCATGGCATCTCCCTGCATTCGGTTACGGAGTTCGCTTCCAGCATCGGTAAAGCTGCGGAGGGTATTGTCGCCTGAAGCACCGAGTCGCGATCCAACAATGTGATTCTATGGGTTATTCGGTCCATAGTAGAATCACACTGCCGTTACGGATTGCGGGCCCATCCCATCAAACTCGTAGTACCTATCTTTCGGTTCCACGTCCACCCGTTGACGACGTGATGCGGAAGCCACCAGAGGTGACTTACGATTGCCGCGACGAGCATCAGGGCAACCGGCGCAAGTCCATACGCGGGCCCGACTTCGGCAGAGATCAAGCGCAACCAACCCGAGTGCCAACACGACTGGTCACGCACTTTTCACTTCGGCTTTCCTTCCCAGACGTGGCCGGACCGTATGTTTCCAGCTGCGAATACCGGCGCCCTGTATTCTGGTAAATGGCGGGACACGGCTTGGCGCGCAATTGAGGGGCAATTCGTGGCAAGAGTCACCGCCATCCCCCAAAAACAAAACCTGATCGTTGGCACAAAAGTCTGGACGCACCCTGGCGATATTTCCTCAATTCTTTTTCGACACGCCCTGCATCAGCCCAACGATCATCGCAAATAGATGATTCTTGGTCTCAACTCTCACTCCGGCACGAGTGATATAGCGAATCAGGATGTCGACACCAGCTCCTGCCGGTCTGAGATTGACCGACGGCATGGCGCTAAACTGTGGCGACCCGACTTCGTGCGTCACTCTCTTCCATTCCGCTTCCGCCATCTTCGCATCCGCTTCCGTTGTCTTCACGGTCGCTTCGTAGATCCCCTTGATAAGCGGATCGCTACCCGTGCCGGGAGGAACGCTGACCTTAATCTCATCCCACATCCACTGCCCTACGGTGGAGAAGTTGAAATACTTGCCGCGTATGGCATAGCCGTTCAGAAACGAGACTTTTCTTCCCGTAGGATGGCCATTAGCAGTCCAGTTTCCCGTCTCCAGTAACCAGGTGCGGAACAGACCGAGGTGTACCACCTCGCCGCCGACACCATCGATCTCTACCCAGTCCCTGACCCTGACCCCGTTTGGTCCCATCAGCACAAACCATCCGCAGAATGCCAGAATGAAATCCTGAAAGACCACGGTCAGTCCTGCGGTGGCTAGACCTATGATCGTTGGCATCTGCTGGGGTACACCGAAAATGGTCAGCAGGATCAGTAGAAGGCCGACCAGTTGTGTTCCCAGATTTAGAACTGTTTTCAACGTCTGCTTTTGGCGGGGATCGTGAACCATCTTTTCCAATGCCAGTTGCAGAGCCCAGCCCGCCAGGATTACCAGCATGCAGATCGCTGCAATCGAAGCCAGAGACCGCAATGTCAGATGAACTATGATCCTTCGCTCGATCTCGACTTGCTCTCCCCAGCGCCCGTAGAGAGCCACAAGCTCCTGCTGCGCTCCCAGACGATCGTTGAGGATGCTCAGAATGTTTTGCTGGCCGCTTTTCTGTCGCAGCCGGTCGATTCGTTCGGAACTTGATTCCCCAACCGCCTTATCACCAAGGCCCGCGGCCTCTGCCTTCAGCCCGGTCTGATCGCCTGTGAGCGCAGTCACGTCAGCTCTGGCCAACTGCTGAGCCTGCACAATCAGTTGTTTCCGGTTGAGGAGGGATCGCCACGTTGATATCTGCTGCGCTAACGTCTTGTACTGCTCGAAGGAGGCGACGGCAGTTTTCCCATCGTCCTGAGAGGCACTGTCCCTGTACTGCTTCATGGCGGCCTGGCGTGCCGCCAGTTCCTGCTGGAGCTTGACTCGCTGATCTCCGGTTTCGTGGGCCAGGTCTTCGATCGAATCGGTCAGCTCGTTTTGGTCGAGGCCAAGTTGCGCCCGCGCAATCTCCAAGTCGCTGCCACTGGAGACTGCACCTGCCGGTCTGGTGCCCGCGCCCGCACTGAGCGATGCGATACGAGCCTGGTCATTCTTGATGGTCTCCTGAAGCTCGGTGACCCTTTGCTGCAATGCCAATGCTTTACCGCTTAGATTTGGCTTTGCAAGGCTGGCCTGCCGCAGTGACTGTGAAAACGCCTGGTCGACTTCGTGATCGGCGAGGCGCTCGGCCTCGCGGGCGAGTTCCCTTTCCTCGGCCGACTGGGCCAAGGCGGCCAGAGTTGCCGCGGTCTGCCAGGGCCGTTGATCCACAACTCCGTGCGGTACATAGGCTCCCGTCCAGTTCCCCCTCCTGGCCTGCAAGAATGGAAGATATTCCATCACCCCGCGAGTCAGAAACGCACCTGCCAGGGTGGCGGCCAGAATAATCAGCACGATTGGCACAATCACCACGCGGGCCCGATTCATACGCACACCTCTCGTCTAAACCTCCGGTTGACTGTATCGCAATCGGAGAACAGACTTCACCTGCAGATAACAGGCCATCGAATCGATGGGAATCACTGCCAAGGAAGCAACCCATCGAAACCAAGAACACTTGCCACAAAGAAATCTCGTTGTTGGCGGAATCAGGGGCGATTACACGCAAAACCCTCCCCCAGGGACCTGCTTCTTGCACACGCTCGGGCAGAGACGCCAACGGCGAGCCCATTTACGACAAGCCTGCCGTGCGCGTGGCGCAGTCAGGAGTCACGATTACGATTATCGATAGCCCCGTTCCAGGGATTGTGGCATTGAGTGGCACGCCCGCTCCAAGAACTCCGACTCCAGCTTACCGGCTTGGTGCGTTATGCACCGGATCGGGATGAGAGAATGACCCCGACCATAGCCGGTTGCACCAATGTACCGCGAACGCCTGGGCTAATTTTTCACGAGCGAATTTGAGTCGCTCGGAACGCGCATTTCCCTTGATGAGCTGCAGGTGCCCGAGTTCGTGCAGAAGCACGTCATAAAGCAGGAATCGGCGGACGGCCAGCGCTGGCCATTTCTGGCCGCGTTTGGCTCCAAATTGCTCGGGTGTCTGGCCCTTCACGAGAGCAGCCGTTAGGCTCATGCGGGGCGGCAGGGCACACAGCGCGATTTCGCGACGGCCCGGGCTGACATAGCCGAACACACGTGCGCCACGACTCCGATCATTAAAGTGGACGGCCCGGAGACGATCCCACAACTCGAAGGGGAGACGGCTCAGGACGACGCGCACGTCCTCCTCGTTGATGTGATGGATTCGGCCTCCACCAAGAGGGGACAACGAAAACCTGACCCGGGAGAGTCTAGACTCTGACGATTCGCTCATTTCTATTCTTTCGCGCCTACAACCTCGCGCCGAAAACCTCG
>Ga0137419_10001009_pt1 | contig 11522 bp, 10 predicted proteins | sample CZODoug3_1_2_16f_FD_108279 | JGI IMG/M metagenome (GOLD analysis project Ga0137419, IMG submission 108279) | Vadose zone soil fungal communities from Angelo Coast Range Reserve, California, USA - CZODoug3_1_2_16fungal (Illumina Assembly) | ecosystem: Environmental > Terrestrial > Soil > Vadose... | reverse complement strand
GAGAGCCTGTTTCCAAGCGGACCAGAACTGGCAGGCGAGCGCCCAGAAGAGTTTGTCGAGCGGGCTGAGCTTGGGCCGGGGATGCCTGCGCTTCAGTACCGCGAGCTGTTGTCGAAGCGCCAACTTTTCAAGCAGAATGTTTTGAAGTGAGTGAAAACAGCGGGAAAATGAGCCCAAGCAAAATCGAAAGAAATCGAACATGGGCAACAGTGATAACAGACGGTCGGGTTGAGGAAAGTGTGCAAACTGTTGATTTCATGTCCGGCTAGAATTTTGGCGAACTACAACCGGCAAAATCTTGAGCGACCATGCGGTTGCGATCTCGTGGTGGTCACCTTCAAGCCTTCCCACTTGGCTGGATGAGGAATGCTACGTTCAGAAAATCCAGCCGCGTCTCAGGACAATGAAAGTCCGAGAAATAGCCCAGACTATCCACGTCTCTGGGCCGTACGCCGCCCTCATTCGCTCGGGCCGACGCCGCCCGCATCCGAGGCATTGGCAAGCGCTGGCGAAACTGGTGGGAGTTTCGACTGACGGTTAGACGGTTGAAATGCGAACCGACAACCGCGCGGAGCGGTCGGTTACACCTTTTTAAACATGTCTCGGCCTTCAACTCGATATTGGTTGAAAGGGGTGCGAGTCCAGCCAGTTTCGCAATCAATCGCGGCGGACGTTCGCTTTTTGGTCGGAGGTTGAGATCGCTCGCTCAACAGCCAGCCCTTGCAGGCGCTGAGTAGGCTCCGGCGTGGGCCGCACAAATCTACTTGGTGCTGACCGCTAGCAGGAGAATTTAAATGTGTGACTCGACGCTTACTTAAGCAACTTTTACTAATTGATCATCAATTTCTGCTGCTCCTCCACTTATGGCGATGAAGTCTTCTTCGAAATCAACGTCTGAGGAGAGAGCGCCCATCAAACAATGGCGGTATCCGATTCGAGAGCTTTGAGGATTCTGAATTCGCCCTTTTTGCCTCAATGCAACAACAATTCGATCATCGTTCCTGCTGAAATGTGCCGTGGGTTCAGCGCGATAATGGACGGCGACTGATTTCCTCTTCTGAGCGGAGGTTTTCGGCAGAAAACGGCCTACTGCGCTAAGCACTGTGAGAAATCCATTGCGCGGGCGAATCTTAGGCCTGATGAATAAAGTTGGCTAATACGCACCTGCTCGGATCAGATAGCCGTAATACTTGTCGGGCACGGGGTGGAGTGGGTCGCCGACGAAGCTGTATTTGGGGTGATCATTACTGTAGTCGGCCGCGTCGCTGACGATCTTCTGGATAACCTGGGCAGGGGTCATGCCACCGCAAGCCCCGCTCGCTATGCACAGGGCGACAACCCCGGCTACGTGCGGGGACGCTTGGCTGGTCCCAGTCCAGAATTCATAACCCGCAGTTAGAGCTTTTGTGAGGCAACACGAAGTCGAGAAGATGCAAGCGCCAGGGGCGGCTATCGTGTGCGCTTGATCGGACGGCACAGTAGCGAAGTTGGAGAAACCGGTGAACGTGTCATCGATCTGCCCCTGTCCACTATTGCACGTCGCAACGTTCGTGAGGCCGCCGGGCTTGCCGTCGAAGTCCGCCATGGCGGTGACGGTCAAGACTTCATCGTAGGCGGCCGGAATTGAATCCTGAAAATCAACTGCGTCGTTTCCTGCGGCGACAACGTATACAACGCCTGCTGCGACAGAGTGGCAGATGGCTAGGTGGGCCGCGTCTTTGTTTGTTTTGCCACAGTTGCCGTCATCCTGACCGTTCCCGCCGAGGCTCATGTTCGCTACACTGATGTCGTTGCTAGGATCGCTGTCAATGCGTGTCGACGTCACCCAGTCAACCCCACAAAGCACGCTCGAGAGGTTGCAGTTGCCGTTCTTGTTGCAGACCCTCACCGCCCAGAGCCGCGCACCGGGCGCGACGCCGACAACGCCAATATTGTTGTCACGCGCGCCGATAATCCCGGCGACGTTTGTTCCATGACCGTTTGGGTCGTCAAAGGTCTTATGAGCCAAACAGTTGACGCCGCCCGCCACGGTTAGGTCTGGATGATCAACATCGATGCCAGTATCCAGCACTGCGACATTGATATTGACTGAACCCCGGCCGTTGCCGGACCTCGTGCTGCTATGCTCACCATCGATGCGATCGATGTCCGCCGGGATGCACTGTACGGAAGGGGCCTGACCTGGGCAGATTGTATTCACGAACATCTCGCGGTCCTCGGACACGAACAGCACGCGGTTGTCGGCCTGGATAGCGGCGAGCGCAGCTGGGGCGAGTTGGGTGGCATAGCCATTCAGGGCGTGCTGATAGCGGAAGAGGATCGGGGCCCCCAGCATCCTTGCATGCTCAGCCGCAACGGCCGTGCTGTCAGCACCATCCTTTAGCACGACGATATACTGGCCCGGAATGACACCAGCCGTCGCCCTTCCCGCAGAGAAGGAAGTGATGGCGAGAAGGATAATCACGGCTCGCAGGCTGCCAGGCGTTAGCCGAGTAGTTCTCACGATCTTACGTCTTCCAAAACGGATCGACCTCATTTCATTCTTCCTTTCCCCAACGGGTTGGTTCACTGTTGGAGTTCGAGAGCCAGCGCCTCCGCCCCGATCAGAGGCGACAGCAAAGTCACCTTCAAGGGCAGGCAGGCGCATTGTGCGAAGGGCACCCGTATGCAGTTCACACGGTTCCCCGATACCTGCACCACAGGTAGGTACCAGGAGCGGATAATATCTGTTTCGGGGTGAGTTCATTGGTTTTCATGCACTGCACAATACGACTTTCCGCAGCTGGAAAATGGTCGATATTGCTCATTTTCGAGACATCCGCAAATAGGATCACTTAGTTCAGGGACCTGAAGGTGGTAACCACATCAATTTCATAAGCCTTCCACTACTGCGCTGATAAGTGTGGCGGATCAAAGCTGGTGCCGTTCCAATTGCGGCGGCGGTTTGTCTTTTTTGAGACCATCTCGCATTACCGAATCGTTGAGAAGCTGGGCGGCGGCGGGATGGGTGTGGTGTACAAGGCCGAGGACGCGGAACTTGGGCGATTCGTGGCACTCAAGTTTCTCCCCACGGATGTTGCACAGGACGCGAACGCCTTGGAGCGCTTCCGCCGCGAAGCGCGGGCCGCCTCGGCTCTAAACCATCCGAACATCTGCACGGTCTATGCGGTCGGTCAGCACCAAAGCCAACCGTTCATTGTCATGGAGTTCCTCGACGGCCAGACCCTCAAGCACCGTATCACCCACCGTCCACTGGACACCGAAACGCTGCTGGACCTCAGCATTCAGATCGCCGAAGCGCTCGATGCTGCCCACAGCGAAGGAATCGTTCACCGCGACATCAAGCCGGCAAACATCTTCGTTACCAAGCGCGGACAGGTGAAGGTGCTCGATTTCGGACTGGCGAAGGTCGCGGCCCGCGGAACACAAGCCGTCACCGTGGACGCGACGGATGCGACCGCCCTCAGCGAAGAACACCTCACCGGCCCTGGCAGCACGCTGGGCACCGTGGCCTACATGGCACCCGAGCAGGTGCGGGGGAATGACCTCGATGCCCGCAGCGATCTGTTCTCTTTCGGCATAGTGCTCTACGAGATGACTACCGGCACCTTACCGTTCAAGGGCGACGCTTCGGGTGCCATCTTCGACGCCATTCTGCACAAAATCCCAGTAGCACCAGTGCGCTTGAACAACGAAGTTCCGGCCGACCTGGAACGGATCATTAATAAGGCTCTGGAGAAAGACCGCGACCTGCGATATCAGCACGCCTCGGAGATGCGGGCCGACCTCAAGCGGCTAAAGCGCGAGACTGATTCGTCGCGAATGGTCGCCGAGGACGTCCCGCAACCGGCGCTTGCGGCGACCACGATCGGCTCGGTAGCGTTGAAGGATTCGAGCGGCGGGGTGGCGGCATCGTCCGGTTCGCAACCTGTAGCCAGCGCTGCACCGCCTGCGAATCGCTGGACGATCGTGGTTCCGGTCGGGGTGCTGTTGGCGGTGCTGGCGCTGGCTGCTGCCTTCTGGCTGGGTGGAAGGGGGAAAGGTTCAACAGGTACAGCGCGGCCGGGCACGCCTTCCATCGCGGTGCTTCCCTTCGTCAACATGAGTTCGGATAAAGAGCAGGAGTATTTTTCCGACGGCCTGGCCGAGGAACTGCTCAACGACCTGGCCAAGATTCAGGGGTTGCGGGTGGCAGCCCGGACATCTTCCTTCCAGTTCAAAGGGAGGAGCGAAGACTTGCGTACGGTCGGCGAGAAGCTGAATGTGGCCACCATCTTGGAAGGCAGCGTGCGCAAGGAGGGGAATAGAGTAAGGATCACGGCGCAGCTCATCAAGGTCGGCGACGGCTTTCACCTGTGGTCGGAGACCTACGACCCGGGAACTGAATGACATCTTCGCGGTGCAGGACGAGATTGCGCGCTCGGTGGCGGGATCGCTGAAGGTGGCGCTGCGGGGGGAGAAGACGGCGACGCCTTCTGCCCGGGGTACGACTGCCGAAGCTTACAACGCCTACCTGCAAGGGCGGTACTTCTTTGAGGGGCGCAGCAAGGAGAACTTGGACAAGGCCATCGGGTACTACGAGGGGGCCATCAAGCTGGACTCCGGCTATGCCCCGGCATGGGTGGGGCTGGCCACTGCCCGCAGCGGTCAGGCGGATCGGGGCTACCTTCCCGTAGAGGAGGGCTACCGTAAGGCGCGGGAGGCGGCGGAGCGGCTTTGGCGCTGGATGCGAACCTGGCAGAAGCCCACGCGGAAATGGGGTGGATCAAGGTGAGCTACGACTGGGACTGGGCGGGCGCGGATGCCTCTTACAGGCGGGCACTAGGCTTGGAGCCAGGCAACGCCACGGTTGTCCGGGGCGCTGCCTCGCTGGCCGCCACCCTGGGCCGCTTTGATGAACATGGCGCTTGCGCGCCGGGCCGTCGAGTTGGACCCCCTCAGCATGCGGGCCCACGGCGTACTTGGGTCAATCGCCTACAGCGCCGGTCGGCTGGAGGAAGCAGTAGCGGCAATCAAGAAGGCCCTGGAACTCAACCCGGAATACCCAGGTGCACACACACTCCTCGGCAAGGTCTATCTTGCGCAGGGGCACCCACAGGAGTCCCTGGCCGAAATGGAGCGCGAGCCGGAGCCCACCTACCACCTGCAAGGGTTGTCGCTGGCATATCATGCCCTGGGGCGAAAGAAGGAATCAGACGCGGATCTGGCGGAGTATGTCGCGAAGTACAATACAGCAGGCGCCTTCCAGATTGCTGAGGTGTACGCCTTCTAGGGAGAGGCCGACCGGGCATTCGAGTGGCTGGAGCGAGCCTACGCCCAGCGCGACGGCGGTTTCGCCGAGATGAAGGGCGACCCGCTACTGAAGAGCCTGGAGCGCGACCCACGCTACGCTTCCTTCCTGAAGAAGATGCGCCTGCCCGCTTGAGTTACCTGGGTGGACGCTGACTCAACATCCTATCGGTGGCCGACGCGACATGCGAGACGCAGAAGTGACGTCTGAGACCAACGGGCTGATGAAGACCTTCACCGTCCTGACGAGGGTATCGTTAGAGGTCTAATGAGTTATTATCGGCGGTACCCTTCAGGATCTCCTCCAGAAGGCTTTTCATTTCGCCGAAGGTGAAGCGACCAAACCTCCTCAACTAATCGTGCCTCATGCGCCCATTTTCGCAGTGAGCGCTGAAGGTCACCCAGAGCACGTTCCTCTCGTCACTCAGTCCTTTCGTTAAAGTTTCGTGCGAGCGCGGTTGAAACAACCATCTGTTCAAGCGTTCTAAGCTTCTCATTAGGACTGGGCGTCCGCAGGGGGCGCCCTTTTATAATGCGATTTCGTCAACCATAAGGCCCGCGTCCGCCGTGTCCAGCGGCTTCCTTCTGACGGCTTTTTCGAACGCGCGCCCCAACCTGCTATTCCGCTCCACCCTGCTCACCAAGGGCGCGCCTCCGAAAAAGCACTAGCGTGATCCGGGAACAATCGCCACAATTGCGTGGGTTGACAGTTACGTGGCCTGTTCGCAACACTAATCGATTCAATTGGCTGTGTTGCTCGCTACCGGTCCACATTATCCAGAACCCAGATGCTGCCGGAAAGATCTTCCAGGTTCAGCACGAGGCGGTTTTGCGTGATGGAAAGCTCCACTGTATCGATCGGGGATGCGAGCATCAGGGCAGTAGTTTCGAATGCCGTCACGCGGAAGGGTTCTCCAACTGGCTTCCCATTGGTCGCATCGAAGTGAATTCCCCACACATTGAAAAAGCCGCCACGAGTAGAGACGAAGTAAATCATGTTTCCGTCGGGAGACCAGAGAGGCTTGTCGTCCCAATGCTCGCCTTCCAGAAGGCGGGTCCACGTTCCGCCCGCAGCGGGCACTACGTAGAGTCTGGATTCCGCTTTCGTGGGCAACCTGGTTGCGGCTTCGAAGACGATCCATCGTCCGTCGGGAGAGAAGCAAGCCTGCCAGAGGGCGGCGGCCGGGCTGGAAGCAATTTTTCGTGACGCCGTTTCCGCTGCAGGCGCGGCGGCCACGGGTAACGCCAAGATTTCTGCTTTGCTGGTGGGGCCGTCGGTATGCGATACCAGGATCCACTTGCCATCGGGAGACCAATCCCACACCACCCAGAAAGTTTGGGTAAAGGTTGTGAGCGATTCTTCGTTGCGGCTCTGGCTGGGCCAGAGCATAACCTGGCTACCGCCTGCCTTGGCGCGAGTGTACGCCAGGCGGGTACCATCGGGAGACCACTGGGGCCCCAGGCGATCGTAGTCGTCCGCCGCGATCGGAGACTCGCGACCGTCTATCAGAGATTTTTGCCAAAGGTCCAATTTGCCGGAACGGTTACCGGAAAAGGCCAGTTTGCTGCCATCCCGAGTCAGGCCTAGCCCCCCTGTAACCTTCAAAGCAGGCGGGGTCAAAGCCTGCCCAGCGCCGGTCAGCCGGCCACGAGTGGCGTCGAATGGAAAGACCCAAGCCCGGATATGTTGGGTCTCGGCGGTAAACGCCATCCTGCCGCCGGCCGAAATAGCGAGGTCTGTGTCATGGCCTGGGCCGGTGGTCAGGCGCTCGATCGCGGTGCCCTGTAACGTTTCCGGATCGACGGTCATCTTCCAGATGTTCCGGACACCTCGGGATGTACGCTCGAAATAAATCGCATTTCCCGAAGGCGCCCAGGAGAACGTGGAATCTTCCCCCCAGGTTTGCTCCACACCGGCGACAGCGACGTCTCCGAACTGCTTGACGAGATGGGAAGGAACTGTCGACTTGACCGCGGCGCCTCCAGCAATGGGCAGTGTCCAAAAGCTGGGGTTCGGTGTCCAGAAGCTGCGGCTCGGTTGTTCTTGCCCCAGCCAGATGGAAACTCTCTTGCCGTCGGGATGCCAAGCACCAGACAAAGCGCTATTCCAGAGTCCGACCGCTTTGCGCGATAAGAACTCCGCTGCAATTTCCCGCGGCGCACTCCCGTCAAGATCCACCACATAAATCCGGTTGAGACCGTAGACTTGTGTTGTCTGGAACAGGATCTGTGAGGCGTTGGGCGACCAGCGAGGACGATATCCGAAGGTCGCGATTCTCTTTTCCAGCCCTTTACCGCCAAGCGCGGGCACGACAAACAAACCGCCCTCACCATCTTCGGAACGATACGCGATGTACTTCCCGTCGGGTGACCAGTCCGGCTGCCAGTTTTGACCCGGCGCTGTGGTGATCTGCACCGGGTCGCCGCCGCTGACCTGCTGCACCCAGATGTCGAACTTGCCTCCCCGGTCGGAACTGTAGGCAATGAAGCCGCCATCCGGTGACCAGGTAGCGCCGAATTGCAGGCCCTCATCAAAGGTAAGGCGGTTGAGGGCCCGCTGGACTGTTGCCGCAGGAGCCCACACCCGCCTGTAAATGAAGACGCCCGCGACCGCGAATAAAACAATTGCGGCGAACAGTATCGAAGTACGCACGCCCCACCGGGGTATGCGCGATTCGAGTCGGGCGTCCTCTACCGGAGCGATGAAGCGATATCCACGCCGAGGGAAGGTTTCGACAAAACGCGGGCTCTCCGCACAGTCGCCCAGCACCTCGCGAATCTTATTGATGGCGGTGTTCAGGTTGTGGTCGACATCGACAAACGTGTCCGGCCACAAGCGCTTCTGCAATTCCTCGCGGCTCACCACTTGGCCAGGGCGCTCGAGCAGGATCGCGAGAACCTGAAACGGCTGGCCCGTGAGCTTCAGCTTCACACCGCCCTTGCGCAATTCTCCGGCCTGAAGGTCAACTTCGAAGATCCCAAAGCGCACTAACCGAGAGGAATGGACAGCTTCTTCCACGGACTTTCGCCTCAAGTGCCGCCAGTCTAGCACCGAATGGCAGTTAAACAAGCCGGGGCAGGCCTGCTCTATCGACTGAGCCGATCCTGCAACCCGATTAGTTCGAGCCAGTTAGCTTCTGATCTTCTTTCGATCTCTCTCTGACCCCCAATAGAGTTGCCATGCATTGAGGTAGCTGCACCGCAAGCCCAAGGTCGCCCTCACCGCGCCACCCGCGGAGGAGGACGACATGAAAGCAGGGACCAGGGTTCAGCATCCAGCAACTGGCAAAGCCCTGGGGTATTGGCGGCTTTTGTTCGGGGTGAGCTTCGGGATCGTAGGGTTGGTTGGGATCACAGGATTCGCTCTTCCGGAAACTGCGTTCGCCAGCGAGAGCGATTACAGCCCCACGATCACGGTTCTGGTTGACAATTACTCGCAAGCCTGGCCTGCCATACTAGCTGGGGCTGAACGCGAAGCTGGCCGAATTATGGGGAAGGCCGGCTTACGAGCGGTGTGGTTGGAATGTCCGATGGGGCCGTCCACCGCCGATCGGCAAGGCCCCTGCCAGAAAACGCCCGAAGCTACTGACATCAGGCTGCGGGTGCTTGCGGCGCCCGTCCAGAATAAGTTCGGAGACACTGTCTTCGGCTTTACTGTCCATCCGGTACTTGCCAGTGTCTATTACGACTACGCGGTGCGTCGCGCCAAGAGTGACGATGCCGAGTTCGAGATTCCGATAATTCTGGGTTGCGTCATAGCCCACGAACTCGGTCATCTGCTGCTGGGCTCGGACGGACACTCCGGCACAGGAATTATGCGGCCGCGGTGGGAACCCAGTCAGGTCCAGCAACTCAGGATGGGGACGCTGCTTTTCACGACCGAACAGTCGAAGCAGATGCGCGTGGAGGCGCGAGCGCGAATGAGGCTGCAGACGGGAAACCCCGACCCAGGTCTCGTTCCTCAGAGTGACTGATGGCGGTCCGGTGTAGGAAGCTGGATCTCCCGTTCATCAGTGCTGCAGCGGAATCCAATGATTCTGGACGTGTGGTCGGCTACTAGAAAACCTTCCAACGACCTCAGGCCTTACTATAAAGACTGAACAAATGGGTAACTGTTGTAACAGTGCGCCGTGAAAGGCGCTGGACTACAGCGGGTGCAACTCCCGCCCGGTTCCGGGTCCTGTTCGTCTTCGTGGTGCTATTGCACGAGCGACGCCGCGTGGTGTACTTCGGGGTAACGGAACACCCCAAAGAGGAGTGGACCATGCAGCAGATGCGGGAAGCGTTTCCCTGGGAGGAGGCGCCACGATATGTGCTGCGCGATCGAGACGCCATCTACGGAAGAGACTTCGCCGACATGACCCGAGATATGGGAATGGAGGAAGTGCTCACCGCGCCGCGATCCCCCTGGCAAAATCCGTTTGTGGAACGACTCGTGGGCTCCATCCGACGCGAGTGCCTGGACCACGTTATCGTGTGGAATGAGAGATCGTTGCGTCGACTTCTGCACAACTATTTTGCCTACTATCAGCGGTCACGTACGCATTTAGCTCTGGACAAAGACGCCCCGGAGCTCAGGGCAGTGGAACCGCCGGAACAGGGGCGCGTGGTAGCGATTCCTCAGGTCGGGGGACTACACCACCGATACCAGCGCCGCGCCGCTTAGTGGCCTGAAGAGCAGGCATTGCAGACGACCTTTCGCTTCGGGCGAAAAGCGAGCGTTCTGCCGGTCGGCCACTCCCGTCTTAGCAAGTCATGAACACCAACTCCGATGAGTCCTGGTGCGACGCCAACACCATCACCCGCGTAGCCCGCAGAAGGGAAGAAGGGAAGCCACAACCCCTCAAAGAAGCCGGACCAAGTCTTCGGTAATCACAGCCTGTTCTCGACTCTACTCGCCATTTCAGCAACCACGGCCGTGGGGGTGAACGCCTGTTCTGGCTATGCTCGTTGCGTCAATCCTAGGAATGAAGCCATGGAATAAGGAATCGCGGACAACAGGCAATGAACGAGAGTCTGGATCTCACAAAAACAGGTGAACGCGAGCGGGCTCTCGCCGTTCTGGACAGTGCCATAAAGCAGAAGCGACGGCGGAGAGGCGGAACACTTGGATAAGGATCTTGTGTAGTCACGTCGCCTTCTTCGCTCATGCGATAGGAGATCGTCACTGCGAAATACACTACACAGAACAGGCTCTTCCATACACGAAGGACCGTCGCTTCGCAGTCTACAATTTTGCGCAACTCCTACTGAAAGACGGGCAGATCGAGCTTGCTGAACGGTACGGGGCCGCGGCTGCGTACGAAGGTCAACCTCAATTCTCTCATTGCACGGTCAGCGTGATCGTGACTTGCTTCGTGATGGGAGAAGTTCCCGAAGACGTAGCGGTTATCGTGACCGTGCTCGAGCCAACTGGGGTTCCTGGGTTTGAAGTTGACCCGCCACCGCTCCTGCTGCTGCTGCCACAAGCCGTCCACCAGGCAGTCGAGAGCGTCAAGATGCAAACCAGGCCCAAAACTCGCGCGCTTCCTGCCAGCCTTTTCTTTTTGTTTCTGTGCAGGAATACGATCCCCATGAAACCGGGCAGAAACACCGCATAGAACAGTCCCGCGCTTCCGGACCCCCATTCCAGCATGGCGGTTGGGGCCATTGTGTGGATCGAGACCGTTGTCGTCGCCGCCGCTCCGTTCGGAGTCACGCTGGACGGGCTGAAGGTGCACGTGGATTCCGTGGGCAGACCTGAGCAGGCGAAGGTGACCGTTGGGTCGAAGTTCGCCAGCGGGGCGGGAGTAATCGTCAGGTTTTGCTGGACCATCTGTCCTCGCGCCACGGTGAGGCTTGATTGGCCGGGCGTGATCGTGAAGTCCACCACCGTCAAGGCACCCGCGGCAGAGGAAGAAGTCGCAAAGTTCGCGTCGCCACCGTAAGCGGCCGTGACAGAGTAAGTACCTGTGGCGAGAGAGCTCGTGGTGAAGGTTGCGCTACCACTGGAGAGAGACGCGCTTCCTAGCGCCGATCCGTTGCTGAATGCCACTGTACCAGTTGGCGTCGCGCTGCCTGAGGTGGGAGAGACTCTTGCGGTGAAGGTGACGGTAGTTCCCGCATTCGCCTGCGGGGTGGAGACGGTCAGTGCCGTAGTGGTTGTCGTCTTCAGGTTGAATGTCCCCGTAACCGACTGTGCCATACTCATCGTGACCGTGCAGTTGCCCGTTCCCGTACAGCCTCCGCCACCG
>Ga0137419_10001008_pt1 | contig 11526 bp, 16 predicted proteins | sample CZODoug3_1_2_16f_FD_108279 | JGI IMG/M metagenome (GOLD analysis project Ga0137419, IMG submission 108279) | Vadose zone soil fungal communities from Angelo Coast Range Reserve, California, USA - CZODoug3_1_2_16fungal (Illumina Assembly) | ecosystem: Environmental > Terrestrial > Soil > Vadose... | reverse complement strand
GTCCCTACCATGCCTTATGAGTCAAGCGGTGGCTACTTCGCAGATTCCTCCCGCTCGGCGGTGGATGCCGGTGGCAGAGCTTCTCGTTCTGTTCGTGGCGCTGCCCTTGGCTTTGCGCTTCAAACCGTTTCCATTCCCTCCGATTCCTGCGTTGTGGCTAGGGGCCGCCTATTGCTTGTTCCGTTTGCGGAGCGATTCGTCGTTTGACCGGAGGCTGCTGTGGAGTCCTGCGGAGTTCCCCTCCCTGTCCGGGCAAATTGTGCTGATGTTTCTAACGGCAGCGATCATATTAGGTCTGGGTGTGTATTTCCTGCAGCCGCAGACGCTGTTCGCTTTTGTTCGGCACGAGCCTTGGTTTTGGGGCCTGGTAATGCTTTTATATCCGGTGCTCTCGGTGTATCCGCAAGGCATCATCTATCGGGCGTTTTTCTTTCACCGGTATCGCAGGTTATTCCCGGGGCCCATGGGGATGATCCTGGCAAGCGCTGTGGCGTTTGCTTTTGTGCACATTATCTTTCGCAATCCGATCGCGGTATCCTTCACGCTCGTCGGCGGATTGCTGTTTGCGTGGCGCTACCAGCAGACGGCTTCGCTGTTCACATCTTCGCTGGAACACGCGTTGTACGGATGTTTGATGTTTACGATCGGTCTGGGCGACTACTTCTATAAGGGTGCCCGTTGAGATCCGGGCACCGTGCTGGGGAACGCAACTAGTCGTGCAGGGGCACAACCGGGTCCGGCCCGTGGCAGAACGTTGCCACGTGCAGCAAGCTGCCGTCGTGGTCGGGGACGGTGATGACCGGGCCAATGCAGTAGACAGCGTGTCCCGTCTCGGCCATGTACCAGCGACCATGCTGGGCGGGCTTTTGCGGTAGCTGTTCGCGGATGGCGCCTGGTTGTGGAGGAGCCGTCGGGGCAACGGGCAGAGAGAACAACGCGGCTAAAATCAAGGATTTCATTCGCTGACCACCTAACCGGAAATAGTTTTTGTGGGTTGCCTTGGCTTGATCTGCGTCAAGTCCCGATTTCGCGGTACGATCTTTCACGAACAGTACTACCCTTAAATCTGCGCCGGGTAGCGGCGGCGATCGATTTTGTCGTCCGCTTGCAGCGGTTGCTTCTCCATCCTTGATTTCCGGCTCAGCAATTTCTGCCCCTGCTCCTTCTGCATCGAAGCCATACGGGAAACGCCGATCTTGTCCTTGGCGTTTGCGTTCGCCTGCTTCTTTTCAATCGCTTGCTGGGCGGCTGCCTGGATTTTGAACGCTGTTAGCTGGTGGCTATCCTGGACGAGCTGTTGGATCAAGTTGCGTTGCGACTGGAGGACGTGGCCCTGTTCGACCACTACCAGCGCCATGATGCCGTAGCACGCCATGAGCAAGAACACGAGCACCGGGAACGTCTTCGAATTCGCTTTCGAATTGGGCTTCGTGGTTGGCGGGACGACCAGCTCGACGTGCATCGCTGCCTCCTCAGACCCCACTTTCGCGGGAGCTTCGCAGACATACGGTGCAGATCGCTTACCACCAGGAAGAATTAATGTAAGTATCTGGAGGGATTGAAGATACGGGCAAACTATGAGACTTCTCGAAGCCTCGAGCGTGCAAGAAGCTGCACATATTGGGAAACGAACCCTGAGTTGGCAACTCCGACGGGCGCAAAACTTAGCACTTAAGGGATAGGCGGAGGGACTGACCGGAGCCCCGCCCCTTCGGCCATCACGACCCCAAGACAATCTTGGCAATCGTCCCTAGTTGCATGTTGGACGTGCCCTCGTAAATCTTGCCGATTTTAGCGTCGCGGAAGTATTTCTCTACGGGATAGTCCTTGGTGAAGCCGGCACCGCCGTAGATCTCCACCGCCAGCGAGGTGACGCGCTCGGCCACCTGCGATGTGTAGAGCTTGGTCATCGCCGCTTCTTTCAGGAAGTTCATGCCCGCATCCTTCATTCGCGCGGTGTTGTAGACGAGCAGACGAGCCGCTTCAATTTCGGTGGCCATCTGCGCCAGTTGGAACTGGATGCTCTGGAACTCCGAGATGGACTTGCCGAATTGCTTGCGTTCCTTGGCGTACTTGACGGCACACTCCCAGGCGCCACGAGCCACGCCAATCATCTGCGCGCCAATGCCGATGCGGCCTTCGTTCAGAGTCTCGATAGCGATCTTGTACCCTTTGCCGGGCTCGCCGAGGACGTTTTCTTTGGGGACGCGACAGTCTTCGAGAATCAGCTCGCAGGTGGAGGAGGCGCGAATGCCCAGCTTGTCTTCCTTTTTGCCAACCGTAAAGCCGGGAAAGTTGTTTTCCACCAGGAAAGCGGTGATGCCTTTGTAGCCCTTCGCCGGATCCAGCGTGGCAAAGAGAATGAAGAGGCCAGCCTCTTTGGCGTTCGTGATCCAGAGCTTGCGCCCGTTGAGCACGTACTCGCTGCCTAGGAGTTCGGCGCGAGTCTGCAAGGCGAACGCGTCCGACCCTGAAGCGGCCTCGCTGAGCGCGTATGCGCCCACGGTATCGGACGCCATCCTCGGGAGGTAGTGTTTTTTCTGCACCTCGTCGCCCCAGCGAATGAGCGCATTGTTGACCAATGTGTTCTGCACATCGACGATGACCCCGGCCGAGGCATCGACGCGGGAGAACTCTTCCACGGCGAGAATCGCTTCAAAGAAGGTGCCCCCGCTGCCGCCGTAAGACTCAGGAATTTCGATGCCCATCAGCCCCAGTTGGAAAGATTCGTCGAGCAGGCTGCGCTCGAAAACACCCGCCTCGTCCATGTGCTTCACGTGCGGCCGAATCTTGTCTTCGGCGAACTGACGCACGGTATCGCGAAACAGTGTTTCGTCTTCAGAAATTAAAGTGACGGGGGTCGAGCGATGCAGCACAGTTTCCGGCATAGACACACCTAATTAAAAGTGACGAACTCTGCAGTTTAGCACCGGGAATGGGGGGATTCCGGAAAGACCTCAGCTGCGCCTGCGGTAGACCAGCTTGAGTGTATCGGCGGCCAGAATCTTGCGTATTTGGTGCCGGGCATGCGTGGACCACGGACCAGTCCGGTCGAGCCTAACGTAGGCTTTCCAATGCGCCAGCGCCCGCCGCGGCTCGCCAATTTTCTCGTAGGCCAATGCGAGGTTGTAGTTTGCGTCGGCATAGGTGGGGGCAAGGTGCAGCGCATTGCGATAAGCTTCGATCGCCTCGTGCACTCGCCCGGTTTCGTCGAGCACATTGCCCAAGTCGAAATACGCCAAAGCATAGCGCGGATCAATCTCGACGGCGCGGCGATAATGGAATTCGGACTCGCTATATTCTTGCCGGTTGTAGAACAAGGTGCCCAGGTTGATGTGCGCCGGAGCGTGATCCGGTTCAAGATCGAGCACGCGCTCGTATGCCTGAATGGCCTCCGCTTGCCGGGCCGGATCCTCTTCCAAGGCGATGCCGTGCGAGAACAGGTCGGAAATCGCCGCGTCCACCTGCTGTTCCTTCATCCGTTCGACGGCCTGCCGCTTGGGTAATGCCGCCAGGCTCCCCTCGACGCGCATGGAGGCCAGAGCCTGCATTCCGTCGGCATCGGCAGCAAAGTCCATCACGAACTGGCCGGAGACCGGCTCCACTACTTTGCCCTTGTGGCGGAACGCCACGCGCGACCCCGAAGAAAACGCTGTGGCTTCGAGTAGCGGATTCGACATGCCGGAAACCTGCTTCTGCATCGCCTCGAGCGATTGGCGAATCGTCGCAGGGCGCACGCGCTTGGCGCAAAGCTCGTCGATTTTCTTGATTTGCAGCAGGTCAGCAAACGAATATTGCTCCGCAGACGCAACCAGACCCGCACGCTCCCACGACGACAGTTGCCGTGGCGTGATGCGCAGAATTCTCAGCAAATCCGCTCGCGTGTAAGCGCTCACCGTGTTTTTGCGGTTCCCCCAGGTGTTGCTCACTTAATTATCAGAATTTGGGGGCCCCATGGCAAGTGGGAAAACTACTCTTTGCATGTGGAGTACCCGGTTAATTCACATGCAGCGAAAATGGTGCAACTCTGAAAAAGTCGTTGCTGGCACGGATCGGGACGATTCTGAGGGCGGCCCTTTTAGCCTGCACGTTCGTTTCCAAGGGCATCAATGTCCTGCCGGGCAGTGCCCTGTGGGGCGTGGACGCACGGCGGGAGGTGCCCTCGGCAGCATTCCTTACTCTAAGGCTGCACACCTAATGCCCCAACCGTTTGGCTGGAGTTGTGAAGTAAGCTATCCCCAGTTCGAAATTCCTCTTCCTCCGCCGCGCACCCTCGAAAATCGGAACCCCAGCCGACTCGCTGGCTCGTACTTCGAAAAAGATGACGGAGCACAGCAATGTCCGCAATCAGTGACGATCCACAAGACGGCCTCGCCATTAACAGGGTTCAACCAAAGAAACCGGCCGATCTGCAATTCGCGCTGGATCAACACGCTACCGTGGCAGTGACTGACATTCGGGGAATAGTTAATTCTGTAAACCAGAAGTTCTGCGTCATCCATCAATATGCCAAGGTTGGACGGATCGGCCAGAACCACCGTCTCCTCAACTCCGGCTGCCACCCCAAGAGTTTTTCGAGCAGCTGTACCGTGCCATTGCTCATGCGAAGGTTTGGCACGGCGAAAAACAACCAGGCCTAAGGACAGTTCGACCCAGGCACGGCGAACAATTCAATACAAATCGAAGCCAGTTGACCGGCCAGTTAGAACGCATCGATGGAGGACTCCAATGGGAAAACCGAAAATCCTGATTGTCGACGATGACCCAGACCTGAGACGGGCAATGAAAATACGTCTGCGGGCCAACCACTACGACACCGTGCAGGCTTCGGGTGTCCATTCTGCAATTGCAATGGCGCAGTAAGGAGCGACCCAGTCTTATTATTCTCGATCTCGGTCTGTGCGCGGGTGACGGATTTGCAGTTCTAAAGTGGTTGCAGGGTGCTGATACGCTATCGAGCATCCCCGTCATTGTGCTGACCGCCCGTGGTCCTCAATTCAACGAACAACAGGCGCTGCAAGCGGGAGCCGCAGCTTTCTTCCAGAAGCCTGTGGACAACCGCGAGCTCATGGATGTGATTCGCAAGAGCGTGCCGAATCCATGGCCGGCAACGACATTTCTATCGTAAACGACGGGGCGGGCCGCAACGGGTTAGGAATACGCGCCTGTTGGTCGACAACGCGGTTGCATCGCGGCTCCGAAATGAATTGACCGAAGAGCTTGCTTGAGGGAAAAGCGCGAGTTGGTCGGGAATCGGCCCTATGCAGACAAACCCAAAGCAGCCGACGCATGCGAGCGAGCCACGCAAGTTCTTCAATGGACAGCTCGATCTCTGAAGGACAGTACCGGGAAATGCGTGCTGGCGAAATCGGGGTGGTTCTTCCCGACTTTCGTTACCTTGTCTCCCCGTATACGCGTCCTCTAGGGTTGGAGACTCGGGCTTCATTGTCGGTTCCTCCCCGCTTTCCGTAAGCCGCGACTGCAGAATGAAACCTCAAAGGGTGACCATGAATGGGAACAGAAATATTGCGCAAGTCTCAAGCAGGGGCACAATCCGACAGTCTTCCTGGCTAGCATTGCGAGCTTGGCTTTGGGCGTAGCCGTTGACGTTCAACGAAGCAGAATCCGAGACCGTCGTGATGTTGCGTGATTCCACGCAAGGCCCCGAGGCAACCCAAACCTTCGACCTGCTTTCTCGAGTTGTCGAGCAGATAGCCGACAGCGTGATCCTCACCGATACGCAAGGTGTCATCCAGTACGTCAATCCAGCTTTTGAGGCGACTTCCGGATACGGCCGAGATGAAGCCGTGGGCAAAACCCCTCGGATTCTGAAGTCGGGTCGGCACGATGCTGAGTTCTACCGGCAGATGTGGGCGCAGCTCGCGCAGGGGCTCCCTTTCAAAGGAATGGTCATCAACCGCAAGAAGACGGGTGAACTCTGCTGGGCACAACAAACCATTCCCTCGATACGGGATAAGTCAGGACGTCTGACCCACTTTGTCGTAGTGTCCCAGGACATCACCGGGCTGCGGCAAAAGCAGGAACAGGAATTCCAATTGCAGCTTGCTCGCGATGTGCAGCAACGCTTGTATGCGGACCCGCCCTTGGTATCGGGCTTTGACATCGGTGCATCCGCGCATCCGGCCGACGAAACCGGAGGGGACTACTTCGATTTCATTTCCATGGCCGACGGTTCTCTTGTGATCGCAGTGGCTGACGCCAAGGGCCATGGTTTCAGCTCCGCGCTGGTCGTGGCGCTCACTCGGGCTTATGTGCGCTGTTTTGCCGCAATGCAGATGGACTTGGATGAATTGCTGGCTCACGTCAACCAGATGCTGGCGAAAGACCTAGACCATGGCGATTTCGTAACCCTCTTTCTAGCTCGATTGGATACGGGTCATCGAACTCTGTCATACGCAAGCGCAGGCCACGTCCCCGGCCTCGTATTACTCAACTCCGGCGACGTGAAGTGCATGCTGGATAGCACCGGCCCGCCCCTTGGCTTGTTTCCCGTTAGCAAGTTTTCGCTGCAACAGCCAATTAGCCTCAATCCGGGAGAGATCGTGGTGTTCCTAACCGACGGGGTCACGGAGTCGAGCACGCCGGATGGTCATCAATTCGGCACCCAGCGCGTCCTTGATCAGATTCGGGCTCTCAGGCACAAATCGGCTTCGACGATCGCGGATGGCATCTATCATGCGACTCGGGCCTTCGTGCAAGGTGATCTCCAGGACGACGATATTACGTCAGTTGTCATCAAGGCTAATTCGGTTCACTAAGGCATCCGTTTCAGGACAGGAACCGTAGGAACTGCCGTCGGTTGGTGAAATGGGGGTCTTCCCCATCACGCGGTCCCTTGATTGGGCTCTCCGAAAAGATAAGCACTGAAAGCTCTCCCCGGGAGGCTGAGTTGCGAACACTTTGGGTCATCGCCACGGCTCCAGCCTGCTTCATTGCCATCACATTCTCGACGTCCGCAGGTGCAGCGAAACAGTCTGAAAGTATGCACGCCTATTCGCATGGCGCCACGGGTTGCTTGCAAGGAGATGAAGGACCCGGGCTCCGGCTGCGCTTGAGGCAAAGCAGCCGCTGTGAAGGGAACGTTTCCTAGCCGTATTTGGAAATAGACGTTAGAGAACTGCCCATCTCAGTTCACAAGAGCATCATAATCGGCTCACACAACCGGGCGTTCAGGTGCACAAATCCGAAGGAATCATGCGAACAATCCAGCGCGATAAACGTGTTCCTGTTTTCGCTTTGGCTTGCTTCAAGATGGAGATGTTGGGGACGACGTTTTTCCAGAGGGAAGGCAGCCAGTGGCACTCGATAGGAATTGCTAAGCCGCCCTTCCATTGCCCTTGGACGGTGGGCTGCCAACCAAATCTTGTCGGAGTCGTTCCATTTGTGCCGCTGTTTCTTTCATCTGTTCAGCGTATTCGTGCCCCTGTCGTGGAAGGAAACCTCCGTAATTTTCCAGCAGCAAGCGGGAGTTGGTATTGATGGCAATAATGTCAGAACGCGCTTGTCCGGAAAGGGCAGAGGTTAATTTCTCTAACTGCAAATTCCGCACGGCTAGCTCATTCCTGCTCTGGGCGGCTTCTCCTCCGAGCAGTCGCCCATGATGGCGGATTAGCACAAATGCGCATATTGCCAGCACCAGCAGGCCAGAATTGAAAATAATGGTTGAAGAAAATGCTCTCTTCAGCGTGGCAGTCCTCTCTCCGTCCAATCTCGCGAACGTGCTGCTCTCCGCTGAAGATAACGAAGACGCGATCCCCCGAATCTCATCCATACAGTTCTTGCCTTGGTTTGTATCGACCAGCTTGAAAGAGCGATGGCGATACCCCAGTTGGCGCAAACGAATAGAATGCTCCATCTCAGTCTGTTTTGACCTAGCCAAGGACTCCAACTGCGACTCGAGTGATTGTTCGCGCTGCCGATCAGCGAGCGCTGCTCGAAGACTGACAAAATCCATTTCGATCCTGCCCTTCGCATCAGTGTAGGGCAGCAAGTAAGCGGGGTCCCCGGTTAGCAAGTAGCCGCGCTGACCTGTTTCCATATCGGTCAGGTCTTTCAAGACCCCGGAAAGTTTTGCTTGGATCGCGGAACTTTCAAGTGTGAGCGCCGCTGTTTTCTGCACCCGTTGCAGATGGTTGACGGCAAGGTACGCATTCCATGCAATAAAAGCGAGTAGCGCGGGGAGGCCTATTTGCAGCGCAGCTTTTCGAATCATCTATGTTGCCGCCCTTCATGTGACGTTGAGTGCACCCTCAGTCGTGATTCGACTGGCTTTGCCAATTTCCTCAGCAACCCTCACCGCTGCCTTGTTGCTGTGGGCCGGCCCTTCTGCTGACATTACCGAACTGGCAGCCAGCGTGAAAAGCAAGGCATCCTGCTGCGTGTCGAAGTAAAGCACTACTTGATTCGCTGCCATGTGCGTAGCTCCTACTGACGGTCTTAGCGGATGATAGGCCGATTCGGCACAAGAACGAGGTTATCTCTTTTGGTGCGCCCACCGACGACTGACGGAATTGATCCAGTTGTCCGGTTAAAAGGGTCGCATGCTACCTGATCAGTCGGAAACTCGAGGGCAAAAACGCGAAGCGAGCCTCAAAGCTCAGCTTTGCGCAACAAAACTAGGTCCCAACCTAGGTGCGGGCTGTGCCGCGAGTCGTCACTGCCGCCATGAAACGGCGGAGTCTCAGGTCGCTGGTACAGCAGTTGTACAGCAGACGCCACCTTCATCGCCGTCGCGCCTTTGCTGCAGCGGCTTGAGAAGCAGATTTCCGATTACGAGCCATGTTGGCGGTCCGTGTTTTTGCTGCTTCACTCGCCCAGCGATTTCTCCAAGAGGGTCGAAACCGATTCCCTTAGTCGCACGGCGATGTAGGGCAGCCGACTGGTACGGCTCGTCCATCCGAAAACTTTGCCAGCGGAAAACAACGGTACGAGGTTCGTGTCCGATCGAACCGCTGCCACAAACTGGTTCTTCCCGAATCTGGGTGTATTTCAGGAAAGTTCGTCGGCAACCTTTCTCCTACCGATTAGGGAAGGGTTGCCCGTTATCTGGACGACCCACTTTCAGATCACTGCCTCACCCGAACTTGCTTCCGGCCAAGGGCTGGCGGCCCGCACGCAAAGAGCCGACAGCCCTGGCTCGCGAACCTTAGAAGGGGCAGTAGGGGCCAGGGGCCGGAAGCTCGTTGCGGAACGGAAGTCCCACAGGAGCGATAGCCACTACAACATCCTTTGCCGGGTTGCCGGTCTCGTTACGACCGATATGCCCATGCCCGGTGTCGACATACCCCTGACCTTCCCTGACCACTTTGGGAGTACAGGTCGGATCATCCACCTCGTAGAAAGTGACTTCGCCGAGAGTTACGGTGATGAAAGCGGGGCCGGGGTGTGTATGCCATCCCGTCGAAGCTCCGGGCGCGTAACCGTTGGTTCGCACCACGAAGTCTGCCACGGGTTCGGGTGACGCCGTTGATTTAGAGGCTAAGTCGTCAGATTTTTCTTTCCCCGATGCGAGCGACGCCTTGAATCTAAAGGCTAAGTTGTCCGACTTTACCCTGAACCCGCTGAAGGTTCCCCGACCGATAAGCGTAGGAGTAACCCCAATAGGCGTGGAGGCCCACGTCATCATCATGTACCCAGCGAGGACCAGCATGCATAGCAGCCCCACAGTTCTCTTCATTTTTGTTCCAACTATTCTTTTCATTTTTCTTCCTCCTGATTCTTGCCTGGCCTCTGGCCAGTAGTGACCTTTCACCTTCCCTTGGCTATGACGGAGTATTGGGCGGCAGATTCTCCATTCCTCCCGTGGTGGAGGTCTGAAGGGTGGCCAAGAACACTCCACGAGCGAACCAACAGCATCAAGGCCGATCAATGGGCCTCGTGGTCCATAGGGAATCGTGTGTCGGAGCGTTAATCTTTTGTGTCGCGCTAACTTAAAGAATCAATTCGCCTTTAACTGAGTGCTTGGAGCCGGTGTAGAATCAGGACCCCTCGCCAGCGGGTGTTCTCATGCCTACCCAACCAATCAAAGTGCAGGAACGGATCAGCTTAGGCGAAGATTTCGAGCTCGAGGTCCATGGCCGCAGGCTGCTCCGCGGCGGTCACGCGCTGAAGCTGGAGCGGATCCCGCTGCAGATCCTGGTTCTACTGCTCGAACACAGGGGCGAGATCGTCACGCGAGACGAAATCGTCGCGAATACTTGGGGCAAAGGTGTTTTCCTGGACACGGACAACAGCATCAGAGGCGCTATCCGCAAGATTCGCCAGGTCTTGAAGGACGACTCTGAAAATCCCCGGTTTATACAAACAGTGACAGGGCAGGGGTATTGCTTCATCGCACCGGTGAATCCACCTGACGAAGGAAACCACGCGGACGCTTCTGAGGCTCAGCCTTCCGCCATCCCCGGGGGCATGCCGATTCATCGCCACGTCCACGGTACGCGCGGCTCTTTCTACGCTTTCATTTCGGAGCTCGGTTCCTGGTTGCAAAGCCGCAGACTGCGTTTGGAGGAGGAAGAAACAGAGCTCAGGACAAAGACGCCGGTAAATTCGAACGCTGACCAAGGCTCAAGGGGGGCATGGTACGCGCGTCGTTGGCTCGTCCGGGGTGTCGTGGCCGTACTCGCCCTGCTTGCCGTCACCTACATTACGACCCGGAGCCGGGATACGACCGGACCGAAGATCGGGTCGCTAGCGGTGCTGCCTCTGAAAAACCTATCCGGCGACCCCACCCAGGAATATCTTGCCGACGGCATGACCGAGTCGGTTATCGGTGGGTTATCGGACGCTTATCCATGATCCGCGGACTTCGAGTCACCTCCCGCACATCGGTGATGCCGTTCAAGGATACCCGCATGTCTGCCCCGGAGATTGCGAAAAAGCTGCACGTCGATGCCATTGTCGAAGGCTCTGTTTTACGGGAGGGCGATCGCATCCGCGTTCACGCGCAGTTGATTCGTGGAGAGACCGACGAGCACTTTTGGTCCGAGACTTACGATCGCGATCTGGGGGAGGCCCTCGCTCTGGAGAGTGAGGTGGCGCAATCCATTGCGCAAAAGGTTGAGGTTACGGTCACGGGGCAGGAGCGTGCCAGGCTGGTCGCTGCGCGCCATGTCTTGCCTGAAGTTTATGAAAGCTATCTCAAAGGCCGAGGACAGCTCGCCAAGAGCAACAGCAGGGCTGACATCGAAGAGAGTATTGCTTACTTTGAGGAGGCGATCAGGAAGGACGCGACGTTTGCACCGGCTTACGTCGGCCTGGCAGAGGCGTACGACCGACTCGGCCTGATCTTTGTCGGTGCTCGCCCCGATGAAGTGCGTCCAAAAGTGATCAATGCCGCCCGGAAGGCACTGGAAATGGACCCGGGCCTTGCCAAAGCACACCTCCTGCTGGCAGACGTATATCAAAAACAGTGGCAGTGGGTCGCGGCCGAGGCTGAGTACAGACGCGCGCTCGAGTTGAACCCGAAAGACTCTGCTGCGCAGGCTGGATTCGCTGACTGGCTGCTAT
>Ga0137419_10001003_pt1 | contig 11535 bp, 10 predicted proteins | sample CZODoug3_1_2_16f_FD_108279 | JGI IMG/M metagenome (GOLD analysis project Ga0137419, IMG submission 108279) | Vadose zone soil fungal communities from Angelo Coast Range Reserve, California, USA - CZODoug3_1_2_16fungal (Illumina Assembly) | ecosystem: Environmental > Terrestrial > Soil > Vadose... | reverse complement strand
GCGCTGGCGCGGTCGCTCCCCACGATCATGAGCTCGTTCGCTTCGAGCCTCAAGGACCTGCGTGACTCCCGGATGGGCCAGGCCGTGGCGCGGCTGCGGACCGAAGACGACCTGCCGATCTCCCTCACCGTGGGCGGGTCGGTGGCCCTCGCCATCGTGCTCACGCTGCTCCCGCAGGTCGGGGTCAACCTGCTGGGCGCGATCCTGATCGTGCTGTTCGGGTTCTTCTTCGCCACCGTGTCCTCGCGCGTCACCGGCCAGATCGGCTCCTCGGCGAACCCGATCTCCGGCATGACGATCGCCGCGCTGCTGGGCACGTGCCTGATCTTCGTGGCCGTCGGCTGGACCGGCGTGGACCACCGGGTTCAGGCGATCTCGATCGCCGCCGTCGTCGCCGTGGCCACGGCCAACGCCGGCAATACATCGCAGGACCTGAAGACCGGGTTCCTGGTCGGCGCCACGCCGCGTCGCCAGCAGATCGCCATCCTGGTGGGCGCGCTCGGCTCGGCGCTGGTGGTGGGGTGGACCCTCACCCTGCTCAACCGCGCGTACACCTACCCGATCCCGGAAACCCATCCCGCGTTCAGCGCCCAGGCGCTGGCGCCGGCGACGGGCGGGGACCGCGCGGCGGTCGAGGTCCTGCCCGAAACGATGTCGCGCTTCCGCATCGCTGCCAGCGACTCGGTGGACCACGCGACGTATCAGGTCGTCCGCGTCTACGTCGTCACGGAAGGCGTGGCTGCGGGCAAGTACCTCATGGACTCGGCGACGCATGAGCTGCGCTATGTGGTCGATCCCGGCATCGGCGGGCGCATTCACGAGTATCACGGCAGGACCATTCCCCGCCTCGATTCTCCCAAGGCCACGATCATGGCGCTGATCGCCGACGGCATCCTCACCCACAAACTCCCGTGGGTACTGGTGCTGCTGGGCGTGTTCGTCACCATCGCCATCGAGCTGATGGGGGTGCAGGCCTTGCCGGTCGCGGTCGGCGTCTACCTCCCGATTTCGACCTCTTCCGCGATGTTCGCCGGCGGCGTCGTGCGCTGGCTCATCGAGCGTCGCGCGCACGCCCAGCAGCAGTCGATCGCGGAAGTCGAGTCGGGACCAGGCGTGCTGTTCGCGAGCGGTCTCATCGCGGGGGGCGCCATCTGCGGGATCGTGCTGGCGGCGATCGCGGGCGTGCTGGGCTCGGCGGACGCGCTCGCCGAGAAGGCGCCGCTGTTCCACGCGCTGGGCGGCCTCGCCCGCTCGAATCTGCTGGCGTTCGGTTTGTTCGCGGCGCTCGGCGTGCTGCTCTATCGTATCGGCCGGCAGCAGCAGTGACGACCGCGACGACCCTGTAGGGGCGCGGCATGCTGCGCCCCTACATTTCAGGATGCCCGCTTCCGAAGTCGCCTGATGCGCGTCGTGTCGCTGCTGCCCGCCGCCACCGAGATCGTGGCCGCGCTGGGCGCGCTCGGCCGGCTGGTGGGGGTGTCGCACGAGTGCGACTTCCCGCCCGAGGTGCGCTCGCTCCCCCGCGTCACGCGAACCCGTGTGGACCCCGCGATGCCGTCCGCCGCGATCGACCGCGCGATGGCGGAAGCGAGGCGCACCGGTATCTCGCCCGTGGAGGTGGACGTCGACCTGATGGCCCACCTGCGGCCCGACGTGCTGATAGGACAGTCGGTGTGCGATGTCTGCGCCGTGGGCGAAGGCGAACTGGCGCGCGTGGTCGCGACACTCATGCCCACACCCTGGGTCGTCACGCTGCACGCCCACACGCTGGACGAGGTGTTGTTGGACATCCGCAAAGTGGGCGAGGCCCTCGAGCTGCGCGACGAAGCCGAGGAGCTCGACGCGGGCCTGCGCTACCGGCTGCGGCGCGTGGCGGCCGGGGCCACGGGACAAAAGCCGCGCGTGTTGGTGCTCGAGTGGCTGGATCCGCCGTACGTCGCGGGGCACTGGGTCCCCGAGCTGGTGGAGCTCGCCGGGGGCCAGGACGTCGCTGGCACGGCGGGCGAGCCGTCGCGACCCCGTCCGTGGGAGAAGCTCGTCGCGCTCGCGCCCGACGTCGTCGTGCTGGCATTGTGTGGGTTCGACGTTCCCCGCGCCCAGACCGAGCTTGCGGCCGTCACTGACCCGCAGGCGCGGGCGCTGCTCGGGCGACGCGTCGAGTTTCTCGACGGCAATGCGTATACTTCGCGACCGGGACCCCGCCTCGTGGACGCGGCTGAGACGCTTGCCCGGTTGATACGCGGTTGACGGCTCCAACGAGGATTTTGTGATCGGGGTGCTGCTGCTGTCGATCAACGTCGCATCGTGCAACGTGCACCCGGGGCTGCGCCAGCAGCCCACCGACACGCTGCGTCTCTACGCCGTCGGGGACATCAATCTTGGCCGACGGCTCGCGAAGGAGCGGCTGATGGAGGGAGACACCCTCTATTCGTTCCTCGCGCTCCGCGATTCGCTGGCTGCGGCGGACATCACCTTCGGGAATCTCGAGAGCCCGATTGCGCCCGACCCAACGGCGGCGCCCGATTCAGGCGGCATATTCGCCGCGCCGCCGGCCGCCGCCGCCGCGCTCGCCCGCGCCGGCTTCGACGTGGTGAGCACGGCCAACAACCATGCCTGGGACGGTGGCTCCGACGCCCTGGAGGAGACGATGCGGCAGCTCACCCGCGCCGGCGTCCGGTTCGTGGGCTCTGGATTCGGGCGGGACATGGCGGAGCAGCCCGTGATCCTCGAGCGGCGCGGGTGGCGGGTGGCGTTCTTCGCGCTCACCCGCGCCTGGAACCCGGCGCCGTATACGTTCCACAACCACGCCGGGTCGCGCTACGTCGCCTGGGGCGATACCGGCCGGATTTACCCGGCGATACGCGAGCTCAAGGCGAAGGGCCGGGCCGACCTCGTGGTGGTCAGCATGCACGGCGGCACCGAATACGTCGATACGCCGCCCAAGCACATGCAAGACCTGGAGCGCGGTGCGGTGGACGCCGGGGCGGACCTGGTCCTGGCCCACCACCCCCATGTGCTGCAGCCGGTGGTTTGGTACCGGCACAAGCCGATCGTGCAGTCGCTCGGTAACTTCGTGTTCTTGCAGGACGACCCCTGGACCCGCCTGTCGGCGATTCTCCGGGTCGTGGTGACGCCCGACCGGCGGCTGCGACTCTCCGCCATTCCGGTCCACGTCGGCCCTCAGCCGACGCTCGCGACCGGGGCGGCCGCGGACAGCGTGCGGCGCCGGCTGCGCGTGCGTCTTTCGCCCACAACGGTTCGCAAACCATGACTCGAGACACCCTCGACTTTCTGAAGCGACTCCTCGACACACCCGGGCCGTCCGGCTTCGAGACGGCGCCGGCCCGTGTGTGGCGCGAGGAGGTGAAGACCTTCGCCGATCAGGTGACGGCAGACGTGCACGGCAACTCGGTGGCGGCACTGAACGCCAAGGGCGCCCCGCGGCTCATGCTGGCCGGCCACATCGACGAGATCGGGCTGCAGATCACGCACGTGGACGACGAGGGCTACCTGTATTTCGCCGGCATCGGGGGGTGGGACTCCCAGGTCCTCGTGGGACAGCGCGTGCTGATCAGCGGCTCGAAGGGTGCGGTCCGCGGCGTGATCGGGAAGCAGGCGGTGCACCTGATGAAACGCGAGGACATGGACAAGGTCTCGAAGATCACGGACCTGTGGATCGACATCGGGGCAGCGGACAAGGCCCAAGCGCTCGACCGCGTGCGCCTGGGAGACGCGGGCGTGCTGGACGCGAGCGTCCTGGAGTTTCCGAACGCGCGGATCGTGTCGCGCAGCATCGACAACCGCATCGGCGCGTACGTGGTGGCCGAAGCGCTACGGTTGCTCGCGCAGGACCGGCCCAAGCACGCCGGAGTGTTCGGCGTGGCGACGACACGCGAGGAGATCGCGTGGACGGGCGGCGGGGCCCGCACCAGCGCGGTGGGGCTCGAGCCGAACGTCGCGCTGGTGGTGGACGTCACGCACGCGACCGATTGGCCTGGCGCCGAAAAGAAGCGGGCGGGCGAGCACAAGCTCGGAGGCGGTCCCGTCCTGGCGCGAGGGTCGGCGGTGAGCCCGGTGGTGTTCGAACTGCTGGTAGAATGCGCCGAGCGGGAGAAGATCCCCTTCAGCATCCAGGCAGCGCCGCACGATACGGGCACCGACGCCGACGCCATCTATAACGCGTTGCGGGGCATCCCGACGGGGCTGGTCAGCGTGCCCAACCGCTACATGCACAGCCCGAACGAGATGGTGGCGCGGGACGATCTGGAGCGCGCGGCGCGGCTCTTGGCGGCATTCGCCCGGCGGCTCGACCCCAAGATCAGCTTCATTCCTGCCTGAGGTGAGCGTCGGGCGTTAGCGGCGTGACTTGCGCTTCAGCTCCGTCACGGCCCGGCTGGCCGCTTCGCGGACGGCGCGGTCGCCGTCGTCCGACAACCCTTCGAGCGTGCCGAGGGCGGCCGGAGTAGCCGCCAGCCGCAGCGCCTCGACGGCAGCCACGCGCAGCTCGCTGGGCTTTCGTCCGAAGAACCGACCAGTCGGCTGCGCCCACTTGATGAGTGCCTGCACCGCATCGGGACTCCCGATCCGGCCCAGCGCGAGGAGCAGCTCGCGCACCACCGCGTCGTCCTTCTCCTCTTCCATCGCGACCACGAGAGGCATCGCGAGGGCGCTCGACTTCCGCCCCCCGATTCCGACCGCGACCTGCATGCGCACTTCCTGCGAGCGGTCGCGCAGCGCGCGCCGCAGCGGCTCGGCAGCGCCCCGTGTGCCGATCTTGGCGAGGGCCAGCCCCACGGCCTTGCGCACGCGCTCGTCGGCATGGTCGAGCCGCTTCCCCAGTGCGGGGACGGCATCGTCCATGCCCAGCTCGCCGATGAGCTCCGCCACGTTGCGCACCACGAACCACTCGGAATGGTCCAGCATGTGGACGAGCTGGTCGGTTCCCTCCGTCATGTGCTTCAATGCGTCGAACACGGCGCGCCGCTCGCCCACCGTCGGCGCTGCCGCCAGCACATCCATCAGAACCTCCACCCCGGCCGCTCCGCCGCGCTGCAACGCCGTCACCGCGGCCGCCCGATGCTTCGGCGCCGCCAGCAGGCGAGAGAGCCCCTCGAGCACGGGCTTGGTGTAGAAGCGGCGCATCGCAATGCCGTACTGCCGACGCACTCCGCTCGTCTCGGGGACTTTCTCCTCCACCCGAATGACACCAACGATCACGCCAAGCACCTGCTCGAAGCGGCCCAACTTGGCCGCCGCCGCCGCGTTGTCGATCAGCGCCGCCAGCAGGTCCCCCACGTTCGGCGCGCTGCTGTTGCGCTCGAGCTCGGCGAGTACGTCCGCTGCACCGGGCGGCAGCGGCACGGTAGCCGCGGGAGTCGCACGGGCAGCCCGAGCCCGAGCGGCCTCCGGCTTGGCGGCCGCGGGTGGGTCCGGCGCGGCTGGGGGAGGAGCAGGAGCGGCTGGAGGAGACTCCGGCGCGCGATGACGCCCGCTCGAAAGCGATAAGAGCTCCTCGTCGCTTTCCTTGCGTGGTGGATGGCGATCCACCACGCCCGGCAGCGCGTCCGCCGCTTTGGGGGGTGGGGGGTCGTGCGTGACCAGCGGAACGCCCTCGAGTGGGACGGACTTGATGTCGCGCATCGACTCGCCGCGCAGAATACCCGCCGTGCCGAGCGCACCGGACTTTCTGTCTACCGGCGTGTCCGGGTTGGGGATGACGGGCTCGCGTCCACCAAAGTCCTCGGGCGAGGCAACCGGGCCGCGTTGCGCCACCGAAGGAGATGGGGCCGGACCGGCGGGCGCGATACGGATGCGGTCGGCGCCCGCTGCGGCGAGTCGACTCGCGACGTCGTGCGCGCCGGGCTGGTCGGCAAGCGCCTGCAACAGCTCGAACAGCTGCGCGGGAGGCGGGTTCGCGGGTAGGGCGATCTCGCCTATTCCGTGGAGGTCGAGACGCTCCACGAGCGTAGCCAGACCCGCTGCTTCGCACGGCACACCGTTCAACTCAATTCCGGCCCCTCCAGGGGCCAGCCGCAGCGTAATGGCGGCGTCCTGGAGCAGGCCGAGCAGGGCGCGGAACTCCTTCTTTTGCTCGGTTTTAGCGCTCGGGTCGCGGAACAGGCTCACACACTGTGCGAACCGCGCGGCGAGGTTATCGAGCGTCGGCATGGGGGCCGGTCAATCTAGGGCGCCAGCCTACCCCGGGCAACGCGCGCCAGCTCTCGAGCCACCTCCGCCTCACGCACGGGCCGGCCGGGAAGGCCTAGGGCAGTCGAGAGGGCTGCCATTGGGGGCGGCACGAGTCCCAGGGGCTCGAGTCGCGTTGCATCGCCCAGCAGACTGACGAGCCGCTCGTCGCATGCCAGGGTGCCACGATCGAGCACCAGCCCGCGGTCGAACGTCTCGGCCGCGAACGTCAAGTCATGCGTGATCACGAGCAGCGCCACGCTCGCAGCGGATCGCTCGAGCAGGGCGCGCGTAACCCGTGCGCGGAGCGCCCGATCGAGCCCGATGATCGGCTCGTCGAGCACGAGCAACGCGGGCTCGAGCGCCAGCGCGCCCGCCAGCGCCGCGAGCTTTCGCAAGCCGGGAGGAAGGTCGTAGGGGTGCTGGTCGGCGTGCGCCGTCAGGTCTACGTCCTGCAGCGCACTGTCGGTCCGTCGCTGCACTTCTCGCTCCCCCACGCCGAGCGCGCGCGGTCCAAAGCTCACGTCGTCGCGGACGCTGGTGGCGAAGAGCTGCTGGTCCGCGTGCTGGAACACGGTCGCGACCCGCCACGCCAGCTGCTCGGGGACACAGTCGCGGGTGTCCCAGTCGCCCACCCACACGGTTCCCTGATCCGGCCGCTGGAGCCCGGCGATCAGGCGGACCAGGGTGGACTTGCCGGCGCCGTTCCGGCCCAAGAGCGCGACGCGCTCGCCCGAGGCAATGGAGAACGAAACGTTCGCGAGCACCGGCACCGTGCCGTAGGAAAAGCTCACGCCCTCGAGGCGGAGGGCCGGAATCACCGCCACCGCCTCACAGCATCGATAATGGTCAGGGGAGCAGGCTCGGGCAGTTCGCTATCCCGCCACACGGTGGCCACGCTCGTGCCGAGCCCCGCCTCGCATGCGGCCGCCTCGGCGAGGAGGTCCGGTGTCCCGACGGCGCGCACCGCCCCTTGCTCGAGCCACACAACCCGGTCGGCCACCTCCGGTAGCGCGTCGAGCGCGCTCGTGGCGAGCAGGATCCCCTTCCCTTCCTTCGCGAGCACCCGGATGAGCCGCCACAACGTGCAGGCGCCCTCGGCATCGAGCTCGGCGGCCGGCTCGTCGAACAACACGAGCCCCGGGTCCATGGCGAGGATGGCGGCGATGATCACCCGCTGCAACTCGCCGCCGGACAGCGTGGCGGGGTCGCGCGACGCGAGTGGAACCAGCTCCAGCCGCTCGAGGGCACGATCCACCTGACGCGAGATTTCGTGAGCCGGCCACCCCAGATTCGCCGGACCGAAGGCCACCTCGTCCCACACGGTGAAGGCCATACCGGAGACCTGCGTCCAGGGTGTCGGGAGCACGATCCCGCTCCGGTCGCGGCGAGCCGCGGTACCCTCGAGCCGGCCTCCGGTCATGCGCGGCGCGAGATCCCCCGCCACGAGCAACAAGGTCGACGCTCCGGCCCCGAGGGCTCCGACGAGCGCCACGACTTCCCCTGGGGCCACTTCCAGCGACACGTCGCGCAACGCGGGCGACTCGGTGGCCGGATACCAGAAGCTCGCGTGGTCGAGCGTCAGCGACTTCATGTGGGGCTGGCAACGATGAGCCGCCGGACCAGGGCGGCGAGACACGCCAGGAGCAGAGCCCAGCGGGCGGCCCGCTCCAGGACGGGGTCGGGCGGCGGGGCGAGCGGCGTGCGCCGGACCCCGGGCACCAGCCCGCGGGTCTCGAGCGCGAGCGCGCGCTCGTCCACCTCGTGCAGCGCCGACAGAATGAGTGGCAGCGCGAGGGCGCGGAGCGCCCGCAGCCGCGCCGGGATTCCGCCCCGCGGTGAGAGCCCCCGGCAGCGCTGCGCTTCCACGATTCGCTGGGCACGGGTCTTCAGCCCGGGCACGGCCGAGAGCGTGGCCGCGAGGAGATAGGCGACGCTCGCGCTCCAGCCGGCCGCGATCATCGCTTCCACCAGCCGCGGGGGTTCGAGCGCCGCCACGAGCCATACGAAGCTCGCGACCATCGTGGTGATCCGCAGGCCAATCGCGATGGTCGTGGGCACATCGTGGAGCAGCAGGAGGAAGAGCCAGAACGGGGTAGCCGTGAGCACCGCGGTGCGGAACACCACGAACCCCGGGCGCCGGTCGGGGGATGAGCCGATGCCCGTGTTCCCCGGGCTTGCGCCCGGGGTCAGCGTGAGCGCCAGGGCCACCGCCGCCGTCCACGCCCCCCCAACCGGCGCCGGCAGGATCCAGGCGAGCGCCGGGAGGGCGCCCGCGATCGCAAGCAGGGTGAAGGGATGCAGCCGCAGTCCGGTCACACCGCGCCGATGGCGCGCAGCGCCCACGGGAAGCGCGCGGCCGTGCGGCGCGGCAACCCGTGCAGCACCGAAGTCACGAGCGCGAAGGTCACGGCCTTGTCGCCGAAATCCGAGACGAAGCTCCCGAAGAAGCACGCCCCCAGCGGCGGCAGGCCGAGCGCCTTGCCGAGCGCCGTCGTCAGCGCGATTCCGCCGGTCGTCGTGCACCCGAAGACGAGGTAGGAGATGGGCGTCGACGTCACCGACGCGATCACGCCGAGCCCCAGCCCCGCCGGCACCGCAGTGCGGAAGCTCCGGAACAGCCCGGCACGCGCCGCAACCCAGGCGTACAACGCCACGATGATCTGCACCACGACGAACGGCCAGAAGGTCGGGTTGCGGAGCGTGTTCACCGCGGATGTCACGACGCCGGTCGCGATCCCCACACCTGGCCCGGCGAGCGCGGTGGCGAGGATGGTTCCGGTCGTGTCGAGGAAGAGCGGCAGCGCCACCGCATCGACCGCGGCCGAGAGGGCGAGGCTGATCGCCGCGGCGACGGGGATGAGGGCGAGGAGACGGATGGACACGGGCAAAGCTTTCGCGAGGGTCGCGTAAGTTAGATATTGGAGCGACATGACGGCCACCCTGGAACCGACGAGCATCGTCCGCGCGCTGCGCGCCACCCATGTACGCGACGGGTCGCGGCAGGAGCTGCTGCAGCTCGCCTGCGAGCGCCTGCGCGGGCTGGGAGCGCCTTTCACGTCCGTCTACGCTTACATGTTGGCCGGCAAGGAGCTCGTGCTCGAGGCATTCGCGGGGCGCGAGACGGAGCATACCCGGATCCCGGTGGGGCAGGGGGTATGCGGCACGGCCGTGGCTCTCGGGGAAGACCAGAACGTGCCCGACGTGCGGGCGGTGGGCAACTATCTCGCCTGTAATCTGGAGACCCGGTCGGAGCTGGTCGTGCTGATTCGACGCGGGCCGACCATCCTCGGCCAGATCGACGTCGATTCCGACGTTCCGGCGGGGTTCACCGAGGAGCACCACAGCACGGTGAAGGCGGTCGCGGACGCGCTCGCGGTGCTCCTGTAGTCGCACGCCATACCGGAGGGCAGGCATGTCTTGCGGTCGATTCGTGCTTTCGGCAGCCGTAGCCGGGGTTGTGGTCGGCGCGTGCGGCTCTGGCGGCGACGACGAGGGCGGATCGCCCGGCCGCAACGCGCCGGTCATCACGGCCGATATCGTTGCTCCCCGCGGCGAGTCTCAACCGCAGTACTACCAGCGGCAGGTGCTGCTGATCAACAAGTGGATTCGCCAGGTCGGCCCGCCTCCCCGCTCCTCAGCCCCCATCATCGAGATCGTCCGCCAGGCGCGTGAGGAGTCCGGGAAGTTCGCGACCATGGCCCCATACGACCTGGTGACGGCGCTCGACACCTGGCTCAAAGGCGCCACGCAGAAGGACCCGGCTCAGCAAGCCGCGGCCTATCTGGTGGCCGACCGCGTGCTGCGCCTGGCGTGGCACCCCTTCGGGCTCGCCGACGCCTCCCCGTCGCTCGCGCCCGTGCGCAACCGCCTGAAGGCGCTAGGCGCCAGCTCCGAGCTGTCCACGGCCAGCGGCGAAGTCGCCTACGCTGGCGGCTGGCTCCAGCAGGCCGGGACGATCGACCCGACCGGCCCAATGGGCCAGCGAGCGGCACTGCTGCAGTTCGAGGCGGACTGCGCGGGGGGAGACTCGCCCCAGCCCTACTACGGCATCATCCGGCGGCTCGAACCCCTGGTGGCCGCGCCGGCTGACTCCGAGGTCAAATGGACCGCGCAGGTCATGGAGGCAGACGCCTACCGGGACATCGTGGCGCTCGCGTCCGGTTTTGGGAAGGACAACGCGGACTCGACGAAGTTCGCGGGGGACGCCGAGACCGCAAAGGCGCGAGCGATCGCGCTCTATCAGGCAGCCCTTGCCACGGACACGACGTCACGCCTCTCCAAAGGCGCGCAGGCTGCCCTGTCGCGCCTCACCGGCGGCCTGGCACCGAATCACGTGCGGTTCTTCTGTTTCGGCGAGTAGCCTAGGCGGCGCAAGCGGTTACTCGACCCGCGTTTCGGCGCCGCCTGCCGGCTCCCATCCCAGCAGCATGAGCCGGCCCGCGTCGGCGTCGTGATCCAACAGCTCCGCGTAGCGCCCCCACTCCACCAGGGTGCCGAACAGCGACTCCGCGGGGATGAACGGGAAATAAATCGTCAGGTCGGCGAGCACCTCTTCGTCCTCCACCGCCCCGTCGTTCTCCTTCAGCATGGCCACGAGGCGCGCGAACAACGGCTGCTTGGCGAGCCGCGTCCGGGTGACGTCCTTGCGCGCCGCGTCGTCCATGGCCATGACCTCACGCCCCGCGGCCGTGAGCTGTACGATCTCGCCCGGCGTGGTCACCCAACCGAGCTGCTCGGCGGCCCGCACCACCGCCGACATGCGGTCGTAATCGACCCCGAGATCCTCCGCCAGCTCGAACACCGGTCCCTTGCCGTCGGGCCGCGTGAGCAGGTGGTCCAGGAGACCGGTCACCTCGGAGACGTGTACCCGGGGGAACGGCACGAGTCGTTGCGGCGCGGCCGGCGCCGGCTCGGGCAGCAGGGTCGCGGTGAGAATCGCGTGCAGCCGGTCCACCATCTCCTCGAACTCGGGGCTCCGTTCCTGCCGGGGATAGGGAAGCGGATTGGCCAGCTCCTCGCGCACGTGTCCGGGGTTCGATCCGAACACGACGATCCGGCCCGCCAGGAACACGGCCTCCTCGACGCTGTGCGTCACAATGACCAACGTGTTCACGCCGGTCGCGGGATCGCGCCACAGGTCTACGACCTGGCTGCGCAGGTTCTCCGCGGTGAGGGGATCGAGCGCGCCGAACGGCTCGTCCATGACGAGGATCTCGGGCGCCACGGCGAGGGCGCGCGCGAAGCCCACCCGCTGCTTCATGCCGCCGGACAGCTCCTTGGGGTACGCCTGCTCGAACCCGTCGAGCCCCACGAGGTTGACGGCCCGGGCCACCGCGTCACGCCGCG
>Ga0137419_10001001_pt1 | contig 11538 bp, 7 predicted proteins | sample CZODoug3_1_2_16f_FD_108279 | JGI IMG/M metagenome (GOLD analysis project Ga0137419, IMG submission 108279) | Vadose zone soil fungal communities from Angelo Coast Range Reserve, California, USA - CZODoug3_1_2_16fungal (Illumina Assembly) | ecosystem: Environmental > Terrestrial > Soil > Vadose... | reverse complement strand
GTACTGCACTCAAACGTCGCGGTAGCTGAGCAGGGATTCGCCGTCTCGCAGGGCGCTCCCTGCGTGCAGGGCGAAAAGCTTCTCACCGTCAGGGTGAGTGTCGCCACCTGGGATGGAGAAGCCCCGTCAGTCACCGTCACGTCGAAACTGACGGCGCCGGCCGAGGGCGGCGTTCCGCTCAGCGTTCCGTCAGGACCCAGCGTCAGCCAGCCGGGCAACCCGCTCGCGGTCCACGTGAACGGTCCGATGCCGCCGCTCACTGGGAGTGCGAAGGTGTACGCTCTCCCCTGGATCGCGGTCGGGACCCCGTCGATGTTGATCGCCAGCGGGCTTGCGATGCGCAGATTGAGCGTGCGCGTCGCGACGTGATTTACCGAGTCGGTAACGCGGAAGAGGACCAGCAGGCCGTCGGCGCCAGGCGAGTCGGGGTTCGGTGGGAACACGGTCGCGACTCGCGGCGTTCCGGAGATCGTGCCCGTCGCTTGATTGAGGACAAGATCCGGCGGAAGCACTTCGCTGCTGAAGGTGTACGGAGGGACTCCTCCAAAAGCGTGCAGCGCGTCGTTGTACGGGGAGCCGACCGCACCATCGCGCAGTCGCGAGGTGGGGATGAAGAGCGCTGCCGAGACCGGCGGCGTCGTGGTTCCCGTGTTCGCGGCATGCGCGACAGCCACGGGCGTGAGGCCCGCGATGATCTGGCGCATCCGTGCGAGATTGACGTTGGCCCGGATCGTCACACGCGCGCGCTCTCCCGGCGCGAGCGAGAGCGTCGCGTTGGCGAGGTCGGGATTCGCCAGGTCGGGATTGGCGAGATCGGGGTTGGACGGATCCGTGACCGGCGGACGGGGCACGTTGGCCTGGATCGTATTCTGCGCCTCCTGAATCAACACGCACTTGTGCGCGCCGGGTGTCAGGTAGCGCTTGCTCAGGATGAGCTGCAACTTCACGTCCGAAGGCGAGGCGCCGACCAGCCGGATCTTGTACGAGGCGGTCGTGTTTCCCTGGTTCGTCAGCGTGTAAGAGGCCTCCGAGACGCTGAAGTTGGCCAGGTCTGGATTGGCCAGATCGGGGTTGGCAAGGTCCGGATTGGAGACGCCGACATTGGCGAGGTCCGGATCCGCCACGGTCGGATTGGCGAGATCGGGGTTTGCGAGATCCGGATTGGCGAGGTCCGGGTTCGCGAGATCCGGATTGGCGAGGTCGGGGTTTGCGAGATCCGGATTGGCGAGATCCGGATTGGCAAGGTCCGGGTTGTAGGCCTCCTTCGACCCGATGTCGAAGCCGACGGGAGCACCGTCGGGGTTCACCAGCGCAGGCGACGAGGAGTCGCCGTTGAGCACGACGAAACCGGACAGGCCGCCGGGCACGGGGCTTCCGCCGGGCGCCGTCCACTCCTCGACGTTGACGGTGATGCTGTCGGTCGGATTGTTGGAGACGGCGAAGACCGGTCGCGCGACGCCCGCGCGCGCACCGACCCTGACGTCGAGGAACGAGACGCTCTGGATCTGCGCGAAGGAGGCCACGCCGGCCGCGGGCGGTCTCGCGATGCTCATCCGGAACGTTTTCGCAAGACTGGTGAAGTTCTGCACGATCACCACGAACGCGCGCTGGAAGGTGAGGGGCTTCGAGTTTTGCGGCGAGAAAACCGCGAGGCCTTCGCTGATGCGGCTGCTGTAGATGTTCTGGTTCCGCATCCCCTGCTGGCCGGGCTGGCAGTCTGGCACGTGGGAGCCATCGATAACGCTGGTTCGCCCGGTGTCTGTGGCGCTCTTTGCGACCGGCGTGTAATGCGTCCAGTCGCCATCTATTGGCGGGCGCACGTCCTGATTCGACGTCCAGGCGACGATGCGAGGCGCAGGGCTCGCGGGAGCGCTCCGGCCCGGCGGGATCGAGGGAGCGGTGTTGAAGACCCACGAGCTGCCGCTCGGCACGAACGTCTGACCTGCGACGTCGATGTAGTCGCCGATGTACGCCGCCGTTCCCCCTTTGAAGAGCGGGAGCCCGGGAGGGTTGACCTGAAGTTGCTCGATGACTTTGCTACCCGGGCGCGTCCCCACCTTGTAGCGGGAGACCCGCGCGACGGTGAACTGCGGGTGCAGCCCTCCGATCGCTTCGGCGGCAACCACGTCGATGGTATGGCGTCGCTGGGTCAGCCCCGCGTCGGTGATGAAGGGTCCGAACACGAGGCTTGGCCACTGCGGCAACTCGCCTGGCTGGGCGTAGGCGCGGTTCTCGATGAAGAACCGCCCGAGGTAGTCGGGCACGAAAGGCGATCTCGCCGAGTACTTTCCGACGGTGTGATCGAGCCGCTGGTCGTAATAGACCGCCAGCAGCTTTCCGCCCACGAATGAGAGCTGCGGCATGAACTGGGTGCCATTCGAGAACGGAAGGCCGAGATCGTCGAGGAGGGGGGGGCCGTCATCGCTGAGGAGAGGGCGGCTGTCCATCATCGACGGCACCAGTGCGAGGCCCGTGGACGTGAGCATCAGGCTGCCCGGGAAGTCGATGAGCATGATTCGGGCATCGCCGTACAGGCCCATGCGCTGCGACCATGCGAGATAGACGCGGCCCGGCCACCCGGGCACGCCGCTGTCGTCGACTGCCAGCGCTGGGAACGCGTTGGTCCTGAACGAGCTATGAGTAGTTCCCTGATCGAAGAACGACGGCACTGGGGGATGCAGCGGATCCAGGGGCGCGGGGTACGACACGACCGGGATGCCGGGAGTGAAGGACCGCCCGCGGTCGAGCGACGCCGCGATGAGAAGCGAGTCGGGCTTGCCTGAGCCGCGGAACCGCCGCCAGGCGACGTAGACGAAGCCAGACTGTGGATCGACCTGCAGGACCGCGCCCTGGTGGATCGACCGCGAGGGAACCGCGAGATCGTCGATGGCGACGAGAGGGATCGGAAGGCTCCAGGTCGTGCCGCAGTCCGTCGAGCGCCTGAAGAGCAGTTGGCTCCCGGTAGGATTGTTGGAAGAGTCGAGAAGGAACTTTGTGTAGACCAGATAGACGTTCCCCGCGTGGAAGCTCTGCGGGACGTTTCCGCCAGGCTGCGGGACCAAGAAGCTACAAAAACCGGCTCCCGCGCGCGGCACGTCCACGGCGATCCAGGGCTTGTCGAGGAACTCGCCAGGGCCCGAGGTTGCGAAGGGCGGCACGATCGTGTCGATGTAGCGGATGGGATCGGTGCTCGGGGCGAGGTTGGTCGAAGGCGCCGCGTTGCCGTTCTCGCGGTTGTTGAGGTCGATGAAGCGCGCGACGAAGACGGCGCCTTTGCCGGTGGCACGGTCGAACCCGATGCCCGCGTAATAGAAGAGCCCGTTCGTGCCCGGCCGCACCACCGGATCCGATGCGGTGGTGAAGGTGAGGCCTTTTGCCAGGAGCTGCTGTTTCAGAAGCTTTCCTTCATCAGTCAGATCTTGCGGATATCCCGGGATCAGCGTGCTCTGCCAGGTCTGGCCGCCGTTGAACGACTTGAAGAGACCGAGCCAGGCATCCCCGGTGAGCGTCCCGTTGGGAAGCGCATCCGTAAGCGGCAGGTCGACGGTGCGGTAGTCGTTCGCGCCACCAAGCACGTGCAGCGGGTTTCGCGAGGAGACGGCGATCGATGGTTCGTTCTGGCGCTGCAGCCACGGGTCGCCGCCGGGCCACTCGATGCCAGATACCATGTTGACGTTCTGTCCCGGGGTCGGCGTCTGCGAGAACGCTGGAGCTCCGGCGCACAAGAAGGCACAGCCAGCGAGCGCGATCGAGCGACGATTGACGCGCATGTTCCCCCCCCCGGAGGATGCCTGATCAACACGCGTCCTACGCCTCAGGCGCAAGTCTGGTCAAGTGTGCCTATGCGTCGACGTTGATGGGCAGGGTGAGGCAAACACTTGCGCCGCGCGGAGAGTTGCCCGCAGCCCACAAGCGTCCGCCATGCGATTCAACGATCGATCGGCTGATGCTCAGTCCCATGCCGGTGCCGTCAGGCTTGGTGGTAAAGAATGCGTTGAAGATCCGGTCCGCCTGCTGCGGGGGAAGCCCCACGCCCGTATCGCTGACGGACACCAGGACTTGCTCGTTCTCTGCTCGCTGAGACTTGACGACGAGCTCCCGAGCCCCATCCACATCCTTCATCGCGTCGATGCTGTTCACGATCAGGTTCATCAGCACCTGCTGCAATTGCACGCGATCTCCCATGATCTGGGGAAGGTTTGCGGACAGCTCCGTCCCGACCGATACGGAGTGTCGCGTTGCATCGCTCCGGAGCAGAGCGATCATCTCTCGAATCACTTCGTTGACGTCAACCAACTCCCGTTGCGGCGCACCCTTCTTGAAGAGCCGGCGGATCCGGCTGATGATTTCCGCCGCACGCTCTCCATCTTTCACGCTTCTCCTCGCAGCCGCGCGCGCCTCTTCGAGATCGGGGACTTCTCCCGCGAGCCAGCGCACGCAGGCACTGGCATTGGTGACGGCGGCGGCGATCGGTTGATTCACTTCGTGCGCCAGGGAGGCAGTCAGCTCTCCCATGGTGGTCACGCGACTGACGCGAGCGAGATCCGCCTGCGCCTGACGCAGCCTCTCTTCGGCGCGCTCGCGCTCTTCATCCGCCCGCTTGCGTTCGGTCACGTCCAAGGTAGTGCCGACATACTCGACGAGAGCGCCGGAATCGTCGAACACCGGGTGGGCCACATTGTGGCAGTGCCGGATCGATCCGTCAGGAAGAACGATTCGAAAATCGAATTCGTAACCGGTCCTCTCTGTCCTGGCCTTGCTGGTCAACTCCTGCAAGGGGGCAAGATCGTCAGGATGAATGTGCTCCCGAAGCATCTCCCTGGTCGTTTTCTTTTCGTCTGGATCGCGGCCGACGATTCGAAGCAACTCGCGCGAGGCGAAGAAAGCTCCCGAGGCGTCATTGGATGCCCAACTGCCCATGTGGCCGAGCCGCTGGGCGTCATGCAAGTGGGCCTCGCTCCGCCGCAGCTTCTCCTCCGCTTGCTCGCGCTCGATGGCGATACTCGCAAGATGGGTGATCTGCTCTATGACGTCATGATCTTGCGGAGTGGGGCTGCGCGGTTCGCGATAATAGACCGCGAACGTTCCCAACACCCTTCCTTCCGAGGATAGGATCGGCGTCGACCAACAGGCTCGCAGCCGATGCGGCAAGGCCAGATCGCGGTAGTCGGCCCAGAGGAGGTCCGTGGCGATGTCGCAGACGATCACCGGCTGCGCGCGGTAAGCGGCCGTTCCGCAAGATCCGACAGCCGGGCCGATGACGGCGCCATCGATTGCGTCAACGTAAGGTCTTGGCAGGTTGGGCGCTGCGCCGTGCCAGAGGCGATTGGTATCCGCGTCCAGCAAGAGGATCGAAGATAGAGAACCGGTGGCCAGTTCTTCGACCAGCCGGCACAAGGCGTCGAGGATGATGGCGCGAGAATCGCCCTTGGCGATCATCTCGAGAAGCCGTTTCTCACCGGCCAACAACACCTCGGCCCGCTTGCGATCTTCGATGTCGACAGCGGTTCCGTGCCATTTGACGATGTTTCCCTGCTCGTCGCGCAGTGGCGCGTTGCGGATCAGCAGCCAGCGATAGTCACCGTTCTTTGCCCGGACCCTGACTTCACTCTCCATCGGCTTCCCGGCTGCCACTGCCGCTCGCCACAAACCGAGATACCCGGGCAGATCGGCGGGATGACATGTAGAACCCCATCCCCAACGCAGCAGCTCTTCAATGGGCCGACCCGTGAAGTCCACGAAACGTTGATTGACGAAATCAACGGATCCGTCGGGCAAAGCGCTCCAGGCATGTGCGGGAATCGTGTCGATGATCTGCCGGATCCTTCCTTCCGCCTGCTTTGCTGCGGTGACGTCCATCACCGCTCCGACAAACTCGGTGCCGCCCGATTCGTCGCTCAAGGCATGAGCGACGACATGGACATGCTTCACCGAACCATCGGGCATCAGCAGGCGATACTGGTGATCGAAATCCCTTTCATCCTGCGACGCACGGTCGATCGTCTGCTTCACCATGGCGACGTCTTCCGGGTGAACCCGTTGTAGAACGAGATCCACGGTCGGTATCGTCGCTCGGTCGTATTGGAAGATTCGATAGGTTTCGTCTGACCAGTTGATCTCGCCCGTAGACACCGTCCAGCCGAAGCTTCCGGTGTGACTGAGCTTTTGAGCTTCCGCCAGGTACGCCTCGCGTCGTCGCTCGGCACGCTGACGTGCGGCGAGAATGCTGTTCGCATTCTGCAGGGCAACCGAGCGCAGGAGCTCGCTTTCGTCACCCTTCGCGCTCACGAGTCGCCTCGGATGCGTTTCTCCGCAAATGCCGTGCCCAGGACACGCGCCCGGATCTTGGCGAAAGCGGTGTCACGGCTCGTGGAAGTATCGTCACTGAAAGGGGAGAACCCGCAATCGTCTGTGGTGCCAAGGTGCTCGATCGGTATGTAGTCGCAGGCTTCGAGTACCCGGTCGCGCACTTCTTCCGGGGTCTCGATGCGTGGGTCGACGGGAGCAGTGACTCCGATGAAGACCCGCTGATCGGGTTTTCGGTATTTGCGGATGATTTTCAGGACGTGGCGGCGGTCCCGCTCACCCGCGAGCGCGATGTAGAAGTTCCCCGCCTTCAGCTCGAACAAGCTGGGCAGCAGCTCTGCGTAATCGACGTCCGCGCTGTGCGTCGAATCGAAATCGTTCCCCGGGCAGGTATGGACGCCGATGCGCCTGCGCTCTTCCGGCGAGAACCGCGAGAGCGCGAGATTGTTCAGGTCGATGAAGCTGTTGAGGAGATGCCCGGAGGGATCGATCTTCACGGCCAGCCGTCCTTCGGTGAAGTCGACTTGAACCTTGTGCGCGCCCTTCTTCAAGCACCGCCGGATCTCGGTTTCGTGCTCGTTCAGCAGGTCCTGGATGAACTGCTCGCGCGAATAATCCGGAATCGCCTCGGATGGGTACATCAGGCTCAAGCAGGAAGGCGATATCACCGCCTGCTTGACCGGAGCGTGCGCATAGCGCATGGCGACATCGAGGAAAGAGTCCGCGTACCTTCGATAACGGAACGGTCCGCGTGTCAGCCGCGACATCCGGCGCGTATGACCGTCCGAGAAAGGGATCGTGAAACCGTCCGGGGCGGTATTGGGAAGCCCATGCACGCAGTACGTCGCGAAGTTGTGGTACTTCCTTTGTTCGCCGTCCGTGACCACCGGAGAGCCGGTGGCTTCGAACCGCTCGATGGTCTCTCGAATGGCGACTTCGTAGAAGGGATCGAGGTTGGGATCCTCGCTGTCGCCTCTTGCGACTCTCTCGATGAGATCCACCGGTCTTGGGATGCTGCCAATCGGCTCGGTGGGGATGTTCGATGCAGGCGCGGCCATGCTTAGCCTTCCTCGAGCGTGATTGGACACGTCAGGATACCGCGGTTCTCGAGGGCCTCCGCTTCAAGCAGTTGATCGACACGCTTCTCCGGCGAGCGGCTGGACGGACGCAAGCAGGGTCTCCCGACGGCTGGGCAAACCCGTCCAGATCGGCGCTGGGATCGTCGCCCCGACATGGCCCCAGGTAACACCTGCCTCGCGGCGTTGTCCGCTCCAACTTTACCGTGCCGAATCTACCGCGACGGAGCGAACCGGGAAAGTCCCGCGGAGTTCGGAACGGCCAACGGTCGACACCTCGTACCGTGCGTTCGCGAGGACCATGGGCGGGGAGAGCGAGCCGGGCAAGCTGGCGAAGGCGCTGGAGAAAAAAATGGTCGCATGGTGTCGATCCCGTATGGCCTCGTTCGTCGTACGAGTGAGCCGGCGAAGGACTCAAGCCGAGCAAGCTGGGGAAGCGGGTCCGGTTCTCGGGCGCGAACCGCACGGTGATCGACGGACCGTTCACGGAGACCAAGGAGCTGGTGGCCGGCTACTGGCTCTGGCAGGTGAAGTCCATGCAGGAGGCGGTGGAGTGGGTGAAGCGCTGCCCCAACCCCATGCCGGGCACCGATTCCGAGATCGAGATCCGGCCTCTCTACGAGACGGAAGACTTCGCGGCGGCCGACCCCACGGGCGAGCTCCGCAAGCAGGAGAACGAGCTGCGCAAGACCATCGACGCGCAGCGGCGCTGAAGGATCGAAACGTCGCCGAGCTGCGCGGTTAGCCGGAATCGCGGATGGTCTTGCGCGCCTGCGCGCCGAACGCTGCCTGCGAGACGAACGCCGAGACGACCAACAGTTGCAGCTTCATGTTCCCTCCGCGAGCCTCTGGCCGGTGCGGTACCTGGCGATGGACACTCCATACGACTGCTTCCAGATGCGGCGCAGCTGCCGCGCGTCCTCGAAGCCGCAGCTCTCGGCGATCGCTTCCACCGTGCGCTGCGGATCGGCGAGCAGGTCCCGCGCAACCTGCACCTTTACCTTGGCGGCGAACTGCTTGGGCGTAACACCGGTGGCGCTGCGAAAGACGCGCGTGAGGTGGCGCGGGCTCAAGGCGGCGATGTGCGCGAGCTGCGCGAGCGCCGGTTTCTTCTCCGGGTGCGCCACCAGCCAGTCCTGCACGCGGTGCACACCGGGGTGCAGGTGCGTGCGATGGTCGAGGTACACGCTGCGCTGTTCCTGATCCCCGTTCCGCCGCAGGTACACGATCATCTCGCGCGCGACCCGCGACACGACGATCGGCCCGTGGTCCTCTTCGACCAGGGCCAGCGCCATGTCGATGCCGGAGGTGATTCCCGCGCTGGTGATCACGCCACCGTCGTCGACGAAGAGCCGGTTCTCAATCACGATTGCCCGCGGGTATTCGGTGCGCAGGCGCTCGGTGACCTTCCAGTGTGTGGTGCAGCGCCGGCCGTCCAGCAGGCCCGCGCGCGCCAGTGCGAAAGCGCCGCTGCACACCGAAGCGATCCTTGCCCCCGCGGCGTGCGCCTCGCGCAACCATCCGGCCGGGACGTGCTCGAGGTGGTCGAGCGTATCTGAGGAGACACCCGGGACGAGCACCAGATCGCCCCGGCGCGGCGGCGGCGGGTGCAGGAGGTTCGACAGCACCAAGCCCTGCGCCGACGTCACTTGTGGTCTCGCCGCGCAGTAGGAGAGCTGGTAGGCGCCGCCGAGCTGGGAGGCCTCATACAGCACCTGGACAGGACCGGCCATGTCCTGCAGGTGCACGTCGGGCAAGAGGAGGACGAGCACCCGCCGTGGTCTCAAGGGAGCCTGGAGCGGCCGCATCTCTCTCAAAGGTGTGCGCATCGACACACACGGTAGCGTTACGCAGGATGGCGAACAAGGTCCGAGCGGGACGAAGATCGGACGGATCCGGCCATCCGCGAAATCCCCGCTGGCGGTACCGCGTCTACCCCTCGGGAAGGTGCAGGAGGTGGTGCATGGACGCGTTCAAGCGATGGGCGATCCCGATCGTGCTGGTTCTGGCCTGGCTCCTCACCGCCGGCTACACCCTCGCCTCGCTCTCCCGGGCGAGCGCTGCCTGGCGGGCGCGCACGGCGCCAGTGCAAGTCGAGGCCAAGCGAAGCCCGCATGACCGTGTTTGAGATCCTGTGCGGTGCGGAGTGGCATGTGCGCGTCTAAGCCCGGCGCATCGCCTCCAACTCAGGGAGGACGCGGCGGGCAAAGGCCGTCTCCTCGCGCATTCGAGCCCCCTCCTGCCTCCTCGCGACCAGCCTTGGCAGAGCGCGGCGGGAGGGCACTACCCTCCGCCGCGCAAGGAGCTCGAATCTCTCTGGGGACGCCACCTAACCTGCCAAACCTACTTCAGTCTGTTTCTCTTCAGCCTTCATTGCCCCGCTGTTGCCCCCGACCGGATCGCGCTGCTCGAGCAACCGGACCCGGCCTTGGCGAGTCGCTCGTGCAGCAAGCCAGTTGGCCCACCGCGACTTTGACAACGACAGGGGTAGCGGCGTTATCTGACGATCGAAGCCGACGAGGTAGGGCAATGCGCATCGCGATGTTCACGAACGAGTACCCCCCGCACGTCTACGGGGGGGCCGGGGTCCACATCGAGTATCTGGCTCGTGAGCTGGCCGCGGCCGAGGGCGCCACCCATTCCATCGAGGTGTTTCCCTTCGGAGAGCAGCGAGAGACGCGCGGCAATCTTCGCGTCCACGGCGTGGCGCCGGCGCTGCGTTTTTCCGCGCAGGACCCGCGTCATGCGAAGCTCCTCGACGCGCTCGTGCGCGATCTGGCCATGGTGGGCGAGGTCCAGTCCCCCGACATCGTCCACTGCCACACCTGGTACGCGCATCTTGCCGGCTGCCTCGCCCGCCCGCTCACGGGCGCGAAGCTCGTGCTGACGACACATTCGCTCGAGCCGCACCGCCCGTGGAAGGTCGAGCAGCTCGGCTCTGCGTACCATGCGACGACCTGGATCGAGCGCACAGCGTACGAGAATGCGGATGGCGTCATCGCCGTCTCCAAGGCGATGAAGCAGGATGTGCAGGATCTCTATGGAGTGCGGCCAGAGCGTGTGCGGGTCATCCACAACGGGATCGACCCGGACGAGTATCGCCCCCGTCAAGCTCCAGCGACGCTGCGCGAGGTCGGCGTGGATCCGGAGATCCCCATCGTCCTCTTCGTCGGGCGCATCACCCGGCAGAAGGGGATCCTTCATCTGGTCCGCGCCATCCGGCACCTGAAGCCTGGGGTCCAGGTCGTGCTCTGCGCTGGCGCGCCGGACACGGATGCGATCGCCAAGGAGATGACGACGCTCGTCGACGAGGCGAAGCGCGAGGCGGCGGCCAAGGTGATCTGGATTCCGCAGATGCTGTCGAAGGAGGTCGTCATCGCCCTCTACTCGCACGCCGCCGTCTTCGTCTGCCCTTCGGTATACGAGCCCTTCGGCATCATCAACCTCGAGGCGATGGCCTGTGAGACGCCGGTGGTCGCGGCCGAGGTCGGGGGGATCCCCGAGATCGTCGTGCCGGGAGAAACCGGGACGCTCGTCCGGTTCGAGGCCGAGGGCGGGGGATCGGCGGAACCGCGCGATCCCGACGGGTACTCCCGCGCCCTCGCCGCCGCGATCAACGACTTGATGGCCGCGCCCGAGCGGCGGAAGGCGATGGGGAAAGCGTCCCGAACACGCGCTCTCGCCAACTTCAGCTGGAAGCACATCGCCGGGGTGACGCTCGATTTCTACCGTGACCTGTTGAAGCGCGGTCAAGCTTAGTCGGTCAATCGGGACGCAGCGCAGCCATTGCGCCTTGTGGTGGTCACGCAGCACCACGCCTGACACGGCGCGCGGGTCCGCGGTTGCAGAATGGCGGCGTTTCTTCCACTCTGCCGGTCCCGTGCGCATCGCGGCCCTGCACGAGAAGACCGTTTCGATCGCCTCGCCGATCGCCAACGCGTTCATCGACTTCTCGAAAATGACCTGCTCGGCCGTCGCGGTCGTCACCGACGTGACGAAGGGCGGCCGCCGGGTGGTGGGATACGGCTTCAATTCCAACGGCCGGTATGGGCAGGGCTCGCTCCTCCGCGAGCGATTCTTTCCCCGCATCCTCGAGGCGGATTCCCGCACCCTGCTCGACGAGACCGGCGGCAATCTCGACCCCGCCCGGGTGTGG
>Ga0137419_10001000_pt1 | contig 11538 bp, 9 predicted proteins | sample CZODoug3_1_2_16f_FD_108279 | JGI IMG/M metagenome (GOLD analysis project Ga0137419, IMG submission 108279) | Vadose zone soil fungal communities from Angelo Coast Range Reserve, California, USA - CZODoug3_1_2_16fungal (Illumina Assembly) | ecosystem: Environmental > Terrestrial > Soil > Vadose... | reverse complement strand
TTTGATGGTCAACACCAATGGGGTTCGCATCGCGCAGGATGAAGAGTTCGTGAAGCGGCTGGCGGATGTGGCGGAAGACTTCGAGGTCTATTTGCAGTTCGACTCCTTTGAACGCGAGCCACTGCTGCAACTGCGGGGCGCCGATCTGCGGCGCGTTCGGATGGATGCGCTCGAGAAGCTGAACCGTTACAACATCTCGACGAACTTGGTGGTTACGCTGAAGAAGGGATTGAACGACCACGAGATCGGCAAGACGATTGACTTTGCCTTGGAGCAACGCTGCGTGCGCGGCGTGACTCTGCAACCGATTCAGGACGCCGGGCGGCTCGAAAACTTCAATCCTGCGACCGACCGGCTGACGTTGACGGAAGTACGCCGTAAGATTCTGGAACAAACCAAAGTCTTTCGTCCCGAAGATGTGATTCCGGTTCCCTGCCATTCCGATTCGCTGGCCATGGCTTACGCATTGAAGCTTGGTGGCAAGGTCACGCCCCTGACGTCGATGATTCCGCCAGAGATTCTTATCACTGGGGCGAGCAATACGATCCTTTATGAGCAGGAGCCGGTGGTTCGAGAGAATCTGTTCAAACTTTTCGCCACGAACCACTCGCCGCGATCCGGCGCCGGGAGTCTGCGAGAACTGCTGTGCTGCCTGCCGAAAGTGCTCGTGCCGGGCAATCTGGGCTACGAAAACATCTTCCGGGTCATTATCATGCAGTTCATCGATGCGCACTCGTTATCATGCAGTTCATCGATGCGCACTCGTTCGACGTGCGCAGTGTAAAAAAGACTTGCGTGCACATCGTGCACCCGGACGGGCGGCTGATTCCCTTCGATACCTACAATTTGTTTTATCGCGATGATTTGGAGCGAACGCGGCTGGAGCCTTTGCGGAAGGCTCAGGAAGCGGTTGCGCTCAGCCACTAGCGCACTGCGGCGGGAACCACGTGCAGCGGGAACCACGTGCAGAATGATTCGCCGCAAGGATGATGTGCGTCCTTCCGTTTGGACACGAGCGTGGCCCCGACAAACCTTGATCAATGGGGCGATATCGGGCATGGCGGCTGGAAGAAGTTTACCAGCGATCACGAACTTTGCACCGGCCGCGGCAGCAGTGCTATGTTGGCGACGATGACGAGAGCGTGTCCATGACCGATTGCTTGTTCTGCAAAATTGTACGCGGAGAGATTCCCGCGAAGAAAGTGTTCGAAGATGAACACACCCTGGCGTTTGAGGACATTCAGCCCAGGGCACCCACGCATGTGCTGGTCATTCCGAAGAAGCATATTCGGGGATTGAACGAGGCTGCGCCAGAGGACGCCGAGCTGATTGGGCGACTAAATCTGGTGGCGGCGCAGATTGGGCGGGAGCGCGGAATTGAAGATGGCTACCGCACGGTGTTGAATGTGGGGCCGAAGTCGGGCCAGTCGGTGTTTCACATTCATCTGCATCTGGTCGGCGGGCGCGAGTTGGCTTGGCCGCCGGGCTAAGACGATTCGAGCTTTAGAACCCGCACGGGCGAGGACGCCCGCGCCGCCATCAACTCTGACTGTTTGTTCCTACTGAATAACCTGCGTCTCTTCCTCGCTGGAACCGTGGCGGCGGAGGAGTTGAGGAAGATTTTGCGAGAAAGCCGAACGGGGCACAACCATGTCGCAGCCGGCTTCCTGAGCTTTGAGCTTGAGCTCGCCCTGAATGTGCGAGAGGAAGCCGATGAAGCTGGTGCCCTTCTTGAGCTTGTTTTTCAGCTTGGGAATGGTGGTGAGCGGTTTGGCGTTGGCGTTGTTCAGATCGAAGATGATCAGCGACGGTTTCTCTTCGCCATTTTCCTTGATGCGGCCGAGAAGCTCTTTCTCGGTCTTCACGAATTCGACTTTCACGCTCAACTTGCGGGCCGTTTCCTGAATCTTCGCCATGAAGAACAGGTCTTCCACAAAGGCAAAGATGCGGGAATTGGCGTCTTCGCGCGCGCCGGGAACGGGTTCGGGAATCAGCACGGGATAAGCACCGGCTATGGCGGGGCGGCCATTGCCGTTTCCCAGGACGGCACGGTAGCTGTGATCCATGGGCGCGGTATAGATGCCGCCGGGGTTGTTCTGGCGCTCGTGGCGGTCGCGCCGTTGCTGATGCTGGCGATCCTGCCCCTGAGCGCGTCCCTGCTGCGTTTGGCCTTGATTCTGTCCTGGTTGCTGACTTCCGGAATGGCGGCGACGACGGCGCCGGCCCTTGCCGGGCGTGCCGGAAGAGTGGTTGCTCGGATTCATAGATTTCTCGGTTTACTCAATTGTTGTAAATGGCGAGCCGTTTTGCGGCCTCGCTGGGTTTGTCTTGTACCCTGCCACCTGTACCCTGCCACACCGTGGGCAGGGCAGCCGAAGCTGCGCTGCCGGAAAACGTTGGTGATGCGGCTGAACGGCCAGTTCTGATTGCCTAGGCGTTATCTGCTCAAAATGTATTTTGCTCAAATCGACCCAGTCAATGCGACCTAGTCCAAAGCGCTTGCAGCTTGTGCGCGAAAGGGCCAGCACGGGAGCGTGGCCATCGGGAACAATCTGATGTTACTCACAACCGGCGATTTCGCGCAAGTGCCTTGAGTCACCTGGGATGAAAAACTTGTGTAAAACGTCCCGGGCAAAGCGGCCCCATCAGGCTTGGCAGGCGTCTTTCGCCCCGGCGACGGCCCGCCAATCGGCCGCGGAAACCTCGGCTTCGTCGAGATGCATTGGCTCGGCCAGTTCGTGAATAGCGCTGCCAGTTTTCCGGTTTCGTGGGCCAGCGCAAGTTCGAACGGGGCCGCCAGGCGGGCTGGGTTCGCCAAGCCGTGCGGCTTTGATTTCCTGCGGGATCGGAACACGGTCCGGCATTTCCGTCCCAAGCGGAGCAAAATTACATCGAGGAGAGACATGAGCCCAAGGAGGAACGCACCTTCGCTGCCCCCAGCGACTTTGGGCGCCAGAGGTTCGCAAAAGCGCGCACGCGTCAGGGCGGCGCCAATAACTTCCGGTGGATGCGGCCCGCCCCGGCAGGCAGCGTAACGACGAGCGCAAGCCATTTGCAAATCTGTTTTCCCCAACACGCCCGCACCACCATGAGCGCATGACGGACGGAGCGGACTTCGGCGCTGAGGAGGAACGCCGACGAGTTCAGATAACGCAACAAGCGCTGCACCAGCAACGCGTCTGCTTTCTGCTTCTCGAACTTCGTTCGGGTCCACCATGGTTTTCGAAGCGACAAAATCCAGACTCTGCGGGTTCGGCGCCGGAGCAGCCGGCGGAATTCGAAACGAGGGCGTCCTCAATTACTCGAACTCCAATCGGCGCGAACTTCCGGCGCGAACTTCCGGCGCGAACTTCCACGTCCGGAGCCGGAAGCCAAGCAAGGGTCGGTCGGAAACACGCGTCTTCGATACCTTCGTGTTCCCAAAATCGGCGCAGTCGGCTGCTTCACCGGTAGGGGTCGCAAATTGAGACGTGCATCCCAGCGAAGCGCCCGAAGCATCCGATGAAACTCGCGGTACCGAGAATCGGTCCTTGACAGATTTGTGCGCACCGCGCGCTCCCTCGTGAGTCGTTGGATTCTCATGGCTAGGGCTGCAATAAAATTCTCAAAATCCTGGAAGTGAAATCACATGAAAAGTTTGGGGCTCTTGCTTTGCACTCTGCTGTTCGGCGCGCTCGCGGCCAACGCTGAGCAAGTTACGCTGAAGAATGGGGACAAGATCACAGGAACTGTCGTTAAGTCCGACGGCAAGACGCTGCTGTTCAAGACCGAGTACGCCGGTGACCTGAGTATTAGCTGGGCAGCGATTCAGGATCTTTCCTCGGATAAAAAGCTGTTCGTAGCCACCCCGGATCAGAAGCTGGTTTCGGGCACGGTGACGACGCAGGATGCCGATCTCGTGATCACGACGGCGCAAGGCGGAGTGCGTGTGCCGAAGGCTTCCGCCGCCCTGATTCGCTCGGAAGGCGAGCAGGCGGCTTATGAGGCTTCGCTGCATCCCGCGCTGAACAGGAATTGGGCTGGCGGGCTGAATCTGGGGTTCGCCTTGGCCCGCGGCAACAGCGAGACTCAGAATCTCAATCTCGGATTTAATGCCGTGCGACCTACCAGCCATGACAAGATCACGCTGTACGCCAACTCCATCTACTCGACCAATGACAAACTCACGGGCTCGGCGCGGACCACGGCCAACGCGATTCTTGGCGGCCTTCGCTATGACCACAATCTGGCGCCGCGGGTCTTCGCTTTTGGAGCCGGCGATTTTCAGACAGATGATCTCCAGCACCTCGACCTGCGCTCGATTTTAGGCGGAGGTCTAGGCCTCCATGCCATCAAGAGCACTGCCACTACCCTTGATTTTCTCGGGGGCATTGACTACACGCGCGAGAGCTACGCTGCGGATCCTCTGGCTGCGACTCCGACTTTGGCTGTGACCAATACATTCCTGGGTGCATCGGTGGGCGATGACTTCAGCCACAAACTGGGCTCTGCTTCGCTATTCACGCAACGTTTCAACTACTACCCCAATTTGAACAGCGGCGGAGGATACCGCACGGCCCTAGACCTGGGCTTCACGGCGAAGCTGAACTCCTGGCTGGGATGGCAGTTGGGCTTCACCGACCGCTACACCAGCAACGTTGTAGGGGACAACAAGAACAACGACACGCTCTTCACCACAGGTCTGGCGTTGACGTTCAAGCACTAAATAGGGGTAGACGGCGCTGGACAACCCAGCGCCGTTTCCTGGGCGCGCGCAGGGACGCCCGTCCCTCCATCAAGCTTTAGTTCTTCTTTCCGAACAATCCACCGAGAGCATCCGCCAAACCGGGCTTGCCTTTCTGCCCTTTGGTCAGGTTGCCGGCTAGGGAACCCAGCATTCCGCTCGCGACGCCGCCGACATCCGGAATGAACTTCGGATCGCTGGCGGTACCTTGAATTTTGAACGGCAGCTTGGTTCCCTTGCCTCCGCCGCTGCCGCCGAGAAAACCGCCGACTGCTCCCGTCACTCCGCCGGAGGAACCTAGCGCCGCCACCATCTTGAAATCCAAGCTGTGGTCGGCCGCCATGGTCCCGGCGCCGGTCACTTCGCCGAGCGCTGGGATTACCAGATCCATGGCATCCGTTCGAATGCCCTCGGGCGCGACGCGGACGTTCGAAGTCAGCCTTTGAATGGACGTATCGGGGCTGGTTTTGCTGCCCATGAGCGAGTTGAGCACCGCCATTTTGGAGCCCAGGTCGAATCCTGCCAGCTTGGCGTCGTACAGACCAATCGTCCCGGTCGTCACCAACTTGTCCGCTGGCCCTTCGGTCTTGAGGCTTGTGCTCAGGCTGCCTTGCTGCAGCGATGATCCTTTCGGCAGCGCAATGCCGAGCGCCGGCAAAAATGCCTGCAAATCCTGCACCGGCATCTTCTCGGCATTCACCTTCATGTCCAGCACGGGAGTTTCTCCGTGTAGATCGTAAGTGCCCGCGAGATGCGCCACGGCGCTTCCCACTCTTACGGTCCCCTCGTTCAGCTTGCCCGCGCTGCGTCGCAAGTCGTAGTTGGAATCAAAATCAATATTCACGGGAACACCCGAGGGCGCGCCTCCCTTGCGAACCTGGAGCTTCTCCAGCTTCACCGTGCCCTGCGCGCGGGCCTCGCCCTCCTTCGAGGCGATGGTGCTGTTCAGGTCCATCGATCCAGCCAGACCCGCGCTGGAGTCGATGAAGCCCGTTCCGCCGAGGTCCATTTCTTGAATGGAAATCCTGACCGCGAGGGGACTGATCGAAGCATCTTTACTGTCGATCGGCCCCGCCTTGCCTTCGACCTTCAACGCTCCGCGGCCGGGAAGCTTCGCGGTCAGCGAAAACGGCACGGACGAGGCGGCGGAGACATCGGAGGCTTCGAGTTCGAGCGCGTCATAGACGTGTTTTTTCGGCGAGGTCGTCGAACTGACCGTAACCCGCCCATCTTTGAGTTCGAGCTTCGCAATAGTAAAGTCGGACGCGGCCGACTGGCTTGCGGGTTTGGTGGCGGCCTTCGAATCCGAGGTGGCCAGCGACGAGTAATTCCACTTCCCTTCGGCATCCTTCACCAGCGACACTTCCGGCTGCTCAATCGTGACGCCGGTGACGTGTAACGCCTTCGAGAAGATCAGCGGCATCATCTCCACGCCGACCTTCAAGGATTTCGCAGTCAAGAACGGCGTCTTGCTGAAGGCAGGATCATCAGCGATGGAAAGATCGTCCGCCGCCAGGGAGCCTGTCAACAAGGACAGGCTCATGTTGCCAACCGTGACCGGACGTCCCAGTGCCGCGGTGAGTTTCTCCTCGATCGTCGGGCGGAATTGATTCGGGCTCAAGAAGAAAGGGATCGCGATCAGCGCCACAATCAGGATACCCACCACAATGGCGAGATAACGCAGGATCTTCATAGAAACCTCCAATAGACACGCCGAGCCAAGGCGGCTCGGCGGACGCAAAAAGCATAGCACGGCGGGACGGAGGCATATTCAGACAAACTTCAGCCTCCACTTGTAGATTCGAGCCTGAGGAAATGTCATGGCAACGAACTGGAAGAGGGCACCAATTGCGGCTTGGTTGACACTGGCGCTGCTCCCTGCCGGAATCGCTCAAACCAAAGCGAAGGTGAGCATGGCGGAAGCGCGCACGGCCGCATTGGCTGTCGAAAATGGCAAGGTCACGAGCGCTGAACTGGAGAAGGAAAAAGGAAAGCAAATCTATTCCTTCGATATTCAGATGCCGGACGGGCTGCACGAGGTCAACATTGACGCGGTCACGGGAAAAGTCGTGGAAGACACGATCGAGAACGCCCAGGACGAGGCGGCAGAAGCGGCTCAAGATAAGGCTGCGAAGGCAAAGCAGAAAAAGGTGAAGCAGTCTCCTGCGACCAACGCCCATCCGCAGTAAACACTTGGAATCGCGATTACCCAAAACCGAATAGAGAGGCTCTGTAGGATAGGCGAGAGGTACGCGACCATGAATCAGTCTTCGAATTATCGCAGCGCGAGCATTGTCGCCGGGTTGGTATTGATTTGCGCCGCGGCAACCGCCCAGATTTCCCCAGGTCCGGTCTCCCCCGATCCGGTCTCCCCAGGTCCGGTCTCCACAAGTCCGGTTTCGCAAGGTCCGGTCCCGCAAACTTTGGTCCCGCAAACTTCGGTTTCGCAAACTTCGGTTTCCCCAGCTTCATCCCCGCCCGTAGCGGTCCGAGTCGATACGGCATCGGCGCCAACACCCACAGACCCCTCCGGCACCGCGCCCGCCACACTCACGTTCCAGGACGCGCTCAAACTAGCGCGCAAGAACAGCCCCACCTATCGCTCGGCGGTAACCGACTTGGGCGTGGCCCACGAAGACAAAGTGCAGAGTCGCGCGGCTTTGTTGCCAAACGTGAATTTCAACTCGCAGGCAATTTATACCCAGCCGCGGGCCGGGGCTCTGCCGACTGATCCCAGGTTCATTGCCGGCAACGGCGTGCACGAATACAGCGCTCAGGGCAACGTGCACGAGGCGCTGTCTCTCGAGGGTCTCGGCGGCTTCCGCCACGCCCAAGCGGCTGAGGCCGTGGCCAGGGCTCGCGCCGAGATCGCAGCGCGCGGCCTGGTCCTGACCGTGGTGCAGAATTATTACGGCTTCGTTGTAGCGCAGCGCAAGTATGCGACCGCGCAAAGGTTGGCCGACGAGGGCCAGCAGTTCCTCATTCTCAGCCGCAAACTGGAAAACGGTGGCGAAGTGGCGCACTCGGACGTCATCAAAGCGCAGTTACAGTTCAACCAACAGTCGCGCGACTTGCAGGAAGCGAGGCTGGCCATGGATCGCGCCCGGTTGGACTTGGCGGTGCTGGTTTTCCCGAACTTCAATCAGAACTTCTCCGTCGTGGATGACTTGCAATCTCTCGAACCCTTGCCTTCGCTCGAGGAAGTTCGCGAGGCCGCCGGACACAAGAACCCGGATTTGCGTGCGGCGCTGGCCTCTCTGGACGTGGCCAAGGGCGATGTCGCCTCTGCCTGGGGCGCTATGTTGCCCAGCCTCAGTCTGGATTATTTCTATGGCATCGATGCTACGCACTTCGCTACCAGGGGCACGGCGTTCGACAGCCTGGGAAATCCGATTCGCGTCGACAATCTTGGACATTCCGCCAGTGCCACGCTGCAATTCCCAATATTCAGCTGGGGCGCGGGCGTGAGCAAGGTGAAGCAGGCGAATCTGCATCGCACGCAGGCGCATGTAGAACTGAGCTTCACGCAACGGCAATTACTCGCCAACCTGCAGACGTTCTACAACGAGGCGCGAGCATCTCAAGACGAACAGGAATCGCTCCGTCAGTCGGCTGAACTAGCGGCAGATAGCTTGCGGCTCACCACGCTGCGTTATCAGTCGGGCGAAGCTACCGTGCTGGAAGTAGTGGACGCGCAAAATACCCTGGCCCTCTCCCGCAACGCTTATGATGATGGGCAAGCACGCTATCGCGCGGCACTGGCGAATTTGCAAACTCTGACGGGAACCCTGTAGATCATGGCCAATCACACGTACAAGACATTTTCCCTGGTGCTCGCGACTGCATTCGCATTGCTTCTCTCCGCCTGCTCGAAAGAAGACAAAGAACCTGAGCCCGAAGTCGCCGTTCAGGTTGCCCCGGTGGAACAGACCACGCTCGAGCACACAGTGTCGGCGGAAGCAATCTTGTTCCCGCTGGAACAGGCGGCCATCACTCCCAAGATCAGTGCACCGGTGAAAAAGTTCCTGGTCAAGCGGGGAAGCCGCGTGCATGCAGGCCAGCTCCTGGCAGTTCTGGAGAACCAGGATTTGGCCGCTGCGGCCACCGACAATCGCGGCGCTCTCGAACAGGCCCAGGCGACCTTCCAGACAACAACACAGGCCGGCCTCCCGGAAGAACTGCAAAAGTCCAAAGGCGACATGGAAGCAGCGCAAAAAATGCTGGACGCCGAAGAAAAGCTCTACAAGAGCCGCCAGGAGCTGTTCGACCAGGGAGCCCTGCCACGGAAAGATCTGGATCAGGCGACGGTATCGGTAACACAAGCCCGCAGTCAGGCAGAATTGGCCAAGCGCCACTACGATTCGCTTGTGGCTTTCGGCAACGATCAGGGAAAGAAGGCGGCAGAAGGTGCTTTTGTGTCAGCCAAAGGCAAATATGCCGGGGCCGAAGCCATGCTCAGCTATTCCCAAATCCGGACCCCTATCAACGGGTGGATCACCGACCGCCCACTCTATCCCGGAGAGATGGCTGCCGCCGGCACCCCTTTGCTCACGGTCATGGATACCTCGCAGGTCATCGCCAAGGCCCACATCCCGCAGAGCGAGGCCGCCCTGCTCAGCCCCGGCGGTAAGGCAACCATAAAGGTCCCGGGCCTCGCCAAACCCGTCGAAGGGAAGATCACCATCGTCAGTCCAGCCTTGGATCCGAATAGCACGACCGTCGAAGTTTGGGTCCAGGCCAAGAATCCCAAGCAGGAGTTGAAACCCGGAACCAGCGTGCAACTCTCGCTCTCGGGCAAGGCCCTACCCAACACCCTCGCGGTCCCCGCCGCTGCGGTCCAGCCCGGCCCTGACGGCACCACGGTAGTCATGCTGCTCGGCGAGGATGGTCGAGCCCACCAGACACCCGTTCACACCGGTGTGAAGCAGGATGACGATCTCCAAATCATCGATGGCGTAAAAGCTGGAGACAAAGTGATTCTTTCCGGCGCGTATGGCCTGCCCGATAAAACCAAGGTGAGAGTGGAAGCGGCCAAGACCAGCCCCGAAAAAGAACCCGCCGGCAAAGAGGCGGATGACAAATAGGGCCGTTTCCATAGAACCGGCCGCCAGAACAGCCGCCCATCGGCACGTTACTGCATTCCGACCGCCCGGTCGGGCATCCACCAAGAACTGCACATAACACTTGCCTGTGTTCTGTTTCTAAATTAAGCTCCCTTCACTTGAAAATTCAGCGAAAGCCGCCGAAACTGACGCGCCGAATCGAAACCCTTTTCGATCCTGCTCTTTCGCCGCCCGCTTCCTCTTCGTCCGCGTTTGCTCAGGCTAGTTCGTTGTTTGGGGTCTAGAAACCAAATTTTCCGTTGCGATCAGGAGATCTCACATGTTGGTTCGTACGCATCGATCGATGGGGAGCGTCGTGGGCATCGCCACGCTCCTGGGAGTTTTCTCTGCGGCACAGGCACAAAACCTGCCTCACTCCATCCTGCGCTGGAACGTCAAGCACGACGTCTCCGCGCCGCTCAGCGAAATGATCAAGAACGCCCCCAAGGCGAGTCTGGCTGCTGCGGCCAAACATGAAGCCCAGCCTGTGCGCCGCATTCCCCTGCCCCCGGGCATGGCGGCAGCTCCCGTGGCGCAGGATCTGGTCCGGCAACAAACCATCGCTGCGGCGACGCCGACCACGAGCCTGAATTTCGAAGGCTTGGGCAACGCGCAGTACGGCTTTACCGTGAACAGCGCGCCGCCGGATACGAACGGCGCGGTGGGCGCGACCCAATATTTCCAATTGGTGAACTCATCGTTCGCCATCTTCAACAAATCAAGCGGCGCGCTGATTGCCGGACCCACCGCAACCAACACCCTGTGGTCGGGTTTTGGCGGCGGATGCCAGAGCAATGACGATGGCGACGGCGTCGCCCTTTACGACAAGCAGGCCAACCGCTGGGTCATCAGCCAGTTCTCCGTGTCGACCACTCCGTTCCTGCAGTGCGTGGCGGTTTCGACCACCTCCGACGCCACCGGCACCTACAACCGCTATTCGTTCCAGTACTTGAACTTTGACGACTACCCGAAAATGGGCATCTGGCCCGACGGCTACTACGTCACGTTCAACATGTTCAACGGCAATACCTTCGTGGGCGCGGACTCCTGCGCCTACAACCGCACCGCCATGCTGGCCGGAACCGCGGCGACGCAGGTATGCTTCCAGCAAGGCTCCGCCGTGGGCGGATTGCTACCCTCCGATTTGGATGGCCTCACCGCGCCGCCCGCCGGTTCGCCGAATTACCAGATCTACTTCGGCAACAACTCTCTGCAACTCTATAAATTTCACGTGGACTTTACCACTCCGGCGAACTCGACCTACACCGGCCCTACGAACATTCCCGTCAGCGCGTTTTCGCCGCTTTGCGGGGGCGGCACTTGCATCGCCCAACCGAGCGGCGGCAACCAGCTCGATTCCCTGGCCGATCGCCTGATGTTCCGCCTGGCTTACCGCAATCTGGGCAGCCACGAGTCGCTGGTCGTCAACCACTCTATCGTTTCTGGAACCAGCGGCGGCGTGCGCTGGTATGAAATCCAAAACCCCAGCGGCACTCCCGTCGTCGCCCAGCAATCCACCTTCGCTCCGGACGCAAGCTATCGCTGGATGGGCAGCATCGCCATGGATCAGGCCGGGGACATCGCTCTCGGCTATTCCGTCTCCAGCAGTTCTCTTGACCCCACCGTTCGTTACACGGGCAGGCTAGCCAGTGATCCGGTGAACACGATGGGCGCGGAAGTGACCACCGTGACCGGCGGCGGCGTGCAGAACGG
>Ga0137419_10000998_pt1 | contig 11540 bp, 9 predicted proteins | sample CZODoug3_1_2_16f_FD_108279 | JGI IMG/M metagenome (GOLD analysis project Ga0137419, IMG submission 108279) | Vadose zone soil fungal communities from Angelo Coast Range Reserve, California, USA - CZODoug3_1_2_16fungal (Illumina Assembly) | ecosystem: Environmental > Terrestrial > Soil > Vadose... | reverse complement strand
GTTTCAGGCAATAGACGCCGGTTTCGTTTGCGGCCTGCCGGTGCAGATCGGGCCGACCGAGTCGCCTCGCCCATTCGAGCCCAGGTCGCGCGAAATGTGCCGCCCGGGCCGGGGAGCTGCAGCCGAAAAGAATCCGGGCCACAGCGAGCAGACCCTCGACCTGCAGGGCGCGCTGCTCCGCGCCGGGGAAATCGCGAAACAGCCGCCCGTAGTGCTCGGCAACCTCGGCAGTTGAACCGTCCAGGGACTTCGACTGCAGCGTTTGCAGGGACGCGACCAGGGTGCGCAGAGCCGCCTCCCGCGTTTGTGCATCGGACTCACCCAGAGCCGCGAGGACTTCGTCGGATCTTCCCCTCAAAAAGTCTGTGGGTTGGAGGTACGATCGTGCCGGTCGGCTGGAACCGGTACGCCCGTCATCCGATGATTGTTCAGCCATGGGCCGAAATCGCTTTGTCCGGGAGAGAGATGATGAACGTTGAGAACCTTGCGATCGAAAGCGAAGAACTCACAACGCACCAGGCCGCAGATTCCGCGTCGGAGCAGACGTCGGAAATCACCCCTTTGGCGCTGGAGAGCTTCAGATTCGTTGGAGGCGGCTCCATCATCGTGCTCGGATAACAACCGATCCGATCGGTCGGTGGCTCAAACCCGCCGACCCGTAGTGTCGCAATTTCCACGAGCGGAGAGTTCCCCGCTCATGCGGTAGGTGGTGCCCTATGCGCGCCCGCGCCGTGATTCTTAGCGGCGCGTGTGCTTGTCCAGGGCACGCCGGGCGAGCCGATGCGCGCCGGCGGCGAGGCGGCCTCTTGCCGAATTTCGTTCTGACGCGAAGCTGACGGCCACTACGGCGCAGGCGCCGTGCCGGTCAAACGACCCGGATCTGCACCTGGTGGACGGCGTTATTGCCATAGCCCAGGCGGTACCAATCGGAGCGTTCGGGCTGAGTGCGGCCGGCGAGGTCGGTGGCACGCGCGCGCAGCGTGACGGCACCTGGCTCCTGAAGCCGGGTGATCAGTTCCCACCATTGCCAGCTGTGACGCTTGCGCTCGCTGACGAGACGGGCTTCCCGCCAGCCCCCGATCCCCACATGCACCTCCACGCGCGCGATGGGCGCAGCGCCCGACCAGGCCACTCCTCGGACCGCCAGTTCACCGCATCCAAGCTCCTGGTGGGGCGCCGGCTCCGTGATCAGGGCTCGCACCCGCTGCAGCGTGACGGGCTCGCGGACGACGTCGCCTCCGTCGCGTTCCGATTCGTACCAATACTTGTCGGCCTGAAAATGCCCCGCGAACGGCCGGTCGATGAGCTCGATTTCCGTGAGCCATTTGACCGACGCGACCGCGTACCAGCTCGGAACGACCAGGCGCAGCGGATAGCCGTGCTGCATGGGAAGCGGCTCTCCATTCATGGCATAAGCAAGCACCGCGTCGCGAGCATGATCCAGCTGGAGACTGCGCTCGAAACGGATCGCGTCCGGGTGTCCCGCCAGGGTTCCACCGTCGGCGCCCCGAAACAGCACCTCCTGCGCGCCCGTTCGCACCCCGGCCCGATCGAGAACTTCCACCAGGGGCACGCCGGTCCACTCTGCCGTGCTGACGGCGCCCAGATTCCACTTCTCCCCCGCGATCGGTCGCTCGAACAGCGCGCGGCCGTTGCCGGCGCACTCGAGGGTGACGAAGAGCGCCTGCGAGCGCATGTTGTGCAGATCACGCAAGCTCAGACTCAGCGGCCGTTCTACCAGGCCGCCCACCGTGAGTCGGAAAGCGTCCGGATCGAGCCTGGGGATATGGAAGTGATTGCGGATGTAGAAGTGGGCATTCGGCATCACCACGCCGCCGAGCAGCGCCGGGATCGAAGTCTCGCAGTTGAGCGGGTGGGCACGATGGACGACCAGGCCGGCCTCGATCGCCTGCTGGCAGGCCTCTTCGGGATCGAGCGCCGGCACGAGTTCGCTCGCCGGCATGGCCGACGTGCAGCCACCGCTGGCGATTACGCGGGCGCAGGTCGAAGCCGGATAGATGTCCAGGCTGCCGACCATTTCGAGGGGTTGCATGAACTCGCGCAGTCGGCCCTCGTCGCCCGCTTCCACGATCAAATACACGGTGTGCTCACCGCGTACGACGGCCTCGCCCTTGATCTGCATCCCGTACTGTCCGACGTTCGGGCGGCTCAGGTGATTCAGGAGCATGGCGCCCAGGTAGGGATCCTGCGCCGGACAGCGCTCGGGAGCGTGGCGGTGCCTCGCTACGAACAGTGCCATGTTCGCCCTCGCGAATACGAGTCGATCGGATCGGCCCGCCTGGCCGCCTCCCTCAGGGTTTCGGCTGGGCAACGATGCGCAGATAGCGCTTGGGTGCCTTCCAGCCCTGCGGGAACAGCGTCCTGGCCTCCTCGTCGCTCACCGAGCCGGCGATGATCACGTCCTCGCCCTGTTTCCAGTTCACCGGTGTCGCCACCCGGTGCTTCGCGGTGAGCTGGATCGAGTCGATTGCGCGCAGCACTTCGTCGAAGTTGCGCCCCGTGGTCATCGGGTAATACAGGATCAATTTGATCTTCTTGTCGGGGCCGATCAGGAACACGCAGCGCACCGTCTGGTTGTCCGCGGGCGTGCGCGATTTTGCATCCCCGCCCGCGCTGGCCGGAAGCATGTCGTAGCTCTTGGAGACCTTCAAATCGGGATCGCCGATCATCGGATAGCCAGGCGCGACGCCTTGAGTCTCCTCGATGTCCTTGGCCCACTGCTGGTGGTCCTCCACCGAGTCCACGCTCAGGCCGATGATCTTGACGTTGCGCTTGTCGAATTCCGGCTTGATGCGCGCCATGTAGCCCAGCTCGGTGGTGCACACCGGCGTGAAGTCCTTGGGATGGGAAAACAGCAGCGCCCAGCTGTTGCCGATCCACCGGTGAAAGTCGATCGGGCCCTCGGTCGTCTGTGCCTCGAAGTTCGGCGCTTCGTCGCTTATGCGTAAAGACATGATTTCCTCCGCCAGTGCGTTCCTTCAGGTTGGGTGCCAGTCGGTTGCGTGCACATCGTCCGCGGACCTTGGCGGCAGTCCCAAGCCCACGAGGGGACCGCCGCTGCCACCGTGTACCTTTAACGAGTCAGACCGGCCAACTGGTTCAAGCGAGAAACGGCAGTACGGAGCCGCGTGCCTTCGAGGCTCCCGCAGCGCGTGCGCCGGCAGCGCGCGGTCTATCAGATCGGCCGGGTGCTGGCTTCGAGCCAGTTGGCGGCGGCCCCCGCCACATGCGGGGCCAGCCGCGCGCGCACGGTCGCGTGGTAGCGGTTCAGCCAGTCCACTTCGGCCGGGTTCAGCAGATCGCGCTCGATGCAGCGCGAATCGATCGGGCACAGCGTCAGCGTCTCGAAGTCCAGGAAGGTGCCGAACTCGGTGGTCTGCGCCGGCACCGTCAGCAACAGATTCTCGATCCGCACGCCCCAGCGGCCGGGCCGGTAGATGCCCGGCTCGTTCGAGGTGATCATGCCGGGCTCCATCGCCGTGTGCGGCTCGGCCAGCAGGTACGGGGTGATGCCGTGCGGACCCTCGTGCACGTTCAGGAAGAACCCGACCCCGTGTCCGGTCCCGTGACCGTATTCGACGCCGCTCGCCCAGATCGGCGCGCGCGCCAGGCTGTCGAGCATGGGCGAGCGCGTGCCGCGCGGAAAGCGCGCCTGTGACAGCGCGATCATTCCTTTCAGCACGCGCGTGAAGTCCTGGCGCTGCTCGACGCTGGTGGCGCCGACCGCGATCACCCGGGTGATGTCGGTGGTGCCGCTCTGGTACTGGCCGCCGGAGTCGATCAGCAGCAGGCCGTTGCCGGCTTGCCGCCCATCGCAGATCACCGCGTGCGATGCGCTGGTGGCACGGTAATGGGGCATGGCGCCGTTCGCATTGAAGCCGGCGATCGTCGCGAAGCTGGGCGAGAAGTAGTCATCGCGCGCGGCGCGCGCCTGCGTGATGCGCTCGTCGATCGTCAGTTCGGTGATCTTTTCGCGCCGGGCCACGGCCTGCTCGAACCATGCGAAGAACTCCGCGAGCGCCGCGCCGTCCTGCTCCATCGTGGTGCGGATCAGCCCGACTTCGGCGTCGTTCTTCACCGCCTTGGCGAGCGTGCTCGGGTTGATCTGCTCGATCCGGCGCACCGCCGCCGGCAGGGACTGCAGGACGCCGGCGGTGACGCGCCGCGGGTCGACCAGGATCACACTGCCCGGCGGCAGCTGCGACAGTTGCGCCGCGAGCTGATCGTAGCCGGCCAGCCGCACGCCATCGGCGGCCAGACGGGCGCGCAAAGGCGGCGGCACCTTCTGATCGAGGACGAACAGCGTTGCGCCCTCCGGCGCGACCAGCAGATGCGCCAGGAAGACCGGGTTGAACGAAACGTCCGACCCCCTGACATTCAGCACCCACGCGATGTCGTCCAGCGACGAGATCAGGTGCCAACCCGCCCCCGCGCGTTGCATCGCCTCGCGCAGCGCCTTCAGCTTGGCCAAACGCGCCACCGGCGCGAAGCGCTGCTGCTGTTCGAACACCGGCGCGAGCGGCAGTCCGGGCCGGTCCGGCCACACCTCGTCCAGCAGGTCCAGGTCCAGCCGCAACGAGGCGCCGCATCCGGCGAGCGCGTCCTGCAGCGCCCGCACGGTGGCCAGGCCCAGAACCCGTCCGTCGGCGCCGACGGTGTCGCCCTGGCCGCAGTTGGCGGCGAGCCAGTCGATGAATGCCACGCCGGCGTTGGAGCTGACTTTCATCGGCGCGATCCCGGTTCCGTCCAGCTCGGCCTCGGCCTGCAGCCAGTAACGGCTGTCGACCCAGACGCCGGCGAAGCGCGCCGTCACCACCAGTGTTCCGACCGAACCGGTGAAGCCCGACATCCACTGCCGGCCCTGCCAGCGTTCGGGAAGGTATTCCGACAGATGCGGATCCGAGGAGGGCACGATCCAGGCCGACAGCCCGTGGCGCTGCATCGATGCCCGCAACGACGCGATCCGGCTTGCGGTGCTGACCGACGGGTTCATTTGGAACGCGAGTCGCGCAGCGTCACGACGCGATTGAACACGAGGCGCCCCGGCGCATGGTCGCGCAGGTCCGCGACGAAGTAACCGTGCCGCTCGAACTGGAAGCGGTCCTCCGGCTGGGCCACGGCAAGGCCCGGCTCCACGAAGGCCGCCATCACTCGCCGGCTCTGCGGGTTGATCGATTCGCGGAAGTCCCGCCCACCGGCATCCGGCTGCGGGTCGGTGAACAGCTGTTCGTACAGCCGCACCTCGGCGCTCAGGCAGCCGTCCGTGGGCAACCAGTGGATCGCGCCCTTGACCTTGACGCGGTTGGCGCCGTCGGTACCGCTGCGCGTATCGGGCAGGTATTCGGCCAGCACGGCGGTGACGCGGCCCGCAGCGTCCCGTTCAACGCCGGTGCACCGAATCACGTATGCGTAGCGCAGCCGCACCAGGTTTCCCGGGTAGAGGCGGAAGTAATCCGGGGCGGGACGCTCCATGAAATCCTCGCGCTCGATCCACAGCTCGCGCCTCAGGTCGATGGTCCGCGTTCCGAGCTCGGGCTGGTGAGGGTGCACCGGCGCCAGGCAAGCCTCGCGCTGGCCGGCCGGGAAGTTGGTGATGATCAGCCGCAACGGCTCGAGCACCGCGACCGCGCGCGGCGCGGAAGGATCCAGGTCGTCGCGCAGCGCCTGCTCGAGCACCGAATAGTCGATCCACGATTCGGATTTGCTCACGCCGATGCGGTCCGAAAACAGCTGCAGGGCGCGCGGCGTGTAGCCGCGCCGGCGCAGTCCCACGATGGTCGGCATCCGCGGATCGTCCCAGCCTTCGACCAGCCGCTCCTCGACCAGCTGGATCAGCTTGCGCTTGCTCATCACCACGTAACTCAGGTTCAGGCGCGAAAACTCGTACTGGTGCGGCAGGTCGAACGGGTCCGGGCGAAGCTCCTCGAGCGCGCCCGCCAGCAGCGGCGCGAACTGCTCGGGCTTGCCCAGCAGCAGCCGGTAGAAAGCGTCCAGATCCCGCATCACGGCGCCGCGATCGTGCTCCCACCGGTCGAACATCGTGCGCAGGCTCGCTTCGGCGGCGCTGGCGTACAGCTTGTGACGGAAGTTGTGGCAATGCAGTGCAAACTCCCGCGCCACTTCCAGTCCCTGCTCGCGCAGCGACTGCACCAGCTCCAGCGCGGCGCGCCACTGAGGCTCGCGCAGCGTCGGCACCAGCCGCTCGACGCACCAGTCGTACAGCGGCCGGTGGTCCTCGAATTCCAGCGTGCACAGGCTGTGGGTGATGCACTCCAGCGCGTCGGAGATCGAGTGGGTGTAGTCGTACATCGGATAGATGCACCAGCGGTCCTCGGTCCGATGGTGGTGCGCGAAGCGGATCCGGTACAGCGTCGGGTCGCGCATATTGATGTTGGGCGAAGCCATGTCGATCCGGGCCCGCAGCACCATCGACCCCTCGCCGTGGCGGCCCTCGCGCATCTGGCGGAACCGCGCCATGCTCTCGTCGGCGGGGCGCCCGCGAAACGGGGAATCGCGCCCGGCCTCGGTCAGCGTTCCGCGCGACTCGCGCATCTGGTCGGCGCTCTGCTCGTCCACGTACGCGTGTCCGGCGCGGATCAGGAATTCGGCGTACTCGTACAGCTGATCGAAATAGTCCGACGCGTAGTACAGGTTGCTGTGCGCGCCCTCGGTCCAGTCGAAGCCGACCCAGTGCACCGCGTCCAGTATCGAATCGACGTATTCCTGCTCCTCCTTTTCCGGATTGGTGTCGTCGAAGCGCATGTGGCAGCGCCCACGGTAGTCGCGCGCAAGACCGAAATTCAGGCAGATCGATTTGGCGTGCCCGACGTGCAGATAGCCGTTCGGTTCAGGGGGAAAGCGGGTGCGTATCCGTGCCGGGTCCGGCTCGCCCTGCCACTGGAAGGTTCCATCGCCGGGACGTCCGTTCCAGCGGCGACGCGCGAATCGGCCCGAGGCCAGGTCCGCGTCGACGATATTGCGGATGAAATTGGCCGCTGCCGCAGGCCGCGCGGTGTCGCGTCGATTCATGGGTGAGGCTGCAAGTCCGCTGGGTGGCCGAGCGCGGAGGCGCACCGGCAATGGGCATTCTAGCGTTCAACGCGCATCGAAGCGGGCGCGGATCGCCTCGATACGGGCCCGGTTCACTCCGAAGTCCTCGCTGCCCAGCCGCGAGGCCGAGCGCGCATCGATTCTCTGAGAGCTGGCCAGGATCGCGAACTCCACGTCGTCGACGAACCTCAGCCAGCGCGTCGTGAACTCGGCCACCAGGTAATCGGGCCGGGCTTCGATGATCCGGGCGCCGCGCATCGAGGCGACGATGCTGCTCAGCCGCTGCATCGCGTCGGCGGCGCTGCCCTCGAAAGCGAGCGGCTCGATGCGTGCATAGTCGGCGCCCGCGCCGGTGTACATCCACGCCTGGCTGCTGACGCTGTTGCGGGTGGCCGAAGGCGCCTTCAGACGGCCATTGTGCACGCCCAGGTCGGTCGGCCGTTGTCCCTGCAGCCCTCCGGCCCAGCCGATTCCCAGCACCGTCAACGCACCGAGCACGACCATCAAACCGACCACGCCGATCCACGGGCTCATGCCCGGATTGTCCCACCCCGCGTGGCGCGATGCTCAGGCGTCGATCCAACCCTGCTCGCGTGCGCGTTGCAGGTCCGCGGCGCTGTCCAGATCGGCCAGCGGCCGCAGCAAGTGCACCGACAGGCCGAGCGAGGCGGCCCGCTGCAGCGTCTGCTCGGTCACGCGCGGGCCGCCCCACTCGATCGCGTCGAACAGTCGCGGTTGCGGGCACCTCAGACCCACCAGTACATAGCCGCCGTCGTGCGCCGGCTGCAGCACCGCGTCATGCGAGTCCAGCGCATCGGCCGCCTGTTCCAGGTCCTGGACTGTCTGCGCCGGGCAATCGGACCCGACCAGAACGCAGCGCGCGGCCCGATCCTGCGCGGCCAGCGCGTGGGCGAAGGCATGGATCATCCGGCGGCCCAGGTCGGCTCCGCGCTGCTCGAACAGCGGGACGCGGAAGCGCCGGGCGCACGCCCGCACGAAGGCGTGACCCGGATCGCCGGCGATCCACAGCTGGACCCGGGCCGCGCGCGCCGCGCATGCGCGGCGCAGCGTGCCCAGGACGAGGCGCCGATGAAGCTCGGTCGCCTGCTGCGCTCCGAGCGCCGGGATCAGACGCGTCTTGACTTCGCCTGCGACCGGCGCACGCGCGAACACCAGCAGGGGCCAGGGCTCAGCGGGCATTGCGATAGCGTTGCGCCAGTTGCTGCGGATCGGCACCCATGAAATAGGCCAGCCTGAGCCACCACATCTGAAGGACCGTGCGCGCCAGGCCCGCCTGCTCCCAGCGACGAGCCGATACGACCACCGGCGGGCGCAGCGCAACCGGCGCCGACAGCCTTCGCGCGCGCCGGCAGAATTCGACGTCCTCCATCAGCGCGATCGGGGCGAAACCTTCCATCGCCAGGAACGCTCCCTGCTCGACGAAGATCGCCTGGTCGCCGGTGCAGATTCCGGTTGCACGCGAGCGCAGATTCATCAGCGATCCGATCAGCGGCAGGCCGAACGAACGGCCCTGCAGCTTCACGTCGAACCGGCCCCAGCACGCGCGGCGGTTGCCCAGGGCGCGGAAGATCAGCCGGTCGGCCTCGCGCGGGAGCCGCACGTCCGCATGCAGGAACAGCAGCACGTCGGCGTTGCGGGCCTGCTCGCAGCGCGCTCCCGCGTTCATCTGGAGAGCGCGGCCGCGGGGCGCCGCGATCACCCGATCGCACAGGGGAGCAGCCAGCCGGACCGTGGCATCGCCGCTTCCGCCGTCGACGACGATCACCTTCGCCCCCCGCTGGCGCAGATCGGCCAGTGCGGCCAGGCACGATTCGATCTGCTCCGCCTCGTCCAGAACCGGAACGATGACCGCCAGTCTCATTAAGCCGGGGGTGAGGGTGCGCGCATCGGGCCGATCTTATTCGCCCTGCACCGCGTACGCTTTGCGCTTGTCCCGCAGAAGGGTTCCCACGGCGGCCAGCACCGGGCCGAGCCCGCGCGCGCCGCGCATCCAGCCTTGCACGGCCTCCAGGAAGGCCTGTTGTCCGGCCGTCACCTGCGCCCGGCGCCATTGGCCCGCCGCGTTCCGGTTGGCCTCGGCCAGGGTCGGATAGACATGGATCGTTCCCAGTATCCGGTTCAATCCGATGTTCTGTTTCATCGCGAGCACGAATTCGGCCAGCAGGTCGCCCGCGTCCGGGCCGACGATCGTGACGCCCAGGATGCGATCGGTGCCCGGCTGGGTCAGCACCTTCACGAAACCGGCGGCGTCGCCGTCGGCGATCGCGCGGTCCAGCTGCGCCATCGGGTAGACGGTCGCCTCGAAGGCGAGCTTGCGCTCGCGCGCTTCCTGCTCGTTGACCCCGACGCGCCCCACCTCCGGGTCCACGAATGTCGTCCAGGGGATGACCCGGTAGTCGGCGCGAAACGTCCAAAACCGGCCGAACAGGGCGTTGACCGCCGCGTACCAGGCCTGGTGCGATGCCGTGTGCGTGAACTGGTAGGGACCGGCGACGTCGCCGCACGCGGTGACGTTCGGGAACCTCGTTCGAAGGAACTCGTCCGTCTGGATCGTGCCGCCGCGGGCGGTGTCGATCCCGAGCGCCTCCAGCCCCAGCCCGTCGACGCGCGGAGCGCGCCCGACCGCAACCAGCAGCTGGTCGAACTCGACCCGAACTTCGGCGCCCTGGTGTTCCGCAACCAGGATCTTCCGACCGCCTTCGATCACGCATTCGCGCGCCGTGTGGCTCGTCAGCACGCGGATGCCTTCGCGCCCGAAACGCTCGGTGACGGCCTGCGACACGTCCGGATCCTCGCGCGCCAGGATGCGCGACAGCATTTCGACTTGAGTGACCTGCGAGCCGAGGCGCGCGAACGCCTGGGCCAGTTCCGAGCCGACCGGTCCGCCGCCCAGCACGAGCAGTCGGGGCGGCAACTCGCGCAACTGCCACAGCGTCTCCGACGTCAGATAGCCGACCTGCTGCAGACCGGGGATCGGCGGCACGAACGGCCGCGCGCCCGTTGCGATCACGATCGCGCGCGTGGTCAAGGTGCGCGGGCCCGCACCGCCATCAACCCCGCCATCGACCTGGACCGTCCAGGGTGATGTGAGTCGCGCGTTGCCGCGGATGCATTCGACCCCGAGGGCCGTGTAGCGCCGCGCCGAGTCGTGCGGCTCGATGGCCTCGACGACCCGCGCAACGCGCTCCATCACCTGGGCGAAGCCCACCTGCGCGCTGGCGTGGATTCCGAACTCGCGGGCGCGCGCGATGTCTGCGTTCAGGCGGGCCGCCCGGATCAGCGCCTTGCTGGGCACGCAGCCCGTGTTCAGGCAATCGCCTCCCATGGTATCGCGCTCGATCAGCGCGACACGCGCCCGCGTGGCCGCGCCGATATACGCGCTGACCAGGCCGGCCGACCCGGCTCCGATCACGACCAGGTTGTATTCGAAACTGGCCGGGCGCGGCCACCCGGCGTAGACGCGGCGCGCCTTGATGACATCGACCGCGCGCCGGGCCAGCGGCGCCAGCGCCCGCTTGGCCAGCAGCGGGAACAGGCCCAGCACGAGGAAGGCGATGATCAGGCCGCCCGAAATCCTGAACGCACCAAGCTGGGTGCCGGCGTACACGTAGGCCAGCGTGACCGGCAGCATGCCGAGCTGACTCACCCAGTAGAACGTACGAACGGGCAGGGCGGTCAGACCCATCACCAGGTTGATCACGAAAAACGGAATCAGCGGCGTCAGCCGCAATGCGAACAGGTAAAACGGACCCTCGCGCCGGATCCCGTCATCGATCGCCGCCAGCCGGTCCCCGAAGCGTGCCTGGACCCAATCGCGCAGCACGAAGCGGGCCGCCAGGAACGCCAGGGTGGCTCCGATCGAGGAGGCGAACGACACCAGCACCGTGCCCAGCGCCAGGCCGAACACCGCCCCGCCGGCGATCGTCAGCAGCGCAGCCGCACCCGGCACCGACAGCGCGGCCGCCGTCACGTAGGTCGCGAAAAACGCGGCCGCTGCCAACACCGGATGAGTTGCGCGCCAGACCTGGATCGCGTCTCTGTGCGCCTGGATGTAATCGAGCCGGACAAAGCGGGCCAGGTCGAGCGCGAAGAACGCGACGATCGCCGCCGCGATCGCGAGCAGCAGCAGCAGCTTGGGGCGGTGCATGGTTGCGCGTCTCCCCGATGGGGTCGCGAGGCGGCTCAGGTCGCCGCTCGCGCCGAAGCCGCACGATACGACCGTTCCGAACCGTAAGCGGGAGGTGTTCGCGATGCGGGGCTACCGCGACAGTGCCGAGCGCGCGGACCACAGATCCGCGCGCCGCTCGATCTCGCGCACCATCCCAGCGAACTGCTCCGAGATGTTCCGGCGCAGCAGCGCCGTGCGGATGAACCCGGGCAGTGGCGTGTCCGGCTCGATCAGCCCGCTCCAGGTGAGCTCGGTGCTGCCGTCAGGCTGCGGCTCGATT
>Ga0137419_10000988_pt1 | contig 11585 bp, 7 predicted proteins | sample CZODoug3_1_2_16f_FD_108279 | JGI IMG/M metagenome (GOLD analysis project Ga0137419, IMG submission 108279) | Vadose zone soil fungal communities from Angelo Coast Range Reserve, California, USA - CZODoug3_1_2_16fungal (Illumina Assembly) | ecosystem: Environmental > Terrestrial > Soil > Vadose... | reverse complement strand
TAGCGGATGCTCGAGAATGGACAGCCGCGAAATCACAAAGGGAATCTTGCGACGGGCAAGCTCGCGCACGAGCTCGTCGCGGTGACCGTGCGCGCGATAGAGAACGGCAAAGTCGCGCCAGCGGCGGCCGGCTTTGTGGATGCGCTCGAGCTCGGAAGCAACCCAGCGAGCTTCGTCCTCGGGAGTAGCCAGTTCCACAATGCGAATCTTTTCGCCTTCGGGTTTGTTCGAACTCAGCACTTTTTTGGGAAAATCCGCGCTGACCGTGTTTTGGCCGATGACATGGGTGGCGACGCGTAAAATGTTGGGTGTGGAGCGGTAATTTTCCGTGAGGCTGACGCGGAACTTCGTCGAATCCTGCCCTTCGCGCCAACCCGCAAAACGCTCGAGAAAGAGCTTGAAGCTGCCGAAAGAAGCGCCGCGAAAGCGGTAAATAGCTTGATCGTTGTCGCCGACGGCAAAAATATTATTGGAATCGTTGACAAGGAGTTCGAGCAAACGCAATTGCGCGATGTTGGTGTCCTGAAATTCGTCCACGAGAATGTAGCGAAAGCGATGTTGCAGCGTTGTACGGAGAGTGGTATCGCGTTCGAGCAGCCCGACTGCTCCGGTGATCAGCGTGCCGAACGAAGAACACTTTTTTTCGCGGAGCAGCTCTTCGCTGGCGCGATAGGCTCGCGAGATTTCTTGTTCGCGTGCCACGGTTTCCTCGCGCTCAGCAAGTGTGTCCGCATCGAGTTGGCTGCGCTCCGCTTGCAACTGGCCGCCGAGTTCGTCCACATAACGCTGGTAATCCTCGCAAGAGACCAGCTCATCCTGGCAACGCGAAAAAAACTCCACGAAATCGTTGAGGAATTGACCGGGTTCGGCGAGACGGCGGTAGCGATCGAGCTGCAGCCGGGAGAGATTGCGGCGCAGCAGAATCCAATGATCGACTTTATCCAGCATGCGACTTTTCGGGTCGCTGTCTTTCAGGATGGACTCGCAAAAGGCATGGAATGTTTTTAGAGTGACATCCTTGCCTCGCTCACCAACGGTTCTTACTACGCGAGCCTTCATCTCGCCGGCGGCTTTATCCGTAAACGTCAAGCCCAGAATATTTTCGCCGGATAGGCCTGGATCGGACTGCAAGAGGTGCCGGATACGCTCCGTAATCACGCGAGTCTTGCCCGTGCCTGCGCCAGCGATGACCAGGAGCGGCCCTTCGCCATGGGTGATGGCGCGCCTCTGGGCGTTGTTGACTTTCAGGCCGGTGTCGGGCAGCGGCTCGAGATCAAAGAGTGTGCGCATGGTTTAGAGAGCCGGAAAAGAGAAGGGTAGCGGATTGCGGGGCGAAGGGGAAGCGAAACTTAAGGCAGAGCTAATTTACCGAACCAGATGGACTTGAGGGGTCCGAACGGTTGCTATTGGCTTTGGCGTAGTAGCCGCGACGAGCACGCACTTGGTAGCCCTTGTGGTCCGGCACTTCAATACGGATTTTGTGATACTTGCCGTCAAACTGTGAATGCGTGGGAATGTAAGCGATGGAATATTGATTGCGCAGCTCGTCGCCGATGTCCTGGAAGGATTGATCGAGATCGTCAACGTGATAGGGGTAGAATGAGCGACCGCCGGTTTCCTCCGCCAAGTCCTGCAGGATCTTATCGCCCTCCGTCAAATGCGTTTTGCGGTTGGCGGCCTTGTCCGGATTGGTCTGTGAGAGTTGAATCCACTGCGTGCTGGTGCTGATCGTGTAGATGACGACGCTATAGCGCTGCGCCATCTCGATGGCCTCCGAGCGCGTGTGGTTGGAGAGATTGTCGTCGCCGTCGCTGATAAGGATCATCACGCGGCGGACGACGTCGGGCTGGTCGCCGGGCGGACGCGGCGGATGGCTCAATTCCTTGTCGCACGCATTATAGATTGCGTCGTAGACCGCAGTGCCGCCTCCGGCGCGCGTCTTGAGAATTTCATCACGCAAACGGCCCGCGTCGTCCGTAAATCCCTGGAGGACCGCAGGCTCGTCGTCGAAGGTCATGACAAACGCCTGGTCCTTATTGTGGCGCAGAACACTGAACAGAAAGGAAGTAGCGGCGTCCTGCTCGAATTTCAGGCGGTCGCGGATGCTGTTGGAAGTATCCATGAGCAGGCCGATGCGCAGCGGCAGGTCCGTCTGGCGGCTGAAATAGCGAATGGCTTCCGGACTCTTGTCATCCCAGATCTTGAAGTCGTCCTTGTCGAGGTCGGGAACAAGCTTGTTTCGCCGATTTAAAACAGTGAAAAGGACGTCGACGAGATTGACGACCTGCGTGATGCGGCCCTGGTCTTGCCGGTCGGGCGCCGGCTCTTGCGGAGCTGGCGGCGGCGCAGGCGCGGGCTGTTGTGCGGCATCCTGCCGCTTCGCGGACGCCGGGCTGGAGGATTGCTGGGCGCGATCACCCGGACTTGCGAAGAGTAGCGCGACAATAAGGGCGAGCGAAATAGGAATCCGACGCATGTGAATCGATTATAGGTAGCTGGTGAGGGCAGCGTCAATTCGTTCCGAGGATTCCCCGGCGGCATCGCTGACCTGATGAAGAAATTCGCGCAACTCCGGAGGAAGGGGAGCGCGCAGTTCGATCCACGCGCCGGTGCCAGGTTGCGTGAAGCCGAGCTTGGCAGCGTGGAGAAAATTGCGGGGCAGAGGTGGCAGCGTGATCTTGCCGATGCGGAGCTGCGTTGCCGCGCCGTACAACGTGTCACCCACGACCGGATGCCGGAGAGCGGAGAAATGCACACGAATCTGGTGGGTGCGACCCGTGTGAAGCCGAATCTCGACTAGACTGGTGCTGCCGATTCGTGCGAGTGTGCGCCAGTCCGTGCGCGCTTCGCGGGCGTTGCCGAGCACGATGCTGCGACGCGTCGTCATGCGGGTGCGGCGTTTGGGGTCGCGCATGATGGCCAGCTCAATGCGGCCGCTCTCTTCCCTGAGGTGACCTTCTAAGAGAGCGATATAGGTTTTTTTGACTTCGCGTTGCCGAAATGACTCGGCGAGCTTGGCGTGAGCTGCATCATTTTTCGCGACGAGGATTACGCCGGAAGTGTCTTTGTCCAGGCGATGCACAATCCCAGGGCGGAGTGCGTCGCCGCCTTGCGACAGGGCCTGGCCGCGGCCGAGAAGCGCGTTCACCAGCGTGCCGCGCGGATTGCCGGCCCCGGCGTGCACAGTCATGCCGGCTGGCTTGTTCACGGCGATTACGTCTTCGTCCTCGTAGAGGATTTCGAGAGGAATGGATTCGGGTTCGGCGCGAAGCGGAGGACGCCGCCGGATTTCTATGCTGATGCGCTCACCATTGCGAATACGGTGAGAGCCTTTCGTGGGACGAGAACTGACGAGCACCTGGCCGCTGTCGATAAGTTCTTGCGCGCGCGTGCGGCTAAGCTTGCATCGCGAGGCAATTGCTTGATCCAGGCGCTGCCCCGCCTCACTCTCGGTAACGACAAATTCCTGAAGCGCAGATTCGTTGCTCTGGCTCACGCGGAGATTGTAGCAGCGGTTCGTGCGATACAAGCTCGAATGCCCTGTCAGCTCGAGTGACTCTTGGTGGCTTCGGGGGCGTGGTGCTTGTGGAAGAAAAGGACGTCGATGATGATGAGGGCGGCGCCGATGGTGATGGCGGAGTCTGCTACGTTGAAGGCCGGCCAGTGATAGCTGCCGAGCCAGACTTCAAAGAAGTCTGTCACGGCGCCGTGCACGATGCGGTCCGTCACATTGCCGGTGGCACCGCCGAGGAGAAGAGCAAGGCCGGCAGCAGTAAGACGACCGCCGCTGTGACCGGCGACAAACAACCAAGCGAGCGCGCCGATGACTACAGCGGAACCGACGATCAGCAGGATGCGCATACCAGGTGATGGCGAATCGGCGAAGACACCGAAGGCAATGCCGGGATTGCGACTGTGCACGAGGTAGATGAAATTGTGAATCACCTCGCGGTGCCAGCCTTCGACAGTTTGCGATTCGAAGCAGGCCTTGGTGGCGCGATCGAGCAGGACGACGGCAATCGTCAGCCAGAGCCAGCGGAGGCGTGCCGGGAAAATCAACTGCGTGCTCCCGGGCGAATCTCGAAAGCGAGTGGGCTGTTGAGTTCTTCACTCGTGGTTTGCACCGGGGCCGCGGCTCGAACGCAAAAGCGGCGGCAAGCCGCCGCACTCCAGGAAAGTCGCGCTTTGTTACGTGGTGGCATGGGTTGCCCCGCCTTCAATTTCGGCCAGCGCTTCGCTGCAACGCTCGCAGATTGTGGGATAACGCGAGTTCTCCCCGACATGGGTGGAATAGTTCCAGCAGCGCTCGCACTTCTTCCCGTCAGCCTTTTCGATTCGGACTGCCAGGCCGAAAGTTTCGGCGGGCTCGATCCCAGCAGGCGCGGCGTCCAGAATTTGTACCTGAGAGACGATGAACAGCGCAGGCAGTTGCTTAACGTACGCCTTCAGTGTGCTCTGTAGCTTGGGAAGGCTCGAATACAACGACACTTTTGCTTCCAGGGCGCCGCCGATGGATTTCGCGTTCCGCGCTTCTTCCAGCTTGACGAGCACGGCGGAGCGCACCTTGGCCAACTCCTCCCATGCTTCCTTTTTCTGAGCGTCAATCTTTGCGGTCAAAGTTTCGGCCGCCGGAAACTCCGTCATGTGCACGCTGGCTCGATCGCCTTTAGCCTTCGGCAGATACCTCCAGATTTCTTCGGAGGTGAAAACGAGGACCGGTGCGATCAAGCGCACTAACGCGCTGGTGATTTTCCAAATCGCCGTTTGCGCCGAGCGGCGCGATTTGTTCCCGGCAGCTTTTGTGTAGAGGCGGTCTTTCAGCACGTCGTAGTAGAAGGCGCTCAGATCCACTACACAGAAATCGTGAACGGCGTGATAGACGCGATGAAAATCGTAACCGTCGTACCACTCGCGGCATTTGGTGACCAATTCAGCGGCGCGCTCGAGCATCCAACGATCCATTTCCTCGAGCTGATCGTTTGGCAGGGCATCGCGTGACGGATCGAAATAAGACAAGTTGCCGAGCGCGAAGCGAAATGTGTTTCGGATCTTGCGATAAGCCTCGCTGAGCTGGGTCATCACCCGCTCACTCATTTTTACGTCGGCTTGATATTCGACGGAGGCAACCCAGAGCCGCAGCAAGTCGGCGCCCCAGCGTTCGACGATTTCGTTGGGATACAGAGTGTTGCCAAGAGACTTCGACATCGGCTGGCCTTTTTCGTCGAGCGTCCAGCCGTGCGTGACTACGCTGCGAAACGGCGCTTTGTGCTTGATGCCCGTGGCCACGAGAAGGGAGCTGTGGAACCAGCCGCGATATTGGTCCGGGCCCTCGAGGTAAACGTCAGCCGGCCACTCCGGACCCTTCAGGACCGCCAAGTGCGAGGAGCCGGAATCGAACCACACGTCGAGAATATCGTGTTCCTTGCGCCACTTTGTCGCACCGCAGGAGCACTTTGTTCCGGGCGGCAAAAGCTCGTCTGGCGTGTGCTGATACCACGCATCGGCGCCCTCTTTTTCAAACCAACGCACAACGTTGCGCAGAGCGCTGAAATCTTCCAGGCGTGTTCCGCACGCGTCGCAATAGAAAACGATAATGGGCACGCCCCAAAAGCGCTGGCGAGAGACGCACCAGTCCGGGCGTTCCTTGATCATTTCGTACATGCGGTCTTCGCCCCACGCGGGAATCCACTTGACGTGACGGATCTCGCCGAGCGCTTCCTCGCGCAGCGTTCCAGTCCGGCCGTGCGCCGCCGCGTCGATCTTGATGAACCATTGCTCGGTGGCGCGAAAAATTACGGGATTGTGGCAGCGCCAGCAATGCGGGTAGCTGTGCTTGTATTCATGGTGGCCGAGCAGCGCCCCGCGGTCCGCAAGCAGGTTGACGATGATGGGATTCGCGGTGAACACATCCTTGCCCTTGTATTCCGGCAAGCCTTCGAGATAAACGCCGCGATCGTCGAGTGGCGCGTAAATCTCCAAACCATACTTCTGGCCGGAGTAAAAGTCGTCGGCGCCATGACCGGGCGCGGTGTGTACGATGCCGCTGCCCTGGTCGAGCGTTACGTAGTCAGCGAGAATGCCGGGCACTTGGACGGGCAAAAAGGGGTGCTGAAATTTCATCCCCGCAAACTCGGAGCCCTTGAATTTGGCGCGAACGCGAGCTTCCTTGATTCCGCTTTCGGCCTGTAAGGCTGCGACGCGATCGGCCGCGAGCAACAGCGCGCCTTTTTCCGTATCGACTACGGCATATTCAAAATCCGGATGGAATGCGAGCGCCCGGTTATGCGGGATTGTCCACGGAGTCGTGGTCCAAATCACCGCGCTCACATCGTTGCCAATCTTAGCGGCTTCGCCCGAACCACCGCCGACAACGCCAAATTTCACCCAGATCGAAGGGCTGGTGTGATCTTCGTACTCGACTTCAGCCTCGGCTAAAGCGGTAGAGTCGTGGATGCACCAATACACGGGCTTGCGCCCGCGATAGACGTAGCCGCTTTCCATGAAATCCAGGAACGCGCTGGCAATGGTGGCTTCGTAATCGAAGCTCATGGTCAGGTAAGGATCATTCCAGCGGCCAAAGATGCCGAGACGCTTGAAATCGCGCTTGTGCTGCTCGACAAAGCGCGTCGCAAACTGGCGGCAGAGCTTGCGAAACTCGGCCGGCGGGACCTTGCCTTTCCCACCCAGCTCCTTCTCCACCTGCGTTTCGATGGGTAGCCCGTGACAATCCCAGCCCGGCACGTAAGGCGCATAGTGTCCGGCCATGCTCCTGGTCTTCACGACCAAGTCCTTTAGGATCTTGTTCAGGCCAGTACCGAGGTGGATTTCGCCCGTGGGATATGGCGGCCCGTCATGCAAGACAAACAGTGGCTTGCCTTTACGGACATCCAGAATGCGCTCATACAGGTTCTCTTCCTGCCAAGCCGCGAGCTGTTTCGGCTCGTTCTGGGGCAAGTTCGCCTTCATAGGGAAGTCTGTCTTTGGCAGATTGAGTGTCTTCTTTAGTTCCAGCGGCTCGGCCATGGGCTGATTAGCGTGATTTCCCTTCTATGCCGTTATTTCCCAAAGGTGTTTGGCGGGAAACATCGGAAAGCAGCGTGAATACCGTATGTTACAATGAATAGCAGTGGGTGTCAGCCCAGGTCGCGTGCAACCAAACGTGGTCCGTGGGAATCGTATTTTCGTTGGTATCCGTCGGGACACCTAGTCGAGGGTTTCTTACGTCTAAACCTATGCCGGAAGCGGCTGATTTTAGGGGACACAGGTGCCAGATTCATCTTTTATAAGCCTTTCCGCGAATATAAAACGAAGTACGCCTGCCGGCTCGGGCGGGCAGCAAGCCCCGGTGCCGGTGCCCGCTAGTGCTGTGCCACGTTTTGGCGCTCCCGCTCACCTTGTATCTGATGATTTTTGGTCGAATTTGAAGCAGTTTCTTACGGAGCGCCCGGTAAAGGTCGTCGAGCGCCCGGATGCACCGTTCACGCGCAATGCGTTTGGCAGCGGGGTTGGCGACAATTTGAAGGAATTTTTGAGCTCGCGCCCAGTGCCCAAGGGGCCCATCAACAGCAAGCTGGCGGTTAACTGGGGTTCGAGCTTTGGCGGCTTCTTCTACCGCATCAAAGAAGTTATCTCGCCGACCAAGCTCCCGCCGCTGCAAGTTACCAGCAAGCCGGTGAAGGTGAAGGACATTTGGTCGAAGGATGAGAACTTCGGCTGGACGCAAGTCATTTCCATGGGCCTGCACGCGGGTATTTTTGCGCTCGTGATCTTTGTGCCGCTCTTCTGGCATTTCTCGAAGCCCATCCAGGCCAAGAGCAATGTTGACGTGGTGCCTCTCGACATTTCGCCGTATGTGACGAAGCTGCCCGCAGGAGCCACAAAAGCCGGCGGCGGCGGCGGCGCCAACGACCACACCATGACCCCAGTGAACAAGGGGAAATTGCCCAAGTTCAAGTGGACGCAATTTACGCCTCCGCAGGTGAAGATTCAGAATCCCAATCCGAAGCTTGCCATGGATCCGGCGCTGCTGGGTCCGCCGGACTTGAAAGTACCAAGTCCGAATATGTCCACGTATGGCGACCCGTTGGCTTCCGCCTATTCCGATTCGCTCGGTCACGGCAACGGTACAGGTATTGGCAGCGGCACGGGCGGCGGCCTCGGTCCTGGCGAAGGTGGCGGCACGGGTGGCGGCGCGTTTCGGGCGGGCGTGAACGGCGTCGGCGTGCCGATTTGCTTGTACTGCCCGATCCCGCAGTATTCGGATGAGGCGCGTAAAGCCAAGTATCAAGGCACGGTAGTGTTGCAAGTGACGATCACTCCCGATGGCCGCGCCATCAACATCTCCGTTGTAAAAGGCCCGGGTCTCGGCCTGGAAGAGAAAGCCATCGAAGCCGTCAAAGGCTGGAAATTCAAGCCCGCCGTGGGACCGAATGGCAAAGTTGTGGCTACGATCGTACCGATCGAAGTTACGTTCCGCCTCTACTAAGCGGATTACCTCGCAATCCCAAGTCTGCTTCTCTCCGTGCGGGCAACCAATCTAGGACAGGTCACTTCACATCAGCCAATTGCCGCTCGCGGTAGTTGAGGAAGAAAAACTCGGGCGGCGCGGAGGTACCTGTGCTTGGAACCCGCCTGCCTGGCTTCTCCTTTCTTCATGCCTCATCCGATTCATGGATCGGCCGCGTCCTTGAGAATTTTCGTCAACTATTTACTCCCGGAGCGCTAACGCCCGGCTCCGCGAATGGCGCGCCTATTCACTTATTGAAGTTCGAGCGCTCGGGTCGCGCGAGTCGTGCACAGACAGTGTCATTGCTTACGCACGGAGCATTGCTGGTAGCGATTTCGGTGATCGTTTCTCAAACGGTTCACCAGCCAGATGTAAAGCGTGAGATCCCCACCAACATCGGTCCACTGTTCTACTCACCGGATACGGAACATTTTGCGGAGCACCCGTCGCAAGGCTATGACGCCGGAGGCGGTGTCAGGGTCGCGTCTCCTGCGACCCGCGGATTCTTTGCCCCACGATCGCCGGTGCAACTGGCTCCGCCGCGTATGCCAGACGACGCCACGCACCTACTACCGATCACGCCAACGATTCTAGACATGGAGGCGTCTCCGATTGTCGCTCCGCAAAACGATCTGGGCCTGCCGTGGATGCCTGACAAAAACGGTTCCGGTGGACCAGGCATGCGAGGCGGTATCGGGGCTGGCGAAAATGGAGGTGTGGGGGATCGCGAGGGACCGGGAGGTGGTGAAGGGGAGGGAACTCCTTACGCTCGCGGCGTGTCGATGCCTGTGTGCGCGACTTGCCCGTACCCCATTTATACGGACGAAGCCAGACACGCGAAGATGCAAGGCACGGTGACGCTGCGGGTGTTGGTTGGAGCCGACGGAAGGGCATCGGATATTCGAGTGGTTCGAGGCGTTGGCTTTGGATTAGACGAGCGCGCAGTGCAGACGGTGCGCGGCTGGAAATTCCGCCCGGCTAGCGATGCGAATCAGCGCGCGCTCCCGGCCTGGGTTACAATCGAAGCAGTTTTTCGCCTTTTTTGAGCGCGCTGAAATCTGAGTCATGGCTTACGAATTTAGGGTATGGGACCAAGACCCCGAGCCGCAAGCCTCGTCTGGGCATTCGGTTATTCCGCCGAGGACGATCACCGGGGTTGGCGTGCTGGACCCATCGGTTCCGCCAAAGAGACCACCGTCGGTGCTGTTCCGCATTTTGGCGGGCCTCATCCTTGTCGGTTTTATTGTTTTGATTGTTTCCATGTTTTTGCCCCGCCACTAGCCGGGTTCGCAACACTCCTTCGTTCTTCGCGCTTGCGTCGCGGGCAATCTGCTAGGATGAACTCCATGCGAAGAGCGTTATCGCGTTACCTTTGCGTGGTGTGTTATTCCGCTTTTCTCGCGGGTGCCGCTTGGGCACAAAGCACCGCGGGCTCACTCGAGTTAGCAGCGCGGATTAGTCCGACGGCTGCTCGGCCAGAACCGGTGCGGCAGTTCACGTTCTATGTTCTAACCAAGAGCTACGCCGAAATTGTGAAGGAAGTCGAAGCGGAAAACGAGATTCCATCTCGCGAGAAATTTATCGATGACCTGAAGGTTTCGCCGGAACTGAGAGAATGGCTGAAGGCTCACGATATTTTTGATTTGACGATGCCCGGCCTGGATCGTCTGGTTACACCGGACGACATTATTCATGTTCCTGAATTTCTGTTGGCCTACCAGCGCTCTAACAGTGGCGGCGTAACCTCCGGTATTCCCAAGCCGAAGTACGCCGATGCCGACAAGACAGCGCATCCGGATCGCTACAACAAGCAACTGCAGGACTACTACCTCGCGCTGAAGAAATTCATCCAGAACAATCCTTCTACGGTCAGCGGAATCGAACTCGAACTGACCGGTGTGAATCCGCAGGACAAGTGGTCGAAAATCCAAGCCGAACACAGGCGTCGCGTGGTACGGCTAGCGCCGGAATTCGCGCAGACGAAGTATTTGGTGGGAAAAGCGGAAACTGACCTCGACGGGCACGCCGCGGTTTCCGGCCTTGCTCCCGGAGAATACTGGCTCAGCACGCTCAATCTGGATGCCAATGCCGGCGATACTCGGCTAGGTTGGGACGCCCCGGTAGCCATCCACGCAGGTCAGACCACGCGCGTGGAACTCACCAACCTCAACGCCGTCGACAGACGCGCTTCGGCCCCCTGACGCTCCGCGCGTTCTAAAATGGGCACTCCTCTTCTTTGGATCGGATTCAACCTTTTCGTCCTGGCGTCCATCGCCTTGGACTTGGGTGTCTTCAACCGGCGTCTTCATAAGGTTAGCGTGCGCGAGGCCGGCTTTTTCAGTTTGCTTTGGGTCGTGCTCTCAATTTTATTCGGGTTGGGGGTACTTCACTACTCCGGTAGACAGGCAGGCCTGGAATTCTTCACGGGCTACCTGATCGAGAAGGCCCTGAGCGTCGACAATTTATTTCTCTTCCTGGTGATCTTTCGCACTTTTGCAGTCGATGAACGTTTCCAGCACCGCATGCTGGAATGGGGCATCCTTGGCGCGCTGGTGATGCGCGGAGTGATGATCCTGGCCGGCGCCGAATTGATCGAACGTTTCTCTTGGGTGCTGTATGTGTTCGGTGCGTTTATCGTGTATGCCGCAATTCACATGCTGTTCGTGAAGAAGGAAACAGTCCACCCCGAAAAAAGCTTTATCTTTCGCTTCGCGAGCAAACATCTCCGCGTCACGCACGATTACAAAGGCGAGCATTTTTTTGTGCGCAGCGGAAAAAAACTCTACGCGACGCCCCTGTTCCTGGTCTTGTTAGTGGTGGAAATCACGGACATCACGCTGGCCATCGACTCCATCCCGGCGATTTTCGGCATCACGCAAGATCCCTTCATCGTGTACACCTCAAATGTTTTCGCCATTCTCGGGTTGCGTGCCATGTATTTCCTGCTGGCCGGCGTGCTGAACCGCTTGCGTTTCCTGACGGTTGGGCTGGCGTTCGTGCTGGCGTTCATTGGCGGAAAAATGATCGCGCACAAGTGGGTGGACATTCCCGAATACGTTTCGTTGCTCATTGTCCTGGG
>Ga0137419_10000986_pt1 | contig 11588 bp, 10 predicted proteins | sample CZODoug3_1_2_16f_FD_108279 | JGI IMG/M metagenome (GOLD analysis project Ga0137419, IMG submission 108279) | Vadose zone soil fungal communities from Angelo Coast Range Reserve, California, USA - CZODoug3_1_2_16fungal (Illumina Assembly) | ecosystem: Environmental > Terrestrial > Soil > Vadose... | reverse complement strand
TTCGACGGGTTCGACCCGGCGCGGATGGCACGCTACGGCAAACGGGACATCGCCAGACTCCTCAAGAACCCCGGCATCATCCGCAACCGCCAGAAGGTCGAGAGCGCGGTGAAGAACGCCCAGGCCTACTTGCAGCTCGCCGCCGAGGGGACCGCATTCGACACGTTCTTGTGGTCGTTCGTGGGCGGCGCGCCGCTGCGCCACGCGCGCAAGACCATACGCAGCGTCCCGGCAGAGACGAAAGAATCGAACGCGATGAGTAAAGCACTGGTCGAGCGCGGATTCCGGTTCGTGGGCCCAACGATCTGCTACGCCTTCATGCAGGCGGTCGGCATGGTCAACGACCACCTCGTCACTTGCTTCCGGCACGCCGAGCTGTGACCTACGATGTGATTGTCGCCGGACTGGGCGCGATGGGGAGTGCCACGGCCTTCCACCTCGCCGGCCGGAAGGGGCTGCGCGTCCTCGCCCTCGACCGCCATCACCCCCCGCATACGCTGGGCTCGACGCACGGCGGCACCCGCATCATCCGCGAGACGTCGTTCGAGCACCCGCGTTACGTGCCGCTCGTGCGCCGCGCCTACGAGTGTTGGCGCCGCATGGAAGTGGCCACGGGAAAGCGACTGCTGCGCGTGACCGGCGGCGTGTTCATCGGCACCCGCCACGGGACCTTCGTCGCGAAGTCCAAAGAGAGTGCCGACATCCACAAAGTGCCCTACGAGATCCTGTCTCCGGCCGAGATCCGGCGCCGCTTCCCCGCTTTTCGCCCCGACGAAAGCGCCGTCGGGTTCTACGAGCCGGGGGCCGGGGTCCTGGGACCCGAGACGTGCGTCCAGGCGTGTCTCGACTACGCGAAGAGGGGCGGCATCGACGTGAAGTTCGACGAGCCCGTCACGCGCTGGTCGGTCAAGGGCGGCGGCGTGACGGTGACCACGCCGCGCGGCACGTACAGCGGCGGGAAACTCTTGCTCGCGGCGGGCCCCTGGATGCTCGATACCCTCCAGAGCGTCGGCGTCCGCGTGGCCGCCGAGCGCATCGTGATGCACTGGTTCGCGCCCTCCCCCCCCCCAAGGGCGACGTCGCGCAGTTCGACGTGGCGCGTTGCCCGTTCGCATTGTGGGAGTTCGGACCCAACGAGGCCTTCGCGTCATTCCCGATCGAGGACGGCGAGATCAAGACGACGATTCATCACGGCGGCGAGCCCACGACGCCGGACACGGTGCGTCGCGACGTCGGCGCGGACGAGATCGCGTCGATGCGCGCAATGCTGAAGCGGTTTCTGCCGGGGGCGAACGGGGCGCACCGCCGCTCGGCGGTTTGCCTCTACACGAACGTGGAACGCGGGGACTTCCTCATCGACCACCACCCCAAGCACCCTCAGGTGCTGCTTGCGAGTCCCTGCTCGGGGTTCGGATTCAAGTTCGCGAGCGCGGTGGGCGAGCTGCTCGCCGATCTACTGGTAACGGGAAAGACGGAGTGGGACCTGCGCCCTTTCGGGATCGCGCGCCTTATTTCGCCCGCTCGAGGTACTGGCCGGAGCGCGGGTCGACCCTGACCTTCTCGCCCGGACTGATGAAGTCGGGCACCTGCACGGTCACACCGTTCGACAACTTCGCGGGCTTGGTGCTCGCGTTCTTGGTCGCCGTCTTCATGACAGGTGACGTCTCGACGACCTGCAGCTCGATCACGGACGGCAGCTCGATGGCGATGGGCCGGCCGTCGAGCCACTCGACTTGCACGACCATCTCCGGCTGCAGCCACTCCTTGTCCTCACCCACGGCCCGCTCGTCGAGCGTGTACTGCTCGTAGGTCGATTGGTCCATCACGTGCACGCCGCCCTGGTCCTGGTAAAGGACCTGCATCTCCTTCGTATCGAGCCGGGCTTCATTGAGGAACTCGGTGGCGGCGAGCCGCTGATCGAACGTGTTGCCCGTGACGAGGCTCCGGAACCGGACCTGCACGAAGGCGCGCAGGTTTCCGGGAGTCCGGTGGGTGAAGTCCATCACTCGGCAGGGCTGTCCGTCGATGAGCAGGACGTGCCCTTTGCGGATATCGGTGGCTTTCATCGGACGCGGATAATAAACCGGGAGACCCGGCCGTTGAAGGGGGGCGGGCCGGGTCTCCAAGTCACTGCTCACAGCGGGGTTACTGCTGCCAGGTCGCGATCCGCTCCACGAATGACTTCGACAGCGCGACCAGATCCACGGGCTGCGCCGCCGGATCTTCCTTCAGCTGCTCGACGCGCGTCAGATTCGTCGTGGCCGGACCGAACGTCCCTTCCACCGCGAGCGCCGACCGGAAGGCTTCGGCGGCCGCCGTGAAGTGACCCGTCTTCTCGAGCGCGGTCCCGAGGTTGTTGTAGAAGATCGCCACGTGCTTCTCCAGCTCGATCGCCCGCGCGAGCGGACCGAGCGCATCCTCCGACCGCCCCACCTTGATGTACAGCGAGCCGAGGTTGTTCAGCGACCACACATCCTCGGGATTCCGGATGATGGACTTCTTGTACGAATCGATCGCCTCGTCGGTCCGGTTCAGGACCTGATAGGCCCGGCCGAGGAGCCGCAGCGACTCACTCGACGTGGTGTCGAGATCGACCGCGGTTTCGATGTGCTGCAACGCGTCTCCGGCACGCCCCGACTCGATCAGGATGCGGCTCAGGTAGAGACGGCTACGCACGTGCGTGGAATCGAGCGCGATCGCCTGTACGAAGGCGCTCTCGGCACGCGCGAAATCGCCGGCCTTGAAGGCCGTGCGGCCGACCGTGTAGAACTCGGACGCCGTGGTGGGCGTCGGCTCCGCGGGCTGCGACGGGGCCGGAGCGGGAATGGGGGTCGGCGTGGTGATGACAGGCTCGCCGGCATTGGCTTGGTCGGGACTGCGGTCGCCACACGCGGCGAACACGTATCCCACGACACCGAGACTCACGATCGCGGCGATCACTGCGTAGGGACGGGGACGATGAATCATGAACTGGTACCGCATGGCTCCTCCTGGAGCGGGTTCGCTCCGGGGTAAGGCAGGCGGCGGACCAGCGACTAACTCGTTGTCAATTCACGATTGTCTCAAGCGGACGTGGCCGGCGGAACACCGACCGTGAGGGGCCTACGTGTCGCGCTGGACACCGAGGCGACGCATCACCTTCAGCAGGCTCGCGTGATCGGAGAGCCCGAGCTCCTTGGCCGTGTGCGTGATGTGCCAGTCGTTGCGCTCGAGGGCGGCGATGATGATTTGGCGCTCGGCTTCGACCTTCTGCTCTTCGAAACTGCGGGAAGAGGCGGAGGTACTGCGCGTAACGGCGGAGCGTCCCTTGTGATCGCGGATCTCGGGCGGCACGTCGTCACGCGTCAATTCTTCCCGATCCGTCGCAATGACCATCCGCTCGACGACGTTGCGCAGCTCGCGCACGTTGTTACGTCGCCACTCGTACGCCATCAGAACCTCGACAGCCTTCGCACCGACTTTCTTGAGTTTGATGCCGAAGCGACTGCACGTGGCCGCGAGCAGATGTTCGACGAGGGCCGGGACGTCGGAGAGCCGCTCGCGCAGCGGCGGCACGCGCAGTGGGTGCACGTTGAGCCGGAACAAGAGATCCTCGCGGAACCGCCCTTCGGCCACCTCCTTCTCCAGGTCGCGGTGCGTCGCCGCGACCACGCGCGTGTCGACCGCGATCGTCTTGGTGCCGCCGACGCGAGTGACGTGTCGCTCCTCGAGCACTCGCAGCAACTTCGCCTGCGCGGCGAGGGGCAGGTCGCCGATCTCATCGAGAAACAGTGTCCCGCCGCTCGCCGCTTCGAATGCCCCCTTGCGGGTGGCCGCGGCGCCGGTAAACGCGCCGCGCTCGTGCCCGAACAGCTCACTTTCGACCAAGTCGTGCGGCAGGGCTGCACTATTCACGGCGATGAATGGCCCCTTGGGCGCCGCTCCGAGACGGCGCAGCTCGCGCGCGACGAGCTCCTTGCCGGTGCCGCTCTCGCCGAGGATGAGCACGGGACTCGGGATCGGCGCGATGCGGGCGATGGACTGCTGCAGCTTGGCGAGCGCGGGACTCGCGCCCACCAGCGGCGAGTCCACGCCAAACCCGCGACGGAGCGACACCACCTGATCGACGAGGCGCCGCCGTTCGATGGCGTTCTCGATCTCCTGCCCGACCCGCTCCATCGGCTCCGCCTTGTCGATGAAGCTGACGGCGCCGAGGCGGATCGCCTGGGCGCAGCGATCGTAGTTCCCGGTCCCTGTGTACACGATCACCGGGACGCGGAGGCCGAGCCGCTCCACGGAGCGCAGCACCTCGAACCCGTCCATCCCCGGCATCTCGAGGTCCAGAATGACACAGTCCACGGGCTCGGCGGCGAGCGTATCGAGCGCCGCCCGCCCGCTCCCGGCCACGAGCGTTTCGTAGCCGCGCAGCCGCTTCAGATCGTAGGCGTACTGCTCCGCCATCGCGGCGACATCGTCAACGATGAGGACGAGGGTCATGCGCTTGGGAGCTCCACGATGAACTTTGAGCCCTTCCCTGGATGGGACTCGACCCGCAGCGTGCCGTGAGCATCGAGCACGAGCCGCCGCACGATCGAGAGGCCAAGCCCGGTGCCGCCCTTCTTGGTCGTGTAGAAGTCGTCGAAGGCGCGGTCGACTTCGGCTTTACTCATGCCGCGGCCGGTGTCGCTCACCAAGAGTCGAACGGTTCCGTCGGGCCCACGCTCAGTCGCAATCGTAACGGCTCCCGGCTTGCCTTCGAGACTATCGACGGCGTTGCCCAGCAAGTTCTGGATCACGCGGCGTAGCGCCAGGGCGTCGGTCCGAACCGGGGGAAGGTGATCGAGAAGCTGGCTCCGCAGTTCGACGTTTTCGGGCCCCGGGGGCGGCCGCAGGGCCTCGCGCACCACGGCATTGATGTCGGTAGGCTGTGCATTCGACTGAGGGTAGAGCCGCGCGTAGTTCGCGGCGAGCGTCTCCAAGTACCCGATGCTCGACTCCACGGTGCCCTGACGCTCGGTGAAGACCTTGGGCAGGTTCGCGGGCTCTTTCTCCGCCACCTGCGTGAAATGGCGGAACACGTTGCGGAGCGGGCCGAGTCCGTTCTTGATGTCGTGGTTCACCTGGCGAGCCAGGTCGCCCATCACGACACGCCGCTCCATCTCGGTCATGGGGCGGCTGAACCGCGTAGACAGCCACCCCGCGATGAGCACCGCCAGCAGGGCCGACACGAGCACCGCGACGGCGAACCAGGTGTTCACACTGCGCCGCACCGCCGCCAGAAGGTCCTGCGATTGGCTGACGACAATGCGCGCGGGGTATGTGCCCGAGTCCCCAACCGCCACGTAGGGCAATGCGAACTCAGCGACGACCTGACCGGTATCGTCCGTCGTTTCGGTCGTCCTTTCGGTCGCGCCGGGAAGGACCACGCTCACCAGAAGCTCCCGATCGCGCGCCAGGCGCGACAGGAACAGGGTGTCCACCCGCACTCCCCCGAGAAGCGTGAATCGACGCCCGGTCAGACGTAGCGTATCACGGCGCACGAAGGCGAGGAACCGACCTTCCTCCGTATTCGCAAACAGGAGCGCTGGCCCGCCCGGCGGTGGAACGGCGGCCGGCCGGTCGTACTCGTTGCGGAAATGCCCCGACGACACGACACGACCCTCATCATCCAGAATCTGCAGGAAGTCCAGCCCCGTAAGTCGCATCGCGTCGCCCGCGTAATCGAGGACGAAGGCGCGATCGCCGCCTTGGACCGACGCTGTGCGGAAGCGATTATCGGCGCGGAGCGCATCCTTCAGCGCGTCGAGACGAGTCGCGATCCCGTCGCTCTGGCGCGCGATGTCGGCGCGCACGACGTCGGAGAGCGCACCGACGCGCTCGGCGGCGAGCCGGCCCGACATCTGGCGGCGGATGCCAAGACCAAACACGGCGAGTGGAACGAGCACCACCACGCCGAAGCCGGCGAGGAGGCGGGTACGAAATGTCATTGGGGCAAGATGCGCAGGGTTCCGTCCCCGTCCACGGCCCAGCGTGACATGCCGCGGCGCACCACGGCGCGGGCGCGGGTTTCCACGAGCGGCGCCACCGCCGCCGGCCAGGGAGGCAGCAGATCGCGCGCGGCGCGGCACGCCTCCGGGACCGTTCGCGGCAACGCGAGCACGTACCCGGCGCCGGCCCCTCCGGTGAGCGAGCGGGAAAACTCGACCTGGCCGAGGCCTGCCGAGGTGCCGCCACCGAGGGCCGCGATGCGGCCCGCCAGGTCGCGCGCCGCGGGATCGCCGCGCACGTAGGCGATGCGGCGCGCACCGGTCGACGCGGTCGGTGCTCCCGCGGGTGCGGGACCGCAGGCGCGCAACTCCTCCCACCAGAACCCTCCGCCTTGTGGGCGTCGCGCGTCGCCACGGACGGCCTGCTCCAAACCATCGAGCCGCGTCGTTGGCGGCTCGGCCGAGGCGAGCACGTACACGCGGTCCCACGGCAAATCGACGACCGTGAACGAGGGTTGTGTCGCGGCGTAGTCGGTCACCGCGCGATCGCGTGTCACGAGAAGGTCGACTCCCGCGTCGAGCAGATCGCGAGCGTCCTTCCCGGAGGCTTGGCGGAAGAGCAGCGTGTCGCCGCCCGGCGAGTAGGCGCGAATCTCTTCCGGTGTCGCGGTGCCGCCGGTAACCCAGTAGTGGCCCGTCCCGATGGGCCAGTCGCCCCCGGGTGCGGGCTTCGTCACCGCGAGCGCGGGGTCGGCGAGGAACGCGGGGACGTCGTCCGAGCCCTTGGCGAGCCAGACGCCCACCGTGCGCGCATCGATCGGATTCAGGGTGTAGCCGACTCCCCCTCGCCCGACGACGACGTCGCGCGCGGTGACGGGCGCGCCGTCCCAAAACTGCGCGTCGGCTCGCAGCGTGAAGCTCCAGCGCCGCCCGCCGTCACTCGAGGTCCACGACTCGGCGAGCGCCGGAACGGCGCGCCCCTCGCAATCGAACCGCACCAGCGTCTCGTACAATTGCCGGAAGACGAGCCGCTCGGCGTCATTGCGTGCGACGGGCGCGTGCGTCGGGTCGACCGAGTCGGTGAGCGCAACGGTGACGACCGGCGCCCGCGCGGCGCCATTTGTTTGGCCGAGGGCAGGCGCGAGCAGACACGCCGCCGCGCCACCGGCTGGCGTCAGCGGGGCGCGTGAAGGATGGGCGCAGGCGCCGGCGACCAGGCCTGCGAGGGCAACGGCGAGACAGCGTGCGCCGCGGTAAGCGCGCAAAGCGGGCTCCGTGAGGGGTACCCAAAAGAATACCCCCGGAGCCCGCTTATGTGGACTAGTGGACTAGAAGTCTAGGCGATGGGCGACGTCGCGCGGCGCTGCGGGAGCGGGCCCGATCGCCGCGTCGGTGCGGCTTGAGGGCGCGGAGCGCTCTGCCACGCGGCGCGACGTTCGGCGGCTGTCCGGCGCGCCGCGATCGCCCGCCGGCTGGTGCTGCGCCGCTCGACGACCGGCGCTACATCGGTCTGTCGCCGATCCACGCCATCCCGACGATCGGCGTCGGTCCGGCGATCGGTGGTGCCGCGACGCTCCGTCCGGCGGCGCCCACCGGCGCGACCGACTTCGGCGTGCACGAGCACTTCACCGTCCGTGATCTCTGGAGGAATCAACTTGAAGGAAGGCCAATCGCTTCGGAACCAACTGGCCGCGAGTGCCGCTGCGGCATCAGCGCCTTCCGCCGTCTCGCAAACGCTGATCGAAGCCAGGACGCTGTCACCGGCGTCGAGCAGGTAGTACGCCACGAAGCCCGGAAGCCGGTTCATCTGCGGCACCAGACTCAGCTCCGCGTGATGCGCCGCGCCGGCCACCGTCCCGAGCCTCACCTTATACCGTCGAATCACCGCATGCATCGCCAGCTCACTTGGTTAAAGAGTCTCTGTTCTAGGGGCAAGATTCGCGCCCTCAGCCTATGGGGGACTGCCCCTCCCCGCTAGGGCGAAACAGTTCCGAAAGGGGTACGAAACTGCACGTCTCGCGCAACACTCCCCAGCAGGCTAGCCTTCCAAGTTGATGGCCTCCACCGCACTGCCCTCGTCCTCTGCTCGCGAGATCCGCGACTCCGTCGTGATCCGGTTCGCCGGCGATTCCGGCGACGGAATGCAGGTCACGGGCACGCAGTTCATGCTCGAGACCGCGCTCGCCGGAAACGACCTCTCGACGTTCCCGGATTTTCCTGCTGAGATCCGTGCCCCCGCTGGTACCACCTTCGGCGTGTCGGCGTTCCAGATCCAGTTCGGGGCCGTCGACATCATGACCCCCGGTGATGAAGTCGACGTCCTCGTCGCGATGAACCCGGCGGCACTCACCGTCGAGTTGAAAGACCTGCGCATCGGCGGCACGGTCATCGTCGACAGCGCCGCCTTCAACGAGCGCAATCTCGGTAAAGCGGGCTACGCCAAGAACCCGCTCGACGATGACACGCTCGCGCCGTATCAGCTGCTCAAGTTCGACATCACGAAGCTCACGGCCGACGCCGTGAAACCGCACGGCTTGTCATCGCGCGAAGCGCATTTGTGCCGCAACATGTGGGCGCTCGGCCTGCTCCTGTGGATGTACGGACGCGAGCGTACCGCCACGGTCGAGTGGCTGAAACAGAAGTTCGCGAAGAAGCCGCAGATCGCCGACGCCAACATCGCGGCGCTCAACGCGGGCCACGCCTTCGGCGAAACGGCGGAGATGCCCGAGCACCTGGTGGGGTACGTCGTCCCCAAGGCCGACGTCCAGCCCGGATTGTACCGCACGGTGAGCGGCACCGAAGCCCTCGCCTGGGGTCTCGTGGCGGGAATGCGCGCGGCCGGCATCGACAGGCTCGTCTTTGCCGGGTACCCGATCACGCCCGCGTCCGCCCTGCTGCATACCCTCGCGACCCTGCGTCAGTACGGTGTGGTCACGTTCCAGGCGGAAGACGAGATCGCCGCCAGCGGTGCGGCGCTCGGCGCCTCCTACGCGGGTGCCCTCGGCGTCACGTCGAGCTCCGGCCCGGGCATCGCCCTGAAGACCGAGATGCTTGGCCTCGCGATCGCGACCGAGCTGCCGCTCATCGTCATCGACTCGCAGCGCGCCGGTCCGTCGACCGGTATGCCGACCAAGACGGAGCAGTCGGATCTGTTCCAGGCGGTCCACGGCCGCAACGCCGACGCGCCGCTCGCGGTCCTCGCCAGCGCGACGGCGACCGACTGCTTCGAGGTCGCGATCGAAGCGGTGCGCATTGCCACGAAGTACATGACTCCGGTGATCGTGCTCTCCGACGGCTACCTCGCACACGCCGCCGAACCCTGGCGCATCCCCGTCGAAGCGGACCTGCCACGTTTCCCGATCGCGTATCGCACCGACCCGGAAGGGTTCCACCCGTTCTTGCGCGACGAGAAGACGCTCGCCCGCCCGTGGGTGCGCCCCGGAACGCCGCAACTCGAGCATCGCATCGGCGGCCTCGAGCGCGACTACGACTCGGGCCACATCTCCTACGACCCCGACAACCACGCGCGCATGACCGAAGCGCGCGCCAACAAGATCGCCGGCATCGCGCAGGACATCCCGCTCCAGGGCGTGAGCCTCGGCGAAGATCACGGCGCGCTCGCGCTGGTCGGCTGGGGCTCGACCTTCGGTCCGATCCATCAGGCGGTGCGCATCGCGCGCGAGGAAGGCCACGACGTGGCGCACATTCACGTGCGCTACATGAGCCCCTTCCCCCGCAACCTGGGCGACCTGCTCAAACGCTACGACCGCGTCGTCGTGCCCGAGATGAACCACGGCCAGCTGGTGCGCCTGCTGCGCGCGGAGTATTTGATTCCAGCGGAAGGACTGAGCAAGGTGACAGGCAAGCCGTTCAAGGTGACTGAAGTGTTGGATGCGATACGAGGTGAGAAGTCATGACCGTCACCACGATCACCGACGCGCAGCTCGCCCCGAAGGATTACGCCTCGGACCAGGAAGTCCGTTGGTGTCCCGGCTGCGGCGACTATGCCATCCTCAAGGCCGTCCAGAAGGCCTGCGCGGAGCTGCAGCTCGATCGGGCGCGAACCGTGTTCGTGAGCGGGATCGGTTGCGCGGCGCGGTTCCCGTACTACATGTCCACGTACGGGTTCCACACGGTGCACGGCCGGGCGCCCGCGATCGCGACCGGAATCAAGCTCGCGAATCCCGAGCTCGATGTGTGGGTGATGACCGGAGACGGCGACGGCCTGTCGATCGGCGGCAACCACATGCTGCACGTGCTGCGCCGCAACGTCGACCTCCAGATCATGCTCTTCAATAATGAGATCTACGGGCTCACCAAGGGCCAGTATTCGCCCACGTCACGCCGCGGAACCCGCTCGCCGTCCACGCCGCTCGGATCGCTCGAGTATCCCGTGTCGGCCTGCGTGTTCGCGCTGGGCGCCGGCGCGCGCTTCGTGGCGCGATCGGTCGACACGATGCAGGCGCATCTCGTTCCTGTGTTGAAACGGGCGCACGATCATCAGGGGGCTTCGTTCGTCGAGATCTTGCAGAACTGCGTCGTCTTCAACGACGCCGTGTTCGATCACATCACCGGCAAGACTGTGGCCTCCGATGCGCAGATCCTCGTGGAGCATGGCCGGCCCCTCCTGTTCGGCAAGAACAAGGAGAAGGGCCTGCGGCTCGTCCCGGGCAAGCTCGAGCTGGAAGTCGTCACGGTCGGGGCGAACGGCGTGACCCCCGCGGACATCCTCGTGCACGACGAGGCCAATCGCGCGCTGGCCCAACACCTCGCCGCCCTGGAGCCGCCCTTCCCAACGGCGATGGGTGTGCTCTATTGCAACCCGACCCTGTCGTACGAGCGTGAGGTGTATGCGCAGGCGGTGCCGAAGGGGTCAGCCGACCTGGACGTCCTGCTTCGCAAGGAGCGCACCTGGGTGGTGGAGGGCTGATGACGGCACCCAAATTCGAACGCCGGGACTCGGACCGCCGCAGCGGCGCGGATCAACGAACCGAGACCCTCCCCGTCGCGGTAGAACGGCGCAAGAGCGACCGCCGCGCGGCGAACGAGCGCCGGCTCGCGCTGCAGTCGGCCGCGGGTCAGTTGCAGATCGCCCTCGGATTGCTTACGCAGATCGCCGAAGCGGGAGCGCTGAACGATGAGCTGCGTCGCGCTTTGGATACCGCGACTCTGCGGTTGCGCTTCGCGCTAGAGCGGATGGAGCGCGAGTAGCCAGTTACACCCCTTCGGACTTGAAATTCATGAAACGATTCGTGTGGATGACCGCCCTCGCGGTCCTGCTGCCGTCCCGCGCCGCACCCCAGGGGTACGATCCCAACCTGTTCGCCGGGCTGCGCTGGCGGCTCATCGGACCGTTCCGTGGCGGGCGAACCGTCGCCGCCGTCGGGATCCCCGACCAGCCCAACGTGTTCTTCATCGGCGTGAACAACGGGGGCGTCTGGACGACGACCGACTACGGACGCATTTGGACGCCCATCTTCGATTCCCAATCCACGGGATCGATCGGCGCGATCGCCATCGCCCCGTCCGATGCGCGGACCATCTACGTCGGCTCGGGCGAGGGACTGCAGCGACCCGATCTCTCCGTGGGCGACGGCATCTACAAGTCCACCGACGGTGGCG
>Ga0137419_10000984_pt1 | contig 11591 bp, 2 predicted proteins | sample CZODoug3_1_2_16f_FD_108279 | JGI IMG/M metagenome (GOLD analysis project Ga0137419, IMG submission 108279) | Vadose zone soil fungal communities from Angelo Coast Range Reserve, California, USA - CZODoug3_1_2_16fungal (Illumina Assembly) | ecosystem: Environmental > Terrestrial > Soil > Vadose... | reverse complement strand
GGCCGCAGTCAATCAGTGCCGAGCAATCCAGAATTCCGCGACTACCTGAAAGAGAGGCTGCCGGAGTACATGGTGCCCGCGGCTTTTGTGAGTCTAAAATCTTTGCCACTTACCGCGAATGGTAAGGTGGATCGTCTCGCGCTTCCCAGGCCAGAAGGAAGCACATCTTCCGAAGAGAATTACCTTGCGCCTCGGGATTGGATTGAACGTCAAATAGTAAGTATTTGGGAGAGTCTTTTTGCCTTCCAGCCCATTGGAATCAGGGACGACTTCTTTGAACTCGGCGGAGACTCTCTCCTGGGGATGCGTTTGTTTGCGCAGATTGAGAACGAATGCGGCAAGCAGCTTCCTTTGGCGACCCTGCTCCAGGCTGCGACAGTAGAACAACTGGCGAGCATCCTGCGTGCGAAAGACGCATCAGCCTCCCAGCCTTCATTAGTCATGATCCGGAGTGGTGGTAATAACCCGCCGATTTATTGCGTGCATGCGTGTGGCGGCCACGTTCTCTTCTACCGCCCACTGGCGCGCCACCTTGGAGGCGATCGACCAGTTTACGGACTGCAGGCGCAGGGCCTTGATCCGCAAAGGACTCCACACACCCGAATTGAGGAGATGGTGACTCATTACATCAGCGAGATACGTTCCTTACAACCGGAAGGCCCTTACTACCTTGTGGGGGATACGTGGGGCGGTCTTGTTGCCTTTGAAATAGCCAAGCGGCTTCAGTCGGCAGGACATGAAGTAGCATTGTTGGCCTTGCTGGATACCCTTTGTCCGTTTCCGGCTTCATTATCACAAAAAGTGAGCCGCAACATCGGCCATCTGATCGAGTGGGGACCGAAGACCTACTTCCTATCGAAAGTGAAAAGCGTCAAGTACCGGATCTTCGGCGGTAACTTATCTGAACTTGCTGCAGCGCCAAAAGACAATGAGGATCTTGTCATTGCGGATGGCTTGATTGTTGACGAAGCCCTAAAACGAACCCTGGACGGCATCGTGGATGCTCACGTTGCATACGTTCCTGTAAATAAAGTGTATCCGGGGAAAATCACGTACTTCCTCGCAGCAGGGAGTAGAAAGATCAAACCCTACGATGACGAACGACTCAATTGGAAGAACATGGCTGGCAGGTTTGACCTCCACGTCGTGCCAGGGTTTCACAATAGTTTAAGAGAGGAGCCTTATGTCGAAGTCGTGGCTCAGCAACTAACAGAGTGCCTTCAAGTGGCCCGAGCGGCGACTGCTCGCGGATGGCGGCGATGACCCAGCGAGGCCAGATCCAATCTAAAAGACTTGAGGTCACGAGCGTCCTGGAAAGAAAAAGAACAGCGAAATCTGACTCAATTTCTTGCCTTATTGAGGAAGCGGGGACGTTAGAAGTTATGCGAGCGACGGAGTGATTTTCCTAACACAGGGCTGCAAAGAAAATGAGTTCAAGCGAAGAAACAGTACAAAACGGAGATAGATTGGAGAATCTGGAAGATCTCTACCAGCTTTCACCGATGCAGCAGGGCATGCTGTTCCACACGATCTATGCGCCGCGGTCAGGCGTGTACTTCGAGCAGTCTATCTTCACGATCAAAGGCGAGTTTGACGAAGCTGCGTTCGAAAGTGCGTGGCAGCGCGTAATTGGTCGGCACTCAATCTTGCGCAGTTCGTTTCTGTGGGAAGAGCTCGAGAAACCGCAGCAGGTGGTCCATCGCCGCGTCGTGCTCCCGATCGATAAGCAAGATTGGAGCAATCTGTCGGGCGAAGATCATGAGGCTCGGCTCGCAGCCTACATCACTGCCGATCGGGAGCGCGGGTTCGATCTGGCGACTCCACCCTTGCTGCGCATCGCGCTCTTTCGACTCGCCGGCGATCTGCATCGTTTGCTTTTCAGCCGTCACCATTTGTTGCTGGATCGCTGGTCGCGCTCTGTAGTCTTGAAAGAGGTCTTCGCTTTGTACGAGGCGTTTCGCAAAGGCGAAGACGTGGCCCTGCCGCCATTGCGGCCTTACGGCGAGTACATCGCCTGGCTGGGCGAACAGGATCAACGAGCAGCGGAACGCTACTGGAGCGCCTACCTAAAAGACTTTGTTACTCCGACAACTCTGGCGATTGACTTGAAGCCTTCGGACAGAGTCACGCCAGAGACTGAGTACGGTGACGAACGAATTCTCCTTTCCGAAGAAAGCACTGAGCAGTTACGCGGTTTTGCGCGAGAGCACAAGCTGACCCTGAACATTCTGGCGCAGGGCGCGTGGGCGTTATTGCTGAGTCGTTACACCGGTGAAGATGACGTGGTCTTCGGAGTTACGGTAGCGGGCAGGCCGGCGATCCTGCCGGGTGTGGAATCGATGGTGGGTCTTTTCATCAACACGCTGCCGCTGAGGGTCCGTGTGCCTCCGCATGTGCCCGTGCTTTCATGGCTTAAGGACCTGCAGGCTCAACAGAGCGAAATGCAGCAGTATGAATACAGCTCGTTGCTCGATATTCAAGGGTGGAGCGAAGTGCCGCGCGGTGTGCCGCTTTTTGAGAGTATCTTCGTTTTCGAGAATTTGCCTGTTGGCAGCACCTATCAAGCAGCAGACAACACAGTCGAATTCCGCGACGATCGCGGCATTGGCTCAACGACTGGTTATCCGCTAACTGTATTGGTAAACCCGGGTCAACGACTTGGCGTTCAGGTTGTTTACGATCGTGCTCGCTTTGAGGACGAGGCGATTCGCCGTTTTCTGGTCCACCTGCAGATGTTGCTTGAGAGACTGCCGGCAGACCCAGCGGCGTTTGTTTCGCGGCTGTCGCCCCTCACGCACGTTGAGCGCGAGCAGATTCTGATCGAATGGAACGACACAGGTGTTCCCTCAGCTACACCATCGATTCAGAAACGCTTTGAAGATCAAGTTGAACGAACACCAGACGCGGCGGCAGTAATCTTCGATGAGCAGCAACTGAGTTATCGCGAACTAAACCGGCGCGCCAATCAATTGGCCCACCATCTGCGCGGCCTGGGCGTTGGCGCCGATGTGAAAGTTGGCATCCTTATCCATCGCAGCGTCGAAATGGTGGTTGGGGTGCTTGCCACGTTGAAAGCGGGCGGCGCTTATGTGCCGCTGGATCCGGCCTATCCAGGCGAGCGTCTGAGTTTCATGCTCGAGGACTCGCAGTGTCCGGTGCTGCTGACGAGCGAGCGCGCGGCCGCGAGTTTGCCCCGGTCAAATGTGAGAGTATTGCGCCTGGACCGAGACTGGGAACAAATCGCGCCAGAGAGTAGTGACAATCTGCAAGTGCCGATCGCCGGCGATAACCTCGCTTATGTGATTTACACGTCAGGCTCGACCGGCTGGCCGAAGGGCGTGGCGATGACGTGCGGGGCGCTTAGCAATTTGATCTGCTGGCAATTGAAAGAATTGCCTGAACCGTCCCGTACGCTGCAGTTCGCTTCGCTGAGCTTCGATGTCTCGTTTCAGGAGTTGTTTGCTACGTGGTGCTCCGGCGGTACGTTGTATCTGGTGACAGATGAAGTAAGACACGATCCGCCTGCAATGTTGCGTTTTCTGGCCGAGCGGCGCGTAGAAAGAATCTTTGTGCCGTTCATCTATTTACAACATCTGGCGGAGGCGTTTGCGGACGGTGGCCCCGCACCGGTGTCTCTGCGAGAAGTCATTACGGCCGGCGAGCAGTTAGAGATCACGCCACAGATTTCGCAACTCTTCGCCCGCTTGAAAGAATGCACCCTGCACAATCAATACGGGCCTTCGGAGACTCATGTTGTAACGGCGCACACGTTGAGTGACTCACTCAGCGACTGGCCCAAACTGCCGCCGATCGGCCGACCGATCGCGAACACCCAGATCTACATCCTGGATCGAAATCTACAGCCAACGGCGATCGGCGTCGCCGGAGAATTGTGCATCGGCGGCGAAAATGTTTCGCGCGGCTACCTGAACCGTCCGGAGCTCACGGCTGAGAAATTCACGCCTAACCCATTCACCGATGAGCCGGGCGGGCGTATTTATCGCACGGGCGATCTGGCGCGTTACCAGCGCCTGGGCGATATCGAATTCCTCGGCCGCATCGATGGACAGGTGAAGTTACGCGGCTATCGTATTGAATTGGGTGAGATCGAAGCGACCCTCGCAACTCATCCCGCTGTGCGTGGAGCGGTGGTTGTCTCCCGCGATGATGCCGGTGATCGACGATTGATCGGTTATGTCGTTGTCGATCCCCAGCCTGGCGCTGGTTTCAACCGCGAACTGCGTGATTTTTTGAAGGTGAAGTTGCCGGCCTATATGGTCCCTGCCGAGTTTGTTTTCCTGGACGCGCTGCCGTTGACGCCAACCGGCAAAATTAACCGGCGCGCACTGCCGGCCCCGGATCTGAGCGCAAGGCAAAGCGAGAATCTCTATGTGCCGCCGCAAACAGAAATGGAAAGGACGTTGGTAGAGATCTGGTCCCACGTTCTTCGGCGTGAAAAGATTGGGATCGACGACAACTTTTTCGAGTTGGGGGGCGAATCGCTGCTCGCTACGCGAGTAATCTCGCAGGTCCGCGCTGCCTTCAAGGTAGAATTACCGTTGCGACATCTATTCGAGTCCCCCACTGTTGCGGGCTTGGCATCCGTTCTCTCAAATTATCAAAGCAGCGGAAAGACGACTACGCAAACGGTGATAACGAAGAGCGTGAACACGGAAGCGGATGAGCTGCTGGCAAAGCTTGATCAGCTTTCAGACGAAGATGTGGACGCTTTGCTGCAAGATGCACTGGCGGATAAAAGGTGATGACAACCTCAAATACCAAGTCCCTTTAGGAAGTGGATCTGTCCCTCGTGAACCCGAAAATTTTTCTTTGCGTCCTTGCGCCTGCTGAGAAACCCGCTCTCGTTAGGTCGGTCCGTTTAGCCAGGGCACTTGTGCCTGTCGCCACGACAGATAAGTCCGCTATCTGAACGGACTTGATTTTACCTGGCGCCGGTTTCATTTTTGTTGAGATCAAATGAATCGTACTTTGCAAAACGGTTTGGAACTTTCTGCTGAAGAGAAGCGCGCGATGCTCGCGGACTTGCTGCGCAAGCAACTCTCCGAGCCACGCAAAGTCCCACTCTCGTTTGCGCAACAGCGTTTGTGGTTCCTGAATCGGCTCGAGCCGGAGAGTACGGCTTTCAACATTTCGCGGGCGGTGCGAGTGATTGGCCGGCTGGACGAGGGGGCACTCAGAAAAACTATGGCCGCACTGGTCGAGCGGCACGAGTCGTTGCGAACGAACTTTGACCTGGTGGACGGAGAGCCCTGGCAAATCATCAATCCAACGCGAGAAGCGGACATCGCTCTGGTGGACCTCACGGTACTGCAGAGCGACGAGCGCGAACCGGCGCTCCAAAAGATGTTGGTTAAAGCCTCGCGGACTGCCTTTGATCTGGTCCATGACGGATTGTTGCGCGCCCGCCTGTTTCGACTTGACGAGCAAGATCACGTGCTCTTGGTAACGATGCACCACATTGTCAGTGACGGTTGGTCCATCGGCGTGTTGTTTCGTGAGCTTGGCGAATTGTACGAAGCGTTCGTGAAAAACCAGCCCTCGCCGCTTGCGGATCTGCCGATCCAGTATGCGGATCACGCACGCTGGCAGAGAGAGTTGTTGCAGGGCGAGGTGCTCCAAACACATCTCGATTACTGGCGGAAACAACTTGACGGCGCCCCTGCAGTGCTTGAACTGCCCACGGACCGGCTGCGCCCGGCGATACAAGCATTCAACGGCGCGTACTATTCGCTGATTCTGCCGCAGCGACTTGGCGATTCAATCTCTGAATTGAGTCGGCGCGAAGGCACAACACTCTTCATGACGTTGCTGGCCGCTTTCCAGACAATGTTGGGTCGTTACACCAATCAGGAAGACATCGTCGTTGGGACTCCGATTGCGAATCGTACGCGGAGCGAGACAGAGCCGCTGATCGGGTTCTTTGTGAATTCGCTGGTGCTAAGAACTGACCTTTCCGGCAATCCACGTTTTCGTGAGCTACTGCGGCGGGTGCGCGAGGTTGCGCTGCAGGCCTATGCTCATCAGGATCTGCCGTTCGAAAAACTTGTTGAGGATTTGAAGCCCGAACGCAGCCTCAGTCACCAGCCGCTCTTCCAGGTGTTGTTTGCTTTGCAGAATGCACCGCGGGCGAACCTGGCCTTGTCAGATTTGAAGCTGGAGGAGTTCCCACTCTCGGGCCAGACTTCAAAGTTTGATCTCTCGCTCTACATCGGCGATTCAGGGGAAGGCTTGCGGCTGACGTTTGAATACAACACTGACCTATTCGACAGCGCAACGATTACGCGTATGGCCGGGCACTTCCAAACGCTGCTGGAGGGAATTGTTTCGGACCCGGATCAGCGATTGGCGACTTTGCCGCTTTTGACTCCGGCAGAGCGGCAACAAATGCTGGTTGAATGGAACAACACCGCGGCCGATTATCATCACGATCAACTGGTCTCTCAGCTCTTTGAGCAACAAGCAAAGAAGACACCTGACAATGCAGCCGTTGTGTTCGAAGATCAATCCCTGACGTATGGTGAGTTGAACGCACGCGCAAACCAGTTGGCCCACTATTTGAAGAAGCGTGGTGTCGGGCCAGAGAGTCTGGTCGGTATCTTCCTCGATCGTTCGGCCGACATGGTCGTCGCGTTGTTGGGCATATTGAAGGCCGGCGGAGCGTACCTTCCGCTCGACACGCAGTATCCGCGCGAGCGACTGGCATTCATGTTACACGATGCTCAGGCGCCGCTGTTGTTGACACAGCAGCGGCTGCTGCGTGAGGTCCCCGAATCTCAGGCGGAGGTTGTCGCGATAGAATACGATCGCGACCTGATAGCCGCAGAGAGCGATCGGAATCCGGAGTGCGAAACAATGCCGGAGAGTCTGGCATATGTGATCTATACCTCGGGCTCGACCGGAAGGCCCAAAGGAGTTCAGGTTTCCCATCGGGCGCTGGTTAATTTCCTGAGCTCAATGCGCCGGCAGCCAGGGATGTCGCCGGAAGATGTATTCCTCTCGGTCACAACGTTGTCGTTTGATATTGCCGGACTCGAACTCTATTTGCCGTTGATCGTCGGCGCCCGTGTCGTGTTGGTTAATCGTGAGGTTGCCGTGGACGGTCGCCGTTTGGCGGAGGCGCTCAAAACATCGCGCGCCACAGTGATGCAGGCCACGCCCGTAACATGGCGATTACTGGTTGAAGCAGAGTGGCAAGGTAATGATCACCTGAAGATACTTTGCGGAGGTGAAGCGGTGCCGCGCGAGCTGGCCGAGCAATTGCTGGAAAGAGGGTCGGAGGTGTGGAACCTGTATGGGCCGACAGAAACCACCATCTGGTCCACTGCATGCCGCCTCGATGCCACCGATAGAAACGTATACATCGGCCGGCCAATCGAAAACACGCAAATCTTTGTGCTGGATCGTCATCTGCAAATCGTTCCCATAGGTGTTCCCGGTGAGCTCTACATCGGCGGTGAAGGCCTGGCTCGCGGCTATTTGAAGCAACCGGATCTTACCGCCGAGAGATTTGTCCCCAACCCATTCGGCTCGGCCAGTCGGCTTTACAAAACAGGTGACCTGGTTCGGTATCGAGCGGACGGTAATGTTGAATACTTAGGTCGGATTGATAATCAGATAAAGCTGCGCGGGTTCCGGATTGAGCTGGGAGAAATCGAAGCTGTGTTGAAACAGCACGCCTGCGTGTCAGAGGCAATCGTGCTCGCCCGCGAAGATGAGCCGGGTGACCAACGACTGGTCGCTTATGTCGTTCCGGAGAGAGACGCCGCGGCCTTGGAATCGAAACAAACCTTCCAGGCTGAGCAAGTGTCTCAATGGCAGGCGATATGGAACGAGACCTATGTCGCTCGATCACCCGATCCAACCTTCAATATTGCCGGTTGGAACAGTAGCTACACAGGCCAGCCGATTCCGGCGGCGGAGATGAGAGAGTGGGTGGATCATACCGTTGAGAGAATACTCTCGGTACACCCTGGTAGGGTTTTGGAGATCGGTTGCGGTACGGGCCTGTTGCTGTTACGCATTGCGCCGCAGTGTGAAAGCTACCACGGCACGGATCTGTCGCAATCGGCTTTGGACTATTTGCGCCAGTCGCTACCCGCCGTGGGATCCACCCTCGAGAATGTCTCGCTATCGCAGCGAACTGCGGACGACTTTGAGGGTCTCGCTGCTGGCGCGTTTGACACCGTAATCATGAACTCGGTCGTGCAGTACTTTCCGGGTATCGATTATCTCGTGCGGGTAATTGCGGGTGCAGCAAACCTGGTGAGGTCCGGAGGCGCGATTTTCCTGGGGGACTTAAGAAGCCTGCCACTACTGGAGGCGTTTCATACTTCCGTGCAGCTACACGATGCGCCCGCCACACTTTCAACGGAAGAGTTACGCCGAAGAACCCAGGAACAGAGCAATCGAGAGAAAGAATTACTAATTGACCCAGGCTTCTTCAGCGCGCTTAAGGATTATCTTCCGCGCATCAATAGAGTCGAAGTCCAACTCAAACGCGGTCGGTCTAACAACGAGCTGACAAAATTCCGCTACGACGTCACGCTTCATCTGGAAGACACACCGGTTCCATGCGTAGAGGGTCGCTGGTTGCGCTGGGAGAATGACAAGCTGCACGTTGGCAAACTGCGTCAGCTTTTAATAGAAGACAAGCCCGAGATCATCGGGGTCACGGGAGTGCCGAATGCTCGTGTCGCGAATGAAATCAAGATTTTAGACCTGAGCAACAGTGAAGAGGGGCCGCGGAACGCAGGTGAGTTGCGAAAATCTGTGCATGAGAGTAGCGGAGGAGCCGTCGAGCCCGAGGATCTTTGGATCCTTGGGAAGGAATTAGGTTACGCGGTCGAACTGAAATGGTGTGCGGGAAACAGAGGCGCTTGCGACCTGGTGCTAAGGCGCGAGGGCACACCGATCGTGGAATTAGTGTCAGCAGAAGCGCGGCCAGAAGGGCCAAGGGCGACGGAAGCGTCATGGAGTCGTTACGCCAATAATCCTTTGCAAGCGGAGATAGCCAGAAGCCTAATACCGAATCTAAGACAATTGCTGGTGGAGAAGTTACCGGAGCACATGATGCCTTCGGCGTTCGTGTTACTCGATGCTCTGCCGCTGACGGCAAACAACAAGATCAACCGCCGGGCATTACCGGCGCCCGGCCATTCGCGGCCGGAGGTGGCGGCGGCTTATGTGGCTCCGCACACGCCGATCGAAGAGGTGCTGGCTGGGATCTGGACCAACATCCTTGGTCTGGAGAAGGTGGGAACATCTGATAATTTCTTTGACCTGGGCGGACATTCGTTATTGCTGATTAAGGTCCACAGCAGAGTCAGGGAAATCTTGAACAAAGATCTATCCATAACGGACCTTTTCCAGTATCCGACGATAAGCTTGCTGGCAAGATATCTAAGCGAGGGCCAGCGCGAAACCGCGGCGTTCCCACAGGTTCAGGAACGAGCCAGAAAGCAAAAGGAAGCAATGAACCGGCGCCGGCAAAAGATTAGCGACAGATGAACACGGATCTTCAGCGGTTAGACTTCATTCAATCCGTTCCCATGACCCAGGTTCATCTCTGGCTGTGCTTCCATTTCGAACCATGAAGGGAGCGTCAAAGTGAGCAACACAGAAAACTATGACTCTCCGGAAGCGATTGCCATCGTTGGCATGAGCGGTCGCTTCCCCGGCGCGAAAACTCTCGCGGAGTTTTGGCAGAACTTAAAGAACGGTGTTGAATCAATCTCCTTTTTCTCGCGAGCAGAGTTGGAAGCTGCCGGCAGAGATCCCGCACTGCTAAACAATCCGGATTTTGTGAACGCCGGCAGCGTGATCGATGAGATAGAACTCTTCGATGCTTCATTCTTTGGCTTCAATCCGCGAGAAGCTGAAATCATCGATCCCCAGCAACGCATCTTCCTGGAGTGTGCCTGGCAGGCGCTTGAGGACGCCGCTTACGACCCGGAAACATTCGACGGCTCCATCGGCGTCTATGCCGGCGCCGCGATGAATACTTATTTATTCAACCTCGTATCCAACCGTGAATTGATGAGACTCGTCGGTGGTTTTCAAGTCATGATCGGGAATGATAAAGACTACCTGACCACACATGTCTCTTACAAACTGAATCTGAAAGGCCCAAGCGTCGTCGTACAGACGGCTTGTTCCACTTCACTGGTCGCTGTTTGCATGGCCTGTGAGAGTTTGCTGGGCCATCAATGTGATATGGCGTTAGCCGGCGGGGTCTCGATTAAGGTTCCCCAAAATACAGGCTACCTGTATCAAGAGGGAATGATTAATTCTCCGGACGGCCATTGTCGCACCTTCGACGCCGAGGCGAAGGGCACGATAGGTGGCGACGGCGTCGGGATTGTTGTTCTAAAACGGCTTTCGCATGCGCTTGCAGATCGCGACAACATTTACGCCGTTATCAAAGGTTCGGCTATCAATAATGACGGCGCTTTGAAAGTTGGCTACACAGCGCCCAGTGTCGAAGGTCAGGCCGAGGTCGTCGCCATGGCCCAGGCTATGGCCGGCGTCGATCCGGAAACGATCACTTATATCGAGGCCCACGGAACGGCTACGCCTCTCGGCGATCCAATTGAAATTGCGGCGCTCACGCAGGCATTTCGCGCCGGAACGCAGCAGAAGAGTTTTTGCGCAATCGGTTCGGTCAAATCGAATTTCGGGCACTTGAACGCGGCGGCCGGCGTGGCCGGGTTAATCAAGACCGCGCTGATGCTCAAACACAAAATGCTGGCGCCCACCCTGCACTTCAAACAGCCCAACCCGGGAATCGATTTTGCCAACAGTCCCTTTTACGTCAACACCAAACTCAACGAATGGAAACGTGGTGCAGCACCGCGCCGCGCCGGCGTTAGCTCGTTCGGCATCGGGGGAACCAATGCGCACGCAGTTCTTGAAGAGGCTCCAGAAAGTGAGAGCAGTGCGCCTTCCCGGCTAGTGCAACTTCTCTTACTTTCCGCCAAAACCAATACAGCGCTCGAGACTGCGACCACCAATCTCGTCGAGCAATTAAAGCAGAATCCGGACGCGAACTTTGCTGACGTGACTTATACCTGTCAGGTGGGACGAAGAGCTTTTAGCCACCGACGCATGCTTGTTTGTGAGAACGCCCATGCGACCGTGAGTGCGCTAACGGCACTCGATCCCAGAAGCGTCTTCACTTCCTTCACAGCTCAGGGCGCTAGGGACAGACCAGTCGTTTTCATGTTTCCCGGCCAGGGAGCGCAGTACGTAGAGATGACTCGCGAGCTATACGAGGTCGAGCCCACGTTTCGCGAGCAGGTCGATTTCTGCTCGGAATTTCTGCGGCCGTTGTTGGGCCAGGACTTGCGCCAACTGCTGTATCCGGAGGCTGACCGCGTCGGAGAAGGAGTCGACCAGCTGCGACAAACCGCTTTCAGCCAGCCGGCGCTCTTTGTTATCGAATACGCTTTGGCCCAGCTTTGGATCGAGTGGGGCATTCGCCCAAAGGCAATGATCGGTCACAGCATCGGTGAATATGTGGCGGCCTGTTTGGCCGGGGTCTTTTCTCTCGCAGACGCGCTGGCGCTAATCGC
>Ga0137419_10000983_pt1 | contig 11592 bp, 10 predicted proteins | sample CZODoug3_1_2_16f_FD_108279 | JGI IMG/M metagenome (GOLD analysis project Ga0137419, IMG submission 108279) | Vadose zone soil fungal communities from Angelo Coast Range Reserve, California, USA - CZODoug3_1_2_16fungal (Illumina Assembly) | ecosystem: Environmental > Terrestrial > Soil > Vadose... | reverse complement strand
CGGAGAAATCGCCAACCGTCTGGTGGAGTTGAATCACCTACCCGGCCTGCATGCGGAAGAACGCCAAGCCATCAGTGAAGCCCTGCGAGGCTTGCAGAGTTTGGAGCGGGAAGACCAGGGGCATAAAGCAGCCGAGATAGGAAAGGCGGCTTGGGAGAAACTTAGTTCGATTTCCCCGAGGTTCGCGCCGCAGGCATCGAACCGCCCCTAAAAAACGCGGGCTGCCCGTGGCCGTGGGAACCAGCCCGCCGAGTAGGTTTGCGTGTCTCCGCCATTGGCGGTCGCCGCACGCGGGCGTGGCCTATTTCGAAACGACGCTGGCCTTCCGCGCCGCCTGTCGGTTGGCCCTCACAGTAGGGGTATGGAACAGCAGGCGTGTGCTCCGGGTTTTGTTTTGCGCGGCTGGCAAAGTCTCGGTCAATCAACCAAGCAACATGGCGAAGTGTTTCGGCCCAAGCGGCATACTGGAGCGCACGTAGCAGCCTTGCGCTCAGCCTTTTTGGCGGCGTGTTTTTCTGCGCGGCGCGGCCTGCACGGCCACGGGCTTGCGGCGCAGATGCCCGGGATGAAATAGGCCGCAGTGGGGACATGGATATGCCATCAGCCTTGCGTTGCGCTTGTCCGTCTTGTGCGTGGCGACGTAACCCTGCCGGGCGGCTTCCGCTATCGCTGCGGTGTGGAACACAATCTTTTGCTTGCACTGCGAACGTCCCTCGGCATCCGCGAGCTCTTCGCGACCGGACTGCTCACCCTAGCCTGGCTCCGACGTCCATCCCATAACGATATGCATGATCTAATCTTCGCTCTGCGCCGCCTCCGAAAGTCTCCGGGCTTCGTGGCCACTGTCATCCTCACCATCTCCCTTGGAATTGGCGCCAACACTGCCATCTTCACCTTGGTCCACGCCGTTCTTCTGCAATCGCTGCCGGTCGTCAATCCAGCCAGCCTGTACCGCGTCGGCGACCTCGACGACTGCTGCGTCAATGGCGGGTTCATGAACGACAACGGCGATTTTAGTCTGTTCTCTTACGACCTCTATCGCCACTTCCAGAACACGAGTCCCGAATTTGAACAACTGACTGCCTTCCAGGCTGGGCACAACAGCATGAATGTTCGCGCCGGATCCGAACTGGCAAAAGCAGAACAGTCCGAATACGTTTCCGGCAACTATTTTTCAACTTTCGGCCTGCGTCCTTACCGGGGACGTCTCCTTCAGCAATCGGACGACACCCCGGGGTCCCAGCCCGTCGCCGTCATGAGTTATGAAGCCTGGCAAGCCGCCCACGGATCCCACCCAGATGTGATTGGCTCCACTTATTATCTTCAGACCCAGCCCTTTACGATTGTCGGGATCTCGTCACCCAACTTCTTCGGGGACCGGATGGATAGCCGTCCACCCGCTTACTGGATTCCGCTCAGCACTGAACCAATCATTGAAGGCGAGAACAGTCTGCTCAAGCACTCCGACACGAACTGGCTGTACGTTCTAGGCCGCGCCAAGCCTGGAGTCGAGCCTGGCCCGCTTCAGGAAAAGCTTTCCAACACCCTGCGCCAATGGCTGCCGACGCAAACCGCATACACGTTAAACGGCGCTGAGAAGGAGATTCCCAAGCAGCACGTCCTGGTCACTCCGGGAGGCGCCGGTATCCAGAACATGCAGATGGCCATTCGTAGCGGTCTGCGGCTTCTCATGGCCATCTCAGGACTGGTTCTTCTGGTGGCTTGTGCCAATATCGCGAATCTCCTGCTCGCAGCGGGTGCGACCCGCCGCGCCGAGATCTCCGTCCGCATGGCTCTGGGCGCCGCTCGAACCCGCCTCATCCGTCAGATGCTGGTCGAGAGCCTCCTCTTAGGCGGGGGCGGCGGCGTGCTCGGCATCGCGCTGGCTTATGCTGGCGCGAGGATGATTCTGGCGCTGGCCTTCCCCGACTCACCTCATTTGACCATTCACGCCACCCCATCCTGGATCGTTCTCGGATTCGCTTTGGTACTGTCGATCCTCACCGGCATCATCTTCGGAATCGTGCCCGCTTGGATCACTTCGCATTCTGACCCGGCAGAAGCCTTGTCGGGGCACAACCGCACGACGCGAGACATGACCTCCCTACCGCAGAGGACACTGATCGTCCTCCAGGCCGCGCTTTCCCTTGTCCTGCTGGTCGGCGCTGGTCTGCTCACCCAAAGCTTGCGCAACCTTCAACACCAGAATTTCGGGATTGCCACCGCGAACCGCTATGTGTTTCACTTCGATCCCGCCGGCGCTGGGTACACACTCGCCACCATCCCGGCAATGAATGAGCGCGTGGAACGGGAACTCTCTGCGCTTCCCGGCGTGCGGAGCGTCGGCGTCGCGCTTTACAGCACCCTTGAAGGGAATAATTGGGGCGAAGGGCTCCACTTCGAGGGCCGCCAGCCGCCGGGCCCGGGGGAGCACAACCAGGCTTCGTGGGACCGGGTGAGCCCGCATTTTTTTGAGACCATCGGCCAAAGCGTGCTCCGCGGCCGTGGCATAACTGAGCAGGACACCGCGACCTCTCGCCTGATTGCGGTGGTGAATCAGGCTTTCGTCAGAAAATTCTTTCCGAACGAAAGCCCGATCGGCCAGCGCTTCGGATCATTCGACCAGAAATACGCCGGAAGCTATGAAATTGTGGGCGTAGTGGCGGACGCGAAGTACAACAACCCCCGCGAACCTGTTCGTCCCATGTACTTCCGTCCCATGACTCAATTGAATACCGCCTTCCAGGAAGCCAGCGCTGTGACCGGTGAGACGCGCTCCCTGTTCCCCAATTCCGTGACCCTTCAATACGTCGGCAATGCTGCGGATCTGGAACCGCTGATTCGGCGGACGCTCTCCGGCATTAACCCGAACCTCCCCGTTCTGGACTTCCTCTCCCTGGACTCCCAGGTCGCCAGAAACTTCAACCAAGAACGCCTCATCTCCCGCCTTACCACTCTGTTCGGTGCGTTGGCGCTGATCCTGGCATCGGTGGGTCTGTACGGAATCACAGCCTATTCCGTGGCGCGACGAACGAGCGAGATTGGCTTGCGTATGGCGCTGGGCGCCAACCGGGGTAACGTCGTCGCTCTAATACTGGGTGGCGCGTCGCGACAAGTGGGACTTGGCCTGCTCATCGGGATCCCTGTGGCTCTTCTGGCGGGGCGGCTGCTGTCGAGCCAGCTCTTTGGGGTGAGGACCTATGACCCGGTGTCGCTTGGAGCCGCCACATTGGTTCTATCGATGTTTGCCGCCATTGCCGGGTTCATTCCCGCCCTGCGGGCGGCGAGTATTGAACCTATGAAGGCGCTGCGCACGGAATAGGAACAGTGGTCGGGCTGATGAGATCACCGTGTCGGCTCCTAACGAGCCCGGCGACACTGGAAGAAGTCATTGCAGGGAAGGAACGGGCAGAAGTAGGATAGCGCGGTCGATGGCGGCGGCAGCTGAGACCGGCCAAGCAATGGAGCTTCGAAGCCCGGTAACGAGCCTCGTTCCAACTCTCGTGCTCCATGCAGTGGTGGCGCTGAGGACTGGTGTTTAAGTCGACAGCGATCCCGATTAAGAGAGTACCCGGTTTGCGCGACTTGGGCCGTCGTTCTCGACGAGGAGAATGACGATGGCGAGAAAGCGCAAGCAAGACAGTTCGGGCAAGCAGGGAGTGCTGCCGGTCATGCGAGCGGATGCGGCCGGAATCGATATCGAGCGACCGAGGTCTTCGTGGCGATTCCGCCCGATCGCGCCGCTTATGCGATCTGCGTCACAACCCGGACTATTGGTGAATTGGATATTGCGCGAGCAATGAACAGGAACTTGCCACAGTTCCATGTGGCAGGACGGTCGCGTCCGAGCTCCGAGTCCTGGTGACCGGACCGCCCCAACACGGGCAAGGACTACTGATTCGAGATGGTCACCCTGTTCCCGTCAAGCTTGGTGAAGGTGACAGTGAACTTCTCGTTGTAGGTCTTGGCTTTTTCCTGAAGGATGCTAATCGCCAAGGCCTCTCCTAAAGTCATGGACCAATCGGTATCTGTGCGCCAGTGGATGCCGGCGAGGACACCGTGGCCGAAGCTGACGTTACGCGCGAGTTTGTTCAGTTCGCCGCCGATAGTGATCTGTCCCGCATCCGGACCGGTGTAGGGGATCAGCGCAAGACCATCGTTCGTAGGCATCTGAGGATTGGGAATCACGTAATTGGCGTCAAAGAAGAACTTCAGGAAGGTAATACAGGCGCCGGCAACTGTTCCGTGACCGGTGGGGTAGGACGGGTGGGTGGGCGAGCCCTCTGGAAAAGGTTGCGGAAGTAGATAGGTTCCATACTTGCTGAAGACCTGCTGAGGGGCTCGCGAGTTCAGAATGTTGCTGTTTAACCGGGCGCCGATCCTGTTCTGGTTGCCGCTCAGGATCTGGTGCAGAACCGCGCCACCCGACTCGGGGCGATGGGTGAGGTGAACCAGCCACTTTTGGTACCACACCCGATTGAGAGCGCGAGCGGCAGCTTCTCCCATACACGCGGCGAAATCCGGTCCACCGAAGGTACCGAATCCATTCTGCGTCCTCGACCCGATGTAAGGATTCCCGGGGTTTACGGGCATTCTCAGGCCGGCCATCACCAAGAAGGCGATGAGGTAACCCTGGTACAGCACGTCCGTGTGCGTCCAAGCCGCCAGACCACGCCCGTCATGCAGGTAACGACGAACCGAATCAGTTTGATTGCTGAGTCCGGTGGGAATGCCGTTCTGAACCATCTGGAAGGTCGTAGTGTCGGTCATGTAGTCGATGCCCGGCAGGTACGTGTTCATCAACTGGTCGATCGGCTGCTGGCCAAAATGCGTGGGGGTCACCATCAACTGCGATATGTAGGGGCCCACCGTTTCCCCCGGGAAGGTGCCGCGGAACAGCAGATCCGGAGTTACGTTTCCGTGGCTGTCTCTCGGACCGCGGTAGCCTGACAGCGTCGTAAGTTCGGTTGCAGCTGCGGCTGCAGTGAGGTTTGAGGTGTAGTCGGTGAAGGCCACATCGTACAACAGAGAGGACCAGTACATCTCCGCGAGTTGTGCACCGTATTCGGGACTGGTGATCTGGTCGAAAGGAGGTACGACCGGAAGACCAGTCGGATCACCGGGGGACGGAGCATTGCCGAACTGCACCGAGTCGAGACCTTCCAGGTCGAAGGCATAGGAGCCTTGTGGACCGTTCTGGGTGCGCGTACCGCCGATGATTATGGCCTCGAAGTCACTATTCCTCCCGCTTTTTAGTGCCTTCTTAAAGGACGCCCAAGCCGCCGGATTTACTACTCCGATGTCGTCTTGTAGCAGGCCCTTGCTATAGCTGGCCGAATGGTCCGCATAACGGCCCTCATCGCCATTTGTAGTGTGTGGCGGAACGGGAACGAGGGCATCTGCACTCGCCGTCCCAACGCGCATCGCAAAAGACTTAAGCACGCGCGGATCGCGAACTCCGGCTGGCGTCTCCGCCTCTGCTCTTGTACTGGGAGAGTCGAGGGTTGGCGATAACGCTATGGCAGCGGTAGCTACGGCTGCGCCGCCGATTTTGCCCATGAATTTCCGTCGGGTTGGAGGAGGAGTCTGCAGCTCCGCTTCACCCTCGCTTCTGTGGATTTCTGGAGAAAGCTGCGTGGCTTCCATCACATGCCTCCTTATGGAAAGGTGAAGATTAATCTTCCGTTGACCCACGCGAGGGGAAAGGTTCCTTACAGATTCAATGGGCCGCCGCTTGAAATAGCGTCGATTCCCGCGCGGCCTCACAGTAGCCAAGGGAAAGGCGACCTTACAAGATGTAGTTAGGGCAGTGTATTCGCGTGATAGCAGAACTTGATTCCCAGCTCAGTCAACCGTGGGCTGACGCTCCACACAGAGTCCTGGCGCTGCCTGGCTTTACAGAAACTCGTGTGCTTATGTTGTCGACAACATAAACACACTATGTGGCGCAGAGATCAAGAACTTGCGTCCGACGAAAGCCGACACGGTCGCGAGATGGAACCAGATCACGGCTTGGCTAGGAGAACTCGACCTGTTGAGGCGGGGCGGGGATCTTCACATCTCTTGAGGCACTAGCCGGAAGCCAAACACCGTGCCAAATTACGGATCCAAAGAGTCCCAACCTCTATCGAACCGCATGCTCTCCAGGCTCCGTGTTGCTCCAACCACTGCGATAAGAAGTGCTTCGTATAAGCCTTGCAAGAAGCAATATCTCTGCAACCCTTCTTCTGTCGAACTCGGCAAATTGAAGAAGCAGTAGCCGGCGGCGATACACAACGAGGCAAGCGTAACCATGTGTTTGCAGCCATTCCAAGTAGCTCTCTACCTGCGGAGCCAGCCGGCTACTACGGATTCTGTCGATGGTTGACGGCTGAACGTAATAGTCTTCATAGTCTTCGAGCATGAAAAACCGCCAATCGGAAATCTCCGATGGAGGTCCACGATTCACCTAACCGCACACGGTAGTATGAAATGGTTGCACTTCAGCTGTCGAACAGATTGAATTTCGCTCGCCTTGTCCGACAACCGGTTTGCAGAAACTCAACTTCAGCATTGCCGGCCAATCTCGCGGAAATCGAGAAGGAAGAGCATAGTCCCCCGCAATGACTGTTGTCGTCTGATCGCAAGAACTGATTTGAGTCAAACAATGGCAGGGAACGTTGATAGACGCGCGACTCCATCTCTCCAGTCTAAGAACATAGTCTTATTCTGTGCTTGGGCAGTTCACTCCTCGCGAAGCAAGACCATCGGATCAATCGACAACGCGCGTCGTGCTGGGATCCACGTGGCCAATAGGCCCAGTAGCGCCATGGCGACCACCACGCCAGCTAATACCAAGGGATCGCGAGGAGTTGCCTCATACACCATGAAAGCGAGCACCCGACTCGCCAGAATTCCCAGCAGCAGCCCTGCGGCCGAACCAAAAGCTAGCAATCTGAAGGCGCGTCCCAAAGCTGCCCTTAACACTTCCTTACGCTGCGCGCCCAAGGCAACGCGTACGCCCAGCTCGCGCAGTCGTTTGCTGACTGAATATGCTGCCATCCCAAAGATTCCCGTGATTGCCAGCAAGGCACCTATTCCGCCCATTACTCCCAGCACGATCGTTGCCATCTGAGCGGGAAATAGGACGGTGACCATTTCGTCGTAGCGGGTTTCCATGTCAACCGGCAGGGCCGTATCTAATCGGTTCAGCGTGTTCCTTATCGCCGGGCCCAAGAGTCGGGGGTCCCCGCTCGACCGCACGACCAGAAAGGCGGTGCTGGAAGGTGATTGCAGAATGGGAAGAAAGACCGCCCCATGGGGATCTTCCGTCAGACTGCTGTACTTCCCGTTTTCCGTGATGCCCACCACTTGGACGCGAGTTCCATCCCGCATTTTGAAATAGCCGCCGAGTGCATTTTCAGCGGAGCCGAAGATTTTGCGCGCAAACTCGCGATTCACGACAGCGACGGGCGGCGCATTCTTAGCGTCATGCCAGGTGAAATCCCGGCCACAGAGCAACGTTGTACCTTCGGCGCGAAGGTAATCGGGGGAAACGTGGAACATGTAGACATTGGCGGCGGCATTTGCGGGCCGCAGATCGGTCGTTTGGTCGCTAAAGACATCGGACGGCTGGGTGTCGTTTAAAAGGAGCGGAGCGCTCAATCCCACTGACTCTACGCCGGGAATGCCGGAAACAGCATCGAGCATACGCTTCTGCATGGGCGGCAGCTGATCGCCAGTGTAGCCGGCCATGTGTAAGTCGGCGCTCACCAGCAGCGCGTTCCGCGGTTCAAACCCAAAATGGGCATGCAGAGAGCGGGACAGGCCGCGAAGGGCAACCATGGAAGAAGTGACTAGCACCGCACAGATTGCAATCTGTACGGCCAGCAGAACGTCCCGAGTAGTGATACGCCTCCCGGCTCGAGCTGTTGATCCCGCCTTGACGACCTCGTACGGATTGGTTCGAAGCACCTGGGTTACAGGGACCGCGCCAAAAACGAATCCGCTGATGAGGCTCAACAGCAGAGCGACGGCATAAACGGTGGCATCCGGGTTTATGGGTGAGTGCACGGGGAAGTTGCCGAAGGGCTGCCATTGACTCAACCAGCGCAACAGCGCAGTGCTGGCCCATAGTCCGACGGCGCCGCCGGTGAGCGAGACCAGCACGGCTTCACTGAACAGTCCGCGGAGGATGCGTTTGCGGCTCGAACCGAGCGCAAGGCGCAGAGCGACTTCCTTAGAGCGATCGGCGGCGCGGGCGGCAAACAGGCTGCCCAGGTTGGCGCAGGCGGCCAGCAGGATGAGTCCGGCCAGCAGCATCAGTCCGCCCAGGAATGCGGCAAAGGGTCCGCCAAACTGATCACCAAAAAAGTTGGGCCGCGCCAAAGAGAAGCTCATCTGGCCATCGTCTTGGGGATAAGTTTTTTCGATATACGCGCCAATGGAGTTCAGATCGCCAGTCGCCTGGGCTGGAGTGAGCCCAGCTCTCAGATGCCCCATCACCTGAAAGACAGAGCGGGCACCGCGGTCGTTGAGGTAATCGGTACCCTCCACTTGCTCACAATCCACTATCGGCACAAAGAAATTAGGAGACAAGAACACTAATGTCCCGCGAAACCTGGGCGGCGTGACGCCGATGATGGTGAACGGATGTTTGTTCACCTGGACGGTGCGCCCCAGGACCCCACGATCATCATGAAAACGGGAGTGCCAATAGGCGTAACTGAGCACCATGTAAGGGGCGCTGTTAGGGCCGTTTTCGTCGGAGGCGTGGAAATAACGGCCGAGGTAGGGCTGAACCCGAAGGGCGTCGAAATAGTTTCCGCTCGTCTCCAAGCCCCAAGTGGGCGTTGGACTATTACCCGTGTCGACCGCCCCCTGAGTGACGCTGTAGGCTGCAAGATCCTCAAAGCTGTGGTTTCGGTCACGTAAGTCCAGATAATCAGGATACGATTGACTGGGGTCTTTTTGGCGCGTGCGCTGAAGGGAATAGAGGCTTTCAGGTTGAGGGACATTGAGCGGACGCAGGATCAACCCATTTATCACGCTGAACACGACCGCGTTGGCGCCGATGGCCATCGCTAGCGTTAGAACGGCGCTGATCGTAAACGCCGGGGACTTGCGCAACTGCCGCAGCGCATAACGGACATCTTGAACGAGCCCACACATCACACAACCTCCTCCCGCAAGAACTGAAGGACACCGGAAGCGCGTGTTAGCCTAGAGAGCAATTTTCCTACCATCCTCACAGAACTGCAAACCATGGACAACAAAGGCGCTGCAGCGGAACCGCCGGTGATGGGAATCACAGAGAATGTTCGCTGGTGAAAGATCGTGTCCAGAAGCGGACAGCATCAGGGTAAAAGCCAGTCTTACTCCTGCCTGTTACCGCGCCGCCATGATGCTAGATTATGCTCCCAATCCGCTTGTCTATTTGCCGTCAGAAGCGCCTTGGATTGCTAGGAACATCCTCAATCATTTTGGAGTTCGAGACGGATAACTGGCAGGCCAGCCTCGACGCCCTCTCACGGCGGCGTAGTACGGGCAAGTCTCGGCTATCACACGTGATGGGCGCACGGCTTTGGTATCCGCAAAAGTGATCGAGAAAATTCTTGGCTCTAGTGCTGACTACATCGGAGGCGGCGTGCAGAACTGGACCAATCAGCGGGTTAAGAATGTCGGAACGATCTTCGAGAATGCAGAGCGAATCTTCGCAGACAAGATCGACACGCCAGGAACTGTTCCCCCTAAGGTGCTGAAAGGAATACTCGACGACAGCTCTTTCTGTGATGACGAGCTGGGAGCCGAATACTTTGGAGGGGTTTTGCGTCGTCGCGAACTGAAGTGGGGCGCGATGACCGCAGCGCAGGTCTGCTGGGCACTCTTCTCTCCCGGAGTCGGGTCAGATTGGCGTCAGGGCGCACGTCACTGGCAGGGGTAGGTTTGGCTGCCAGTGTGGGTGGTCTTCTTATGCTGTGGGCTGCTGTGGGGGTGGGTGTTGGCTATTTCTGCGGAGGTTGTTGCTGCCGTGGTAGCCTGTTTATTCCGACGGGGGAACAGGATTGAACCCAATACATTTTACCGGCTGGCTTGGCTGGATAGTCTTCGCGGGGCTTGTCTACTTTTCCTACTGGATGCGCTGCACAGACGACGGGCTCGAATTCAGCAAGGACAACAGATTCATTCTGAATCTGATAACTGTTCTCCCCATCGCCTATGTGCTGCTTACGATGCTTTGGTCTGCCACCCAAGGCTTCACGCTGAACCCTCTGAAGTAGCGGGCTGCCTGTGTGTTGCCGGTATCTAGCAGTTTTGGGCTTGTATGGTTCGTAACTGCCGGGCAGGGCCGGACGCTCCTTTGCCTGGAAGGCAGAAGCACCGTTCTCAAAAAAAGTCCTTCTGCCCAGCGATAGAAGACGGTAGGTTGCAGTCCATTTTCCTCACACAGATCGGAGACGGGGACCTTGGTCTAATAGATGTCGCCTCCGGATGGGCTACTTTCTCTTCTGCGGTGTAGTGCTTGCGCTCTTTTCTCATACGTTCTCTCCGTTATCTTAACGAAGGAACGCTCTCTCCCAGCCTCGGGGGCGATGTCCTTGATGTCTACCTCCCAGTTGCTGCCATCCGCAAAGGTTACTTCCGCGACAAAGAAAATGAGACTTTGGGCGCTCGTTGAAAGGTATGGCTTGGTCCGGTACGTCATGCGTATCACCTGGCTTTATCCGCCTCCGAACAGTGACGAGGCTGCCCCGGCGGAGTTCAATTGCGTTCGGATAGACGTTTGCCCAGCCAATCCGGTACGAAGCAATCGCCTTCCCGCTGTCGTTATTCAGTCGGGCGCCTTTCAAAACGTTGGGATGTTCGAGAGCTGTCCGAACAAAGTGTGCTGGGGGTGAGCGCTGCTTAGCCATAACCATCGCAACTTCGGTGACAGCAGCCGCGGACCCGATCAGCAGAAACGCCACAGCTAGAAACACCTTAAGGGAGGATTTGGACATGATTCACCTCGATTCAAGGCATTATAGCTACGTCAATCTCAAGCAACTGTTGTTAGCAGGGCAACCCGCAAGAATGCGGGGCCAGTGTTCAACGCCACCAACTTGGTACATGCATTCCGAAAAGCCTGCGTCGCCGCCGGGTTGGGTCAGTGGCGTGACCCCAAGGACAGGGACGCCGGATACGACGGGTTAACGCTACATGACTTGCGCCGTTCCGGAGTTCGCAATCTCCGCCGCGCAGGCGTTGCTGAGGACGTCAGCATCAAGATCAGCGCCCATCGTAGACGCGCAGTCTTCGCCCGCTACAACATTACCGACAGCACCGACTTGCACGATGCGATGCGCCGAGTGCAGGATTTTGTCGGTACAAGTTTGGCGCAAGTGGCCCAATCTGCGCCCAAAAAGTGATTGCCGAAAACCACCGTCTAACCAGCATAAGCATTGGCTTAAAAGGTTGGTAGCGCTAACGGGAATCGAACCCGTGTTTGAAGATTGAGAATCTTCCGTCCTAACCCCTAGACGATAGCGCCATTAATGAATTACGGGTGCTGCGTCCCCGCTTTTTTCATAATTTTTCCCTTTGGCTTGGGGGTAAAGAACGCTTCTGGCTTCT
>Ga0137419_10000974_pt1 | contig 11648 bp, 10 predicted proteins | sample CZODoug3_1_2_16f_FD_108279 | JGI IMG/M metagenome (GOLD analysis project Ga0137419, IMG submission 108279) | Vadose zone soil fungal communities from Angelo Coast Range Reserve, California, USA - CZODoug3_1_2_16fungal (Illumina Assembly) | ecosystem: Environmental > Terrestrial > Soil > Vadose... | reverse complement strand
GCCGCTGAAAAGCAGCATGCTCACCGCATACTCGATCCACGTCATCTCGCGCTCGGGGTCGACGCGAGTCAGGCGATAGAGCAGCCTTTCAACAGGCTTCAGAACGGGGTCCATGAAGGTCCGCTCCCCGCTGAACACGCGGGCCATGAACAAACCAATAGGCTTCGTAATCGCAAAGATAATCGCGAAGAACAACAAAATCTGTAACCAGCCATTCGCAGTCATTTGCTAGAAATCCTCAGGGCGCAGCAGCGCCCATACCAGGTACACAGTCAATAGAAGGCAAATTACTAAAACCACACTCGTTTCGATATTCACAGCATTCTCCTCAGCGCAAGCGGCCGCATGCGTACACGTAACCAATGGAAAGCACGAAGAACACTACCGTCAGGCCGAGAAATAATACGTCGCGCATGGTTCCTCCTCTTGTGGCTTAGGCGTAGGCTTAGGCTTGGCCAGATGAATCCGCCGCCGATGACTCGGGTCCTCCATGAGGACAGACTTGCGAAGGGGCTTCGCCTGTTTCGCAGTCCGCAGCTCCACCTGGAGAGCCCCCAAGAAACGCAGAAGAAAAAAACACCCAGCGCTTACCGTGATCGTAAGAATGAGTATCATTTCGACACCCCCACCCAAAGTCATTGCCACACTTGATTGGATCAATTGGGGTGTAAAGCTGGGCTAATGACTTCATAAATTCTTCATAAGGATCGGAACTGGCTCCACAAAGGGTCTTCGGGAGCAAAGCCCTGTCAGGCCGACCAGAGCCGCTGCTACGAGCAACTGCGAAGCGGAGAGCCTGCCCTGAGCTCGCCGAAGGGGACCTGCTTCTGGCATCAGAGCCCTACCCGCCCGCCGCCGGACTCGGTTCAAACCGGTATCCCACCCACGGATCGGTAAGTATGTATCGCGGGGCCGAAGGATCAACCTCAATCTTCTTCCGCAGTTGCCCAATAAAGACGCGCAGATACTCCGGTTGCTCTGTGCTATTGCCGCCCCACACGGCCGTCAGCAGCGCCCGGTGCGTAATCACCTTGCCCGGGTGCCGCGCGAAGTAGGTGATGAGTTCAAACTCTTTGGGCGTGAGACGAACCTCGCGGCCGTGCACGCTCGCAGCGTGGGCATCCAGGTCCACGCGGAAATCCCCCACCTCAATCACGCCTGATTCCGCCGCATGCGAAGGGAACCGCCTCAAATTCGCCCGAACCCTCGCCAGCAATTCCGTCATGCCGAACGGTTTGGTCACATAGTCGTCCGCCCCAGCGTCAAGCGCTTGCACCTTGGTCCGCTCCTCGCCTTTCACAGATAGAACAATGATCGGCACCTGCGACTTGACGCGCAAACGCCGACAGAGTTCCAAACCGTCCATCTCGGGCATGGAGAGGTCCGTGATGACGAGGTCGGGCGACCAGTCTTTCAGAATATCCAGCGCAGTAGCGCCGTCATTGGCGACTCGAATGTCATAACCCTGCGACACGAGAGAAGTACGGAGCACGCGAGTAATCTGCGGCTCATCATCCACGACAAGTATGTGGCGCGTTGTCACTTCGGCTCCTGGGTCACTATGTGAACATCGACAGCCGGGGCATCCCGAAGAAATCTTTGGATGACTGTGAGGTAGAGGTATTTCCGCCAGCCCTCCGCCGCGGATCGACCGAGGACCACTTGGGTAATGTGCTTCTCCCGCACAAACTCAGCAACTCTCGCCGCGACGCTGCCGCGTTCCAGGCGCACAACCGTAGCTCCCAGATTTTCAGCGAACCTTTTATTCTCCGCAAGCGTCCGCTGATTCTCATCGCTCTCGTCGGCCGCGACATCGACGTACACGACATAAAACTCGGCATCCATAGCATGCGCCATGCGTCCACCGCGCGCGATGATGTACTGCGCCACCGGGTTGGAACTGATGCAAACCGCAATCCGCTCACGAACACTGACGCTGGGATCGAATTCCTCTCCCGCGCGGTGCGCCTCCAGAGTTCGATCGACAACCTGCGCCACCTGCCTGAGCGCAAGTTCGCGCAAAGCGATTAGGTTACCCCGGCTGAAGAAGTTTCCAATCGCGCGCTCGGCCCGATCAACCGGATAGATGTCGCCGCGCCGCATCCGTGTCTGCAGCGCCTGGGGCGTCAAGTCTGCCATGACGATTTCGCCGGCACGCTGAATCACCCAGTCGGGCACTGTCTCGCGCACGCGTACGCCTGTAATCTTCTCCACCAGCGGCGTCAAGCTCTCAATGTGCTGCACATTCATGGTCGAGACCACATCGATCTTGGCCTCGAGCAGTTCGATCACATCCTGGTAGCGCTTCGCATGCTTGCTGCCCTCAATGTTGGTGTGTGCCAGTTCATCCACCAGAACGACGGTAGGTTTGCGCTGCAAGATAGCATCGACATCCATTTCCTCGAATATCGTTCCCTTGTATTCAAGTTTCTTTCGTGGAATAACGTCAAGGCGGCCGGACAGGTCGATAATCGGCTTGCGCCCGTGATTCTCGACCACGCCAACCACCACGTCCTCGCCGCGGCTGTAGCGGCGAATCGCTTCGCTCAACATCCCGTAGGTTTTCCCAACTCCTGGCGCATAGCCAAGGAAAAGCTTGAAAACGCCCTCCTTTTTTTCGGGCGCTGCTTCCTCCAGCCATTGTTCGGGAGTCTTGGTCACGTGCCCCATTGTCATCGAGGGCCCCAAAATTGTCGAGCGCAGGGTAGAATACGCCCGTGAACAAGAGCTCATCGAAACAAGTTTGGCGGTGGATCGCGTGCGTTGTGATTGTGGCGGTCGTCGTCATCATTTGCCGCCGGATTGCGCCCGTAAACCCCACAACCGTCGCCCTTATTTTTCTCGTGGCCGTGCTCGTCGTTTCAGCTTTTTGGGGACTGCAATATTCAGTTGTCGTCGCGGTTCTCGCTACTCTGGCGTTCAACTATTACTTCCTTCCTCCCTATGGAACGCTGACCATCTCCGATCCCCAGAACTGGATTGCGCTAGTCGCTTTCCTCGCGACGGCGCTGATCGCCAGCGAGCTCTCCGAAAAAGCTCGACGACAGGCCCTTGCCGCCACCCAAAGAAGGAAAGAGATTGAACGGTTATACGGCTTCAGTCAGCAGCTCCTTACCACCGAGAACCTGCCCGAACTCCTCAACCTGTTGCCGCGCTTCGTTGTGAATGGATTCGGCGTCGATGCCGCTGCCCTATTCGTAACGGGACGGCCGGACATCTACCGTTCCGACCCCAACACCCAGCAGCTCGACGCCGAGCACCTCAGGTCAGTTGCAGCTCGCGGCGAGCCCACCATTGACGTCGCACGGCAACTTTGTTTCACTCCCTTGCGCCTTGGGGTGAAATCTGCGGGGGCACTGGGGATCTCCGGAGGCATCCCTTCGCGCGAGACTCTCGAGGCTCTCGGCACTCTCATCGCCATTGCCATCGAACGCACCGGAGCGGTTGAAAGCCTGAGCCGAGCCGAAGCCACTCGCGAAAGCGAAAAACTGCGTTCCGCGATCCTCGACTCGGTGACGCACGAGTTCCGCACGCCTCTGACCGGCATCAAAGCCTCAGTCACCACCATGCTCGCGGACGAGAATCTTGAGCCTAGCCAGCGTCACGAATTGCTCTCGATCATCAACGAAGAAGCCGATCGCCTGAACCACCTGGTGGGCGAAGCGGCTGAGATGGCCCAGCTCGACGCCAACCAAGTAGAATTGCACCGCGAGCCCCACTCCATCGGAGAGGCGATTACGCGAGCGATAGAAGAGGCGAAGCAGCGGCTTACCAACCGCCCGGTTGAACTCCAAGTTCCAGAAACGTTGCCTCTGCTTTCTATTGATCTCGAAAGGATCACGTCCGTGCTGGTGCAACTCTTGGAAAACGCAGCCAAATACTCGCCTGCTGGATCTCCAATTCGGGTTACGGCCGAACAGAAGGACGACAACGTCACCGTGAGCGTGGCAGATCACGGCCACGGCATCGATGACTTTGAGCAGGCGCTCGTCTTCGACAAGTTCTATCGCGGCAAGAACGAGCGCTACCGCGTGCAAGGTACAGGCTTAGGGTTGGCGATCGCTAAAGCAGTGGTGGAAGCCCACGGCGGCGGCATCGGCGTCACCAGTCAAGTCGGGCACGGTTCGGTGTTCCATTTCACTCTGTTGGCTTAGAAGACTTCGTTAGTGGCTTTTTCTCACCATCGCACGACAGTGCCGCGCCATCTGAAGTTCCTCTGCCGCGGCAACAACCTGAATCTTGTCAGCCGTAAGCCCAAAGGATTCTAATCCCTCCGTCGCTCCAGACCGGACTTGCTCACTGTGCTCTCCGATCCCGCCAGCAAAAACAAGTAAATCCACGCCTCCCATCAACGCGATGTAGGCCCCAATCTGTTTCCTAACCGCAACAGCAAACACATCTAACGCAAGTCGAGCGGCCGCACCGTTTGCCAGCGCCCGTTCTTGCAGAGCCTTCACATCTCCCTCACCGGAAGACAATGCAAAAAGCCCGCTGTGATGATTCAGCAGGTCCTCCAACGAATCGGCGTCAAACTCCTCGTTCCGTAAAAGATACAGAATGACACCCGGATCAAGGTCACCGGATCGCGTCCCCATCGGAATGCCTCCGGTGGGCGTAAGCCCCATCGTAGTGTCGATCGACTTGCCATCGCGCACCGCACACAGACTCGATCCGTTACCCAGATGCGCAAAGACAGCTCGGCTCGGCAAACTCGCGCCGAAGTGATGGACCAACGATTCGTAAGAGATCCCGTGGAACCCATATCGCCGAACCCCCGCATCGAAATACCGTTGCGGCAGGGGCAGATGTGCCGCGACCTCCGGAATCGTTCGATGGAAAGCCGTGTCGAAGCAGGCGAACTGCACGGCAGTGGGAAAGATGGTTTGCGCCGCAGCGATCAGGGATAGGGCTTGTGGAATGTGCAGCGGCGCGAAATGCACCGCCGATCGAAGCTGCTCTAACACCTGCGGAGTGATCACTTGGTGATGACTGAGGCGTGGACCACCATGTACCACCCGGTGACCCACAACCGCCGGCACACCGCCTGCGTGCTCCCCCATCGCCGTTGCAAGGGCCGCTAAGGCGTCACTCTGCGATTCTTGGATCCCGTCGCGCCGAACAATCGTCTTCCCATCGGACGACCGGATTCGCAAACTCCCGTCGCCCCGCCCGATGCCGTCGGCACTCCCCACCAAGACAGGTTCCTCATCCGCCCCTCCGGGTTGGTACAGCCCGAACTTGAGCGATGACGACCCGCTATTGAGAACCAGAATGAGATCACCACCAATAGCCGACGCTTCCCCCATGTCTACTTCGGCCACTTCCAGTTCCGAATCTCTTCCTTATCTATGCCCTCCGTATGAGCATACTGAACGCTGTCAATAATCTGTCCCTTCAACCATTCCTTGACGTGAGCGCCAATGGAACGTAGCCGGGGCACTCGGTCAATGACGTCGATGGCCAGATCGAAGCGGTCAATCTGGTTAAGAATGGCCAGCTCGAGCGGAGTATTGATGTTCCCCTTTTCCTTATACCCGCGCACATGAATGTTGTCATGATTTCTGCGCCGGTAAGTGAGCTTGTGAATCAGAGAAGCATAAGAATGAAAATTGAAAATCACAGGCTTGTCGGTAGTGAACAGGGAATCGAAGTCCCGGTCGGAAAGCCCGTGTGGATGCTCCGTCTCCGGCATAAGCCGAAAGAGATCAACGACGTTCACAAACCGTATCTTCAAATCAAGAAAGCGTTCTTTCAGAATCGCGACCGCCGCCAAGGACTCCATCGTCGCAATGTCGCCGGCGCACGCCATCACCACATCGGGCTCTTCACAGTCGTCAGTCGACGCCCAATCCCAGATTCCAATGCCCTTGGTGCAATGCGTCACCGCGTCCGCCATGTTCAGGTACTGCAAATGCTCCTGCTTATCGGCCACGATCACGTTGACGTAGTTCCGCGCGCGCAAACAATGATCGGCCACGCTCAGCAGGCAGTTCGCATCCGGAGGCATATAAATTCGCACCACGTCCGGGCTCTTGTTCGTGACCACATCCAGAAATCCAGGATCCTGATGCGTAAACCCGTTATGATCCTGCCGCCAAACCAGTGAAGTTATCAGAAGGTTGATCGACGGCACCGGCGCCCGCCACGAGACTTCTCTCTTAGCTTTTTCTAACCACTTGGCATGCTGGTTGAACATCGAATCGATCACATGCACGAACGCTTCGTAAGTAGAGAGAAATCCGTGACGGCCCGTGAGCACATACCCTTCAAACCAACCTTCCAGCGTGTGCTCGCTGAGCATCTCCATCACGCGTCCGTCAACACCAAGCTCGCCGCCGTCCAGGTCCTCGGGCTTGAATTCCGCCAGCCACGTCTTCCTTGAAGCTGCGTAGATTGCGGTGAGCTTGTTCGACGCAGTTTCGTCCGGACCAAACACACGGAAGGTACTCATGTTCCGCCGCATCACTTCGGCAAGAAAATGACCGAGAACATCGGTCGGCGATACATAGCTCGAGCCCGGCGCATCCACCTTGGTGGCGAAGCCACGAAAGTCCGGCAGATCAAGCTCTTTCCTCAACAGTCCGCCATTGGCGTGAGGGTTGGCGGAAATCCGTCGCGACCCCGCGGGCGCCAGCTCTTGGAGTTCGACCGCCAGCCTTCCGCCAGCGTCGAACAGCTCCTCCGGCTTGTAGCTGCGCAACCACTCTTCCACAATGCTCAGACTGTGGGGATTTGTCGCGGGATCAGAAACAGGCACTTGATGCGCTCGCCAAAAGTCCTCTACCTTGTGGCCATCCACCATCTTCGGCCCCGTCCAGCCCTTAGGCGAACGCAGCACAATCATGGGCCATCGCGGACGCGTGCAATCCCCAGTCGTCCGCGCATGCTGCTGGATCGAACGAATCTCCAGAACGCACTGTTCCAGCGTCGCAGCCATCTTCTGATGCATCTCGGCCGGATCGTGTCCTTCGACGAAATAAGGCTTATGCCCGTACCCGATGAGCAGCGCTTCAAGTTCTTCGCGTGGAATGCGCGCCAGAATCGTGGGGTTGGCGATCTTGTAGCCGTTCAGGTGCAGCACCGGAAGCACAGCCCCGTCGCGAATCGGATTCAAAAACTTGTTCGAATGCCAGGACGTCGCCAGCGGTCCAGTCTCCGCCTCTCCATCTCCCACCGCAACGGTAACGATCAGGTCAGGATTGTCGAAAGCTGCCCCATACGCATGAGAAATCGAATATCCTAGTTCTCCGCCTTCATGAATCGACCCCGGCGTCTCCGGCGTACAGTGCGAGCCAATCCCTCCAGGAAACGAAAACTGGCAAAAGAACTTGAGTAAACCCGCTTCGTCGCGGCTCTTGTCCGGATAAATCTCCGAGTAGTGCCCCTCAAGATAGCAATTCGCCAAGGTCGCGGGTGCTCCATGGCCGGGCCCAGAGATGTAAATGACATTCAAGTCGTACTTGCGAATCAACCGGTTCAAATGCACCCAAATCAGAGACTGCCCAGGATCGGAACCCCAATGCCCCAGCAGCCGATGCTTGAAATGCTCCGGCTTCAGAGCCTCGCGCAGCAGAGGATTCGCGCGTAGATAAATCATCCCTGCCGACAAATAGTTGCAGGCTCGCCAGTAAGCGTCGATCTTCCTGAGCTCTTCGGAGTTTAGAACGGCTACGGCTTCCATAACGCTATCCATCAGAATCCTCTCCTATCAAGAATTGAACGGCTGACGAGGCAGTGCACGGGCTTTATCGTCCGCATCTGCCATCTTTGGGCTGTTCTATGATTTTAGCCCCAGAGCCAGATTCTTTTTGTGGTCGTTTCTTGGACGCCGAATGCGGGTCCGAACAACCGATTTCTTGGTCATTACTAGGAACTGAAACCCGCACATTCACTGGTCATTCCGAGGAGGCGAAGGCGGCGAGGAGTCTGCGCTTGTTTCCGTAGTCGGCTACGGGTTCACGCCGCTGGACATAAACTGCAACGTATACGCCGTGGCCGATCAAAAGGCGTGGTCACCATCAGCTCGCGCAGCCGCGAATCCGCGCCAGAAGCCATGGATTTTCTGAACACCTCCGAGGGCAAGTGAAGGTCAATCTAACACATGCCTCGCATCGGAAATTTTCGTGGGCGAGGGAGAATCCTACGCTACGATGTGCCATGCAACAACAGTGCATTCGCTTGCTGGCGGTTACCGGATTTGTGTTCGCCGTGATTGTGACCATTTGCTTTGGTGAAAGCGTCTACGCGCAGACCCCGACCGCGAGACTGACTCTACGCACAACGCGCTCGTCGCCGCTCGACCTCGAGCTCGGCGGCGAACTGGCCGGTTTGTCGCCCGGAACCACGCGGTTCATCCTGCGTGAAGACTTGCTAGCCTTGCCGCAGTTGACCTACACGGTGACCGACGACGCCAACTTCAAAAGCGCAACACAGATCAGCGGCATCTCCCTGGAAGAACTAACCCGGCACCTCGGCGCGACACCGCGGTCCGACCTGGTGGTCGCCATCTGCGACGACCAGTATCGCGCCAACTATCCCCGCGCCTATGTCGCCGCCCACCACCCGTTGTTGGTCCTCAATATCGATGGAAAGCCGCCGGAGAGCTGGCCCAAAGACTCCGAAGGCCACGGCATGGACATGGGCCCGTTCCTGATTTCGCATCCGAGGTTTACGCCCAGCTTCAAGATTCTCTCCCACGAAGACGAACCGCAAATTCCCTGGGGCGTAGTGCGGCTTGAGTTCCGTAATGAGAAAGCAGTCTTCGCCGCAATCGCCCCAACGGGTCTTCACGCTACAGATCCAGCGGTACAAGCCGGCTACCGCATCGCGCAGCAGAACTGCTTCCGCTGCCACAATATGGGCCAGGAAGGCGGAACTAAAGCAGGACGCCCATGGGTCGTGCTTGGCGCCTACGCCGCAGCCTCGCCAGGCTACTTCGCAGCTTACGTTCGCGATCCGCGTTCCAAGAACACGCAAGCGCAGATGCCGGCCATGCCCGGCTACGACAACAAGACCCTCGCTGCACTCGACGCTTATTTCCGGACGTTCGCAACTTCGCCATCGCAGCAGAAGAAGGGGCTGGAAAAAGAGAAAACGAAAGGGAAGTCGAAACCATGACCCTGCGCATCGCAAAAAGTCTGCTGGTCCTTGCCGTCGCGCTCTTCTATTCCTTCGTGGTCTTCAACAACACCACCGACTACGACTCCAACTACCAGTTCGTACGTCACGTCTTAATGATGGATTCAACCTTCCCAGCCAACCACGGCATGTGGCGGGCCATGAACTCGCCTGCATTGCACACCGCATTTTATCTTTCCATCATCGCGTGGGAAACCGCGACGATGCTGCTCGCCTGGTGGGGAGGAATTCGACTGGCGCGCGCGGCAGGCGGAACGGCGGTTGAGTTCGACCGCTCGAAGAGCACAGCCATCGCCGCGCTCACCCTGGCCTTGCTCATGTGGCTGGTGGCCTTTTTGAGCGTCGGCGGGGAGTGGTTCCTGATGTGGCAATCAAAGATATGGAACGGCCAGGACGCAGCCTTCCGCATGTTCACAACGATAGGAATCGTGCTGATCCTGTTAGCGCAGCCCGATACCGACCGCTAACGTTTGCGTTCGATGGATAGACCCTCCCCACTGACGACCGCAGCCAAGAGTCACTGAACTTTCCAGTCTCTCCGCCTACGGAAGACCTTCCCTTCCAGTACAGGAATACCAGTACGGGACCGCCACTATCAAACTACAGTCGTCTGGGGATGGCGAGCCGCCTCATGCAGTTCTAGCGTGAGCAGTAGTACGAAAAGGAGTTGCTTGCAACCAGACGAGTGACTCGAGAACTCATCCGTAGAAGCCAGAAGTCATTCGTCAAGGAGGGTTGGAATGATTAGGAATCGGTATCGCTCGATACTTCTAATACTCTGTGCCATGGTGCTGTCGGCCGTGTCGTTCGGCGAGATTGGAATCTCCGTAACTTTCGGCCCGCCGGCGTTGCCCGTCTATGAACAACCGCTTTGCCCCGGAGATGGCTATTTCTGGACGCCGGGCTACTGGGCCTACGACGGAGACGACTACTTCTGGGTCCCCGGTACGTGGGTGTTGCCTCCGGAACCTGGTTTGTATTGGACTCCTGGCTACTGGGCCTGGAGCGGTGAGGCATTCTCCTTCTACGACGGCTTCTGGGCAACCCAGGTGGGTTTCTATGGGGGCATCAACTACGGCTTCGGCTATTTCGGCGAGGGTTATCAAGGCGGCCGTTGGGACAACGGGCGCTTCTTCTATAACCGAACTGTCAACAACGTAAACGTCACCCAAGTTCATAACGTTTACAACACAACCGTGATCAACAACAACAACACAACGGTGACCCGTGTCAGCTACAACGGCGGAAACGGCGGTATCAGTGCGCGGCCGAGGCCCGAAGAAGAGGCGGTCGCTCGCGAGAGACACATCCCGCCAGTTCCCGTTCAACAGCAGCACTTCCAGGCGGCGAGATCCAATCCGGAACTAAGAGCTTCGACCAACCGCGGCAAACCACCAGTTGCCGCCACTCCAAGACCCGGAGATCTGCGCAGTGGCGTCCCTGCCAAACAGGCCGGCGCTCCCTACAATCCGCAGCGCAATCAGAACACAACGCAATCCCAGCCATACCGGCAGGCGGAGCGGCCGGATAACAGGAGTTCTCAGCCCAACCAGATTGCTCACGCCAGCGACATTCCGCACGGTGCTCGTCCCGAACCCCCAAACACCGGAGACTCAAAACAGGACCGCAAATATCAACAACAGCAGGAAAAGCTGCAAGCTAAGCAGGAACAAGAACAGCAGAAGCTGCAACGCAAACAAGAGGAAGACCATCAACGGATAGCGAAGCAGAACGCCGACGGAGCAAGGAAACAACAGCTCGAGCAGCAGCATCAGCAGCAAACGCGGCAAATGCAGCAAAAGCACGAGCAGCAGCAGCAAAGGTTACAGCAAAGAATGCCCCCATCGCCCGAAAAGAGTGTCCGGCCGAACAATCATGGTCAGAAACATGACGATAAACACGGAGGATAGAGACTAGTTGTCCTTCATGCGTGCCGGGCGGGAATGCTCAGAGGCCCCGCTCGGCGCCTCACAAGACGCGTCAAGAAGAAGGGACAAGAAGCCGTCCTCGCGAGCGCCCTGTTAGGCCGGGCTTGCGCTCCAAACAAGATGAAACTCATTAGTACACGCTAAACCGCGCTTCCCAGCTGCACCCGCTATGTAGCTTCGCATACCCAAGAGCACAAAGTTACCCGCCTCTTGTGGCCATGTCAGCTACCAGATTTGAGCTGCCAAAATATCGAGTCGTGGCTAAGCCATTGGCATGACGTCGCTTAGCGGCGAATCGTCAATTTGGCATCACGCTTGCATCCTCCACTGCATGAAGCGGGCTCGCTGTATTGCAATCTGACGTTGACACCAGGAGGCATATTCATGGCGACCGACAAGGGACACGACTGGCGAGCGCTTTGCAAAGCAGTTTCCGTGGAACAAAACTCCGAGCGCCTGAGCGACCTGCTGGCGGAGTTGCTCAAGACGATGGATGAACTCGACGCGCGTCAACTGCCGAAGCAGCACTCGCGCCTTGGGGTTCAACCGCGACGCGACCTGCGCCTAAGCCTGCCGTAACTC